>Ga0182024_10015642_pt1 | contig 14490 bp, 14 predicted proteins | sample P32metaG_FD_120480 | JGI IMG/M metagenome (GOLD analysis project Ga0182024, IMG submission 120480) | Permafrost microbial communities from Stordalen Mire, Sweden - P3-2 metaG (Illumina Assembly) | ecosystem: Environmental > Terrestrial > Soil > Wetlands > Permafrost | place: Sweden: Stordalen... | reverse complement strand
TGGACTCTGATCATCGTAACGACTATCAAATATGTATCTTTTGCCATGCGCATTGATAACGATGGTGAGGGAGGCATCCTTGCTCTCATGTCGCTGCTGGGTGTCAAACTCAAGCCGCGGCCCGTCATCATCGCACTTGGTCTGCTGGGGGCTGCGCTGATATACGGCGACGGAGCGGTGACACCCGCAATCTCCGTGTTATCGGCGGTCGAAGGTTTGAACATCGTAGCTCCTTCCTTCACGTCTTATGTGCTGCCCGTTTCCGTGCTGATTCTGGTTGCTCTTTTTCTTATTCAGCCTCAGGGAACGGCGCGGATCGGCAGGGCGTTTGGCCCGATCATGCTGATCTGGTTTGTGACGATTGCGCTTCTGGGCGTCTGGGGAATCGTGCAGCATCCCTCGGTATTGCTTGCACTCAATCCCGTCTATGGCCTCGCCTATCTATTTTCCGGCGGGATGACCGGATTTCTGGTCCTTGGGGGGGTATTTCTCTGTGTGACGGGGGCTGAAGCGCTTTATGCCGACATGGGACATTTCGGTGCGCGGCCCATCCGTCTGGCATGGTCGGCTTTGGTCTTTCCAAGTCTCGTCCTTAACTATGCAGGACAGGCTGCGCTGGTGTTAAACGGTGCGCCCACGTCCGACAATATTTTCTACCGGCTCTGCCCGCCCGTCTTGCTGGTGCCACTCATCCTGCTGGCCACGATTGCCACGATTATCGCCAGCCAGTCCATCATCACCGGTGCCTTTTCGATGACACGCCAGGCCATCCAGCTCGGCTGGCTGCCGAGATTGCAAATCAAACAGACATCAGCAGAGGGGTATGGACAGATTTATGTGGGAGCCGTCAACTGGATGCTGCTGATGGCCACATGCGGTCTGACGATTGCCTTCGGAAAATCGGACAATCTGGCGGCAGCTTACGGCATTGCCGTTTCAGCCACCATGCTTGCCACCTCGGCGTTGCTGTTTATTGCCATGCGCCAGATCTGGGGATGGAGCTTCATCCGGGCAGGAGCAGTCGCCGGTGCGTTCTTTGTCATTGACATGGCTTTCTTCATTTCCAATCTCACAAAGATTGCCTCCGGCGGATATGTACCTCTCCTTTTGGCGGCATTCGTCTACGGCATCATGCTCATCTGGCATCGCGGAGCAGAAGCGGTTGCGGCGCGGCTTCAGGAGGCGGTCGTTCCGATCAGCACATTCATGGCAAATATTTTGGAAGGAAAAATTCCACGCGTGCCGGGAACCGCCGTATTCCTCACCAGCACCAAACAGGACGTTCCCCCCGTCATGATCTGGCATCTCAAACACAACCGGGCACTCCATGAACGCTTGTTTGTCCTTACGGTAGTCACCGAGTCGGTTCCCTGGGTTGATGATGCCTCGCGCCTTACGGTCACCGAGATTGCGCCGCAATTCTGGCGCGCGGCGGCGCGTTATGGCTTCATGGAACGACCCCATATCCCGGCACTGCTGGAGCAAGCCCAAGCGCGTGGCTGTAGCATTGATGTTTCCGATGTCACCTATTACGTCGGTCACGAGACCATTCTTCCGAACGACGACGGCAAAGGATTGCCGAAATGGCTTGAGGTGTTTTATGCCCTCATGCAGCGCAACTCTGTCCATGTGAGTGATTATTTCCGGCTTCCATTGGATGCGCTGGTCGAGATCGGGCGACAAATCTCAATTTAGTCCCGCGGGTGCCGCTTTCCCAAGCCAAAATCAGCGCCGTTTCAATCCCCATTTTAACCGCTGCCATGACGAACTTTTGAACCGCCAAGGTGCCAAGGACACCAAGGAATACGAGGACGGCGCGCTGCGCCGCTGCATACCATGACAAACCTGGTAAGGACTACTTCCACGTCGTCCGTGACTTGATTAAAGAAGAAATAAATGGGACGGGGTGGAACGTGTCCTTACCACGTCATCCCTACGTTGCCCGCTCCGCGAAATCGAGGACGGCCTCGGCGGGCAACGCATAGACCCGCGGGAGCTTTTGGGCTGAATCAGCGAGATTACCGGAATCTTCCAAGTGCGATTTTTCAAACGGCGACGGAATTTTCTGACCAATGGACAATCCGAGGAATTCGCCGGAATCATTCCAGACACCGCTCCCCATGATTCCCCGCGGCGACCCGTGATCAATCCGCCACATTTCTTCCTTGCGCTCACAAAGATGAGTGACATACGACATGCCGGCGACACTGACGACGGGACGGCCGGAGGCCGTGTTTGTTGTGAGCAGCGGACTGCCGATGTCGCGGAGTCCGGCTATTTTTAACTGGTCGCCGGATGCCTTATGCGACTCTTCATGAGTCCCGGCGAGTGTGGCCTCGCGAAGCTTGGCGAGGTTATTCTGTTCATCCCGGGCGGTGACGAAAGCCGGCACACGATCGCCGTCGCCAAAGCGAAGGTTGACCATGGTGAAATTCCGGACCAGGAAAAGTGAGGTGATAATGGTGTTGCCAATCATCACCGCCGCCCCGACAAAATCAGGCGTCTCGACGACGAGCGCCCGGCTGACAATCGCTTGCACGACCTGTCGCAATTCACAGTCGTCGGCCGGAGCGACCTCAACATTTGTGCTAACAAACAGAAAAGCCTTTTGCATTCAGTGTCTCCTGGTTTTGTGGTTCGTCCACTATGACCCTCTACCTGATGAATGTCAGCATGAGAAATGCCAAGAATGATTCACCGAAGAGTTTGAAACCAGCGTGAAGTTGCGAAACAAAGTTGACCGCCAAGGCAGCGTGACGCTGCACCCGATGATGAAAACGAAGACGCCAAACCGCCAAGAGGCCAAGGCGGACGGTGTCCAAGTGTAAAATCAGCATCTTGACGAACAAGGTCTCCTCATCTGACACGGGTTGCTTCTTCAAATCCACTTTCTTTTTCAGAATACGTGACAATGCCGGGCGTTCATAGAACTCATGCCACATTTGGGTGTATTGTTCGTTCAGGGCAATCGTGTTGCTTATTGTCCGCGCCCGTTCATCTTTGCGAATCGCGTGCGCGGTGAAAACAAGACCGCCGACAACGCCGACGGTTTGAATTAAATAAAACCGCTGTTCAGCCAACCAATTTAATACCTCCATCGCCCCGTATTATATCACACGCCGAGGCGAGCTAGGACAACCCAAGTGGCAGTCAATCCTACATGGTTCAGCCGATGGATTTGTCGGCGGGACAATTGAAGACCTATTTCACGGCGTGAAGCACACGCGGCCTTGTGAGAGGTCGATTTTTTACGGCCCTACCACGTTCGTTGAAAGAATGGGACAATAAAGCTGCACGGTTACGTTGGTATTGCCGAGATCCGCGACTGTTTCCAATTGCGCAAAAGGACATGTAAAATCCTGCGGCTCATCTCCCAATGCTCCCATGTAAAGAGGCGCAACTTGCGTGATGGTGAGTTTCTTGATTTCGACAGAATTGACATTCGGTGCGGGCATCGTGGTCTTTCCTTCCTTAATCCATTCGATAATTTGGTCGGGGTTTGCTATGGCATATTGTTCATATGGCTGCATATTTCGCCACACAAGCCGCAGCTCGGCTACTTTTCCATGGCTGGCAAAATTCACATAGAAACCGCCAGCGACTCCAATGCCCGCGAAATTGACATGGTCAACCTGCCTTATAAAAAACACGCCGCGGCAACGAATTTCCTCAACAGACTTTTTCTTTTCTTTGTCAAAATGGCCCCGCCTTCCGATTTCTCGAAATGTCAGCGGTTCTGAACTGTTTGGTCTTGTGGCAAGTTCGGAACGGGGAATTTCAATTCGGTCGAGGAGATCAAGTGCCAATTGTTGTGCTTCCGCGTCTGTTGGGACATCTTCGATGGGCTTGGTCATATCATCCGTTGTACTATCACCATATTCAATCCAGCCGTGCGAAGGGAGAATGGTCAAATAACGTTTTTCATCCTTTGTTCGGAAATGAAGGGCATTCTTATCCATCGCCAAGATTTCGGACGGCAGCCGTTTTTTCTCAGCCACCGTAAATGAACTTAACACCAGCAGATTTGAAATTGCCTCGTCCGAGAACGCTTGGGGGATGTTTTTATAAACCCACAATGCCCGCGGTTCTTGGTTTGTCGGCACGGCCCAGACAATTTCAGTGCTGCTACCTATTTGAAATGGCACGCCGGTTCGGTCAAGCGAGATAGAACCCTCGCCGAATGCATTTCCCCCGAAGATAATCAGCACCCCGATTGATAATCTCCTCATGGATAAATCTGCGAATCTTGGAAGGTGATGTTGCCACTCGTGCTTCCTGGGTAGCTGGTTAGTGTATCGCTAAAGCAATTGTCCGAACCGGCGACGCGAAAACTCACGGTGCCGGTTATGTTCGTCGCGTATTGATAGGCATCGTGCCCGGCACCGAACCAAGCTTGCGGGATGCTCTGTTGAGGAATAAAAATTCCGCCGGTCATTTTCTTGGCCCATAACGCGCCAATGTCGTCACTCATGTAACATATCGTTGTTGAACCGCAGAGCAAATGAAGATTGCTTGTTATGGGAAGAGCACCCTGACTCAACATGCTTTGATAATTTTGGTCTATGAGGTCATTGCACGCAAGAATTGCCATCCAACGCAAATTGCCGCCGAGCCCGAATTCGGACAAACGAAGCCACGGAGCGGAGGCGTCCAACGGATTGTCGCTCGCAAAGTAGATGTCATACGACTGATTCGCGTCTGGATTGAAATCTAACGAAGTTCCGTAACTTCCATGATCCAAAAAGAGGCCGATGTTGGCCTGCCCAAATATCTCCTTTCCCCCCAAGCTGGCGCTCCTCAAATCATTAATACGAACGAGCGCTCCGCTAAAATTGAAGGCCAATTTCCAACCTCCACGTCCCATTCTGTTCACAAAACTGTTTGCGGTGTTTGGCGCTTCGGGAATATTGGTAAACGTAACACCTCCATATGAATTTTCGATTTGCACTTTTCCACTATTGCCCACCAGCCCCAAACCGTTGAGCGGATTAGCATATGTCTTTTCGGTGGGGAAGTTATAATAGGCGACAGCAACGCTTCCGACAGAATTTTTCACTGGTTTGGTCGGCGGACGTTGCGGGGCAAGAGAAGACTGCGACGATGACCCAGAAAACAATGGTTGAAAAGTGGAAGCGTCTTCAACGCTTGAAAATGAGAGGCTTTGAGCCTGTATCTGTGATTGTGAAGGTTTGAAGATTACCAGATTATTTGTGTCAAATCCCATAGGATAAAGAGCCAGCGGCACAGCATCGGCTAAACTGTTTGCTGGCATTGCCCACAGTTCCGTGAAGCCGGATTCAGACAATGACGCAGAAGAAAAGCTCCCGCTGATCAAACCTTGAGGAGCCAGTCCGTTCGTCTGCGCTGAAATCAAATAATAATAAACACCGTCTGGGATATTTGTTTCACCGCCTCCTGTCCCATCCCAATTATATTGCATTGAAGTTCCGCTGCCCGTTGCGGTCAACACGGTATTGCTGGATTGGTTAAGAATTTGCAGTGTCCAGTTAACATTGGCAGCAAACACAGCCGTGACTTGTTGCGTCTGTCCCAACGACGGTTGAAAGAAAGGCTGGCTGAATCCGATTTGTGAAATGAGGTTGCTAAAAGTTACCGGCACATACGGCGAGGCGGCGTAAGCGACAGTGATCGGGTAAGAACCGGACGGGCCGGACAAGCCGGATTGCCCCTTCACGGTCGCAAACAAAGTGTGTTGGCCGTTTGCCCACTCGGAGGTATTTATGACAAAATTCGATTCATCGTCGCTGTCGTACATCTCTTGTCCGTCAACATAAAGGTATTTGTATTGAATCGGCAATATGCTGCTGGCAGAGGTCACGGTCACAGTCACCTGACCGGATAACACCATGCCATTGGTTGGGAAAATGATGTTGATGGTTGGAGGAATGACGGGATTTGTGCCGAGATATGCTGCTCGGTAGAAACGCGTGGGGTCATATTTGGGATGATCTATGGGGGGAGATTGTGTGTAAACCCCTGTATCAAGCCAAAGCGTATTCGTGCCTTGCGACGGATAATTATCCACCAGAATATTCCATTGGATGTTGGTCAGCGTAGGTGTGTATTGAATCTGGTAAAGCGCATTCGAGTCGCTTTGCCATTTCAAGAGTATCGCTTTTTCGATGGTTGCGCTTGTGCTGGTGAATTTTAGGGGATTGACTGGCTGGGCACTGAGTGTGTTGACTATTGATATAATGCCCGCAGCAAAAATTATTTGTTTTAATCTAATCATTTTTCCTTTCCTGCGAAGCTTAAACGGCAAGACCCGCAATCTGTTTTTTGTTGAGTGTGTTGTATTCCTTTTCTGCACCTTTGCAAATGCTTTTCCGTTACGTTTGTGAGACGAACGCAACAATGCCAATTGCCTTAGATTTTATTGGGAATGTGTGATCTGGCATTGACGAGGAGATTGCGCGGAATGAGGACGATTTTCTCTCGTCCGGCTCACAACCGGCGGTTGGCGGCAGTTTGGGAGCGGCCTTATCCCAGCCCACGAAGCAGTGTGACGTTGCGAAACAAAGTTGACCGCCAAGGCAGCGGACGCTGCACCCGATGATGAAAACGAAGACGCCAAACCGCCAAGAGGCCAAGGCGGACGGCGCAGCGCTTACCCTACCCAATCAAGGCATGGGGAAAACACCCCATGGTATCCGCACGGTTTCCCGGGTTACACTTTAGGCGATGATAATCAATTGCAGGAAGGGATCCCTGACATTGGGTGAATTCATCGCGCGCGTTCACGACGCCGGCGGCAAACACAAAGCCAGAAGGATTTTCGCCTCGAGGCCAGAAAGGCGAGCGACATGAAAATCCAACCGAGCCGGAGAATTCAAAGTTCAGCGCTGGTAATCCTGTCGTTGTGCCTCTCGCCGTCAGTCCACGGGCAGCAGCCGGCCGCCGGCTTCACAAATTCACCGGCAGCGGAGACCGTGGTTCTCCCCAAATCCGTCCCGGACCCGCTCGAACCGTTGAACCGGGTGATGTGGGCCTTCAACAAGGGGCTGATGACCGACGTCATCAAGCCGACGAGCCGGGTTTACCGGCGGGTCGTCGGGAAACCGGTCCGGACGGGAATCGGAAATTTTGGCCGGAACCTCACTTACCCGGGACGATTGATCAACAATCTGCTCGAGGGAAAGTGGCACGGAGCGCGCGATGAATCCTACCGGTTTGTCTGCAATACCACGGTGGGGGTGGCCGGGTTCTTCGACGTGGCAACCAAATGGAAGATCCCGAAATCGGACGCGGATTTTGGCGAGACGTTCGGCCAGTGGGGCTGGAAACCGCAGTGCTATCTGATGCTGCCGATTTTTGGACCGAGCAACGAACGGGATACCCTCGGCCTGGCCGCCGACACGGCGGCCAATCCGCTGCTCTATATCGCCCCCTACAAATTCGAAGTGAACAAACCGCTGACCTATCTCGGCCCCTACTCGTATTTCGTCTGCGTGGTCATGTATAACAATCTCGCCGACAGCGTGGACGAATATGTGCGCTTCAGTCAGGCCGAAATGGATCCGTATTCCGAGATTCAATACGCCTGGACGTTCGCGAGAGAGACCCAGGTGGCGAATTTCCAAGTGAAAGGAAAACAAGACGAAGCCTCGCTGGAAACCCTCGAATCCGTCTTTTTCACCTTCAAAGACCCTGAATTCCCGGGCCGCGGCAAGACCCGGTCGGTGCTGATTCCGGCGACGGGCCGGAAATTAAAATTTACGTTCTGGTTGCAACCGGGAAAGGCGAACGTGGTTTACATCGTTCCCGGGATGGGTTCGCATCGTCTGGCCGAAAACTCCCTGGCGCTGGCCGAGCTGGTTTACAAGAACGGCTTCTCCGCCGTAAGCGTCAGCAGCCCATTCAACTCCGAGTTCATGGAACACGCTTCGACGGCGGCGCTGCCGGCTTATCTGCCGGTGGATGGCCACGACCTGCACGTCGCCCTCACCGAGATTGATCGCCGCCTGCATGTGTTGTATCCGGATCGGCTGGGCAACCGGGCGTTGATGGGTTATTCCATGGGCGCATTCCAATCTTTATTCGTCGCGGCCACCGAACCGACGAATCAACTGCCGTTGATCAAGTTTGACCGTTACGTCGCCATCAACACCCCCGTCCGGCTGACGCAGGGGATCTCCAAGCTGGACGAATTTTACCGGGCGCCGCTGGACTGGCCGGCCACCAACCGGACCGATAACATCGAAAACACTTTTTTGAAGGTGGCCGTCCTGAGCAAACTCTCCCTCACGCCGCGGTCCTCCCTGCCCTTCAGCGCCATCGAATCCAAGTTTCTCATCGGCCTGACGTTCCGACTCATCCTGCGGGATGTTATTTATAGCAGCCAGCGCCGGGATAATCAGGGCGTCCTGCACCACTCGATCCGGAATTGGCGGCGCAATCCGGTGTATCAGGAAATCCTCCAGTATTCCTATCAGGATTATTTTGAGAAGTTTGCGACTCCCTATTATCAGACCCATGGCCTGGGATCGACGGCGGCGGAAACGCTGCAAAAAGCCGGCGATCTGCGGACGTATGACGCCGGTCTGCGCGCCAACGCCGACATCCGCGTCATCGTCAATGAAAACGATTTTCTCCTGACGGACGAGGATCTGGCGTGGCTCCGCGCCACGTTTACGCCGGAACAATTGACGGTTTTCAAGCGGGGCGGTCACCTGGGAAATCTTTCCAATCTGACGGTGCAAAAATCCATTCTGGCGGCGCTTACGCCGATGCAGCCACCCCAACCTGACTCCAAATGAGCCTGAAGTTCCGTCCATGAAATCTGAAGCTCCCGCGACCGTCACCGCCGGCGAACCGGTCGCAGTGCAACCCCATAAAATTCCACTGGCCGCCAAAGTGGCCGCCACCGCCTTTCTCGCCGTCCTCGTTCCGATCTATTTGCACACCTATGGACCCACCAATTTTTTATGGTTCTGCGATGCCGCGCTCATGCTCACGGTGGCGGGCATGTGGTTGGAAAGTTCCCTGCTCATCAGCATGTGCGCCGTGGGCATCCTGCTTCCGCAATGCCTCTGGCTGGCGGACTTCGGCAGCAACCTTGCGGGGATTCACTTTCTGAACCTGACCGGTTATATGTTCGACCGCCAACTGCCGCTTTTCACCCGCGGCCTTTCTCTTTTTCATGGCTGGCTGCCCTTGCTGCTTGTCTGGCTCCTGTTCCGCCTGGGCTACGACAAACGGGCTTTGTCTGCCTGGACCGGTCTGGCCGCAGGGTTGGTGTTTGTCTGCTACTTTTTTACTCCGCCCGCGGGCGCCCATCCGGCCAACCCCAATATCCCCATCAACATCAATTATCTTTACGGTTTCAACGACCAGCAGCCGCAAACCTGGGTCAACCAAAACCTTTATGTCATCCTGTGGCCGGGCGTGCTGTGGCTCGCCGCCTTTCTCCCCACCCACCTGGTCTTGCGCAAAATCTTCGCCGCGCCAGCGCCAGCGGCCGGCCTGAAACTCCCGATGCGACCTCTTTAATCATCCCCGCCCGCCAGAGCCGGATTCATCAATGCCGGGTAGGGTAACACCTTATAGCGTTCACCCGGTCCCACGCCTACGGTGGAGGCTGTGACACCAAAGAAAATCTTTTTAAAAAAACCAAATACAGGACAAAAAATTATATGAAACGGAAACTTCAAATCATCATCAGCGCCTCCACCGCCTCGGTTCTGGCGTTCTCGGCTCTGGCCCAGGAGACACCCAATCCCAAAACAGATGGAGCCTATTACACCCCCAACCGTCTGTCCCACGCGCAACGCCCGGCCCGGCTCAATGACGCGGCCAAAGCCAGCGACCTCATCGGGATGACAGTCAAAAACTATCAGGACGAAAAACTCGGCAAAGTGGAAGACCTCGCGGTGGATGTGGAGTCGGGCCGGATGGTCCAGGTGATTTTGTCCACGGGCGGCTTTCTCGGCATGGGCAACACGCTGACGGCAGTGCCGCCGGGAGCGTTGCATTGCGATGCGGCGGATAAAGTCCTGCAACTGGACGTCACCACAGAGAGATTCGATGCGGCACCCAAGTTTGACGCCTCGAAGTGGGAAGCATGCACGCAGTCCAACCGGGTGACTGAAGTCTATGATTATTACGACCAACATCCTTACTTCGTTGCCGACCGTGACGGATACGTAGCCGATGACAGGGATGGGACATTCGCCAGAACATTGCCCCGCAACATGGATGGGACCATCAATACGAGTGGAGCGCGCACCATGGATAAGGTCAACAACGTGCAAATAGCCAGCAATGTGGAGGCAGCCAACAACTGGCTTTCAACCCGTAACCCGGACGGAACCTGGACGCGGGAATATTACTCAAATGGAGAGCGGCCCAATCATTCCGACTCGCGGCTGGGTTATGTCCAGCGGGAAAGCAAACTCACGGGCACATCAGTGAACAACCTGCAGAACGAGAAACTCGGCAAGGTGGAGAATTTCATAGTGGATCTATCGGCGGCCCGCATCGTGGCGGTCATCATTTCGTCCGGCGGATTCATGGGGATGGACAACGAGTTGAGCGCCGTGCCGCCCACCGCGCTCCGGTTCAATACGGAACATGACACCCTCCAGCTTGATGCCTCAAAGGAGATGCTGGCCAGTTCACCCCACTTCAGCGCCAATCAATGGCCTGATTTCAACCAGCCCGGTTATGCCGGCGGAGTTTATCAAGCCTACCAGGTTGAGCCTTACTTCAATACCGACGCGACGACCGACGCCGATAACACACGGCAAAATGTCCGTGATCGCGATGACCGGACACTCACGCCGCTCGATCAGGGCAACAGTCAGGCGGACGTGGACACCACGGCGCAGATTCGCAAAGAAATCATCGCCAACACACAAATGTCCGTGAATGCCAGGAATGTGAAGATCATCACGCTGGATGGCCACGTCACCCTGCGCGGACCGGTCAACAGCGAAGAGGAGAAAAGTCTCATCGGTCAAATCGCGGATCGGATCGTGCAATCCCAGAATGTGGACAACCAACTGGAAGTGCCGGTCACCACCAGCAGCAATAACTAATCCGAACAGCCATCAACACAAACAAACCAAAGAAAGAAAATCATTATGTCAAAAAAATCTGTATTCTGCATCGCCACCTCCCGCAATCAGGCTGAACAAATTGTCGAGCGACTCAAAACCGGGAATTTTTCCAACAACGACATCTCGGCGTTGTTCGCTGACAAAAGCACGAGCCACGACTTCGCGCACGAGAAGCATACCAAAGCTCCCGAGGGAGCCGTCACCGGCGCCGGCACCGGCGGCGTTATCGGCGGGGCGTTGGGATGGATCGCGGGCATTGGCGCGCTGGCCATTCCGGGAGTGGGACCATTCATCGCCGCTGGCCCGATTATCGCCGCATTAAGCGGTGCGGCCCTCGGCGCAGCCGCCGGCGGCATCGCTGGTGGACTCATCGGTCTGGGTATTCCTGAGATTGAAGCCAAACGTTACGAAGGCAAGCTCAAAGCAGGCAACATCCTGATCTCGGTTCACACCGAGAATTCAGCGGAAATCACCCGGGCCAGGGACATCTTCACCCAAGCCGGGGCGCAGGACATTTGCACCACGGGAGAGTCTTCCACCCCAAAAGAAAACAGGGCAACCGACCGCGCGTCGCATTCCGCCGAGGCTCCTTACAGCCGTCCACGCCCCTAATTGTCAAAACACAAGCCCCTGCGGTCGCAGCAACGCGACCGCAAGGGCCAGTTCAAACCCATCAAAAACCGATAAACGAACCGAACATGAAAACACTCAAAGATTTATTTCTAGCCGAACTGGCGGATATGTACGACGCCGAGCATCGTATCATCAAAGCCCTTCCCAAATTGGCCAAAGCGGCGACATGCCCCAATTTAAAAGCGGCGTTCCTAGCGCATTTGGAAGAAACCAAAGGACAGGTGACCAAGCTGGAAAAGGCATTCCAATGTTTCGGCAAAAATGCCAAAGGCAAAACATGCGAAGCCACCGTGGGATTGTTGAAAGAAGGAGATGAAATTGCAGCCGATAATAAAGGCGAGCCCACGATCAATGCCGCGTTGATTTCTGCAGGGCAAAAAGTCGAGCATTATGAAATCGCCTCTTATGGTTGCCTGCATGAATGGGCGGGGCTGCTGGGAAACAAGCAGGCCGCCGGTTTGCTGAATGAAATTCTCGGCGAAGAAAAAGCCGCCAACAAAAAGCTCATGGAACTGGCGCGGGCCAGCAGTAATGAAGAAGCCTTGTGCGAATGCGGCAAAAATGGATCGGAAGCCAAGGCGTCGGACGAGCGGCCCGCGAATTTGCGCCGAGGTATTCGCCCGGTCAACTCCAACCACAGGCCGGCAGCGGCTTTGAGGTAGCAACCGCAACGGCTCTGCAACCGCCGCGAGATGGTTGCAGGGTCATCAAATCTTTATTTATTCAGCCATCCATGATTGCACTGATAATACAACCCATGTTTGCCGCCGCAGGTTACTCCCTGTTGTATCTGCTTTTCGGAGGCGGCCTGGGCGGAGCCGTTCTGATCTTCATCGTGGCAAAAATGTTCGGTAAATGAGTTTCGCCAAAGAAACCAATCAAACTCACGGCCATGAAACATAATCATCACCATGACAACGACCGGAGCACCGGCCTGAAACTCTTGATGCGACCTCTTTAATCATCCCCGCCCGCCAGAGCTGGATTCATAAATGTCGGGTAGGGTAACACCTTATAGCACCGGCAAGATTTTCCGGCACATTATGGTGATGCGAAACGGAACATTTTTCAAAATCGAAAGTCAACCATACTGATCATTCACCCACTATGAAACACAATCACAATCACGACAACGCTCCGGGCACGCAACTCGTGCCGGTTCTCTTTGAATTCACTCATCCGACGGCCACCACCGTGTGTGTCGCGGGATCATTCAACCATTGGCAGCCCGAAGCCAAGACTTTGCATTCCTCCGGCGTCGGCAACTGGTGGAAGGAAACAGCTTTGGCACCCGGCACCTACGAATACTGCCTCATCGTGGACGGCCAATGGATGCCCGACCCGCTGGCCAAGGAAACCGTGCCCAATCCGTTTGGCGGGAAAAACTCGGTTCTGAGGGTGGCGCGCTCGCCGGAAGCAGCCCATCTGGCCGACGCGGAAAATTTACCATTGAAAAACATAAACAAAAAAAACAAATAGAAAGAACACGACGATATGGACAAACATAAACATGCAACCAGTAATGACATGGGCACGCTCGCCGAAGATGCGCGCGCGTTGATGGCCGCCACCGCCGACGTGGCCGGAGAAAAAGTCGGGGACGCCCGCAAGCGCCTCGCCGCCGCGCTGGAAAGCGCCAAGGAAATCGCGGGCCGGGTCCGCGACAAAGCGGTCGAAGGCGCGAAAGCCGCCGACGAAGCCGTGCGTGAACATCCTTATCAAGCCATTGGCATCGCCCTCGGGGTCGGTGCGCTGATCGGCTTTCTGGTCACCCGCCGGTGCTCCCGCAACGGCGGGTGATTGCCTTATGGAAGAAACGACTGCCAGCTTCAGGCAACTGGCCACGACCTCGAAACATTTTGCGCGGCGGCTGTTGACCATCGGGGAAAACCGGCTCGAACTGTTGACGGTGGAAGTGCAGGAGGCGCGCGAGCGACTCCTGCACGCCATCCTGCTGGCGTCCGGCGTGGCGGCGTTCGGACTGCTCGCCGGACTTACGCTCACGGCGGCCATCGTGGTCGGGTTGTGGGCTTACTCACCCGTGGCCGTTCTCCTGACATTGACCGGCCTTTACGGAGCAGCCGGGGTTTGTCTTTGGCGGCGACTCACCGGACTGCTGCGGGACTGGCAAACGCTTTCCGCCTCACTCGATCAACTCCGAAAGGACCGCAAATGCCTGGAAAAAATCCTCGCCTGAACCCGCTTGAATCGCGCAAACAACTTTTGATTGCGGAAAGCGAACTCAACCGCACCCAAATGGTCGGGGATATGGCCGCGCTGACGGCGGGCGTTCGCACGCTCACCCACCGCGCCAAATCCTTCGGTTCAATCGCCTCGTCAGCCGCGGTGCTGGTGGCGACGGTGGCGGCCTTCCGGCACAGCAAGGCCAAACCCGTGGACGCCGACACGAAACCTTCCTGGTTACAAACGGTCCTGAAAGGAGCGAAGCTGGCCGGCTCGATCTGGCTGGCATTCCGCGCGCGACCCCGGTGAGGTCGCGGCAGCCGTATTTTGAATATGGACGCAGCCATGGCAATTCAGTCCATTGCGAACGATGTTGCATCGGCCACCAAAGCGGCACCGGGCACAGACGCACCCGCCAGCAAACCACCGCCCGCCCTATTGAACGCCGCAGCGACGACGAAAACGACCGCCGTGCAAATCGTCCTGGTTATGCTCGGCACAATCGCCTTCCTTTACTTCGCCCGTCCCGTGGTCCTGCCGGTCTTCCTAGCTTGCGTGGCGGGAATGACCCTCAAACCCCTCATCCGCTGGCTGG
>Ga0182024_10015641_pt1 | contig 14490 bp, 16 predicted proteins | sample P32metaG_FD_120480 | JGI IMG/M metagenome (GOLD analysis project Ga0182024, IMG submission 120480) | Permafrost microbial communities from Stordalen Mire, Sweden - P3-2 metaG (Illumina Assembly) | ecosystem: Environmental > Terrestrial > Soil > Wetlands > Permafrost | place: Sweden: Stordalen... | reverse complement strand
GTGGCACCTTTCCTTGCAGGGCCCGGCCCGTATAATGCGGCGCTTCTCGGCTTCGGGGCGGCGCGCCCCGAACAGACAGGAAGCATGACCGTCTCCTCCCCGCTTGTCGGCCTCATCATGGGCAGCCAGTCCGACTGGCCGACCCTGCGCGCGGCAGAGGAGATTCTCGATGCTCTGGCAATCCCCCACGAAGCCCGAATCATTTCGGCCCATCGCACCCCGGACCGCCTCTACGCTTATGCCAAGAAAGCGGCAGAACGCGGGCTGCGGGTGATCATTGCCGCGGCGGGTGGCGCCGCCCACCTGCCCGGCATGACGGCCTCCATGACCTGCCTTCCCGTGCTCGGCGTTCCGATCGAAACTTCGGCGCTCAAGGGCATGGATAGTCTCCTGTCCATTGTGCAAATGCCCGGCGGCGTGCCGGTCGCAACCTTTGCGATCGGCGAGAGCGGCGCACGCAACGCAGCCCTTCATGCGGCGGCTATTCTCGCGCTTTCGGATGATGCGCTGGCCTCGCGTCTCCAGGCGTGGCGCACCCGCCAGACGGAGACGGTTGCCGAGCAACCGGCAGACCCCCCCGCCCGATGAGAGGTTCAACGCCGTCTTTTCTCCCCATTGGTCCCGGGGGCATCATCGGAATTCTGGGTGGCGGGCAGTTGGGACGCATGCTTTCGCTTGCTGCAGCCAAGCTCGGTCTAAGGACACATGTCTACTCCGACAAGGCTGACGCGCCGGCGCTCGATGTCGCCACCCTTCGTACCATTGCTCCTTTCGACGACAAGGGCGCCCTCACGAAATTCGCGCGGTCTTGCGATGCCATCACCTTCGAATTCGAGAATGTGCCAAGCGCCGCTGTCGCGTTTCTGGCGCATGAGAAGCCAACCCATCCTGACGCCCGCGCCCTCGCCGTAACCCAGGACCGGTTCGCGGAAAAAACCTTCCTGTCCGATCTGGGAATTGGAACTGCGGAATTTGCGCGCGCCGACACGTTTGCCGAGGCGAGAGGGGCTTTGTCGCACATCGGGGCGCCTTCCATCCTCAAGACGCGGCATCTGGGCTATGACGGCAAAGGCCAAGCGAAGATCGTAGCCGACGGCGATCTCGCCTCCGCCTTGCAGGCATTGCGGGAAGCACCCGCGATCCTGGAAAGCCTGGTGGACTTTGCTTTCGAATGCTCGGTCGTCGCCGCGCGGGCAATCGACGGTTCGTTTATCGCTTACGACCCGCCGGAGAATCTACACACCGATCACATCCTGCGCCGTTCGCAGGTTCCCGCGCGCCTTACGCCTGCGCAAGGTGCGCAAGCCCAGGCAATCGCAAAGCAGATTGCCGATGCGCTCGACTATGTCGGCGTGCTGGCGGTCGAGTTCTTCCTGACGAAGAGTTCGGCACTGCTCGTCAACGAGATCGCGCCGCGCGTGCACAATTCCGGCCACTGGACAATCGAGGCGTGCGTCGTCAGCCAGTTCGAGCAGCACATCCGGGCCGTCGCAGGCTGGCCTCTCGGCGATCCGTCACGTCATTCCGACGCCGTGATGGACAATCTCATCGGGGCGGACGCGGAAAACTGGCGGTCTCTCGCAGGCGGGACCGGGGCGCTTCATCTCTACGGCAAACGCGACATCCGCCCCGGCCGCAAGATGGGGCACGTCACGCGCCTCTCGCCCCTGGGCGCCGCGAAGCCGATCCCCCGGGATTGAGAAACTCCGAGATCGACGGCCAGCCGCTCGCCCGCTCCCGCAATTGCGCCTTGAACTTCTCGAAACGCATGACGTCATCGATGCGGTGCCGCAGGAACTCGTCGGTGATATGCTCGTCCTCGCTCGTGTCGGAGAACCAGCGCATCAGCGTCGTGGAATAGACGGCCGCGAGAATCGCGCGTTTGGTGTAGAAGTTGAAATCGGTCGAAGTATCGCCGATGCCGCGCCAGATCGCGTCGACCGTGCGGTAGAGAAGCTTCATGCCCGTTGCCACATGCGGTGGAAGCGTGAGAAACGCCGCCGCGCGGCGCGCCGCCTCCTTGTGCGGCCGGAGAGACACCAGGCGAAGCCTGACGGCCGTCGCGATCCGCTCGCGCACTTTGAGAGTCGAGAGCTTTACCTTCGAAAGCTTTCGCGTCATCTCCGCATCCACGTGGTCGGAGAACACTTCGACGAGGCTGAGTGGGCCTTCGGGGAAAAGGCGAGCAAGCGTCTCACGGGGAACCCCCGCTTCCATCGCCGCTTGCCCGAGGACTTTGTCGGTGAAGCCGTCGAAGGGAACATGGGCGAGCGCAGCCAAAAGTACGGCGAGCTTCGGATCCTTCTTCGCGCCGCGTCGCGTGCGCGGCCCGCGTGCTTTCTCTGGCTTGACGGTCACATCGCCTCCCTGGGGGTCCAATGACGCGATTCGGTTTCGAAAATGAGACTTTTCAGGTCCGACATTCGCTGCGGATAGAGAATGCCGTCCAGATGATCGCATTCGTGTTGCACCACGCGGGCATGAAAGCCTTTGGCGGTTCGCGCAATTTCCCGCCCCGTTCCGTCCAGCCCGCGATAGCGGATATGCGCGGGCCGTTCGACAAATCCCCTCAGGCCTGGAATTGAAAGGCAGCCTTCCCAGCCGCCCTCCATTTCGGAGCCCAGGATCTCGATCTCCGGATTGATCAGTACCGTCAGCGGTGCGGTGTGATCAAACTTTTCCTCCTCGGCCAATTGACCTTGCGAACGCTCCTGGGGTGCCTGGAAAACGAGGACGCGCAGCGGCACATGGACCTGCGGCGCGGCAAGCCCGGCCCCGTTGGCGTCGATCATGGTCTGGACCATGTCGGCGACCAGGCGGCGAATCTGCGGTGCCGCGGGATCCGCGACGGGCTCCGCTATTCGCGTCAGAACGGGATGGCCCATGCGGGCAATCTTGAGGATGGACATGGTCTGAATATGGGGTTGGCGCCACCGCTCGTCAAAGCCACCCCCTCCCGGGACGCCCTCCCCGGGATAGACACTCGCACCCCCTTCTGATATCTAGCGCCGCCCTTAACGAAACTAGGCAAACCGGAGCCGCCTTTGCAGATCATCGTTCGCGACAACAATATCGACCAGGCGCTGAAGGCGCTGAAGAAGAAGATGCAGCGGGAAGGCATCTTCCGCGAGATGAAACTCCGGGGCCACTACGAAAAACCTTCCGAAAAACGTGCCCGTGAGCGCGCGGAAGCGATCCGCCGCTATCGCAAGCTCCAGAGAAAGCGCTTGCAGCGCGAGGGCGTCCTCCCCCGCTAGGTTTCAAGAAAGGGCGCATGCTCAGCCCGACCGGCGTTTCCCGCGAGGAAGTCGAGAGGAACGGCCACAGGCTCCTTCGCCGCGCCGGCAGGCAGGTACTGCTGATCTCGACCGGCGGACGCATCTTTGCAGTCGCCAATCGCTGTCCGCATGAAGGCTATCCGTTGAGCGAGGGAACGCTCGGGCCGAGCTGCGTGCTCACCTGCAACTGGCACAACTGGAAATTCGATCTCGCAAGCGGCGAGACTCTGGTCGGCCGCGATCCGGTGCGCGCCTATGTGACGGAAATCCGCGAAGGCGAGATATTTGTCGATCTCGCCGATCCTGCGGCCGAGGCGCAGCGCGACCGCGCGTTGAGAGGTCTTGAAGCGGCAGTCGCCGACAACGATGTGGCGCGGATGGCGCGCGAAGTCGCGCGGATCGAGCGCGCGGGCTTCGACGCTGCTGAGGCGCTCGTGCACGCCTTTGCCGTTCGCAACGACCGGCTCGAGGACGGCATGACCCACGCCTATGCCGCGGCCGCCGATTGGTGCCATCTCTCCTCCCGCGCGCGGTGTCCCGAAGAACGGCTTGCCGCATTGCTCGAGCCGCTCGCCCACATTGCATGGGACACGCAAGGCGCGGGCGAATTCCCATATGCGCAAGCCATAGAACGGTGGGACGCGGCCGCCTTCATCGCCGCTCTGGAAGCCGAGGACGAATCCGCGGCCGTCGCGCGGATTCGCGGCGCGCTCGCCGAGGGCATTCCCTATTCCCGGTTGCAGCCCGTGATCAGCGAGGCGGCCCTCGTCCATTATGCCGATTTCGGCCATTGCGCGATCTACACACTCAAGACCGGTCACCTGATCGAGCGCCTCGGCGATGGCATTGCGGAGCCTGCGTTGCTCGCGCTCACGCGCATGCTCGCGGGCGCGACGCGGGAGGAGCGGTTGCCCGAATTTCGCACCTATGCGCGAGCGCTGACGGAGTGGGACGGAACGGGAAACTTGCCGGCCCATGCGCAAGATTTTGCCGGACTGTCGATCGAAGGCGCGCTGCGCCGGACTGTCGCGTCCTCGGGCCGGCCGGCGCGCGAGCTTTACGACGCGCTACTCGGTGCGGCCGCCTTCAACCTCCTGCGCTTCGACACCGCGTTTGACGCAGCGACGGCAAACAACTTCGCCGACAATATCAGCTGGCTCGACTTTACTCACGCACTGACCTTTGCCAATGCCTGCAGGTACATTTGTACGGACCGGCCCGATCTCTGGCCACGCGCCGCGTTGCAGATGGCGCTGTTCGTGGGGCGGAACAGGAAATATGTGAAGAGCGGCGAAGCGGACGATCGATGGCGGGTGAACGAACGCAGCTCATTCATCTCTGGCGAGATGCGCGCGCTCTACGATCACGGCATCGTCGAACCCATCATCGCCTGCCATCGCCTGAAAGTGCTGTTCGCTCTCGAGGACGAACTCGCCTGCTCACCCGATGCACCCTGGGCGGACGAGATGTGCGCGGCCGTCAACCGTTATCTCCACACGCCGATGAAGCGTCACCACGGATTGAGGAACGCGGCCCAGGCACTCGATTTCGTGGCGAAGGAAGATTAGCCCGCCGTGCAGTCGGCGCAGACCTCGACCTCGACCGTCACATGGCTGAGATCGGGATGGCGGCCGCGCAGGGCCGCTTTGATGGACTCTGGCGTCGTAGGATCCGGACTGACCAGCGACACGATCAATCCATGATGTCCGGGACCGAGCCGCCAGAGATGCAGGTCGGCTACACGTGCGCCAAGCTCGCCTTCGATCATCAATCTGATTTGCTGCGCAATTTCCGGATCCGCTTCCGCGTCGAGCAGCACAAGACCGCTGTCGCGCACCAGACCGAAGGACCATGACGCAATCACGCCAGCGCCGATGCAGCCGACAGCCGCATCCAGCCAGCGCACACCGAAGAAAAGGCCACCGGCAAGTGCCGCAAGGGCGAGCACGGAGGTTGCGGCATCGGCAAGTACATGCACATAGGCAGCGCGAATGTTGTGATCGCGGGCGTGATCGTGTCCATGGCCGTGATCGTGGCTGTCGGCCAGAATGAAAGCGCAGATGACGTTCACCGCAAGACCGACGCTGGCGATGATCAGCGCGTTGCCGTAATCCACAGTAACCGGCATCAGCAGGCGCTCGACGGATTCGACCGCAACGCCTGCGGCAATCACGCCAAGGACGATTGCGCTCGCGAATGCCGCCAGGTCGCCAAACTTGCCCGAACCGAATGTGAAGCGTGTGTTTGATGCGTGCCGCCGCGCGAGCCAATAAGCGCCCGCCGCAAGCCCCAGCGCGCCCACATGCGTCGCCATGTGCACGCCATCGGCCAAAAGCGCCATCGAGCGGAACATGAGCCCCGCCGCGATCTCGACCACCATGAAAACGGCGGTAACGCCAGCCGCAAGCCTTGCGCGCGATTCAGCACGCTCGTGCCCATGACCGAGGAAATGATGGTCGTGCGTCCACAGGCCGTGCTGGTGGGCTTCGTTCATGAACCAACAATAGGGCGATGCAGCGCGCGAGACCACCGGGAATAGAGGCCGAGCGGAGCGTCGTTCACCCGAGTGCCTTCACGATCCCTTCCGTCATCTTCTTCGCGTCGCCGAACAGCATCATCGTGTTGTCGCGGAAGAACAGCTCGTTTTCGATACCCGCATATCCGGAGCCCATCCCGCGCTTGACGAACAGCACGGTCCTCGCCTTCTCGACATCGAGGATCGGCATGCCGAAGATCGGCGATTGCGGATTATTCTTCGCGGCCGGGTTGGTCACGTCGTTGGCCCCGATCACATAGGCGACATCCGTGGTCGCAAACTGGCTGTTGATGTCGTCGAGTTCGAAGACTTCGTCGTAAGGCACATTGGCTTCGGCCAGCAGAACGTTCATGTGCCCCGGCATGCGGCCCGCAACGGGGTGGATGGCGTAGGAGACTTTCACCCCTTCCTTTTTGAGAATGTCCGCCATTTCGCGCACGGCGTGCTGTGCCTGAGCAACCGCCATGCCGTATCCCGGCACGATGATCACGGAGCCCGCGTTCTTCATGATGAAGGCCGCGTCTTCGGCCGCGCCCTGCTTCACGGATCGTGTCTCCGCGGCGCCGGCCACGGCGACTTCGCCGCCAAACCCGCCCAGGATCACCGAAACGAAGGAGCGGTTCATCCCCTTGCACATGATGTAGGAGAGGATCGCGCCCGACGAGCCGACAAGCGCGCCCGTGATGATGAGCGCGGTGTTCTCGAGCGTGAAGCCGATGCCGGCGGCGGCCCAGCCCGAATAGGAGTTCAGCATCGACACGACCACGGGCATGTCGGCGCCGCCAATCGGAATGATGAGCGTGATGCCGAAGACAAAGGAAAGCGCCACCACAGCCCAGAAACTCCAATGCGGCTGCGCCGTCACGAACCAGACGATGAGCGCCACGATGGAAGCGGCAATCAGCAGGTTCAGCGCATGGCGCGCCGGAAGGAGAATGGGCGCGCCGCTCATATTGCCGTTGAGCTTCGCAAAGGCGATGAGCGAGCCGGCGAAGGTGATTGCGCCGATGGCAACGCCGAGGCTCATCTCGATGAGGCTCTGCATGCGGATCGCACCTTCCGTGCCGATTCCATAGGCTTGCGGGCTGTACATGGCCGCAGCCGCCACCAGCACGGCGGCGAGACCGACAAGACTGTGAAAGGCCGCAACGAGCTGTGGCATCTGGGTCATTGCGATTCGCCGCGCAACAACGGCTCCGATTCCGCCGCCGATCGCGATTCCGGCCACGATCAATCCCCAGGTGAGCGCATCGCTGACGCCTGCAACCCAGAGCGTGGTGACGATCGCGAGCGCCATGCCCGCCATTCCGCGCAGGTTTCCGGTGCGCGAGGTCTCCGGACTCGACAGCCCACGCAGGGCCAGAATGAAGAGAACGCCCGAAACGAGATAGGCGATGGCGGCGATGTCGGCCTTCATCGCTTCTCCTTCTTCCTGTACATGGCGAGCATGCGCCCGGTGACCAGAAAGCCGCCGAATATGTTCACGCAGGCCATGACCAGCGCGAAGAAGCCGAGAATTTTCGACGCCCAGGACGTGCTGCCGAGTGCCGCAACCGAAACGGCGATGAGCGCGCCCACAACGATCACCGAAGAGATTGCGTTGGTGACACTCATGAGCGGGGTATGCAGCGCGGGCGTCACGCTCCAGACGACGTAATAGCCCACGAAGATCGCAAGCACGAAAATCGAAAGACGAAAAACAAACGGATCAATCGCTTCCATGACGCTCACCCAATTCTTTCCTCCCCCAACGTGGGGGAGGTGGTTTGCGGAGCGAAGCGGAGCAAACCGGAGGGGGGAGTCGGCGCGTGGCTCACGCGCCCACGTCCCCCTCCGCCTCGCTTCGCTCGGCACCTCCCCCACGTTGGGGGAGGAAAAAGATTATCGCCTCGTCCCACGCCTCTATCCCTTCAGCGCCGGGTGCACGATCTGGCCGTCGCGCGTGAGGCCGGCGCCCTTGACGATTTCGTCGTTCCAGTCGAGCGCCAACGCGCCGGTCTTTTTGTCCACGATGAGCGACACGAAGTTGAACAGGTTGCGCGCATAGAGGCTCGATGTGTCGACCGCGAGACGGGCAGGCAGGTTGGTGTAGCCCATGATCGTGACGCCGTAAGCTTCGACGATCTGATCGGGTTTCGAGAGCGGGCAATTGCCGCCCTGCTCTACCGCCAGATCGACGATGATCGAACCCCGCTTCATCGACTTCACCATCTCCTCGGTCACGAGTACTGGCGCCTTGCGTCCCGGGATGAGCGCGGTTGTGATGACGATGTCCTGCTTTCTGATCGTCTCCGCGATCAGCGCCGCCTGCTTCGCCTGGTATTCCTTCGACATCTCCCTGGCGTAACCCGCCGCCGTCTCTGCCTGCCGGAATTCCTCGTCGATGACAGCGACGAAGCTCGCGCCGAGCGACTCAACCTGCTCCTTGGTGGCCGGCCGCACATCGGTCGCCGAGACGATGGCTCCAAGCCGCCGTGCGGTCGCGATCGCCTGCAGGCCGGCCACTCCGACCCCCATGACGAACACGCGCGCCGGCGCAATCGTGCCGGCCGCGGTCATCATCATCGGCATGGCGCGGCCGAATTGGGCGGCGGCGTCGATCACCGCCTTGTAGCCGGCGAGATTGGCCTGGCTGGACAGCACGTCCATCGTCTGCGCGCGCGAGATTCGCGGCAGAAATTCCATCGCGAAGGCGATCACTCCGCGCGTGGCGAGCGCGGCGATCGCATCTTTCTCCGTGTGCGGAGCGAGCAGCCCGATCAGCACCGCGCCGCTTTTCGTCGCGGCAATCTCGGCGGGCTCGGGCGCGCGCACCTTGAGCACGATATCGGCGTCCTTGAGAGCCGTCGCAGCATCGGGAGCGATAGTGGCGCCTGCTGCCGCGTATTCGGCGTCGCCCATGCAGGCCTTCTCGCCCGCTCCCGTCTCGACGGTGACGGCAACGCCCAGGGCCTTCAGCTTCTTGACGGTTTCGGGCGTTGCCGCGACGCGCGCTTCACCCGCGCGGCGTTCCTTCAGGACTGCGAGATTCATGGGCGGTGGGACTGACTCAACCGTGAGTGCGGAAGATTGCGAGAAATACGAGCAGGGCGATGGCTCCGACCACCTGCCACTTCATGAAGCTCAAAAACCCGTGCCAGGTTTTCAGGTGCTCGGTCATGTCGGTGGTGCCCGAATCCGGTTGGTGTCCGGTCTGCGCAGCCATTTCGTTCGTCCTCGGGTGCGATGCGTGAAGCGGCCGGACTATAGCAATCCGCGCGATGGGGGCAACCTGTGGGTCGAGTGGCGCGGCGGGATTTCACCGCCGCGCCACTCGACCAACCTGTGCCTATCGATAAAGTTTGGGGTCAGATTGAAAATACTCCGCTCCTTACCGCCCAGTCATAACACGCGCTTCCTGCGATGGTCGTCGTAGCGGGTACCCAGTGGCCGGAACGCCGCGTCGTGTCCTACGACCGTGGCGCCCATGCGCTCGGCAATGGCGCATTGCCAGGCGTCGTTCTCGCCCATCCGGTGCGCGCTTCGTCTTTGCCGCGCTGCGACCCATTCGGCATGCGCGCGATGAATTCCCTGCCACGCATACCGCGCGAGATAGGCTCTCACGGCGGCAATGTCCGTCGCGCCTTCCAGCACCTCCGCCATCGTGACCGGGCTGATCCACAATTGCGCTCTCGGATTGCACCTCAGCCATGCCATCGCCGGTCCCTCGCGGCCCTGCGCAATCTCGTTGACGAGATCGATCAGGAACGAAGAATCCAGCAGGCACTTCCTCATTTCCGGCGCGAGACCCGCAAGCGCTTGTCGCCCATGCGCCTGGCGGCATCCTCAAGTACGTCGGCGGCCGTCAGAAAAGGCTCCTCGCGGATCAGCATCCTGACATAGGTGGCGCGCTTCATGCGGACGGATCGCGACCGGCGGGCGAGCACGCGCTCTTCCTCTTCGCTCAGCCGAACTGTCAATATTCCCATGGCGCCACCAAATATCGTGTATTTCTTTTGTATGTCAAGATTCGAACCCCGCCGTACCACCCTCGTCATGGTCGGGCCATGAGGTTCTATCGAGAGAAATAACTCGCTCGGCTAGGCTGGCGTCCAAGCTTTCCATTCCAGCCAGGCGCCGTGGGCTTGGCATTGGGCGAGCAGGCGCGTGCTGCGCACGCCATCTCTGTAACCATGGAGTAGTAGCGGCGCTTCGCCCGAGAGCGTTCCCTCCCAGCTCAGCCGCCAGAGCGGCCGGCGAAGGCTTGCCGCCACGAGCAGATTATCGAGCGTTGCGCGCATTTCATCGGAGAATTGATAGGTGACGAAGCTGTGATAGACGCAGGTTGCCGCATCTTCCGGTATCTCGCTCAAGGCATCGGGCAGCAGTTCGAGGGCGTCGCCTTCGCGGATCGTGAGCGATTCCCCCACGCGAATCCCGAGCGCCGCCTTGAGTCGCGCAAAGCGCGCGACCTGATCGGGCCAGACGAGCGCCTTCAGCCAGTCGCGCTCCTCGCTCCGCGATAGATCGACGGGATTGCGCTCCAGACCGATCCTGTACGCAACGTGCGGCGTAGCGCCGACCGGCGGAATTCCATCGCCACGCAATTCGGATTCAAGCACAAGTGTCGCGTCGGCCTCGCCCGCCAGGATGAAATCTCCATCGCGGATGTAGCGAACCCCATAACGGTCCCAGATGAGGTTGAGTCCGGCGCTCGGACCAAGTTCGATGAGATGCAGCGGTTCGCCCGTCTCTTTCGCGAGCGCGCGGAAGCCGGCATGCAGCACCGCCGAACGGCCGACCTCGTTTGTGTTGGTGACGCGTGTGCTCACGAGCGGCGCAAGCTCGTCGCGGTGCATCGCGACGAAATCCTTGAAGGCGGGAAACGCCGCGCCAAGATCGTCTGCTCGCCTGCCGTCGTTGAGATTGGGATAGAACCGCCGAAGCGGATGATCCGCGCCTCGCAATAGAAGAAAATGCACCGCCGCAAAGAGGATGTTGGCCGGCGGCTGTCCCGCGCGGACCGTATTGGCGAAGGCCTTCAGCTCATCATCCCGCGCCACGCCCATGGCAAATTGTTCGTAGAGCGGCGCCGGATTGCGCCTTGTCTCGGCGACGAAGAATTCCCAGTAGTCGAAGGGCGCGCCGCTCATCCCGTCTCCGGAAGCGGAACGCCGGCCGCGCGAAATGCTGCGCGCTGGCGCGCACCCAGCGCGGCGCCATCGAATTGGGCAATCTCTTCTTCGAACAATCTGTGGAAATTGAGCCGCGCACCGAGCCGGATAAGCGCGCCGCCAAGCCCGATCGCCGCGCGATCCATGAACACGAACTCGCGCGGCGGCTTGATCCCGCCCAATTGCCGGAGCTTCGTGTGCACCTCATTGGCCTGCTTCAGCCCGTATTCCGCGGCCGGCACACCGTCATCGACCAGCCTCACGCGATCGTCGAGCAGAGGCGTAAAGATGAAGCGCGCCCACAGATTCATCACGCGGACAAGCTCGGGCGTGACAGAGCCGAAGCCCCAAGCGCGATAGGATTTTGCGGCAAGCGCGTCGTCCTTGTTCTTGAGAGCACGGTAGAGTCCGACAACTCCGGTAACAAAAGCGGGCGTGAACGTCCGCACGCAACCATAGTCCAGCAGATTGACGCCGCCATCGGCGCGCACGGTGTAATTGCCGAGATGCGGATCTCCGTGGATCACGCCAAAACGGGCAAAAGGCCGCCACCAGGCCCGAAACAGCGCCGTCGCGATGCGATTGCGCGCGGCGAGCGTTGCGTTCTCGAAATCCATGATGGGCCTCCCTTCGAGCCACGTCATGGTGAGAAGGCGTTTCGTCGACAGCGAGACGAGCGGCTCCGGCACCGCAATGTCCTCACACCCCTTGAGCATGAGGGCGTAGAGCCGCATATGGGCGGCTTCGCGGGCGTAGTCCAGTTCTTCGGCCAGACGCGCCGCGATCTCTTTGCCGAACGCGCGCGTGTCGATTGTCGAATCGAATCTGCGCTGGATGCCCAAGGCAGCCCTTAGCTGGCGCACGTCCGCATCCACGGCCGCCGCCATGTTCGGATATTGAAGTTTGCAGGCGAGTTCCTGTCCGGCTTTGCCCGTCGCGTGGTGAACCTGGCCCAATGACGCCGCCGCTGCCGCTTCCCGCTCAAAACACCGGAACTTCTTTTCCCATCCCGCACCCAGCTCCGTTTCCATGCGCCGGCGCACGAAGGCGGGGCCCATCGGCGGCGCATTGGTCTGCAGCGTGAGCAGCGGCGCGGCAACCTCCTTCGGCAGCACGCCGGGAATCGTGGCTATGAACTGCGCGACCTTCATCACGGGTCCGCGCAGATTGCCGAGCACCTGGGTCAGGTCGGCCGCGTTCGATGGGCTGAAGATGCGTGTTCCATTGAGTGCGCGTCCGGCCCCGCGCGCGGCAACGCCGGTCAGGCCGGCGGAAACCCGCGCAAAACGCGTCAGCCTGCGCGCAAAGCCGTCTTCGCGGTCTTTCATGGTTTCACGCCGCATTTCGCCTTCAATGTTTCTTCACTACGTTCAGCCATTCCCATCGCGAAATGCGACCGAAATCGGCACAGCTTCCATATCATCTCCGGACGGTGGTGTCGCAAAGTGAGAACTTAAGCCCGCTTTTACCTTTCCGGAGTGACCATGCGGGCAAGGCAAGCGATGGCACAAACGATACTTATCGTCGACGACGATCCCGTCCAGCGCAGGCTGCTCGAAGCGGCGATTACGCGTTCGGGAATGGCGGTCGTCACCGCGCCAGGTGGCCAACCAGCGCTCGACCTGCTGAATGGTCCGCGGGGCGACCAATTCACGCTCGTGCTCCTCGATCTCGTCATGCCCGACATGGACGGGCTGGCGGTGCTCGCGCGGCTAAAGGTCAGTCATCACAATCTTCCCGTCATCGTGCTGACGGCCAAGGGCGGAATCGATTCCGCCGTCGAGGCGATGCGCGCGGGCGCGAGCGATTTTCTGGTCAAGCCCGCAAGCCCCGAGCGGATCGCGGTTTCCATCAGGAACGCACTCAAGATCGGCGCGCTCGCAGGTGAAGTATCGAGGCTCAAGAAACGCGCCGACAACCGTCTCGATTTCGACGATCTTATCGGTGTCAGCGGCGAGATGCATCAGGTGGTGCGTCTGGGCCGGAGGGCGGCACAGTCGAACATTCCCATTCTCATCGAAGGAGAATCTGGCGTCGGCAAGGAGGTAATCGCCCGCGCCATCCAGGGTTCTTCCGAGCGCGCCGGGCGGCCCTTCGTCACCGTGAACTGCGGCGCCATTCCCGAAAATCTCATCGAGTCGATTCTGTTCGGTCATGAGAAAGGCTCGTTCACGGGCGCGACCGACAAACATCTTGGCAAGTTCCAGGAAGCTGATGGAGGAACGCTGTTCCTCGACGAGATCGGCGAGCTTCGCCTCGACATGCAGGTCAAGCTGTTGCGCGCGTTGCAAGAAGGAGAGGTCGATCCCGTCGGCTCCAAGCGCCCGGTGAAGGTCGACGTCCGCATCATTTCGGCGACCAATCGCGACCTCGCGGAGCGTACGCGCGCAGGTCTGTTTCGCGAGGATCTCTACTACCGGCTGAACGTCTTCCCGATCCATGTGCCGGCGCTCCGGCAGCGGCGCGAGGACATCGCGGAACTGGCGCGGTATTTCATCGAACGATTCGCTGCGGAAGAAAACAAGCCCATCGCCGGGATGACGGCAGAGGCAAGCACGCTGATCGAACGATTCGATTGGCCCGGAAACGTCCGCCAGCTTGAAAACACGATCTTCCGCGCCGTCGTGCTTTGCGACGGCGACACCCTCGATATCTGCGATTTTCCGCAGATTGGCGCAGCGATGGGCGTCGAGACGAAGCCGAGGCGTCTGCCGGTGGCGGCTCCGGTGATTCATATTGTGGAATCCGTGGAAGAATTTGTTCCTGTGCCCGCCGTCTCCGCGTTCGCAATCCCCACCACCAACGAGACCGGCCACATGCGCAGACTTGAAGACATCGAGTCGGAAGTGATCCGCATGGCCATCGATCATTATGACGGCCACATGTCGGAAATCGCCCGCCGTCTGGGCATCGGACGCTCGACTCTCTATCGAAAACTGCGGGAGCTCGGGCTCGATCAAACCGAAAGCGTTCACGAGCTGGAAGAAGAGCGCGTTCGCGAAGCCGTTTGACGGCGGCGCAAGCGAAGCGATCCCTCAAGAATGGGCACGCGGAGCCGCGGAGTCCGCGGAAAAACTAGCATCACCACAAAGACCACAATGAGCACGAAGGAAGAATCGCGCGTGAATGCGCGCAAGAGCTCTTCGTGAGCCTTGTGCTCTTTGTGGTGAACAATTCTTTTCTGCAGTCTCCGCGTCTTCGCGTAAACCTTTTGCCGGCAGACTGGAATCAGCTTCGCATGCCAAGCGCGGCGAGATAGAGATCCAGAATTGCTTCCTGTTCCTGCCGGTCGGCGCGGTCGAGTCGTCTCAGGCGCACGACCTGCCGCATGATCTTGGTATCAAAGCCCTGTCCCTTCGCTTCGGAATAGACTTCTCTGATATCCGCGGTCAGCGCCGCTTTCTCCTCTTCGAGCCGCTCGACGCGCTCGACGAGCGATTTCAACTGGTCCTTCGCGAAGCTCTTGGCCATGTCCCGCGCACCTTATTCAAAGGCGCGGACCCTACTCCGCGCGGTTCCGCGC
>Ga0182024_10015640_pt1 | contig 14490 bp, 15 predicted proteins | sample P32metaG_FD_120480 | JGI IMG/M metagenome (GOLD analysis project Ga0182024, IMG submission 120480) | Permafrost microbial communities from Stordalen Mire, Sweden - P3-2 metaG (Illumina Assembly) | ecosystem: Environmental > Terrestrial > Soil > Wetlands > Permafrost | place: Sweden: Stordalen... | reverse complement strand
TCCGGCGAACAGGCTGCTTCCACCCAAGAGAATAAACACCGGCATTTGGATTTGCAGCGAATCGGTGATCACCTCGGGGCTGATGATGGTCCAGACCAGCAGGAACAACATGAACATGCCAAACAACGTCTGGCGCACGGGCAGGCCGAGAAAACGCAAGCTGCCCCACAACAGAAACACCGCCGAAAGTGAGACGCAGCATTGTTTGGCCAGAAAGAGGAGGCTACCCAAGGGCGCACTACCCGTGTTGATGCTGGTCGTCAGCCAGAGGGCGTAGAAGAGCCAGCCGGCCGTCCAGATGGCAAAGTAATCCCGCTTGGTGTAACGATTTAGATAATAGAACAGTCCGACGAGCACCCAAACCGTCAGAAGGGAAATCATTAAAGTCGCCTTCAAGTATTCTTGAGGAAATACCAAATCCAAATGCTGTAGTTTCGTCATTGCCTTATTTACATCGGCAGGAATCGGATGAACTTTAGAAAGAATATGCGCAACTTTCCGAAAGCTTGGGGCACTGCCAGAAACTCTTATTTCTACTTTGCCGGCGGGTTCCAAACGCTGACTTTGTCCGGTGCCGGGAAATCGGCGGGCACGGGAATCGTCACCTCACCGGTGGCGGCCCATTCGGCGCCGCGGTCGAGTGTGGTCACGAACCCCACGTCCTTCATGGATTCCGCGTCATGTCCCATTGTGGTGTGGAACACGCGGCCCTTGCCGTAGCTAATGGCCATGAGAATAGGCTCGTCTTGATGAGTCACATCTGACGCGGCGGTGGCAAGGACGGTGACGTTTTCGGCCGGGCCGGCCAGCATCGAGTAAAGTTCATCACGGGTGTGCAGCCACTTCGGCGGCAGGCCCTTGGTGATGGGATGTTTAGGGTCACGAATCTCAACGTCCCAGGAGAAGAATCTGCCGTGCGTTCCCCGGTTGCCGGGACTGCCAACTTCGACAACCTGTTTGCCGTCGCGCCAGCGGATCATGGAACCAGAATTCTGGTTGCGCCCACCCCAGCCGCCGACGCCGATCATCTTGTTAAATTCCACCCAATGCGAAAAGGAGTTATCCGCCGCGTGGACGCTGGCGACGCCACCGCCATTCTTGACGTAATCCTCGAATGCGGTCTGGGTTGAAGCCGACCAATTGTCGCCGTTGTAGTTGAGGACTATGACGCTATATTTGGAAAAGTCCGGTTTGAAATCCTCCATGCTTTGGCCGTGCGGCGGGCTAGTGGCGACGTCCACGGTGAATCGTCCGGAGCTTTCGAGAGCGGCTTGGAGAATTGGAGTCGTGGCCTGCCACTTGTGATTATTTTGGCCATCGACGATTAGGGCCTTGAGCTTGTCGGCGGCGGTGGCGGGCAGAACGCTGAGAAAGAGCAACGCGCCCAGCGCCAGGCCGGGCAGCCAATTCGTTTTGACGGAGTTTATTTTCATTAGATCTTCCGGCGATTGTGGGCTAATTCCGGGCTTTTGCAAGCTGGCGGTCGTGGTAAGTTGAAATTACGTCTAACAAGCCGACAGCTATGCGTTATGATTATGACGCGGTGGTGGTAGGCGCGGGGCCAAATGGATTGGCCGCCGCCATTACCCTCGCGCAAGCGGGGCTTTCAGTTCTGTTGATCGAGGCCAATAATGAAATTGGCGGCGCCTGCCGATCGGCGGAACTCACCGTTCCGGGCTTTAGTCATGATTCGTGTTCGGCGATTTATCCCTTGGCGGTGGCATCGCCTTTTTTTGCTGCGCTTCCTTTGGATCGATACGGATTAAGCTGGATAGAGCCGGAATTGCCCCTGGCCCATCCTGTGGACGATGAACGAATTGTCGTTCTACACCGCCAAATGGCGGCTCAAATAAAAGAATTGGCTGAGGACGGAGAGGCTTACAGGCGCGTGCTGGAACCGTTTGTCTCCCATTGGGAAGACTTTGTCGGCGAGGTTTTGAAACCGCTTTTACATTTGCCCACGCAACCAGTCCTCATGGCAAAATTTGGGTTGCGCGCACTGGCATCGGCCGGGCATTTGGCGCGAAAATTGTTCAAGACCGAATCCGCCCGCGCCCTTTTTGGTGGTTTGGCGGCGCATTCGTTTTTGTCCTTCGATAAAGCGGCATCGGCGGCGGTTGGGCTGGTGCTGGGCGTGCTGGGCCATGCGGTCGGCTGGCCCATGCCGAGGGGTGGGGCCGGAAGGATTACCCAAGCTCTCGGCAATTATTTTCAAGGCTTGAACGGGCAAATAATCACAAACCGCCGGATCAAAAATATTGATGAACTGCCGCCGGCAAGGGCGATATTTCTGGACTTGACTCCACGACAGATCATGGCAATCGCCGGACACCGGCTGCCGGCGGGTTACTGTCGGGCGTTGAAAGCTTTTCGATATGGCCCGGCGGTGTTCAAGATCGATTACGCGCTGTCCTCATCGATCCCGTGGAAGTTTTCAAATTGCGCCAAGGCCGGGACGGTTCACATTGGCGGAACATTGTCTGAAATTGAGCAGGCCGAAAAGCTGGTGTCCAAAGGGGAATTGCCGAATCGTCCTTTTGTGCTGGCGGCCCAGCCCAGTTTGTTCGATCCGACCCGAGCGCCCCAAGGCAAACACACGGCATGGGCCTATTGTCACATACCCCATGCTTGCGAGATTGACGTGACAAACAAAATTGAAACGCAAATCGAGCGGTTTGCGCCAGGTTTTCGGGATTGCGTGATCGCCAGATGTGCACGCGGTCCGAAGATGCTTGAACAAGGGAACGCCAACCTGGTCGGAGGAGACATCAATGGCGGACTCGCGGACCTTCGTCAATTAATCGCGCGGCCCACATTGAGCTTCCAGCCGTATAAAACCCCGGGACAAGGGATTTATATTTGTTCCGCATCCACGCCTCCCGGCGGTGGAGTCCATGGAATGTGTGGCCGTAATGCGGCGATTTTATCTTTGCGTCATGATTTCAGAATTCCGCCAAATGAAGCGCTCCACACCAAATGAGCGGCCGGGTAATCGCCAGGAAAAACATGCCGCTCACAATGAGCAAATTATCGCGGGTGGCGGGGATTGAAGCCGTGTCGGCAGACGGCTCCGTGAAGGCGCCAAAGCTGGTGAAGGCTGAGTCTGGACCAAAGCGTTTGACCATTCGGGTCAAGCCTTTTTTCGATTTTTAAGCCGATCTCCGCGCAAAAATGCCAAAAATGAGGGCTTGCCAACTCGGCGGGGCGCGTATATTGTCTCTCTCCTTTTTGGGTGCCGTGCGTACGGCGGGCGGTTGAAATGAAATTATGTGGCTCGCCGCCGCCACAGGAACATTTTTATACTATGGCAGTTAGAATTCGAATGAAGCGGGTTGGAACAAAGAATGCGCCCTATTTCCGCATTGTCGTGGCGGATTCGCGCAGTCCGCGCGATGGCAAGTTCATTGAGGAAATTGGCACGTATCAACCCCTCAAAAAAGGCGAGAATTACAAGATGGACCTGGATCGGGCCAAATACTGGATCAGCAAAGGGGCCCAACCCAGCGACACCGTCGCCAGTTTTTTGAAGAAGCTCAGCAAAGCCGCCGTGCCGGCTTGATTTTTCGTCTCATGCAAGCCTTTTTGGAGTACGTAGTCAAGGGGCTGGTCAATCATCCGGAAACCGTCACGGTAACTCCGGTGGTCAAGGACGCGCTGACTATTTACGAATTGCGGTTGCATCCCGATGACGTGGGCAAGATAATAGGGCGGCAGGGCATGACGATCAATGCCCTGCGGTCGGTGTTGCTGGCGGGCAGCGCGAAGAAATCGTTGCGCTGCTCCCTCGAGATTGTTGAGGACAGGCCTCCGGCATAGCTTGAAAATCGATGTGCTCACTTTGTTCCCGGAAATGTTCACGGGACCGATTGATGTGAGCATTGTCCAGCGGGCCCGCAAGAACGGCCTTTTGGAATTGCGGGTGCATAATCTTCGCGATTACACTCACGACAATTATAAGACAGTGGATGATCGTCCGTTCGGCGGCGGTCCCGGCATGGTGTTGAAACCGGAGCCGGTTTTTGAGGCGGTCGAGGCCCTAGCCGGCGAAAAGGCGCGGGTCATTTTGATGTGTCCGACGGGGCGGACGTTTCATCAGGGCGTGGCCCGCGAATTGGCGCAACACGAAGCGTTGCTTTTTATTTGCGGCGCCTATGAGGGCGTGGACGAGCGGGTGCGCGAGGCGCTGGTGGACGACGAATTATCCATTGGCGATTACGTGCTGACCAACGGTTCCTTGCCGGCGATGGTCGTGATCGACGCGGTGACGCGGTTGTTGCCAGGGGCGTTGGGGGACGAACAAAGTCCGGTGGACGAATCGTTCAGCCAGGGATTGCTTGAATATCCGCATTATACGCGGCCGGCGGAATTTCGCGGCATGAAAGTGCCGCCCGTGTTGTTGTCAGGCAATCACGGGGAAATTGAAAAATGGCGGCGCGAACAGGCGCGGTTGCGGACGCAGGCGCGGCGGCCCGATTTGTTGGATGAAAAGCCCGGCGCCGGGCAGTGAAAGAAAATTTTATGAACCAGGCATTATTAGACAAAATTGAAACAGAACAGTATCGCAAAGAAGCCAGCAATTTCGGCGTCGGCGACACCGTGAAAGTCCACACGAAAGTGGTCGAAGGCGACAAGGAGCGCATCCAGATTTTCTCCGGCGTGGTCATTGGCCGCCGGGGTCACGGGCTGAATTGCACGTTTACCGTCCGCCGCATCAGCTACGGCGAAGGTGTCGAACGCATTTTCCCGCTGCACTCCCCGCGTATTGACAAGGTGGAGGTGGAGCGAAAAGGTTCGGTGCGCCGCTCCAAATTGACTTACCTGCGCCAGCGCATCGGCAAAGGCGCAACTTTGGTCAAGGAACGCGAAGGAGGACGCACCGCCGCCAAAAAAGCCGCGGTCGTGCCCGCGCCCGTCGTGGCAGTCGAGCCGGCCGAGGCGGAGCCCGCAGAAGTCGTCAAGTAGCACGCGGAAAGATTTCACGGGGGATTGGTGGCTCATGACAAAAAAATGTCCAATTGGCAAATGTCGCCCCATCCGTCCCCTTGGTCCCTTGGGCTTCTGGGTCCTCGGCCTGCTTCTGGCGTTCAACTTCGCGCTGCCGGCCTTCCCTTTTGGCGAGCCCAAAACACAGGTCCGCCTGTTACTTTCGGCAGAAACCGCCCGCCCGGGAGATGTCATCTGGGCCGGCCTGGAAATGGACATGCCCCGCCCGTGGCATACCTATTGGCGCAACGGCGGCGATGCTGGCCAGCCGACGGAAATTAAATGGACTCTTCCGGACGGCGTCACTTCCGGCGAAATCAACTGGCCGCTCCCCGACAAGGAGATCGACACCATCGGCGACACCTCGCTTGTCACTTATATTTACACGAACCGGGTGGTGCTGTTGGTTCCCCTCACACTCGGCAAATCTTTGCAAGCCGGGCCGGTGACGCTCACGGCGTCGGCCAAGTGGATGGAGTGCTCCGATATCTGCGTGCCAACCGGCAACGACGCCACCGCCACGCTGACCATCGGCGACGCCGCCAAACTCTCGCCTGACGCGACAACCATCGAAACCTGGCGCGAAAAGGTTCCACCGCCGGACACTGCCGGATCCGCCGCGGCCTTTTGGGACCCTGAACCGCCCAAGGACAACACGCGCGGGCTGATAATTGAATGGAAAAACAATGCCGCTCCGATCGATTTTTACCCCTACGCCAATACGAATTTTGAATGGCTCGGAATGGCGGACGAATTCCCAACCAAGGCGGGGACGATTCTGCGCAAAACGGTCAAGAAGAGCGGCGGCGAATGGCCCGAACAGATTGATGGAATTCTGGTGGGCCGGGCTGATTCCTCCGACCGTTTCGGGCTGGAGGAGCATCTGGCCATCCAAGGGCCCGGCGCCGCCGCCACTGTTCTTGCGCAGATCGTGCCGCCGAGGCACGGAGGAGCTTCCGGGTCCCTCATCACGATGCTGTTGCTCGCCTTTTTGGGCGGGCTGATTTTGAATGTGATGCCCTGCGTGCTTCCGGTGATTGCGTTGAAGATTTTGGGCTTTGTCAACCAATCCAAGGAAGAACCGCGGCGCGTGCGGCAATTGGGCGCGGTTTATGGTCTGGGAGTGTTGGTTTCATTCCTTATTTTGGCGGGGCTGGCCATCGGGGCGCAACGCGCCGGCGGTGTGGCCAATTGGGGGGACGCGATTCGCAATCCACAGTTCCAAGTCATCATTACTGTTTTGATGACTCTGGTTGCATTGAATCTTTTCGGCATTTTTGAAATCACCCTTAGCGGAAAGGTGATGGGCGCGGCGAGCGAACTTTCCGGCAAGTCGGGTTTTGCTGGCGCTTTTTTTAACGGCGTGCTGGCGACGCTTCTGGCGACGCCATGCACGGCGCCGTTCCTTGGGCCGGCGCTGGCCTTTTCTTTTGCCCAATCACCGCTAGTGATACTCCTGTTTTTTCTGGTAGCTGGGCTTGGGCTTGCTCTTCCCTTTGTGGTGCTTTGCTGTAATCCGCGTTTAATTAAATTGTTGCCCAAGCCGGGAGGCTGGATGGAAAAGTTTAAAAACTTCATGGGTTTTCCCATGCTGGCTACAGTCGTCTGGCTGATGTGGGTTTCTTCAAGCAAGGAGGACGATGAACTTTGGCTCGGGTTGTTCCTGGTGGTGGTAGCATTGACGGCGTGGATTTGGGGGGAATTCGTGCAGCGCGGCACACGGCATCGCACGTTGGCAGTAATCGTTTGCCTTTTGCTGCTCGGCGCGGACTATGGAGTCATCCTGGAAGGGCAGCTTCACTGGCGTTCACCTGATCAAACCAACGCAGGCGGAATTGATTGGAAAGTATGGAGCCCTGAAGCCGTGGAGGCGGCACGGCGCGCGGGTCATCCAGTGTTGGTGGATTTCACCGCCAAGAGTTGCGTCAACTGCATTCTCAATCTCGCGAGAGCGATTGACATTGTCGCGACGCGCACCAAACTTAAACAAATTGGCGCGGTAACCTTCAAAGCTGACTTTACCCGTCAGGACCCGGCCATTGCGCAGGAACTCCGCCGGTTTAATACAACCGGTGTGCCGCTGGTGTTGGTTTATTCAAAAGACATCAACCAGGAACCGCAGGTGCTGCCGAATTTTCTAACCCCGTCCATTGTGCTCGATGCGCTGGACAAAGCGGCGAAATAGACTAAACTCCGCGCATCATGGCAGAAGCAAAAACACAACCATTGGTTGGCATTATCATGGGCAGCCAATCCGATTGGGAAACAATGCAGCACGCCGCCAAACAATTGGCTGACTTGCAGGTGCCGCATGAAGTACAGGTGATTTCCGCCCACCGCACGCCTGACCTTTTATTTGACTACGCATCGGGCGCAGCAGCGCGCGGCCTTGAGATAATCATTGCCGCAGCCGGGGGGGCGGCGCATTTGGCCGGGGTGACCGCCGCGAAAACATGCCTACCGGTGCTGGGCGTGCCGATGGAATCAAAATCGTTGCAAGGCATGGATTCCCTGCTCTCGATGGTGCAGATGCCCGGCGGCGTTCCCGTCGGGACGCTGGCCATTGGCAAGCCAGGCGCGATCAATGCCGCTTTGCTGGCCACCGCGATCCTCGGCAATAAATATCCCCAACATCGCCAAGCCTACGAAAATTTCCGCGCCAAACAAACCGAGCGCGGCGTGGCCAATCGCGAGATAAAGTAATGCCGTCCTATTTCGCCAGTCCCAATTCGGTCGCCATCGCCTTCTCGCCTTTCAGCTCGTTGACCGAGGCGGTGATTTTGCCTTTGCTGAATTCGTTCAGTTCCAGGCCCTGGACGACTTGAAGTTTTTGGCCGTCGCTGCGAATGGGGAAGGAACAAATGAGCCCCGGCTCAATCCCGTAACTGCCGTCCGAGCAAATGCACACGCTATGCCAGTCGTTGGGCGGTGTTGGCGTGATAATTGACTTGACGCTGTCGATGGCGGCGTTGGCCGCGCTGGCCGCGCTGCCGGCTTTGCGGGCGTTCAACACAGAGGTGCCCCGCTGCGCCACGGTCGTTACAAATTCGGTTTTCAGCCAGTTCTCGTCCGGGATGGCGGCGGTGACCGGCTGGCCATTTATTTTGGCGTGATAAAAATCGGGGAACATCGTCGGGCTGTGATTGCCCCAAACGGCGAGGTTTGAAACGGCGCCGATGCCAACGCCGGCCTTTTTGGCCAACTGCGCCTTGGCGCGATTTTCGTCCAGGCGCGTCATGGCAAACCAGCGCTCGCGCGGAATTTCGGGCGCGCTCTGCATGGCGATAAGACAATTGGTATTGCAAGGATTGCCAACGACGAGGATGCGGACGTCCTTGGCGGCGTTTTTTTGCAAGGCCCGGCCTTGGCCGGTGAAAATTTTGCCGTTGATGGCGAGCAAATCCTTGCGTTCCATTCCCGGCTTGCGGGAAACGCTGCCGATGAGCAATGCCCAATTGATGTCGCGAAAACCTTCGTCCATATCCGCCGTGGCGACCAGTTTGTGCGCGGCGGTAGAGGCGCAATCCTCCAGTTCCATTATGACGCCGTGCAAAATCGGCAACGCCTCGGGAATATCCACCAGATGAAGAATCACTGGCTGATCCGGACCGAAAACCTCGCCGGAAATGATGCGAAACAAAATGGAATAGCCGATGGCGCCGGCCGCCCCGGTCACCGCGACACGAATGGGAGTTTTATTCATAAATTTAATTCAGCCCGTGATTAATGCGCAACTTTTCGAGCGAGGCAAGCGCAATTGCGAACGAACTCATCTCAACGTTGATAGACCGGCAGGATTTGATAGGCCGGGGTGAGGGAAAGCACCGCCATGGCGGTGGAATAAGCCGGGCCAAAGACGCCGTCGTTCCGGTTTTCAAGAGGGAACGAGCCGTCGGACTGCTGGATTTTAAGCAGGATGCCGGCAATCGGCGGAAAAATTCCCGTCCAGTAGTGTCCGCCCAATTGCGCCGCCGCCTGGCTGCAATAATAGGTGCTGTAAAAAAAGCGGTCGGAGCCTCCCACTTGCTCGCCAAAGTTGCGAAAAGGATGGGCCAGCAGCCAGTCGCCCGCCGCTTGCGCCTCGGTGGAATGATGCTGACCGCCGAGGGACAGGGAGAGAATGGCTGAGCCCATCAATCCGCGACTGTATCGGTCGCTCTGGCTGGTGGAGATTTCATAATGGAACATGCCGATTTGCGGGTTCCAGGCGCGGTGGATGTAGTCCATGGCGTCATCAATATTTTCTTGCGGCACCTTGAATTCCGCGTTTCGGGCCGAGCGCAGGAACATGAGTTGCCAGCCCGTGACGGAAAGATCGGAGTCGGCGTCGATGGGGGGCGCTTGAATTCGCAAATAACGCCAGCCGCCTCTGTCATTAATATATTTTTTGGGCCGGGCTTGAAGATTCAGAGTGTATTGCAAGGCTTTTTGCAGGGCTTGTTTGACTTTCCTGGACCGCGGGCCGGTAACGTGGCCGAACACTTCGCCCAGCATCAATCCCGCGATGGCATGATTGTAGGATGCGGTGTATGAGGGACCGCCGAGGGTGAAAACGGGTTCGGGAGTTTCATAGGAAAAGAGGCCGTCGGGCATCTGGCAGTCGAGCACAAAATCGACGGCGTGATTGAGTTGCGTGCCATACGGCCCAATGCCGGGCTGATGGCCGCGGGACAGAAACGCCAGCACGCATAAGCTGGTGACCGCCGGCTGGGCGGTTGGCCGGGTGGGAAACGAACCGTCCGCCGCCTGCTGGGTGGCGATCCAGGCCAGGGCGCGGTCCACGCAATTTTCCACCTCCGTCCATTCCGCTGTGGAAAGGGCGGCTGCGAGCGACTCGGAGGGGACAATCTTGGTGGTAATTTCCCCGCCGGGCGGGGCGGCAACCACGCCACTTCCCGCAATGAGAAGCAAAAATAGAATAATTATTTTTGACTTTAGCATGCAATCTCGGGATTCGTTCATGGTCACCGTTGATAGACCGGCAGAATTTGATACGCGGGCGTAACCGAAAGCACGGCCATGGCGGTGGAATAAACGGGTCCGAAAACCCCGTCATTCAGGGTTTCAAGAGGAAAGGAACCGTCGGGACGTTGGATCCTGAGTAGAATGTCGGCGATCGGCGGGAAAACTCCCGCCCAGTAGCGTCCGCCCAATTGCGCCGCCGCCTGGCTGCAATAATAGGTGCTGTAAAAAAAGCGGTCGGAATTGCGGGTTTTCTCGCCATAATCGAGAAAGGGATTGGCCAGCAGCCAGTCGCCCGCCGCCAGCGCTTCCGGGGAATTATGCTGGCCGCCCAAAGACAGGGAGAGGATGGCCGAACCCATCAACCCGCGGCCGTGCGGATGGCTCTGGCCGGCGGAAATCTCATACAGAAACATGCCGAGTTGCGCGTTCCAAGTGCGATGGATGTAATCCATGGCGGCGTCAATATTCTCCTGTGGCACCTTGAACTCCGCGTTCCGGGCCGAGCGCAGGAACATGAGTTGCCAGCCCGTGACAGAAATATCGGAGTCCGCGTTATAGGGGGACTGTTGAATTCGCAAATAACGCCAGCCGCCCCTGTCATTGGGATACATTTTGGGCCGGGTCTGGAGGGCCAGGGTGTATTGCAAAGCCTTTTGCACGGCTTGTTTGACCTCCTTGGATCGCGGGCCAGTGACATGGCCGAAAACTTCGCCCAGCATCAACCCCGCGATGGCGTGATTGTAGGCGGCAGTATGGGATGCCCTGTCGGGGATAAGAATCTGGCCGGGAGTTTCATAGGAAAAGAGGCCATCCGGCATCTGGCAGCCGAGAACAAAATCAATGGCGTGATTGAGCTGCGCGCCGTACGGGCCGATGCCGGGTTGATAACCACGGGAAAGAAACGCCAGCACACACAAGCTGGTGACCGCTGGCTGCGCCGCAGGGAGAGTCGGAAATGAGCCGTCCGCTGCCTGCTGTGTGGCGATCCAGGCTAGAGCGCGATCCACACAACTCTCCACCTGCGTCCATTCGCTTGGGGAAAGGGCGGCGGCGAGTGATTCGGAAGGGGCGACGACGCCGGAAACTCCGTTGGTAACTTCCCCACCGGACGCGGCGGCCATCGCACCGCTGCCGGCAATGAGAAGCAAACTCACCCAGCGTTTGGCACAAACTATGTTTGACGCGCGCATGACGCCTGACGATTCACAGCCGCGCCGTCTGCGCGGTTCATTACTTGGGACGAAGCAGGATGGCTTTCTTGGTGGTGCCTTCGGCTTCCACGCTGGCCGCCTCGATGCCCGGGGCGTCTTTGAGCGCGTTGTAAATAATGCGCCGATCAAATGCGCTCATCGGTTCCAATTCGACGACGTCGCCCCAGCGCCGGACTTTTTCCGCGGCGGCCTGGGCCTTTTGCACGAGGGCTTCGCGAGCTTTGGCGCGATACCCGCCGACGTCAATCAAGGCCTTGGGGGAGGATTGGTCTTGCTGAAATAGGATGCGATTGGTCAGATATTGCAAATCCGCAAGCGTCTGGCCTTGCCGGCCAATCAGGCGTCCGGAATCGTCCGTTTTGACATCCAGAAAGACGCCGTCTTCCAGGGTATGTTCTTCCACTGTGACTTCAAACCCCAAAAGTTTCAGGAGTTGCTCAAGTATTTCTTTGGGTTGCGCTGGCATATTCGTTCAAAGTTTGTTGCATCGGCCCAAGCATAAGCATCGTGTCAATTGATGGCTACATTTTTTTCTTCGCAACCAAGGCGCCCGGCTTGGCGGCGGTATCATCCGACATTTTGGTCAGTCTTGTTTGGAGGATGCCCAACAAATTCTGCACCGTCCAATACAAGGTCAACCCGGACGGCATTCTGTAAAACATGGCGATAAACATGAGCGGCATGTAACGCATGATTTTCTGCTGGCCGGGTTCCATGCCTGGGGATGGCGGCAGCAGATGCGCCTGCCATAACTGCGTCGCCCCCATGATCAGTGGGAGAGGATTGATCGGAAAACCGCCCAGAAAAGGGAGGTACATTATGGTGTCGGGCTGGGAAAGGTCACGGGCCCAAAGGAACGGAATGCCGCGCAGCTCGATGGCGTTGCGCAACATATAATAAAAACCGATGAAGACGGGAACCTGGATCACCATGGGCAAACAACTGCCCAACGGGCTGACTTTGTTCTCCTTCATGAAGTCCATCGTCTTTTGGTTCTTCTTGACGGGATCATCCTTGTATTTTTCCGCGATGGCCTTCATCTGCGGTTGCAGTGCCTGCATGCGTTTTTGCGATCGCGTGCTGGCTTTGGTCAGCGGCCAAAAAATGCCTTTGATAATCAGCGTGATGGCGATGATGGTCCAACCATAGCCCAGGCCCAGGGCATGCAGGCCGTTCATCGAAATCAACAGCATCTTGGAGAAAAAGCCGGTGAAACCGCTGAAGTCCATGATCAGGTCCAGGTTGTTATTCATGCTCTGGCCGATTTTGGCCAGGTCATAGTATTTCTTGGGACCGGCGTAAAACGTGAAATCGCCTTCGAGCGCTTGATGCGGCGGCAAAACAGTGGCCGGATACTCGTCTGCCACTTCCAATCCGTTGGTCAGGAAGGCGCTGGTGGCGTTTGTCAAACCCACCATTTCCGGCGGGGGGATGTAGATCGGATGAATAATAACCCGGGGCGCGGGGTTGGCGGGAATGGCCGCGAGGGTAAAGAATTGGTTGTGGACCGCCGTCCAAACGACGTTGTTTGTCCCTTCCTCATAGACGGCGCGCGGCGTTCCAGGAATGCAGCCCAGGGTGCGATTGGCAAACCACGGCTGCTTGACGCTCTGGGCCTTGACCCCGTTATACCAAAATGCCCCCAACGCGGTCGGATCATCCAGGGGCCCGACGGGTGTTGCCGTCCCCACCACCAACTCGCGCGTGGGAATTTTCAGTGGTTGCGCCGATGTGTTTTCCATGCGGACGCGGGCCGTGAAAACGTAATTGGTCCCGATGTCGAATTCCTTCACCAGCCGCAATCCGTTGGCCAGGTTTTTTTCAGCGGTCACCACTCGTCCGTTTCGAGTCAAGGTGAAATAATTGTCACCTTGCGCCTCATTGCCCAGGAAGGCCAGGACCGGAGCGGGCGCTTTGGCGTTCAGGGTCGCCGTGTTGGTTTCCAGGCTGGTCACGCCGGTGCGGCTGATGACGGCCGGGAATTTTCTTAATGCGACCGTTTTCAGGCCGCCGCCGTGTGAGGTGAAACAAAAAATCAAATCGTCGTTGGTCAGTAACAAGGTTTGTTCCGGAAGGGAAGGCAGGACGAGCGGCGCGGGGTTAGTCGCAGTCACCGTCCCGGGTGCGTTGGAAACGGTGGTCAGGGCCTGGACGTTCCCAGACTGAGCGTTGGTCATGGCGGCCAACTGCTCGGGCGGGATCGGTATCGGCGGATAAAAATGATTCACCGTGCGCGTCAACACCCATAGCAGCAACAGCGAAATAACGATTACGATGATTGATTTACGATCCATGACAATGCCCCGCCTTGCACACCTTCAAACTGTCTTTCCCGCCTTTAAATGTTTGCGGTGCCGGCGGAAGATCCTCCCCAAAATCGCCCCAGGGATGGCACCGACAAAGCCGGCGCACCGCCAGAAAGCCGCCCCGCGTTGCGCCGTGGAGACGGACCGCCTCGCACGCGTATTGCGAGCAACTAGGCGAAAAGCGGCAGCGGCTCGACGGCCCAAAAGCCGCCGCCAGCAACGGAGACAGCGTGAGCTGATAAACGCGGATGATAAAAAGCAAACCTTTTTGGGCGATGTTCATGACCTTCCCTTTTCCAGACGGGCCTGGCGCAGGACCCGCAAAAAATCCCGCTCCACCTCCTCAAACTTTCGGCCCGCGATGGATGGCCGGGCCACCAGCACCAAGTCCACAGCGCGAGTCAAATCGTGCTGATGCAAGCGAAAACTTTCGCGCAGCAACCGCCGCGCTTGGCTGCGCACCACGGCGTTGCCAATCTTCTTGCTTGTTACCACGCCCAACCGGCTGGCCAGGCCTTCCGGACGCGCCAGCACATTGGCAATCAAACAACCGCAGACCCAGCGTTGGCCCTGCGCCTTGGCGCGCGCGAACTCGCCGGGCAATTTCATGCGGCGGGAGCGGGAAAAACGCAAACGGGCGGGAGACAAGCCAGCCATGGTTGCATCAGACCGGGGTAAGGCGTTTGCGGCCGGTTCGGCGGCGATTGCGCAATATGGCGCGTCCGCTCTTGCTGGCATTGCGGTTTAAAAAGCCGTGCTGCCGTTTGCGCCGGATTTTCGACGGTTGATACTGACGTTTCATGATGATGTATTATTGACGTTCCTTTCACGGCCCATCCGCTAATCAGAGCCTGAGAAGATAACGACTCGCCCCAAAGAGTCAATCGCGCAGATGAAAATCGACGGGCCGCCCCGGTACATCGCGACCCCCTTGTTGGTTGAGAAGAGACTCCAGAGGGATGGGGTGAAGCAAGAAAATTTTGGGTGAAATATGGGGAGCTTTGATGGCCAGCAAATCGGCTGGG
>Ga0182024_10015639_pt1 | contig 14491 bp, 13 predicted proteins | sample P32metaG_FD_120480 | JGI IMG/M metagenome (GOLD analysis project Ga0182024, IMG submission 120480) | Permafrost microbial communities from Stordalen Mire, Sweden - P3-2 metaG (Illumina Assembly) | ecosystem: Environmental > Terrestrial > Soil > Wetlands > Permafrost | place: Sweden: Stordalen... | reverse complement strand
GGGTGTTGAAGCGGATCAGCATTGCAGCATAGGAGCGTCATTCGTTCAACAATTGCAGGGACCTGGAATCACGCCATCATCGCTGCAATGTATTCCCCTAACGCCAGAGACGCCGTGAGTCCCGGGGATTCCATGCCAAAAAGATTCACAATGCCGGCGAGCCCATGATCGTCGGGCCCTGAAATATAAAAATCCCGGGTCGCCTCGCCCGCAGCGGAGATCTTCGGACGAATGCCGGCGTATGCGGGGTACAGCCGGCGGGCATCCAACCCTGGCCAATACGGGCGAATCACCTCGGCGAAAAATGCAGCGCGTTGCGGATCAACCGCGTAGTTGATGGTATCGACCCATTCGGTGTCCGGGCCGAAGCGCGCGGCGCCGGCCAAATCAATCGTCATGTGAATCCCCAAATGGCCACCGGCTCGAGGCGCGGGGTAGACCAGTCGAGTGAATGGTGAGGCGCCCGTCAGCGCGAAATAGCTGCCCTTGGCATAACTGATTGCCGGGATGTGCTGCGCGGGAAAGCCCTCGATCGACGCCGCAACGAGATGGGCACACAAGCCCGCGGAATTAACCACCGCTCGCGCGCGCACGACTGGGCTTGACTCCTTCTCGATGACGATCTCGATGCCGGCAGGCGTCGGATTTAGCGACACGACCTGGGTGCCGTAGGCGATGTTGGCGCCGGCAGCTTCCGCATCCGCCAGCAGCGACTGCATATAGGCATGCGAGTCGACGATGCCGGTCGAGGGCGACCATAAGGCAAGGAGGCATTGAAGCTCCGGTTCGGCGCGACCTGCCTGCCCGGCGTCCAACCACTCCAGGTCCAGGACGCCATTGGCGCGCGCGTTGATCTCGATTTTCTCGAGCGTCGCCACTTGCTCCTCCGAGGTTGCGACCGTGAGCTTGCCGCAGCGCCGATGCCCAATACCGCGCTCGGCACAGTAGCGGTACAACAGATCGCGGCCGGAAACGCACAGCCTCGCTTTGAGCGACTGAGGTGTGTAGTGGATACCAGCGTGGATGACTTCGCTATTGCGCGAACTGGTGTGCATGCCGAACTGGCGTTCGCGCTCGAGAATCACGACCTCCCTGCCGTCCCGCGCCAGCGCCCGTGCCACGGCAAGTCCTATGACGCCGGCGCCGATCACGATGCAATCGACATCGTTCAACGATGCTACCTAAGTGGGCTGAACGATGCCGCAGCGGCGATGAATTCATCCACATCGGCGCTCGGCGTCGCATAGGAGGTCACCAAACGAATCGTGACTCCGGACTCGGACTCGGCGGCATGCAGCGGCCAGCGGTAGAACTTGAACCCCTGCATCTCCAAGGCAGTCACGGTCTGCTCGGGCAGCACGACGAACAGTTCGTTCGCATTCACCGGATGCAGCAGCCGTGCCGCGGGAACGGTCTTCAGACCCAACGCCATTTTTGTCGCCATGGCATTGGCGTGGCGTGCATTGTTCAGCCATAGGTCATTCTTTAAATAGGCGTTCAACTGCGCGCTCAAAAATCGCAACTTTGACATCAGATGGCCCGCGCGCTTGCGCCGCCGCTCAAAATCCCGCGCCATGGCCGGATCGAAGAACACCACCGCCTCGGCACCGAGCGCGCCGTTCTTGGTGGCACCCAGCGACAGCACATCAATACCGCACTTCCAGGTCGCCTCGGCCGGCGTGCAGTTCAAATGCACCAATGCATTCGCGAATCGCGCCCCGTCCATGTGCACGGGGAGCTGGTGCTGCCTGGCGACCGCGCTGATGGCGGATATTTCCGGGAGGGAGTAGACCGTGCCCCACTCGGTGGCTTGGGTCAGGGTGACGGCGCCGGGTTTCACGTGATGAATCCCTAGGTCCTCGGCATAGGCGATGGCCTTGGTCAGTTGCCCGGGTCGAATCTTGCCGTCCGCTGCCGGAAAGCCGATGAGTTGGGCCCCGCCGGTGAAGAAGCCGGGCGCGCCGGATTCGTCGGTGACGATATGCGCCGCTTCGTAGCAATAAATGGCGCCAAAGGTGGGTACGATTTGCGACAACGCCAGGGCATTGGCGGCGGTGCCGCTCGTCACCGGAAATACCGTGACCTGCCTTTCGAACAGTTGGCTGGTGACCGATTGCAGCTTTGCCGTTAAGTCATCGCCCCCGTAGGAGGTGACGAACCCCTCATTCGCCTTGTTAACCGCGGACATAATGGCATCGCACGCGGGAGCGACATGGTCGCTACTGAAATTTCGACCCAAGAGTGCTCCTGATGACCGCCTTCAAGTTGAGGCTCGAGGATTGTACCTGTGAGATATCGTCGGCGTCAGCGATCCCAGTTCTTCGCCGTAAATTCATAGCTCTGTGCTTCGCGCTGCCAGATCGCCGCCTCGCGGCGCACCGTCAGCAGCCAGATGCGCTGCTCCAGAGGTTGACGCGGTTTGAAGCAAGCTGGCCGCAGTACCGCGACCGCGCCGGCATGCTCCGGATCGCGCACCGATTCGTAACGAATCGCATCGACATTCGCCTCTCTGGCAGTTCGGGCGAAGCGCTGCGAAGCTGTGTAGTCGCGCGGATCGGTCCATTGCGCACGCGATCGCTTGAAGGGAGCCTCGGTGAGATCGACCATGCGCGCCTCGATGCCCGCTCGAAACACGGTCTGGGGCGAGGGCCCCAGACTGTCCAACCCGGTGGTGTCCATCAAGAAGCGCCAGCGCCAAAACCCCAATTCCGCACAAGCGGTACGCTCTCTTTCCGCGCCATACCAGACACCCGGGTCGGCCGGCGCGCGAAATCGCGAACCAATCGGTGAGGCATAACGAAACGGCGTGGCCAGCAAATAATGCAGGTCGGCAGCATCGCTCGGAACCGCAGGCTTGCTCCTCTCCAGCACCCGCTCGAGGACGAGTTGCTCCTCGACATTGGCAACCAGCCTTAAGGTCGATGCGATGTGCTGCGCTTCGACGGCACGCCACAGTCGCCGCGTGGCCCGGCTCGCCTCAGAGCCGACCGCGTGCGGCGTCAAGATATTGGACGACACGCACCAACCCTTCAGTGCTGCGGATCAGTTCAATTGGACGTCCCGTGAGCGCAGTGTTCTGTCCATTGAGCCAGACCCTAGCCGCCGAGTCATTGGAGCCGATGACGGCATCCAGCGAGCGGAACAATCGTACGAACAGGGCGCCGAGTTCCCATTCCTTCTTTTGATCGTCCAATCGATAGGCGCCATTCGCCATCCGCGACACGGTCGATGGGCTCAGGCCGAGAATTTGCGCGAGGCTCGACTGAGTGATTTCCAGCAGCGCGCACGCGCGCAACACCGCGCCGGTCAGTACCAGACTCGCTTCGGGCTTAGCTGTGGGCAGAGCGCGCGGCATAAATGCCTATAGAAATAAATAATGCCTTTGCATTCTAAAGAAATATCACCGAAATGGCAAAATCAGCTCAATTGGTGGTAAATACCGCTATTGGCGGGGGCGGGACGCTTGCTGGCGACAGCGCTAGCGGTTTCGCGGCGGGTCCGCACGCCAGCGCCGCGTAAACTCATGCCGATCCGTCTCGGTTTCCAATTCCGACGCGACCGTGCTCACGAGTTGCTCGGCGGTGGCCGCTCGCAAGGCGGCCGTTTTCACCAAGTGCTTGGCGATCGGGCCGAGGTACCCGGCCAGAAGCCGCTCGATGCGCAGCACTTCGGCCGCATCCAATGGCGCTGCCGCCGGCGCGGGCCCAAGGATCGGCGCCGGCTGTGTTGTTGCCGCGTTCGGAGCCGCCTGACCGCGCTGCGCCTTCAAATAAGCGCACAAACGGCCATAGTGCACCTCTCGCGGCGGGGGAAAAGCATCCATCCAATGCTGAGCGCTCAAGAAATATTCGAGGCTCTTGGACGGGAGCACATTTTCGATGCGAAACGGCAAGATGCTGACCTGCTTATGCACCGCCCTTTCAACTTCGCGCCGCACCTGGGGGGAGTCATTGCTGCTCGCTGAGAACACCAAAATCATGGTGCGCGAATTGGAAATGGCGTCGATGATTTCTGCCGCCCAATCCGCCGAGGGCGCGATGTCCCGTGGCGCGATCCAGCAGTTAATCCCTTCCTGTTCGATGCGACCCACCAGCTCCATGGCGCAACCATAATCCGGCTGGGAGTAGCTGACAAAAACGTCGCGCACCATGGTTTATGCTCCGAGCAGGCGCAGCGCCTTCTCTAGGCTTTTGCGCATGCGATCAAAAGAGCGCGTTACCGACACGATTTCCGTGGCCCCGCGCTGTGGGAAGTTCTCCGCCGACATGTCACCCAGGCTGACCCTGTCCGCCACCAGCGCGATCTTCCGGACCGGCCGCACCACCAGCTGATAGAGAAGGACATTCACCACCAGAAACGCGGCGGCAAATACCGCGATCAACAGAATCATGAAGGCGCGAAACTCCTTGTTGGCGTTGGCGGCGGCGCTGGCGAAGGGCACCGAGACGACTTGGGCTGCGACTATTTCATTGGGCTGCCAGCCAAAGCCGTTATTGCCGCCGTAACGTGCTATCAAACTGTGCGGCGCTGCCGAGGGCGTGCTGTGGCACACCAGGCATTCGGGCTTGGCGCGGATGGGCCGGGCCAGGTAGAGGGATTTGCCCATCGGCGTGTCGCGTTCACCAATCACTTGTTGAGTCTGGGCATCGTTGCGAAATCGCTGAATGATATCGCCTTCCCAATCGGCGGCCCGATCACGCGGATTGGTCGGGTTGAGCGTCGCTTCCTTATAGGAGTAGTCCGGATGGTGCTCATGAAAGCTGAGGAAATTTTGCGTCGCCGCGTAAGAAGGCACGCTCTGCGGCGGAAATTCTTCCTTTATCCCCGCGGAAATCAGCGGCAAGATCTCCTTGGACGTGTAGGTGCGCACGGCTGCGGCGCTGTCCATCATCAAGCCGGCCTCAGCCAGTACTTCACGCTTTGCGTTGGCTTCCAATATGGTCCAGCAAATATATCCGGCCAGCAGCGCGGCTATCAAGAACACGGCGCCGAGCGCCGCATTGATTCGAAACAGTAAACTCATGTTGTCGAGGGCAAGCGATGCCTGTTGTATTTTATGCGGACTGTGCCGACAGTGTACACGGGGTTCCCAGCGGAGACGACCCTTCAGATCCTCGCGCGTCGATTTGATATGCAAGTGCATCAGCGCGCGCGCCTGCAGGATCGTAGATCGTATATGGTGTTTGCATGAGCGAGCAAGATACCATCGCCGTGATCGGCGCCGGCGTAGTCGGCACGGCGGCCGCCTGCGCCTTGGCGCGTGAAGGTCGCAAAGTACTGTTGCTCGATCGCGCCGAACCCGGAGTCGCCGGAGCGAGCTTCGGCAATGCGGGGCATATCGCCCAAGAATCGGTGCAGCCGCTGCCTTCTCCGGGGCTGCTATTTGGATTTTATCGCGAGCTATTTCGCTTCGGGGGGACACTCGACCTCTCTCCGCGTCAGGCGCTGCGCATGTCTCCTTGGATACTGAAGTTCGCAGCAGCGGCATTCCGGCGCACTGAAAACACCCGGCATTTGGCCCCCCTCGTGCGTCCCGCCGTCGATGCTTGGGCGCGCTTGCTCGATGCGATCGGCCGGCCGGATCTGATGCAACGGCGTGGACACTATGAGGTTGCGTTGGGCCCTCGAAGCCCGGCCCGCATCCAAGCGCACGCGCGCGACATGGCGCGAGTCGGTGTCAAGACTCGCCCGCTCTCGGCCGAGCAACTCCTGCCCCTGCAAAGAGGAGCGAATGCTGCAATGGCTGCGGGGTTGTGGTTCGAGGATTCAGCCAATGTGATTGATCCCCTGGAAGCCGTGCGGGCATTCGCGGCGGCGGCACTGCAATGCAACTCGACCTTTCGGCGATTGGATGTGAAGGCGCTGCGCCCGCGCGGCGACAAGATTGAGATCTTGAGCGACGAAGCCACCCTGGTGGTCGACAGCGCGCTGGTATGCGCCGGTGTCCGCTCGGCACCCTTGCTGGCGCCATTCGGGTTGCGTGCGCCGCTGCAGGCGGTGCGCGGCTACCACATCGAAATCCCGGGGGGCGCTGTTTATTTCGACGCGCCCGTGGCTTATCTGGATGAGCGGGTGATCGTGACTCCCATGAGCGGACGCGTACGTACAAGCAGCTACATGGAATTTGCCGATGCCGATGCGCCGGCGGACGCGCGCAAGCCCGCCCGCCTGCGCCGACAGGTACGCGCGCTCGGCTACCCTTGCGAACTCGAAGGCCCAAGCTGGGTGGGCTCGCGTCCGGTGTTGCCGGACTACCTGCCGGGGATCGGCCGGGCCTTGGGGCCGGCGAAGCTGTACTACGCGATTGGACATCAGCACATCGGGCTCACGCTCGCGCCCATCACGGCCGAATTGATCGCGGACATCGTGGCCCAGCGTGAGCCGCGAATTCCGATTGCGGCTTATGATTTGCAGCGGTTCTAGTTATCAGTCAAGAAGGGATCCTTTATGCACTTACTCTTCCCGTGGAGTCTAGCCGCGGCTTGCGCGATGACGTTGGCAAGTTCGGCTTGCACCAAGACGCCCAGTGCCGATACTCGCCTGCAGACGATTTACGCCGACGAATGGAAGTGGCGCGAAGAGCAATTCCCCGACAACGAAGATGCGCAGAAGCCGATTCAGGATCATCTGCCGAAGGTCGACCCGGCCAGTCAGGCAATGCGGCTGCGCACTTGGCAGGACGTACTGCAAAAGCTCGACGGCATTACGCGCGCAGAACTCTCTCCCGCCGAGCAAATCAATTTCGATGTGTATCGCCCGCAGATCCAAGCCTTGATCGCCGATCAGCAATTTCACGAATATGAAATGCCTGCCAATTCGGACACGACCTTTTGGACGGATATCGGCTACACGGCACGGCGGCAATATCGCAGCGCGCATGACTACCGCAATTGGATCGGCCAGATGAAGGATATCCCGCGCTACTTTCATGAGCAGATGGACGAAATGCGCGCGGGTCTCAAGCGCGGATTCACCCCGCCAAGGATCACCCTGGAAGGGCGGGACGCCTCCATTACTGCGGTCACCGACGCCACTCCGGAAGCCAGCCTTTTCTACACGCCGTTCAAGGATATGTCGGGCATATCGGCGGCCGACAAGGCGAGTTTGCGCGATCAGGCGATCAACACCATTCGCGATACGGTGCAGCCGGCTTATCGCGAACTCTTGACGTTCTTTCGCAGCGAATACTTTCCGGGCACGCGCACCACGCTGGCTGCGTATGACCTGCCGGACGGACAAGCCTACTATCGGGCGCGGATTCGCCAATTCACCACGCTCGATCAGGACCCGGCGGCCATTCATGCGTTCGGCGAATCGGAAGTCGCCCGCCTCCACGAGCAAATGCTGGGCGCCATGAAGGAGACGGGATTTACGGGTGATTTTCCCGCCTTCCTGGCGTTCTTGCGCACGGATCCGCAGTTCCAAGCGAAAACCCCCGAGGAACTGCTGATGCGCGCGGCCTGGATTGCCAAACGATTCGACGGCAAAGCCTCGCGGTATTTTGGCCAGTTGCCGCGGGCGCGCTTCGCCATCCGTCCGGTCCCGGACGACCTTGCGCCGTTCTATACAGCGGGGCGCGGCGGCCCCGGAGTCTACTTGCTCAACACCTATAACTTGCCGAGCCGCCCGTTGTACAACCTCACCGCACTCACGCTGCACGAGTCAGCACCCGGTCACGCCTTTCAATTGCCGCTGGCACTCGAGCACAAGCAACAACCGGCTTTCCGCCAGCACACGTATCTGTCCGCGTACGGCGAAGGCTGGGCGCTGTACTGCGAACTGCTGGGCCTGGAGATGGGCATGTACGACACCCCTTACGACCGCTTTGGCATGCTGAACTACCAAATCTGGCGCGCTGCCCGTCTGGTGGTGGATACCGGGATTCATTCCCAAGGCTGGAGCCGCGAGCGCGCGATCGCCTACTTTCGTGATTACACCGCGCTCCCGCATCATGAAATCGACACGGAAGTGGATCGATACATTGCATGGCCCGCGCAAGCCCTGTCCTACTACTTGGGCGAGGACGCCATCATCAAGTCGCGGGCCAAAGCGGAGAAGGCTCTGGGCGATCGATTCAATGTGCGCGCCTTCCACGACGCGGTGCTGGAATTAGGATCCGTGCCGATTCCCGTGCTGCAGGCGCGCATCGACCGCTTCATCGCAGAGGACGGCAAGGGCCCCTACCCCGAGTTGGAATAGCCTCACCGCGCGTCGCCCAATTGAGAGCCGCCGTCGCAATCGAGGATGGTACCCGTAATGTAAGCCGCGGAATCGCTGCACAGGAACACCGCGCTTTCCGCAATCTCCGAAATGGCGCCGTAGCGACGCAAAGCAATGCGTCCGGTAATCGCCTGTTCCGCTTCCGGGGTCGGCGCGAGGCGCGCCATGCCTTCGGTGCCGGCAATAGGCCCGGGCGAGATGCCGTTGACGCGCACGCCGGAAGGTCCCCACTCCATGGCCAACACGCGAATCAATTGATTCACCCCCGCCTTCGCCGCACAAACATGCGCCTGACGCATCATGGGCCTGACCGCTTGACCGGCGCTGATCGCGATCAGAGACGCGCCGGGTGTGCGCAGCAGTTCATGAGAGCCCCGGAACACGTTGAAGGTACCGTTAAGATCGATATCCACCACCGTGCGAAAGCCATTGGCGGACAGCCCCACCACCGGCGCCACAAAATTTCCCGCTGCCCCGGAAATGACAATGTCCAGCAGACCGAATTGTTTCGCCGTGGATTCAAGTGCGGCGCGCGTGGCCGCATAGTCGCGCACGTCGCAGCTGAACCCCAGCGCGCCGCCGCCGATCAGCACCGCGGCATTGGCCGCCTTCTCCGGATTACGCCCGGCCACCGCCACACGCGCGCCCAGTTCCGCAAAACGCCGGGCAATGCCGAGGTTGATGCCACTGGTACCCCCGGCGATGAAGGCCACTTTGCCGGCCAACAACTGATCTTTGAATGCACTCACACTTGAAACTCCTAAAGTGAACGCGCGATGATGACCTTCATGATTTCCGTCGAGCCGCCATAGATGCGCGAGATACGCGAGTCGCGAAAGATGCGTGCGATCGGGTAGTCGTTGATGTAGCCGTAGCCGCCGTGCAGTTGCAGGCAGTCGTCCACGATCTGCCATTCGGTTTCGGTGGTCCACATCTTGGCGATCGCGGCCGTGGTCCCGTCCAGAGAACCATTGAGCACGCGCACGATGCAGTCATTGACAAAGACCTTCGCCACCGTGGCCTTGGCTTTGGCCTCCGCCAACTTGAACTGCGTATTCTGAAAGTCCATCACGCGCTGGCCGAACGCCTTGCGATTTTTGACGTACTCGATCGTCGCCTCCAGGGCTTTTTCCATGGTAATGACCGCGCCGATGGCAATCAGCAAGCGTTCGCGCGGCAACTCTGCCATCAGCTGGGAGAAGCCTTTGCCTTCCTGCATGCCCAGTAAATTCTCGGCCGGCACCCAGACGTCGTCAAAAAACAGCTCGGAGGTGTCCTGCGCATCCAGCCCGATCTTGTCGAGTTTCTTGCCGCGTCGAAATCCTTGGACCTCATCCGTTTCTACAACGAGCAGGGACACCCCGCGCGAACCTTGGGTCGGGTCAGTCTTGGCGACGACAACGATGAAATCGGCAATCTGTCCATTGGAAATGAATGTCTTCGAGCCGCTGATTCGATAACCGTCCCCGTCGCGGCGCGCCGTGGTGCGAATGGATTGCAAGTCGGAACCCGCGCCCGGCTCGCTCATGGCGATGGCGCAAACCCGTTCGCCGGAAACGAGCTTGGGCAGCCAGCGCCGCTTTTGTTCCTCGGTGCCATGCAGGACGACATAGGGGGTGACAATGACATTGTGCAGGCTGAGAGCGAAGCCCTCGAGATTTTGGCGCGCTACGACATCCAGCAAGACCAGATCATGCCGAAAATCAGCACCGGGCCCGCCGTACGCTTCAGGCACCGTCACGCCCAGAAAACCCGCAGCGCCGGTCTCCCGCCAAAACTCGCGCTCAACCTGGCCTGCCACGCGCCAACCGGCGATGCGATCGGCAGGTGCGGCGCGACCGAAAAAACGGTTCGCCGAATCGGCAAACATTTCTATCTCGGGTTCCAGCATGAATGCCGGCGGTGGTACATCAAGCACGGTCATCGCTTACTCCTAAAAATGACGCTGGGCTCGCTTTTCAATTGTGGAATACCGTGAACTCTTCGACGCTCGCCCGCTCGGTGCGCAAACGGTTGATGGGCGCGGCGTAGTCGCCGAAACCTATGGCCATGCCGCAGAACAACATCAACGCCGCCTCGACGCTGAAGAATTCCGTGACCTCTTTGTGCCATATCGCCCAAGACTCCTGCGCGCAGGTCTCCAATCCGAGCTCGCGCGCCAGCAACATGATGCTTTGTATGAACATGCCGAGGTCGGACCATTGCGGGGATCCCATGGAGCGGTCCACGAAGAAGAACATCGCGGCGGGAGCACCGAAGAAATCAAAGTTGCAAGCGAACTGCCGGCGCCGCGCCGCGCTGTCTTCGCGCCGCACGCCGATGTGCCCGTACATGTCTTCACCCGACTTCTGCCGGCGCGACCGATACGGCTCCTTCAGCTGCGGCGGATAGACGTGATACTCCGCCGCGCCGGCCAACGGGTCGGCCTGAAGCTTCGGCGTCAGCTGCGCACGAAACTTAAGCATCGAATCGCCCGACAGAACGTGCACCATCCAAGGTTGCAAGTTGCCGCCCGAAGGCGCGAAGCGCGCAGTGTCGAGCAAATCACGCAAGGTCGCGGCGTCGACGGGCCGCTGGGCGAAGGAGCGGCAGGAATGGCGCGACAACAGGGCGTCGCGCACATTGACAGCCGCCGACGTGGTCGCCTCAACTTCCGGCACGGGCACCCCGTTTGATGAATTTGTTTTAGGGTTAGTCAAATGTATGGCCAACCTGAGTATCATGCCACACCGTTCATTGGGGAAGACCATGCCCGACGCCTTGATTATCGACGCCTGCCGAACGCCGCGCGGAATCGGCAAAGTTGGGAAAGGCGCGCTGGCGCACATGCACCCTCAACATCTTGGCGCCGCCGTCTTAAGGGCGATTGCCGCTCGCAACCACTTGGATACCAAGGAGGTTGATGATGTCATCTGGGGCACATCCACGCAGGTAGACAAACAAGGCGCCGACTTGGGTCGCATGGCTGCGTTGGACGCCGGCTACGACATCGTCTCCAGTGGCGTCACGTTGGATCGCTTTTGCGGGTCCGGCATCACGGCCGTGAGTATGGCGACCGCCGCGGTCATGTCGGGAATGGAAGATCTCGTCATCGCCGGCGGCACGGAGATGATGTCGTACACGGCGAATCTGCCGCAACGGGCACCCTTCATGGACCGGGGCAACGAGCATCTGCGCGCGCTTCACCCGCAGTCGCACCAAGGTGTATGCGCCGACGCCATCGCGACGCTGCAAGGAATCAGCCGCGCCGACGTCGATGCCTTGGCGCTGGAAAGCCAACAGCGTGCCGGCCGTGCCATCGAGGGCGGCTTCTTCGATCGCAGTCTGATTCCCGTTGTGAATATGGACGGCAGCATGGCGCTGGACCGGGAACAGTTCCCGCGTCCGCAAACCACGGCTGAGGGACTCGCGGCGTTGAAGCCATCGTTTCCGGCGATCGCCGACTTTGCGTTGGACGAAAGCGGCACGACCTATCGCAGTCTCATCCAACGCAAATATCCGGGCTTGCAGATACAGCATGTCCATCATGCCGGAAATAGTTCCGGCGTCGTCGATGGAGCGGCGGCGGTTTTGATTGCCTCACCGTCGTATGCGCGCAAGCGGGGCTTAAAGGCGCGGGCCCGCGTGCTCGCGTACGCCAATATGGGAGATTCGCCCACGCTGATGCTCAATGCGCCGGTACCCGCGGCGAGAAAAGTACTGCAGCGCGCCGGACTCACGACGGGGGACATTGATCTGTGGGAGATCAACGAGGCCTTCGCGGTCGTCGCCGAGAAGTTCATTCGCGATTTGAAACTGGATCGCGACAAGGTGAACGTCAATGGCGGAGCCATCGCACTGGGTCACCCGATCGGCGCCACGGGTTCCATCCTGATCGGCACCATGCTCGATGAATTGGAGCGACGCGACTTGAAGCGCGGTTTGGTCACCATGTGCGCGGGCGGTGGCATGGCGCCTGCCATCATTATCGAGCGGATCTGACAACGCCGAAAGCTTAATCTCAGTTCAACTGCCACCAGGCATCGCCATCGGGACCTTGGATGGCCGAACCCTGGGCGCCGACCGGTTCTTGCTCGCCTGACGTCAACCAGTGGATCGCTGCGCGATCTGTGTCGGGGACTTTGGCGATGAAACGCGAACCGTGCGCAGAGCGCGCAACAATGACGCCCTGGCGAGCTGCGCCTTCGCGGTCGTAGAAGACCGTATAGGTTTCGACCCTTGCCGGACCGATGTAGTCCTCTTCAATGGGCGGTACCGGGCCGCGGATCGCATCCGCCTCGGATTGATAATCGAAATTCTGCGGAAATGTATTCGGCCCGAATGCTGCGCGGCCCAATACCATCGAATGGCTGTGCGTGGCGATTCCACCGTTTGCGAACAGCAAGCCGAAACGCCCACGCTCCCGCAGCGCCAACACCATGCTGACCACCGCATGACTCATGTAATTCCCGACCGGGCCACCGCCAAAAGTCAGTCCTCCGAACACCGTCGCCGGCTGCTGCAAAGGCCAACCGATCACCCGGCGCGCCATTTTCGGCACACAAGGAAAACAGCTGTAGAGTTCTACCAGATCGAGATCCGCGGTCGACAGTTCATTCAACGCCAACGCCTGGCGCAGTGAAACCGCCATGCTGGGCGATTCGACGAAACCGGAGCGCGCCAGAACATCCACCGGCTCGTGGGCCGCGGCACCCCGACCGACGAAAATCATCTTGTCGTCGCCGATACCCCGGGCTCGTGCTGCGGCCACGCTGGTCACCAAGAAACCCGCACCTTGATTGACGCTGCTGTTGGCCACCATCAATTTTAAATAGGGAAAGGCAATCGGGCGATTCGCAGCCGACGCGGTTTTTATTTCATCAGCCGATACTCGGCGTCGCAGCCAGGCTCCCGGGTTCTGCGCCGCCACCGCAGAAAAACGCGACCATATTTCCGCACTCTCCTCTTGACCCTGCGCCAACGTCTGAGCGTAGGCGGCACGGCCGGCATTTTCGTACAGCGGATAGACGTCCACCGGTGCAATCAGTCCGTAGCGATGCCGGTAGGAGGGCCCGCGGCGCATGGAAACCGCGCGCACCGCATTGTCCGATGATGCCGCGCCGCCAGGCGCACTCGTCGCCGCGCGCCGGGCAGCGGTGCGCAGTGCCTCGCCGCCGACGACCGCCGCGACCTTGATTTCTCCGGCGCCGATGCGATTGGCGGCTTCGTTCAACAATAGCAGCGGACTGTCGCCGCTGCCATAAGCTGATTTGTAACAGAAGCGCGGACTCGCGCCGAGGCGCTCAGCCAGAGGCACTGACACGTCGCCTAACTCTGGCCAGGAAATCTGATCCACGACTCCCAGAGAATCCAGCATCGGTAGCCATCCGCCTCCCGCATCGTGGTCTGCGGCGCGCAACGCCGCTTCCATGAGACCCAACGAATCGAGACCCAAGCTCGCGTTGCCCAAGCTCTCACGATCATTGACCTGGCCGACACCAATGATGACGGGAATCGGATTGTTCACAACTTACTGTACTGGCTCTGCCGGGTAAGTCCAAGTTGGTATACTGCGCGCCGACATAGCGACCCTGCGAGCCACATGTTCAGCGTCAGCCCTACCTCTCACGGCTACATCTCGCAGCGCCTGAAGCTGCACTACGTCGACTGGGGGAATCCAACGGCAGCGCCGTTGTTGCTGATTCACGGTGGCCGCGATCATTGCCGCAGTTGGGATTGGGTAGCCGACGGTTTGCGCGCCGACTGGCACGTCATGGCCACGGATTTGCGCGGTCACGGGGATAGCGCCTGGTCCCCGGATGGGGACTACTCGATGGCCGCCTATGTCTACGACCTGGCGCAGATCATCCATCAACTTGAACTCGCACCGGTCACCATCGTCGCCCACTCCCTCGGCGGCAATATCGCGCTTCGCTATACCGGGCTCTATCCAGACAATGTGCGGCGTGTGGTGGCCATTGAGGGACTCGGGCCTTCGCCCAAAATGCTGGCGGAGCGCCGGCAGCTAACGCTTCAGCAACGCTGGCAGGAGTGGATCCGCGACCGGCGCGCGGTCAGTGCGCGCAGCCCGCGCCGCTACACCACGCTGGCGGACGCATTGGAGAGGATGCGCAGCGAGAATAAGCATCTCACCGCGGAGCAGGCTCAACATCTCACGCTGCACGCCGCCAGTCGCAACGAGGACGGCACGTGGAGCTGGAAATTCGACAACTACATGCACGTGTTCCCCCCGGTGGATATGGCGCCGGAAGAATTACATGAGTTGTGGCAT
>Ga0182024_10015638_pt1 | contig 14492 bp, 13 predicted proteins | sample P32metaG_FD_120480 | JGI IMG/M metagenome (GOLD analysis project Ga0182024, IMG submission 120480) | Permafrost microbial communities from Stordalen Mire, Sweden - P3-2 metaG (Illumina Assembly) | ecosystem: Environmental > Terrestrial > Soil > Wetlands > Permafrost | place: Sweden: Stordalen... | reverse complement strand
TCTATGACGCCCTTGGATACTGGCGCCCCGGCTGACGCTTACGAAGGACATGCTAAGCGCGGATGTTCTGTTGACCAAAGAGCACGCGGCCCTATGCTCGAATTTGGAAAGCGCCCGCTCAACCGCCGGCCAGAAAAACCGGACGGTCCGGTGCCCCAGGGCGAGGTAGGGGATCATACGCCGCCGCATCATCTCCTCGACGACCTGCCTCGTGACGCCGAGACGCTCCGCAAGTTCCAACTTCGTCAGGTAATCTTTCACCTTCATAACACGCCTCCCTAACTACCCCGCCGCACGGTTCTCTCAAGGATAGCCTGGATAGCCTTGCTAGCGCCGGATGGACCCGTTCAGAACCGAAAACTATTGTATTCCTCGTGGGAGCCGATCCATACCCATCGCATTTGATCGCCTTTCAAATTGCCGACCGCTCGATAGTGGGCTCCTACCCTCACGGAGTACAAAGTCCCATACAACCGTTTGAACCGAATGGAGGGATGCTGGGGATTTGCCAGCCAGATGCGATAGCAACGCTCAGCAAGTCTCTGGACTTCGCGCGGCAACGCCCTGTACCGCTCCCAAAATTCCGGCGTGGTTTTCGAAATCACGAAACCGGAGGCCAGTCCCTTAGCGTTCCTTCCCTTTCAGCCCGTTCCGCTTCCTCGAACAGGAAATCCAGCTTCCCCGCCGCCGCATCGCGTTCCATCTGCTTGTCCCATGCATCGCCATCTTCCTGATCCAGAATGAAAGCGGTCAACTCCGCCAATTCTTCCGGCGAAAGTTCATGCACTGCGCTTTTGATTTCGGCGAGGCTCATCGGGTTCTATCTTACGCGGCAACCTGTTCAAACGCAACGACGTTTGCCCGATTTGGAGGTTGGCCGCACCGGGCGATAACGCGGAGGCGGTTATTCCGCCTTTATTGACCCGCCCCCTCTCCGGCGTCATGCTGCCGCCGTGGATAGTCTGCGCGTCCGGCTCATGCTCCTTGCGGCCCTGGCTTTGCTGCCGCTGGCAGGGCTGCTCTATTACAATGCCGAGACGCAGCGCCGCGAGGCCGCGACCGCGGCGCAGAACGACGTTCTCCGGCTCGTGCTCATGTGCGCGAACAACGAGGAGCGCATGGTCGATTCCGCCGACCAATTGCTCGCCCTCACCGCCGAGATGCCCCGCGTGAAAAGCCTCGACGCCCAGGCATGCGGCCCGCTCTTCACCCGCATCCTCGGCAACCAGCACGGCTACCGCAACCTCGGCCTTCTGGACGCCAATGGCACCCTTGTCGCAAGCGCGAGGCCCGTCGCACTCCCGGGCCCGGTGGGGGAGCGCCCCTTCTTCAGGCAGGCGCTGGCGCAGGGCAAATTTGCCGCCTCGGATTTCGAGATCGAGACGGACGGAACCGAATCCGAGATGATCTGCGGCGATCCGGTGCGCGCCGGCGATGGACGCGTCATCGGAGTGGTTTTCGCCGAGCTAGACCTCGCATGGATGACGCGCCTCGATACCCGGCTGGAATTGCCCGCCTCCGTCAGCATCGGGGTATTGAGCCACGATGGCATCATCCTGATGCGCGTGCCGGATCCCGGCCATTTCGTGGGCAGATCGGCCCTCAATGGCGCTGCGGGCCGGCTCATCGTGCGCACGCAGGGTTCCGGCACCTCGGACGAGGAGGGGCTGGATCATGTCCGGCGGCTCTTCGCCTTTATGCCCATCGATGCGTTCCACGGCCTGCACTCCTACGTAAGCGCCGGCATCCCGGATGACATCGCCTTCAGCAACGCGCGCAACTCCGAGTACGAGCAGATCGCGATGCTGGTCATATTCGCCATCGGGGCGCTGGCCGCGGCCGGCCTGGCGGCGGAGTTCCTGGTGCTGCGCGGTGTGCGCCGCCTGCTGAAGGCAACGCAAAAAGTGGCCGCCGGAGATCTGAAAACACGCGCCGGGCGATTCCGCGGCGGCGGGGAGTTGCGCGATCTGGCCCAGGCCTTTGACGCGATGGCCTCCTCGCTCGAGAAGCAGCGCGACGAGCGCGACGCCGCCGAGCGGGAACTCGAGCGCCGCGTGGCCGAGCGCACCGCGGAGATCGGCGAGGCGAACCGGAAATTGCAGCAGGAAATCGCCGAGCGCACCCGCATCGAGGCGGGCTTGCGCGCCTTCATCACCAACGTCCCCGCCATCCTCTTTTCCATCGACCGCCAGGGTGTGATCACGATGGCCGAGGGCCTCGGCATGGAGGTCCTCAGGTTCGTCGATGGCGGCATCGCCGGCCATTCCGTGGACGAGTTGTACGGCGATGTCCCCGGCGTCGTCGAGAGCGTGCGGCGCGCACTCGCCGGCGAGTCGCTCGTCACCACCATGCAATTGCAGCAACTCTACTATGAGATCGCCTACTCCCCCATCCACGACCCGGACGGCACGGTCTCCGGGGTCATCGGCGTTGCGCACGATGTCACCGAGCGCCACAAGGCCGAGCAGGCCCTCGAGGTCAGCGAGCGCCGCATGCGCCTCATCATCGAGAACGCCTACGACGCCTACGTCGCCATGGACCGCGACGGCGCCATCGTGGACTGGAACCCGCAGGCCGAGCGCATCTTCGGCTGGAGCCGCGAGGAGGCAATCGGGAGATCGCTCGCGGAGACCATCATCCCGGAGCGCATGCGCACCCAGCACCTCAAGGGCCTGGTCCATTTCCTCCACAGCGGCGAGGGGCCCCTGCTCAATCGCCGCATCGAGGTGCCGGGTCTCCGGCGCGACGGCGCGGAATTCCCCGTCGAGATGACCATCGGCACCATGCGCATCGAGCAGACCGTCATCTTCAGCGCCTTCATCCACGATATCAGCGACCGCATCCGTGCAAAGGAGGAACTCGAGCGCACCGCCGCGGAGTTGCGCCGCTCGAACGAGGAGCTCGAGCAATTCGCCTACATCGCGTCGCACGATCTCCAGGAGCCGCTGCGCATGGTGGCCAGCTACACCCAGTTGCTCGAGCGCCGCTATGCCGGTCAATTGGACGACGCGGCCCGCGAGTTCATCGGCTACGCCGTCGATGGCGCCAGGCGGATGCAGGAATTCATCACCGGCCTCCTGCGGTACTCCCGCGTCGGCACCGAGCCGCAGCAGCATGTCCCGGTCAATCTCCGTGAAGTCTTTGACACCGCCCTCGCCAATCTCCGCATCGCCATCGAGGAGAGCGGCGCCCGGGTCAATGCGCGCGATCTGCCGACGGTCCGCGGCGACCCGCGCCAATTGACGCAGCTCCTCCAGAACCTCATCGGCAACGCCCTGAAATTCCGCAAGCCGGGCCAGGCGCCGGAGATCGAAGTCCGGGCCGAGCCTGACGGCGCTTTCCGGAAGGTCTCCGTCCGGGACAACGGCATCGGCCTCGATCCCCGTTTCTCAGACCGCGTCTTCACCATCTTTCAGCGGCTGCACACCCGGGACGAGTACGAGGGGACAGGACTTGGGCTTGCCATCTGCAAGAAGATCGTAGAGCGTCATGGAGGCCGCATCTGGGTCGAGTCCAGCGAGGGAGAGGGCGCCACCTTCTTCTTCACGCTCCCCGGCGCGGAAGAGGCCACACCATGAACGCGCCCAAGGCAGACGTCCTCCTTGTCGAAGACAGCGCCGCGGAAGCGCGCCTGGCGCGCGAGGCATTGCGCGAGGCCCGTTTCCCCGTCGAGCTCCACGTCGCCTCGGACGGCGTCCAGGCGATGGATTTCCTGCGCCGCCAGGGTCCCTACCAGGACGCTCCACGCCCGCAACTCGTCCTCCTGGACCTCAATCTGCCCCGCAAGGACGGCCGGGAAGTCTTGCGGGACATCAAGGAGGACGCCGATCTCCGCCGCATCCCGGTCGTGGTCCTCACCACCTCGCAGGCGCAATCCGATATCACCCGCGCTTACGAATTACATGCAAACTGCTATATCCAGAAGCCGCTCGAACTCGACGGCTTCATCGAGATCGTGAAATCCATCCAACGTTACTGGCTCCAAATGGCGGAGCTGCCCGCCTGACCCCTCTCCGGCGGTTCCCCCCGCTGTTTCCACCCGCCCCTCATGGCTGAGCCCCAAGACAATCCGCCCGTCGAGTCGCCCCTCCATGTCCTCCTCGTCGAGGATAATCCGGGTGACGCGCGCCTCTTCCAGGAGCTGCTCGCGGATGCCAGCGCCTCCTTTTCCATCGAGCACGTCCGGAAGCTCTCGGATGCCATCGACAGGCTCCCGAAAGGCGGCATCGACGTCGTCATGAGCGATCTCTCCCTGCCGGACAGCCAGGGCATCCCCACCTTTGACAAGCTCCACGCCGTGGCCCCGAATGTCCCCGTCATCGTCCTCAGCGGCCTGGATGATGAAACCCTGGCCGTCGAGACCGTCCGCCGCGGCGCGCAGGATTACCTCGTCAAGGGCCGCGCCGATGCCCACATGCTCGTCCGCTCGATCCGCTACGCCCTCAAGCGCATGGCTGCCGAGCGCGAACTGGCCGAGGAGCGCAACCTCCTGCGCAGCGTCATCAACAACCTCCTGGACTCCATTTACGTCAAGGACGTGCGCGGTGTTTACCGCCTGGATAATCTCGGCCACATGCGCTCCATCGGCGCGGCGCGGCCAGAGGATGTCGTCGGCAAGACGGTGTTCGATTTCTTCCCGTACGACGCGGCAGTCCGTTTCCAGGCGGACGATCAAAACGTCATCCGCACCGGCAAGGCGATCGTGAACCGCCAGGAGCCGTTCGCGAGCCGGGACGGGCAAAAGCGGTGGCTCTCCACCACCAAGGTGCCGTTGCGCAATAGCGAGGGCCAGATCATCGGCATCGTCGGCATCGGCAGGGACATCACCGAGCGCAAAGTGGCCGAGGAGCAACTCGCCATGTACAACGAGGAGTTGCGGGAGAAGAACATGCAGCTCGAGGACGATCTGGACATGGCCAGCGAGGTCCAGCAGGCCTTCCTCCCGCAGCAGTTCCCCTCATTCCCCAGGGACGTCGCGCCGGGGGAGAGCGCCATTGCATTTTACGCGCGCTACCTGCCCACCGGGGCCGTCGGCGGCGATTTCTTCCATGTCCTGCCCCTCTCCGCCACGGAGGCCGGCGTGTTTATCTGCGATGTCATGGGCCACGGCGTCCGGGCCGCCCTCGTGACGGCCATCCAGCGGGCGCTGGTCGAGGAGCTCGCCGGCCTGGGCAGGCAGCCGGGGGAGTTTCTCACCCATATCAACCAGGCCCTCCTCTCCATCCTCCGCCGCACCCGCACCCCGATGTTTGCCTCGGCATTCTACCTTTATCTCAACGCCGCCACGGGGGAAGTGCGCTACTCGAACGCCGGCCATCCCAAGCCGCTCCACCTGCGGCGCTCGGAGAGCAAGGTCGAGGTCCTCGCGGCCAACGGGACCCGTCCGGGGTCCGCCCTCGGGGTCTTCGAGCAGGCGAGCTACAAGACCTTCCACGCCGTCGCGAAGCCGGGCGACCTCATCCTGATGTTCACCGACGGCATCTTCGAGGTCGAGGGGCCCGCCGGGGATTACTTTGACCAGCAGCGGCTCATCGCGGCGGTCGAGCGCCGCGTCGGCGCGCCGGCGGAGGAACTCATCGAGGCCCTGCTCAACGAGACCCGCGATTATTCGGTCAAGCACCAGTTTGGCGATGACGTCTGCCTCGTGGGAGTCGAGCTGCACCACTTTTTATCGGGACCCGAGGTTGATGCCGGGGCCGCGGTGGGGTAGGGTGGGACAACACGTAATGAGGACGTACCGCGGGAGAAGAAATGCGCTTCCGGGCCAAATGGTCTTTTCATTGAGCCGGTGGTTTCCTACCCTTTGAGTCCATAAAAGAATGCCTGATTCCGAACGCACCCGGGTTGCCGAAATCCTTCTGGTGGAAGACAATCCCGGGGATGTCCGCCTCATGCAGGAGGCATTTCGCGAGGTTGCCGTGCCGCACCGGTTGAACGTGGTGACATCCGGACGCGCGGCCATGCGGTATCTGAGACGCGAGAATGAATACAACGCGGCGCCGCGGCCGGACCTGGTTTTGCTGGACCTCAATCTGCCGGACATGCACGGGCTCGAGGTGCTGGCGGCGATCAAGAGCGACCCCGGCCTGCGCCGCACTCCCGCCGTCGTTTTCTCGAGTTCGCAAGAGCGCGAGGAGGTCGTCGGCGCCTACAATCTCAATGCCAATTCCTACATCGCCAAGCCGGTCGAGCTTGCCGATTTCATCCGCGTGGTCAAAGGGGTCGAGGATTTTTGGCTCACCGTGGTCAAGCTGCCCAAAGCCTGAGGCGCCGGAAGCAATGGAAAACATCCACGTTCTTCTCGTTGAGGATAATGAGGAGCATGCGCAATTGCTTCGCGGGCTGCTCGTCGATTCGGATGAACCCGTTTTCGAGGTGAGTCATTTTACCACCTTGCGGGATGCGCTCGATGGCCTAGATCTGCACTCCCCGCATATCATCCTGCTGGACCTCACCCTGCCGGACAGCGAGGGGTTGAACACGTTCCTGCGGATGCAACGCCGCGTTCCGGAACTGCCCGTCGTTGTATTAACCGGCCACGATGACGAGGCGCTGGCAGTCGAGACGGTCCATCGCGGCGCTCAGGATTACCTGGTCAAAGGCCACGGGGATGACCGCATCCTCGTCCGCGCGTTGCGGTACGCGATCGAGCGCAAGAAATCCCAGCACGATCTCCAGCGCGCCCGCGATGATCTGGAGCGGCGCGTCAAGGACCGCACCGCGGAACTCGTCGCCGCGAACGAGAACCTGCAAAAGGAAATCACCGAGAGGAAGCGGGCCGAGTCCGCCCTGATGGAGAGCAACCGTCAACTGGCCAATGCCCTCGAGAAGCTCCGCGAGACCCAGGAGCACGTCATCCAGCGGGAGCGGCTCCACGCCCTTGGCCGCATGGCAAGCGGCATCGCGCACGATTTCAACAACGCCCTCGCCCCGATCCTCGGTTTCAGCGAGTTGCTCCTCCGCAGGCCGGAATCCTTCGGCACGGACGAGCGCGCCCGCGGCTACGTCGAGAATATCCATACCGCCGCCGAGGATAGCGCGAAGATTGTCGCCCGCCTGCGCGAATTTTACCGCTACCGGGAGGAGAACGACGTCTTCACCCCCGTCTCGCTCAACGACCTCATCCAGCAGGTCATCTCGCTCACGCAGCCGCGCTGGAAGGACCAGGCCCAGGCCGGCGGCGTGCACATCACCATCAAGACGGAGTTGCAAAACATCCCCACCATCGCCGGCAACGAGGCCGAGTTGCGCGAGATGCTCTTCAACGTCGTTTTCAACGCCATCGACGCCATCGAGCAGAAGGGGACCATCACCTTCCGCACCGCCATGCACAAGGAGTGCGCCCTGCTTCAGGTCGTGGACAACGGCGCCGGCATGACCGAGGAGGTCCGCTCCCGCTGCCTCGAGCCCTTCTTCTCGACCAAGGACAAGCATGGCACCGGCCTCGGCCTTGGGATCGTCTATGGCATCGTCCGGCGCCACGATGGCAGCATCGAGATCAGGAGCACCCCGGGCCAGGGCGCCACCGTCTCGATCTCACTCCCGCTTTACAAGGAGGACCGGACTCCCGAGCCGCCCCAGGCCGCGGGCGCGCTCGAGAGGCCCCTGCACATCCTCGTGGTCGAGGATGAGCCGCTCGTGCGCGAGGTGATCGAAATCTATCTGCGCGAGGATCAGCACGACATCCAGACGGCCTGCAACGGCCGTGAAGGGCTCGAGAAGTACCGCGCCGGGACCTTCGACGTCGTCCTGACGGACCGCGCAATGCCCGAGGTCAACGGCGACATCCTCGCCGCCGAGATCAAGAAGATCAATCCGCGTCAGCCCGTGGTCCTGCTCACCGGATTCGGCGATTTGATGAGCGGCGCCGGCGAGAAACCCGAAGGCGTGGATTTGATTGTCAGCAAGCCCTTCACCCTCAACTCGCTGCGCGAGGCGCTCACCCGGGCGATCCGCCGGCGCGACTAGGAGCGACTAGGCTCTTGCGCACCGCCCGCACGGGGCTACGATACCCACCGTGCTGGCCTCCACCTCCCAGAACAGCGACGGGCCCGTCCGCGTCCTCCTCGTCGAGGACAATCCCGGCGACGTGCGCCTCATCGCGGAATTGCTCGCCGAACATGGCGAGAAATTCCGGCTCGATTCCCATGTCGCCCGCCTGGCCGAGGCGGAGGAGGCCGTCGAGCGGGCCGACGTGGACCTCGTCCTGCTCGATCTCAGCCTCCCGGACAGCCAGGGATTCGACACCTTCGCACGCCTCCTCGCCCACGGGCGCAACCTGCCCATCCTGGTCCTCAGCGGCGTGGACGATGAATCGCTCGCCCTCCGCATGGTGCATGCCGGCGCGCAGGATTACCTGGTAAAGGGGAAATTCGACGCCCAGTTGCTCGCCCGCGCGATGCATTACGCCATCGAGCGCAGCAGCGCCGAGCAGGAGCTTGCCGAGGAGAAAAGCCTCGTACGCGCCCTGCTCGAAACCCTGCCCGATCGTATCTTTTTCAAGGACCGCGAAAGCCGCTTCATCCGCGTCAATCCGGCCATGGCCCTGTTCTTCGGCCTCGAGCGTGCCGAGGACCTCGCCGGTAAAAATGACTTCGACCTCCTCAAGCCGGAATTCGCCCGCCGGACAATCGCCGATGAACAGGAGATCATGCGGACCGGCCAGCCGATCATGAGCCAGATCGAGAAGAAGGAACTGCCGGATGGCCGGGTCGAGTGGTCCCTCACCACCAAGCTGCCCCTCCGCGACAGGCGCGGCCGCATCATCGGCACCATGGGCATGTCCCGCGACATCACCCGGCTCAAGCAGATCGAGGATGAGCTCGCCGCCGAGCGCAACATGCTCCGCAGCGTCATCGAGAACCTCCCGGACCCGATCTTCGTAAAGGACACCCAGGGCCGCTACGTCCTGGACAATCAGGCCCATTGCCGGTCCCTCGGCAAGGCCAGCAGCGCGGAGATCATCGGCTTTGACTCCGCGGATTTCTTCCCGCCCGATGAGGCCGCCGCCTTCAAGCGCGACGACGACCGGATCGTCGCGACCGGCGAGCCGATGCTCAACCACGAGGAATGCGTCCCGGACGGCTTCGGCCGCCGCCGCTGGCTCCTGACGACCAAGGCGCCCATCTTCAATCCCGACACCGGCGCCGTCGAGCGCCTGGTCTGCATCCGCCGCGATATCACCCAGACCAAGGAGGCCGAGGAGAAGCTCAAGGCCGCCAACGCGGATTTGTCCCTCGCCTTGTCGAATCTCAAGGTGGCCAGCGAGCAACTCAGGTCCATCCAGCTTCAATTGATCGAAGCGGAGAAGATGAAGAGCATCGGCAGACTCGCGGCGGGCGTGGCCCATGAGGTCAAGAATCCGCTCGCGATCATCACCATGGGCGTCGATTACATGGAGGGCCTCCCTGACGGCGACCCCAATGCCAGGGAAATCCTCAAGGAAATGCGCGCCGCCGTGAAACGCGCGGACAACGTCATCCGCGGCCTGCTCGATTTTTCCGCCCCGCGCCGGCTCGAGGTGAGCCCCGCGCGCCTTACGGAAATCCTGGACCGATCCCTCCTCCTGGTCCGCGGCGAGATGACGGGAAAGCCGTACAGGGTCATCACGGACTTCGCCCCCGGCCTGCCGGAGTTGCGGATCGACCCGATGAAGATCGAGCAGGTCTTCGTCAACCTGGTGACCAACGCCATCCACGCCATGCCGGACGGCGGCACCCTCACCGTCCGCGTTTACACCAAGCAGCTCACCGGCATCGGCGAAAACCTCGCCGGCACAGCCTCAGAGGCCTTCCACGTCGGGGACCGCGTGGTGGTCGCGGAGATCGATGACACGGGCGCCGGCATCCCGGAGGCGAAGCTCGGGAAAATTTTCGACCCCTTCTACACCACCAAGCCCACCGGCAAGGGGACCGGCCTCGGCCTCACGGTCACGCGCTCGATCATCGACTTGCATGGCGGCACCATAGAAATTACCAATCGCCCTGAAGGGGGCGCGCGGGCTACCGTGATGTTCAAGGTACCAGCCTGAGGATAAAACCACCGTGGAAACCCAACCAAAACGCATACTCATTGTCGATGACGAGGCCGGCTTCACCCGGCTTCTGAAAATCACCCTCGAAGGCACCAAGCGCTACCTCGTCAAAGAGGAAAACGACGGCGCGCAAGCCCTCGCGACCGCCCGCCAGTTCCGCCCCGACCTCGTCCTGCTGGACATCGTCATGCCGAAGCTCGACGGCGGCGACGTCGCCCGCCAGCTCACGAGCGACCCCATCCTCAAGGCCGTCAAAATCATCTTCCTCACCGCAATCGTCTCTCAAAAAGAGGCCGCCGGCGCCGGCGGCATCGGCGGCTTCCCCTTCGTCGCCAAGCCCGTCAGCCTCGCCGCCCTCACCGCGATGATCGAGGAGACGCTCGGGGTCGGATAAATTGGGCGACCTCGATCATGCGGCGGACCCGAGAATTCGCTGTTTTACAGCCTCCCAAGTCGTCACTTGCTCTGGATCCGTGCGATAAATCTCCATTCGCCGGTCAAGTTCGGCGATCTGCTCTTGCGTGACCGGCACCTCTTCCAGATGGGCTGCCAGATCATCCCACAACTCCGACACCAGCACGAGCTTCTCAGTAGCCGATAGCCGCTGTATGTCCGGATGATGCTCAAGAATCATGCTGCCTAGCATAGCGATTCTTTTCATTCGTTCAACCGCGAACCCGTGCCGGGGTTTGGGTCAACGCCTTTCAGAATCCCGGGCTGATCTGGGAGTGTCCCGGCCAATCGAGTAAATCTCCACCGCCACATCGTGAAACTGCGTCCTTCGTTCCGGCTTCATCCCAATCGCCGTTGCAACCCGCATCGACGCTTCATTTCGGACATTGATAATGGAAATCAGCCGCGGGCATCCCAAAACCCCGAACCCAAAATCCCGGGAGGCCCGCGCGGCCTCCGATGCCAGCCCGCGTCCCCAGAAGCGCGGCGATAGCAGGTATCCTATCTCGATGTCGGCAATCCCATCCACCTCCTGGGCAATAAGCCCGCAGCGTCCTATGAGTTCCCCGGTTTCCTTCAGGACCGTGGCCCAGAGCCCAAACCCATGCCGCTCATAATGCCCCATGTGACGCATGATGCCCGCCCGCTCGACCTCGACCGACTCCGGCGGCCCTTTGGAGAAATACTTCATGACCTCCGGCTCATGATAAATGCGGTACAACCCCTCTGCGTCGTCCGGCGTAAGTTCCCGCAGAATGAGCCGCTCGGTTTCCAGCATAAGGTGAGGGTCTTTTTTTATCCGCAGATTTACGCCGATTTACACAGATTATCTGAAACGCTTCTCGGCATCTCCCTAAAATCTGTGTAAATCTGCGTTCATCTGCGGATAAACATTCCCGAGAGATGCATTACCCTTGGTCCTGGTGTTTTGGCAGATCAGCCAGTGGAAGGACGAAGTTCGCCATCCGCTCGCGCTCAACCCATCCGCGCTTCGCGTAAAATTTGCGCCGGTAAGCCTCTCCATCCCGCCCGTTGAGCAAGGACACACGCGCGCAGCCGCGCTTTCTCGCTTCGGTTATCACGATATCAAGGAGCGTGGATCCAACGCCCTTTCCCGCATCCGCGGGACGAACGAAAAGCTCTGTGAGGTATGCCTCGCCTCCCTCGAAAAAAAGAAACGGCACCCAATGAACCGCGCAGTATCCGGCGATTTCGCCATCCGGTCTTTCCGCAACAAACACAGTCGAACTGCCGGTTGCGGTGGCCACGTGCAGATTGCGCTCCACCTTCTTCGCCGTCGCCGCGACGGATTCCGCAATCACCGAGCGCAGATCACCCATCGCATGCAACAGGACGGCAATCCCACCCGCATCCTCTATGCTGGCCTCGCGGAAATTCATGTATTGATCACCGCCTCGATCCGATACCCGTCCGGATCAATCACAAACGCGGCGAAGTAATGGGGGCCATACTCCAGGCAGAGTTCCGGCGCCCCATTGTCCTTTCCGCCGTGGAGCAACGCCGCCGCGTGAAAACGCGCCACCGCTTCACGGGACGGTGCCGCGAATGCGGCATGAAAACCCGGACCCCGCGGAGCCGCCGCGGCATCCCGCTTAATGGCAAACTTGTCTCCACCGCCGGGCAACCCATATCCCACTGCCGTCGCATCAGCCCAGACGCGCACATACCCCAGCGCCGCAAGCGCCGCATCGTAAAAGGCGGCCGACCGCGCGAGGTCTGAAACGCCGAATGAAAGGTGATGGATCATAAGTGCGGGCCCGGGGGTGTGGTTGATTACTTGAGGTTACTCTCCGAGCGCCTTCAATTCAGACTCCGCCATTTGGTATTCCGCGAAAGTCTTCTGCTGCGTGGCGACACATTTTTGAAAGTATTCGGCAGCCCCTTTCTTATCGCCGCCGAGGAGCCGTTTCATCCCGCTGAAGTACCATGCCTTGCAAGTCTCTCCCTTTAGTTCCGTAGAGTCCGGGTAGCCGGCGGCGGAGAAAAGTTCAGCCTCCGTAATGCTCCCGAGTAGATATCCGGCGATATTGCCTATGAAGTCCCCTGGCATGATTCTCTTCCGCGCCGCGATATAGGCGCCCAATTCCTTGCCAGCCGCCTCCATTTCCCCCGTGCGGGCGCGGATGAGATAGATATAGATGTGAGGGTAATCCTGATCTGCCTGTGAGACCTCGCAGCACTTGCGATAATCTGCGAGTGCTGCCGTCGAGTTGCGCATGACAACGTACGCGTTGGCCCTGTAATCGTACCCGAACGGGCTTTTCGGGCTGAGCGCGATCCCCTTTTGATAGTCCTCAATAGCTCCGTCGATGTCGCCGTTCTGCTTTTTCAAAACGCCTCGCTCATCATAGCCGATTGCTATTTTTGGTTTTAGCGCGATGGCTTGATTGAAATCCGCCATTGCTCCGTTCACGTCGCCTTTTGCATCCTTAACACCTCCACGGCCTATATATATGTACACAATGAACCCCTTGGGATTGAGCGTCATGGCCAAATTATAATCCGCCAACGCGGCGTCATACCGTCCACTTTCTTTTTCAAAATTGCCGCGTTCCATATATGCGAGATAGTTAGTTGAGTCGAGGGCGATGGCTTCGTCATAATCCGCGGCTGCTCCCTTTTGGTCGCCTGTCGCTTTTTTGGCAGCCCCACGCCCGGTAAAGGCAAAGGCGTACTTTGGCTTGATCGCGATTGATTTATCATAGTCTCTAATAGCTCCGGCCATGTCACCCGCTCTTCTTTTTATATTGCCGCGCTCGGTATATGAGATGGCGATACCGGGTTTGATCGCGATGGCTTGATCGCAGTCTGCAAGGGCTCCGTCTGTGTCCCCTTCGGCGTCTCTAATGTTGGCGCGCGCAATGTACGCTGGAGCGCAATCAGGATCGATCGCAATCGCCTGATTATAGTCCGCCAGTGCGCCATCCATATCCCCGTTCAATATTTTTTTATCGCTGCTTCTCACGATTTTTAACGCAGCCTCCACATTGGGGCTGAGTCCGCCGTTCGTACCGTCCGTGGCGGGTTTTGATCCCCCGGCATTTTGGCCTTCAGTGGACCCGGCCAGTAATACGGCCAATGCGCAAACCAACCCAATCGTTTTCTGTTTCATAGGCAGTGGCCTGGCGCGTGGCGGGTTCACCGTTCGCTCCGGATGAAGCCCAAATCAGAGTGCGTCACAGCGGCCATCCGGGCAGCATGGAATGCCCAACCCCGGAAAGCCAGACGGTTTTGCCATCATCCCGCCCTAAAGAATTTGGCTTGGTACCCGCGCCCCGCCCCCTGATATACCGTAGCTTTACTGCATGAAACGCGTTGTTCTTCCGCTGGTGGTCGTCCTTGTTCTCGCTTCCGTTGGCATTTATCTCGTCCGGCGTTTTGCCTCTCCGCCGGGGCATCCCGCCGCGTGGGTGCCGCAGGGGACCATCGCCTATGAGGAAATGCCCGACCTCTTCCGCTCCTACCAACGCTGGCCCAAGACCGATCTGGGCCAGATCGTCGCCGAGCCCGAGGTGGAGGCCTTCTTCGATCGCCCCCTGGCACGCTTCAGGGAGTTCTTCGATCAGGTGGCCGATAAAGCGCGCCACATCGAGCCGCGCCATTTCTTCCTCGCCGTCACGGATTGGTCCGGCATCGCACCCGGCGTCGTCGGCGGATTCTCCTTCACCGGCAAACAGTCGGAAGTCGATGCCCTGCTGGAGGAACTGCGCGACAAGGCCCAGGCGCAATGGCCGGAAGGCAAATCGGACATCCAGAAATACGGCTCCGGCGACATCGAGACCTTCACCGCCCCCACCTTCACCGCCGGCGCGGCCTACCGGGGCCGCTGGCTCTTTTTCGCCACCGATCTCGCCGCGCTCAAGTCCGCCCTGGACAAATATGACGGCCACGGCGACGGCATGACTCTTGCCGATCTCCCGGCCTTCGAGAGTGGTATCGCCCATCTCCCTTCGGCGCCCGACAATATCTTCTTTATCCGCCCCGC
>Ga0182024_10015637_pt1 | contig 14492 bp, 12 predicted proteins | sample P32metaG_FD_120480 | JGI IMG/M metagenome (GOLD analysis project Ga0182024, IMG submission 120480) | Permafrost microbial communities from Stordalen Mire, Sweden - P3-2 metaG (Illumina Assembly) | ecosystem: Environmental > Terrestrial > Soil > Wetlands > Permafrost | place: Sweden: Stordalen... | reverse complement strand
GATCTTTGAGCTGACCGATTTGCGCGCCGAGCAGTTGCAGCGCAGCGACGAGGTTGGCCGTGGCGCCGCGCCGCGCGCCCTGCGCGAGCTCGCCGCGAACAAGCGTGCATCGATGCGGGGGCCGTTAGATTCTCGCTGGGTGCGCTGTTTCAAGCGACCGGCGTCGGATCTCCAAGGAGGAGACTTCGGGCGATGATCGCTCATAACCCAACAGGAACAAAAGGAGTGATGGAAAAGTGAGACATGTAAGGATGCTAGGACTCTGCCTGGTCGCCGCGTTCGCGATGAGCGCAGTGGCCACCGCGACCGCCTCGGCGGCGCTGCCCGAATGGGGTAAGTGCGTCAAATTTGTAAACCAGCATGGGAAAGGCGTTGGCAAGTACACCGACGCAGGTTGTACCGCATTGGCCGAACCTGCCAAAACGGGAAATTTCGAATTCCAGAACTTTAAATCGATCGCTGCACCGGAATTTACTTCCCACGGCGGGGGAGCGACGCTTGAACTGCTGGGAGGCGGAATAAAGACCACCTGTGGAGCAGAGGAAGCGACGGGCAGCCTGTCCGGCGCAAAAGGCGTCACCGGCGTAGAAGTTATATTTAAGGGCTGTGAATCCAATTTTGGCAACCTTGTGTGCCAAAACAGCTTAATCCCGCCGCTCGGGAGTGAACCGGAAGGACAAATCAGAACGCGTAGGCTCAAGGGCTCGCTCGGATACATCTCCAAAGAAGGAGCTCCTCCTGTTGTGGGCTTGAACCTTGAACCCGAACAGAAAAAGGGTCTCTTCGCGGAGTTTATCTGCGGCGGCATCCTTGTGGTCCGGGTGGGTCAGCACCAGACTCTCGGCCAGCCCGCTGGCCCCGGGAACGACTCCATCATCTCGCCGATTACGCCAGTTGACAAAATGAGCGTAGCCAACACGCAGACGTACTCGCAGGAAGCGGGCGTGCAGCTGCCGACTCACTTTGAAGGCGGGAAAGAAGACTTTCTCGAAACCGAAATCAGTGATGGGTTTGGAGAAATTCCGTTTACCCAGTCGGGACAGACACTAACGACGACAAACACGCTCAATAGTGGTGAAGCCATAGAGATAAAGGCGTAGCAGAACCCGCGAGGGTGTAAGTGAAGTAGCAGTAGGAGCGCAAGAAGGGGTAGGTGGGGCCGGACCTGGCCCCACCTACCGTTGCGCCGGGTTTGGCGCAGCTGGCTGCGACCTGACAGACCAGCCGATGGCGTCCGCGCTAGCCTGGGGCGCGAGCGCCCAGGCACGCTCGGGTCGACAGCCCGTGTCAGCGCTTCGGCCCATGCAGCCGAAACGCTGAGCCGGACCGACCGCAGTATGCTGCCGGCGTTCAATGATGCCGCGGTCTGGCCCTACCCCGATCCTGCGCAGCTGAAGCGCCCACCCAAGCCCGGCGCCGGTGTCACAGCGCCAGGGCGCAAGCCGACCAGCGCGAGCGTCTCTTGAGTGCCATGATCGAGCGGATGGCCGGTGGGGGGTCGCGCAGCGACGACTGCCTCCAGTCGACCAGCGGCAGGCCAGCCGACCGTGTCCGCGCGCACGCCAGGCAGACAGCACCACGAAACCTCCGGGCCGCATCAGCGTGGCCACCTCGCTGCAGCCGGCCACCAGCGCGGCGTCCAGCGCCCTCTCGCAGGCAGCGGTGGCTCCTCGGGTGGGACGTCCTGGTCGTCCGGCGGGTATTCGCCCCGAGCCCCGCCGGCTGACCAACCGCCGGCGGGGGCCGAGACGCCGCGGCCAGGAAGGTAACCGCGGCCTGCACGCGCTCAGCCGCAGAACGTGAGGACGGCGAGCTGCGGGGCAGAGATGAACGGATCACGCGAGCCCGCGCCCGGCTTCGCGCATCCGCAGCGCCTCAAGGCTTTGACGGTGCTCGCCCTGGTACGCGCCAGAATGCTTACACAGATACTCGACCTGAAGCTCCCGGTCGGCCTTCTCCAGACGCTCGCGAAGCAGCGGACTGACGTCGGACTTCGCGAGCTGCGTACGCGTCGCGGAGAGGTCAATCATCGCCTTTTCGACAGCGGTCCCGTCGTCACTTTCGTTGGCAGCCTTCAGCCTACCGAGCAGGCCTTCGATCGCCTGCCGATCGCTAGCTGAGAGTCCGATTCCCAATCCCGTTCCTACCATTTGTGCCTCCTTTGTACTGGCCTTGTCAACGGCGCCCTCTCGCTTATAAAGCAGGAAACGCCTCGGCTCTGTCTTTTGCTGCGGGTCCCTTACGCTCGCCTTATCCACCAGCGAGATCCAGTCAACGTTGAGATCCTTTAGTTGGGCCATCGGTGGGCTCTCCGTTTCATTTTGACGAGATGTAAGTGTGACGTTTCATTTCTCCTCCGGCGCCAGTGGTCGCGAGACACCCGTGATAGGGCCGCCGATGTCGAGCAGGCGGTGAGGCACGCCGGCACTTGCGAGTCCGTGCACAAGCGCGCTCTCGAGGCTCGAGCCGAGCAGGTGATCTGGCTGTCGCTGAGTGCCGGCCTGGCGCTGGGCGCTCACGAGCTCGTCTTGCGCCGCGAGATAACCGACCACCGCGTTTCCGAACATCACTGCACCCTGATCGACCGCGCGCGCCGTCTTGCGCAGCTCGCCCTCGAGGCGCTCTGCCCTGCGCTGCGCCTCGGCTCGGCGCTTCTCCTCGGCCGCCCGCTGCGCCTCCTGCTTACGGCGCTCGCGCTCATCTCCTGCGAGTCGAGCCTGCTCGAGCAGACGCTCCGCACTGGCGATCTCGGATTGCACCGCCGCCAGCTCGCTCGCAGCCGGCTCATCCGTGAGGGCATCGAGTGAAAGTCGTCCCCACTGCTCATGCAGCTCCTCAAGCCGCGCCTGCGTGTCATGCGCCAGGGCATCGAGGTCAGGGGACTCCTGCTTGTCGGTCGTCGCTGTCGCTGTCATGCTCTTGCTCCCATCAATGGTGCCTCAGGGCGCGGCGTCGTCGCCTCCCGCTCCCGCTCGTACACACGCTGCGGCCGATCGAGCTGGCGGTCCAAGTCCACGCCTCGATAGCCGAAAGAGTGACTCGTCGATGCCCTCGCCTCAGCATGGCTCCTGCCCGCGCGCCTTTCCTGCAGGTACAACGACGCCACGCCGGTCGCGATCTTGACCTCCGGTTCGCCCCCACCGGGCGGCCGGTCGCGCTGCTCCAGGCGCTCAAGCGTCGCCTGCAGGTCCCGGACTTCCTGTGCATCCTTTTTTCCGAACGACGCTGCTGTCAACTCCGCCGCGGCCCGAGGCGCGCATCCCTCAGCCCGGTGTTGCCGGTAGCAATCAAATATCGATTTCACTTGTCACACCTTTCACCTTTCATGTGGTTTGACTTTCGCCGCTTACGGGGCACTCAAGATCAGCGCTCGCCCGCCGTTCCGCTCGGCGCCGCGAATGGCGCGCTTCGCGCTTCATGCGTCGGGTGCGCCGTCGCCGCAAAATCCGTGCTCGCCGCCCGCCTGGGGCGCGCACGTCGGAGCGGCGGTGGGGATCGGGGAACTCCACGCAAAAAACTGATCGGTCGAGCTCGTCGGTCATCGCAGTCCCGGATGTGAAAATCGGCCATATCGGGAAATCCCCTGCGAGGGGCCTTCTCGCGGCGGAGTCACTACCCGGGTAACGATCGGATGGCTCTCCGCGATCGAGCCATCCGGCAGCGTCACCCGCTCCGTCCATCGGATCTGATCCTCGTCCTCGACCTCGGACTCGTCGGCCTCCACAACCTCGGCGTCAACAACAGCATCCTCCGCGACCGGGGCGTCCTCATCCGCGCCGACAGGCAGTGCACGTTGCGCTTGCCGCGCGGCCTCCACCTCCGCGAGTAGCTCCGCGCGGACCTCTGCACGGATCACACGACGCACATCATCGTGCGCCTGCTCAACGACCCCCGAGTCCGGCTCCTCGGGCCACCCCTGCAGCCGCGCCCGCAACAACCCCTCCGGTCTAGGCAGCGCCACGTCGTCGAACACCGCCCCCACCAAATCGACGATCAGTCGTCCCTGGGTTTCCGTGAGCGCAACGGCGTGCAGCTCCCGCGCATCGGCGTCATCTTGTAGCCGTCGCGCCTCGTCACGCAATGCGCTCGCCGCCTTGGACAAGTTGAACGCCTCACTCCCCAAGCCCTTACGGATAAGTTGACGGATCTCTGTCTGCGCAGCGGCAGCGTCCTCGAGCGTCTGCGCTGCTAGTCGACGCAACCCGGCAGCCGGGCTCTCGTCGTGAACGGCGCGCGGTTCGAGGACTCCGTCGCGCTGGGCTCGTGGGGCACCGAGTGGCATGACGTCGAGACGACCGCAAGCGAGTTCAAGATGCCCGGAAACAACGGTGTCTACGAGATCCCACTCGGTGCGCTGACGAGCATCGACACGCCCAACCTGTTCGCCGCTGGCCGTACTGCCGACGGCGACCAGATGGCGGGCGCGTCGCTTCGCGTCATGGGCACGGCCTTCGCTACCGGGCAGGCCTGTGGCGTTGCCGCGGCCGAGTACGCCCACGCCGGTGCCGCTGCGGTGTCGCCGATCCAGCGCGCTCTGCGCACGCAAGGCGCCCTGACCGACGGCGATGACCTGCCCGAACCTGTGGCTCTCCTGAGCCCGTGACGCCCCTCGGTCAGCGCCAAGCACAACCAACGTCTCCCCGCTACGAACCTGAGCCGTGGCTACAGCTGTATCTCGATCTCTGAGGCAGCAATCGAGGTTTGACCCGGATTGCTCCCGCTTTCCACGGATAGGAACCGTGGTCTCCGGCAGTGAACCCACGGTTGCGTTGGACGACGCACTCGACAGCAACGGCTGAGGCCCGGCAGACGCCTGCTTGCTCGGCGCAATGCGGCAGTCTCGGGGTCGACTCGGGTCAGTGCTCAGGCTCGTCCGGACCAGGCGTCTGGAGCGAAGCTCAGCGGAGCTCGCAAAGCGCGCAATCCGACAGCGCCCGCGCGCTGGGCGTGGCACACAACCACCACGCGTTCCCCCGGAGCGCTCGCCATGGGCTGCGCCGGTGGGAGATCGACCTCTCAGCGATGGTGATCGCGGGCCTTGAGAGGGTTGGCCTGGCGTGGAATGTTGTGCGGATCGCGCCTGAGCGGCAGGCCGCGAACCTCGCCCTGGGTAGCGCCCGAGGGCGTGCCGCCGCTCCCGTCGCAGCATCGAGCGGGAACGAGCGTCATCCAGCCGTTGACAGTTTGCGGTCAGTACGCTAGGGTACGGATCGCAAACTACTCAGTATCCCTTAGGGAGGAGATTCACGTGTGGAGTAGCGTTCGTATCCAGGTACGCCTCAGGTCGCTGCGAGGCGCGGCATCAGTGTTGGCCCTCAGCGCCGCGGTGGTGCTCGCCGGCGGCCAGGCCGCCCAGGCCGAGCGCTCGTTGCTCGGCCCCTATTTCGGCGCTCCGTTCTCGGTCACCAAGAACAGCTACGCATTCGGCCAGGCCCCTTCGTGGACAGGCAACGGCGAAGTGCTGTCGACCGAGCTTGACAGCGCCGGAGTCCGTCAGATCTACCGCGCAAACCTTGACGGCAGCAACCAGAAATGCCTGACCTGCACGACCGTCGCCGGGCCAAATGGCCTCCCGCAGGAGCGCCCCCAAGGTGACTGGATCATGTTCGAGTCATACGGCCAGCAACCCACGCATACGGGTGCCCCGGGCCTCGGCGGCTACGGCGGCGACCTCTACGTGATGCGGCCCGACGGCTCAGAACCGCACCGGCTGACGACGACTTCCGATCCGAGCAACGGCGCGCAGTACACCGCGACGACCGGCGTTCCGTACGACAACTTCCACGCCTACTGGTCACCGAACGGAGAGCAGGTGGCATGGACGCACACCGAGGCGAATCCGCTCTCCGAAGGCGGGCAGACCTGGTCGATGATGATCGGCGACTTCGAAGTCAAGAACGGCGTCCCGTCGCTGCAGAACGTCCAGGTCGTCGGCAAGCCTTACGGCGTCTACGAGACGCAGCCCTGGGCACCTGACGGCAGCGGCTTCCTGTTCTCGGCGGCTGGCGGCAAGAGGTCGCCCTACCAAGCGACCGACCCAGGCTGGGGTCACATGCAGCTCTACTACATGCGCCTTTACGGCAACGGGGCCTCGCCGTCGAACCCGCAGGTCACCCAGATCAGCGACGACACACCCGCCTACCAGGAGCAGGCGATCTTCACACCGGACATGAAGACCGTGATCATGATGTCCAACCGAGACGCTCCGCAACGGTCCTGGTATGACCTCATCGTCTCAGCGGCGATGCGCACGGGATTCGACGCGCCGAACACCGGATCGACGCAAACCCTGCAGTTCCTCTCGGACTTCGTCGGCCCGGATTTCAGCTCCGATCTCTACGCCGTCGACGTCAACACCAAAGCGATCCGCCAGCTGACCAATTTCTCCCACGCCGTCGTGCCGGAGTTCTTCTGGAGCCACGACTACACCAAGATCATCTTGGGACTGCCGCACTTTGGAGTCACGCAGCCGGCGCCGACATGGATCGGAAGCTTCGAAGGCGTCAACGCGAGGCCGCGCCGCGCGCAGAAGACCCCCGCGCCCGGTCTCGAAGGCCAGCCGGTCGACATGACACGGGTCGGAGCGCAGGCGCAGCCGATCCGAGATCCGGGGCCGACCAACAACACCTCGGTCGCGGTCTCCCCGCCGAGCAACCCCGCGCCCGCCTTCCCACACGCAGCCACGCTCACAGATCACCCGGAAATCCCCGGGGTGACGTTTAGCTATGGCCTCCTGTGGCTCGCCAACCTCCAGGAACTCTACGGGGACGCCAACCGCTCCTTCGAAAAGCCGCCACTGACCGAAGCGCTCGGCGAATTCGGCGGCTGAGCGTCACGAGTTCGACTCCCGGGCGACAGCCAGCGCCCCCTAAACCCCACTCAATCCACCTGTCGCGGTGGGTTGAGTGGGTCGGGGATCGGGGGTCGGGCTGGCCGGCTTGAAGGAATACGCGTCGCGGGACTGGCTCCCGCCGGGGCGTTCTTCGGCCGCGCCGGGCGCCGGGAGCCTGGGGTGCGCGCGTGGTTCCTCGGTCGAACGCGCGCTCAGGGCGCTGCGAGGTGCAGGCGCACCCAGAACTCGGTAAGGGGCTGCTCCAGACTCCGGACGGCCTGGGGGCCGTCCGCGGCCGCGTCGGCGACGAGCGACACCATCCCGGCAAGCCCGGGCTCGATGATCGCCCCGGTCAGAGCGGCGACCTCGTTGCACGCCCCGGCGAGGTCCTCCGACAACGCGATGAGCATCTGCTCAAACGCCTTGCGAGCCGCAACCCGTGCCGTAAGTGCTCCGGGCGTGGCGACTTGCGGCTCAATGCGAACCTGCGTCAGCCACATCGGGTTGTCAGCCATCGCCTGCAGGTACGTCGACACCAGCGCGCCGAGCCGGGTGCGCGGGTCGGTCTCTGCGGCCGTCCGATTCAGCGTCTCCGCCAAGGCAGCGGACAGACCGACCGCCACCGTCGCGTGCAGGTGCAGATAGACCGCCTCCTTGTCGGCGAAATGCTCGTAGAATGTGCTCTTCGACACGTGGGCGGCCCCGACAATGTCGCCGATCGTCGCCCGCGCGTACCCCTTCTGCGCGACAGCCGCCGCGAAGCCCTCGACGAGCGCCTCCCGCTGGATCTCCTGGATCGCGGCACGTCGGCGTTCGAGGATAGCGTCGGACACAATCAACAGACTATCGCGTACTCACCATCCTTGACCAGGTACCCGGTCATTTGTTCGGCCTCCGTCCGAATACCGGGCGGTACGGGACATCGGCGTCATTTTCCGCAGCTCGCGGGGCAGTCTCCTCGAGAACTCCCGCGAACTCCGCCATCATTCCCGAGCACTCGCTCATGCCGCCGCTGTCTCCGCACGCCTGCCGCGGAACTTCGTGTGCGCGCGACTTGTCAGCGATGGCTTTGCGCAGCGGTGGACCCGAAGCTTCGGCTATGCTGACTGGCGCCGATGTCGGTTCCTCGTCGTGAGGGGCAGCAGGAGGGGTTCAACAGATCACGAGGGTTCAATAGATCGTATCGGGGCTCTCCCTGATTTTGGGGGCGCTGGGTTCGTGGTGCCGCTCGCCATGCTCGCGTGACATTTGTCGACCGACAACACAACCCTAAATACAGATGGGAGTACTCATACATATGCAGTCTCAAGGACATACATCGTCGGGTGTGACTCGTCGGATCGGTCGCTCTGTGACGGGGGTGCTCGCTTCAGGCGTTGTCATCGGTTTCAGCGCCCTTGCGCTGGGAGCAGCTCCGGCGCTGGCACGCAAAGCCCCGCTCACTCCGTGCGCGGTGGCTCACGTGATCGGGGCGCGGGGCTCCACCGAGCCCCCGGGGTTCGGGTCAATGGGCACTTTGGTGAAAAAAATCCAGGCCGACGTCAAAGCAACGGTGAGCGCAAAGGCGGTCGTATACCCGGCGGGACTGATCCCCTATGAACCCAGCGTCGTCAAGGGCGACGAAGCGGTCAAGAAAGAACTCACCGAGGAGGTCGAACGGTGCCCGAGCCAGAAGATCGTGCTGGTCGGCTTCTCTCAGGGCGCGCAGATAACGGGCGACGCTCTCGGTGGCGGCGGTGGCAATGAAGCTGCCATCTTCGGGCAAAAAGACGGCCCGGCGACCCCGCCGGTCTCCTCCACGATCGCCTCGCACGTGATTGGCTTGGTCATGTACGGCGACCCGCGGCGTATGCCGGGAGAATCATTCGACCTGGGGACGGACCCCGGCGCGGAAGGCATTTTCCCCAGGCTGTCAAGCCCAAACCAGTCGCTTAAGGGGTTCTCCTCGTTGATCCAGTCCTACTGTGACACGGGAGACCCGTTCTGTGCAGGCGGAAACAACCTCGGGGCGCACCTGAAATACCCCCAAAAATACGACTCGTCCTCGAGCACGTTCGTCACTAAACTACTCCACGCTGCTGGCGTCAGCTGACGGTGTGAACCGCTGGGGGCCCTCCCTGCTTGGGGGGGTCTCCCAGTATTTCGCCGACCCGAGTCTCGGCATTGTGCGGCGACCGGCTTGCTGTTCTGCCCTTCAGGCGCGTCATGGAACTCCCGCAATTGCGCGGGAGCGGCGGCGAGCGACCCCGCGTTAGAGGCTCGCGGCACGCAGGCGATTGGGTCCACCGATGACTTCGCGCAGTGAGCGGGGTCTATAGAGATAGTCCTACGTTCTCAGCGAAAGGAACTGACATGGCGGTAGAGATGCCGGTTGCAGAGCTCCACGCCGGGTTCAGCAGCCCGGGAGCGACCCCGACAGATTGGGCGGACGGACGCCGGCACATCGACGAGGCGGAAGTGTTCTGGCTCTCGACGGTGCGTCCCGATGGACGCCCACACGTCACCCCGCTGTTGGCCGTGTGGCACGACGACGCAATGTACTTTTGCACGGGTCCGGACGAGCGCAAGGCAAAGAACCTCCAGCAGAACCCACACTGCATTCTCACCACGGGCCAGAACGGACTCGACGGTCTCGATGTCGTGGTCGAAGGACACGCCGTCGAGGTCGACAATGGAGCGGAGCTCGAACAGGTCGCCAACACCTATGAGTCGAAATACGGGGCGCGCTTCACAGCACCCGAGGGCACGTGGTTCGGTCTCAGCGACTCGATCCGCGCCGGTGAGGCGCTTGTCTATCGGGTCACGCCCACGACCATTCTCGGCTTCGCCAAGGGCGAGCAGTTCAGCCAGACGCGATGGCGCTTTGCTTGATCGGGCGACGACGGATCGGCCGCGTACCGCGCTCGACGAAACTGAAAGCGTCGGCAAGGACGATCAGCCCGCGTGCGATCCCGAGTCCGTACGACTGCTTTCGTGTGCAGACGGGCATCTCGCTTCCGGCTCACGAGACGCTCGCCGTGGACGAGCACCGTCCAGCCGTCCGTCGTTGGCGCGGTGGCCGGCTCGTCCTGGTCGTCATCTACCTTCCGGGCATGCCACGCGCAGCCGAGGCCGATCGCCACGGCGAGGTCTTCAACGAGGTCGCCGAGGAGTATGACCGTCACCGGCCGGCCTACCCGGACGCGCTGATCGACCAGGCCTGCGAGGTGGGGGGTCTCGATCCCGGCGCAACGGTGCTCGAGATCGGCTGTGGTACTGGCCAGCTGACACGCAGCCTGCTCGCCCGCGGCCTGCGGGTGACGGCGATCGAGCCCGGCGAACGGCTGATCGCGCGGACGCGCGCTCAGCTCGCCAGCGCCGGGGAGGTGGAGTTCGTCAATCGGCGTCTTGAGGAGGCGTCGCTGCCGCACGCGCATTACTCGGCCGCGTTTTCGGCATCGGCGATTCACTGGGTTGATCCGGATGTCAGTTGGCGCACGATCGCCGACGCGCTGGTGGATGGCGGAACACTTGGGCTGGTCTCCTACTTCGGGTTGCAGGAGCCGCGTAGCGCCGGCGATCAGCAGGCCGTGCGCGCCGCGATGGCGAGGGCGGCCCCTGAGCTTACCGCCGACTGGCCGACCTACCGCGACCTGGACGGCACGCTCGGGGGCGTCGATGAGCGGCGCGGCAACGTGTCGGAGGTATGGGCGTGGCTGGGAGGCTACGAGCTCGCGCGGGGGTATGCCGCAGACCTGTTTGAGGACACGCAGGTCGCCGCGGTACCGACACTTCTGGAGCACACGGCGGACGCGCTCACCGCTCTGCTCGGCACGATGTCGTTCTCGGCGCGGCTCTCACCCCGGCAGCGCGACGCTCTGCGCGCCGAGAACCACGCCCTCCACCAGAGGCTCGGCCGGCCGATCCGCTCCAGCACCGTCGCCTGCCTGGTGACGGCGCGCGGGGTCAACCGTCGAGCTTGAGCCCAACACCCCCTCCGAACGCTGCTAGCGCCTTGAAGAGGCCGTTCGGTGGCTTCTTCGTGACGATCTCGTGCGGGTACTTGATGAACAGCATCGCCGCGTAGATCGCCGAGCGTGGCTCCTGGGTGGCAAGCGCTTGATCTGCCGTCGCCGATCAATCGTTGGAGCTCTCGGAAGAACGACTCGATCTCCATCGCCGGCCGATGCACGTTGACGATTCGCGTCGGCTGATCGCTCGCGTTGCGGAGCGTGTGCGGAGCCCCAGCGGGCACCGTCACCGTCTCGCCCGCGTGAGCGGTCTTCCAACTCCCGTCCATAAACACGTCAAGCGCGCCCTCGACCACCTCATAGCTCTCCTCAGCCGCCGGATGCACGTGGCGGACCGGGCATGTGGGCGTCGAGCCAATTCGTGGCCTCGAACAGCTCGCCGTTGGTATCCGCCGCCGTCCGCAAGCGAGCGTCTCGCGAGCCGGCGTAGCTACGACCGCAGGTCGTCCGACTTAGCAGTTTGAGCTGCTTATCGCGAGACGCCCGCTCAGGTGGGTACGGGTAGCGATGGGGCTTCGTGAGAACCGGTGGAAGTCCACCCTGACACAACCGGGCACCGCCTGGGTGGCGTCAGGACGCTCGCCGAGCTCCCCGAGACAGTTCGGCGTGCTTGACTTGCCCCATGGGCGCGTGGGTCCGCCCGGTTTCTCAACCAAGAGGAGGGTGCGAGCATGTTCTCGTCTGTCCGCAGGTACCTGAGCTACGCAAACGTCGTCGCCACGATGGCATTGGTATTCGCGATGGGCGGCAGCGCGGTGGCCGCCAAGCACTACCTGATCACCTCGACCAGGCAGATCAGCCCGAAGGTGCTGAGGACCCTGAAAGGGGGGGCAGGCAAGACCGGCCCGACAGGTCCGGCAGGCAAGGAAGGCCCGGCAGGCAAGGAAGGCCCGGCAGGCCAGACTGGCGGCCTCGGCCAAAACGGCGCCGCCGGGGCACCCGGCAGCGCGCTCGCGTACGCGCACGTACTGCAGGCCGGCACGCTCGACACGGCCAACTCAAAGAACGTCGCTTCTTCCTATGAGACGAGCACCACCTCAGGCGACTACTGCCTGAACGCCTCCGTGCCGTTCAAGAAATGCCGTCGGTACGGTCGACGTCACTGGCACCAGCGAGGGATACGTCGACATCGATCTCATCCCGGCCGACATCACCGCATTTTGCACAAAAGGGCCTGCGAACATCCTGGTGATCAACTTCCTCGGCGCCTACGGTGGTGATGGCAAAGAAAACGTGCCGGGCCCAGATCCGTTCTACATCGTCTTCAATTGAGGCCGTGCCGTAGGCGATCGCGACATTCCTTGGACTGGTGACGGCCTTCCTGAGCGATAGCTTCACATCACGTTCCCCGCACGCTCGCAATGCCGTCTAAGCATCAGTGTGGCGGCGCCGGCCGATGGATGGGCACCTATCGCGATGCGGAAGCTCCTCCCCGGCGACCCGACCCAGGGCCGAGCCGCCGCTGAGCTACGCCACTATCGACGACCCTCGTTCAGTCCGAGGTCCTCGTGTAGGTCGCATATAGCGACATCCGCTCGTTGCCCTTGTTGAACAAGCCGAATGGATTGGAGGGTCCGGCGCTGTAGCTGTTGGTGTTCGAGTCTTGGGCGTTTGTGACGCTGTCGTAGTGCTCGGCGCCGACGTACTGGCTTGCGCCTGTGATCATCCCGATCCAGTACTTGCCGGGGGTGAGGTTCAATGGCGTGGGGAAGGCCAGGTGATACCAGCCGGCCGGGCTTTTGCCCGTGAAGGTCAGCTGGATCGTCGTCCCCAGCAGCCCCGCCGGCTTGCCTTTGGAGTCCGCATAGAAGATGCCCTTGATGAGCTGCTGGCCGGAGTGGGAGTTCGGGGTCAGATAGATGCTCAGCTCGCTGACCGACGCGTTTACGGGCAGCGTGCACTTGTTGACCCGCTTGAAGTTGGCCTCGAGCGGGCTTGAGGACTTGCCCACGGTCGTTTTGCCGCAATAGGCCGGCGTCGCTGTGACCGTCTCTGTCTCTGATCCGCAGGTGCTCTTCGAGGGTTCGTTTGCACTATCGCCCGAATAGGAGACCTGCCAGTAATAGGTGCCCGCGGCCTCGGACTTCGCTTCCGACGCGGGGACTTTGCCGGCGCTCACAGCGACTTCGCCCGCGGAGGCTACTTCTGTGGCGCATTGGTTATCCGAGTAGAGCTTGTAGGTCACCTTGCCGGTGGCGCTGGCTGCGTTTTCGCCGCTCAGCGTGGCCTGGTCTGTGACCGCCGTGCCTTCCTTGACCGTGATCTTTTCGCCGGACTGGCCGCCGCCCGAGAGGGAGGTGGTCAGTCCGGTGGTGGTCCGGACCGTGTATGTCAGCGTGACCTGAGCGTCGCCGGGTTCGCTGCCTGCGGCGTCGTTCGTGCCCTCCTTGGCGTGCTGTGCGCAGCCGCTCGCCGTCCCGCCGCAGAAGTCGGAGCCGCCGCCGCCACCACCGCCACCGGCAAACAATGCATTTCCTCCGCCCCCGCCACCGTTGTACCCGGCACCACCGCCTCCGCCGCTGCTTTCTATAGTCACTGCGAAGCTGGCCCCGGCGCCGCCATGACCCGGGCCGCTCGCAGAGAACGCTTCACCGCTGCTCCCGGCCCTTCCTTCCGTGCCTGCCGCTCCACCTTTGCCGGGACCTGCTGAGGTGCCCGCGCCTCCGCCCCCTCCGGGCACGTGTTCCGGAAAGGGTATTTCTTTGCTCCCGAGATGTCCCGGTTCGCCGGCATTGCCTCCTGCGCCTACTTCTTCTTCGCCGTCGGTGCCGGCGCCGCCTCCGCCCGCGGCGACAAGGACCGGGTGTTCAAAGTTCGTCCCCATGCTCACACCGGACGCGCCACCGCCGGACCCTGCCTCGGACCCCCCGCTGCCGCCGCCGAAATCCACGCACACGTCAAGTTCTTCGTCGGCGACCAGGCCCGGCAGGGTCGCGGAATATCCGTCTCCCAGGCCCGCGAACCCGGCGGTACCAGCGAACGCGTGTTCACCAGCCGCTCCGGTCGCCTGTATACCCACCGTGACAACGCCGGCGGGCACCTTCCAGGTTTTGCACCCCTGGGTCGTGAATGACGCCGTTTCCGCCCAGGCTGTCCCAGCCATCATCACGAACGCCAGCAGCGCCAGCAGCGCGACACCCGCGCCGCGATGGACCTTTGACGCGCTCATCAGAACCTCCATATCCCTACGCGGCCCCATCGCGCCCTCCCCCACTCGTCGTTAGGCGCGCGCCGCGCAGATGCCCCTTCGTCCGCGACAGGGCCCACCCCTCGTCTGCGAAAGGTACCCGGAGCTAGGCAGAAGTCAAGGGGGGCGCGCGAGTCTCGCCCTACGGCCGGCTACGCGCGATCACATGCGCGACGATCGCGAGCGCGACCAGCCCCCACAACAGCGCCTGCGATCGACCCGGCGTCAGCCTTGAGCTGATCTACCTCTCGGGCGATCTCAAAGAGGGATTCCCAAAGCCCGTCAATGAGCGTGTTGAGAACCTTCTGCGTTTCCTGCGCTCCGAGCGAACCACCGTTCTCGGGCACCGTGAGCAAGCTCACAGACAAACGCGCAGCCGCAAGGCATAGTGAAATCGACAGACAAACTTGTCCAGAGATCCACAGACAAACTTGTCCAGAGGAGCGCCCCAAAGGGGGGAATG
>Ga0182024_10015636_pt1 | contig 14493 bp, 12 predicted proteins | sample P32metaG_FD_120480 | JGI IMG/M metagenome (GOLD analysis project Ga0182024, IMG submission 120480) | Permafrost microbial communities from Stordalen Mire, Sweden - P3-2 metaG (Illumina Assembly) | ecosystem: Environmental > Terrestrial > Soil > Wetlands > Permafrost | place: Sweden: Stordalen... | reverse complement strand
TCTAAATAGATGGGGGAAGGATTGTAAATCTCAGCATGATCGGCCAGGGTGCAGCAGTCTTCGCAGATCAGGTTCCAGGGCGCCCATACTTTTCCACTTGGATAAAAGTGGCAACCGGGACCCATCTTTGCGCCGAAGAGCCGCAATAACATTGCCCGCCAGGCATGCATCGGAGGCGGCGATGTGCGATAGAAAAGCACATACACCATCCGCCACAACTGGCGCATCATTCGGTACTTCAAACTGAAGGATGGACGGAGGTAAGGATTCTCATGAGCGTCGCCAGCAATGTGGTGTACCGTTCGCTCGCGTTCCGGAGTTGTTGCTCTCATACCTGTTCAACATTATTCCCAAAGCTCCCACCTCGACAAATACGCATACGCCGTAGCGGTCGCGAAACCACATGATATGCGTTCACTCCGCGCGGTCCGCTACGTTGCTCACATACCAGTCATAAGCCTGCCTGATGCCCACGTCGAAGGGTGTTTGCGCGCTCCATCCCAGGTCGCGCAAGCGGCTTACATCCATCACTTTGCGGGGCATGCCGTCCGGCTTCGATCGGTCGAAAATAAATGTGCCCTTCCAGCCGGCCACCCGCGCAATGCACTCTGCCAGTTCCAAAATCGTCATATCGTGTCCCGTTCCGACATTCAGGAAAAGCTCGTCGGAATAATTCTTCAGGACGAAGACGCAGGCGTCGGCCAGATCCTCGGTGAACAGGAATTCGCGTTTCGGGGTTCCGCTTCCCCACAGCTCGACCGTGGCGCTGTTCGCCCTGCTGGCGGCATGGATTTTCATGATGAGCGCGGCCACGACGTGACCGTTCTGCGCATCGTACCGGTCGCCGGGCCCGAACAGATTGGTCGGCATCACGGAAACAAAATCGCATCCATATTGCCGGCGGAACGCCGCGCACAGCTTGATTCCGGCAATCTTGGCGATGGCGTACCACTCGTTGGTGGGCTCGAGCGCACCGGTCAACAAAGCCTCTTCGCGCATCGGCTGCTGGGCCATGCGCGGATAAATGCACGACGATCCCAGAAACAAAAGCTTCTTGACGCCGGCGCTCTTGGCCGCGTGGATCACATTGGTCTCGATGACCAGATTCTCGTAGAGAAACTCCGCGGGGCGGGTGGTATTGGCCATGATGCCGCCCACAGTTGCGGCGGCAAGAAAAACGGCGTCTATTTTCTCGTCTGCCATCCAGGCATGAACGTCGTCCTGGCGCAGAAGATCGAGTTCGCTGCGGTCTGCGGTGACGATCTCGCAGTTCTCGCGCTGGAGCCGCCGCGCAATCGCCGCGCCTGCCATGCCGCGATGACCGGCCACCCAGACGCGCTTTCCGGTCAGGTCAAAACTACTCATGGCCATGCTCTCTGTGCGATTCCTGGGCAATCACGTTCAAATCCGACTCCACCATTTCAGTGACCAGTTCCGGGAAGCTGACTTTGTGCTGCCATCCCAGAACGCGGCGCGCTTTGGAGGGATCGCCCAGAAGCAGATCCACCTCGGTCGGCCTGAAGTACCGGCTGTCGATCTTCACCAGCGTCTCTCCTGAGGCGGTGTCGATTCCAATCTCGTCGACGCCCTTCCCGCCCCACTCGATCTTGCGGCCGACCTTGGAAAAAGCCAGCTCCACGAACTCGCGCACACTGTGCGCTTCGCCGGTAGCGAGGACGTAATCGTCCGCCTCCGGCTGCTGCACGATCCTCCACATGCCTTCCACATAGTCCCGTGCATGACCCCAGTCGCGCCTGGCATCGAGATTGCCGATGTACAGAATCTTCTGCACGCCCAGGTGAATCGCGGCCACGGCGCGCGTGATCTTGCGGGTGACGAACGTCTCGCCGCGGATCGGGCTCTCGTGGTTGAACAGAATCCCGTTCGATGCGTGGATGCCGTAGGCCTCGCGGTAGTTCACGGTGATCCAGAAGGCGTAGAGCTTTGCGACTCCGTAGGGGCTCCGTGGATAAAAGGGCGTGGATTCGCTTTGCGGCACTTCCTGCGCCTTTCCGTACAGTTCCGAGGTCGACGCCTGATAGAACCGCGTCTTTTTCGTGAGGTCAAGAATGCGGATCGCCTCCAGAATGCGCAAAGTGCCGGTGGCATCGGCATTCGCCGTGTATTCGGGCGTCTCAAAGCTCACCTGCACGTGACTTTGCGCGGCCAGATTGTAAATCTCGTCCGGCTGCACCGACTGAATAATGCGGATCAGATTCGTGGAGTCGGTCATATCTCCGTAATGAATCTGAAAATCCGCGCCGGGAACGTGGGGATCCTGGTACATATGGTCGATACGCGCCGAGTTAAACGAAGACGAGCGGCGCTTGATGCCGTGCACAATATAGCCTTTGCTCAACAGGAGTTCGGACAGATAGGCGCCGTCCTGTCCGGTAACACCTGTAACTAACGCAACTTTCGGCATAAATCTCACTTTCATCGAGTAGGGATTGCCTGCCAGGATGAGTAATGGCAGGAGTTAGTTTATCGCAATAGGGAATATCTTTGCGGCGTTACCAGTACATGATTTCTTCGCGATCTCACGGGCGCGAGCCGGGGGCTCAGGCGGAATCCGCCTAGGCATGCGACGGGCTCGGCACCTTGCGATCTTTCCAGCGCATAATGCGCGATTCCATGCCGTACCAAAGCCCATATGCAACTGCAAAGCTCAGCAGCAGGCCCAGCAGATCCACGCCCAGCGCATCCACCCGCCGCGGAAGATGCAACTTACCCACAAGGTCGTGACTTACCACCAGCAGCGGAAAGTGGAAGAGATAGAGGCTGTAACTGACCATGCCGACAGAACGCAGCCAACGGGCGCGGAGCACGCGGACCCATAATTGGTTGCCACCCGATTTCCGGATTACAGCGTAGATGACGAGAGCAAAGCTCAAATCCGCCAGCAACACGCCCACTGTCTCCGCGTAGCGGTTGTCGGGAGAACCGCCGGCGATCAGGAAGAAGACTGCCGCACATGGAACCACCGCGACTGCCAGCCAATCGAAGAAACGATCTCTCCCCGCCCAGGCAACAGGCGAAACCCGGCGATGGTGGATCAGCAATGCGACCGCTGACCCGTACGCCAATGCGTCCATCCTGCAATAGAAGGTGAAGTATTCAAGATGGCCCGGGTAATGCCATATCCAGCGCAGGCTGGGAGCGGCAATGATCATGGCGATGAGAGTCGCGGCAAACATCCTTTCTTTCATGAAACGGACGATGGGCGCCCAGACCGTATAGTAGATTTCTTCAACCGACAGAGACCACAGGACACCCAGTCCGTGGACCACGGCCAGGGGCGGGCATTGCGTCACCCCGTGGACTTGCATGGGATCGTGCACATAGAGGCTGGTGTAGTAAAAGAGGTACTGCGACCACAGTGCGAAAGCACCCAGCCGTCCCAGCAAAGCGCACACAATGATATAAACGGCAAGCGCGAGATAATAGGGCGGGAAGATGCGCAGGATACGCCGGGAATAGAAGATGGTGAAGTAGTGCTCCTGCTCGCGAAGCCCGAGCAAAATGCTGGTAATCAGAAATCCCGAGAGAACAAAAAACAGGTCCACGCCCAGCCAGCCGTACGCCGAACCGGTAATGGGCAGCCACGCAAAATAGTGGTAGAGAATTACCGCCAGTACCGCAATGCCTCTGAGCCCATCCAGCTCTTTGATACGCATGACGCTCTGCTTTCTTCCGAGATCCGCTTCATGATCCACACCGGTTGCTGTCGAACTGTCAGGGCCGCGATTATCGCGGATGCGTGGTGAAGTAATGCGCCAGGAGCCGGTGATATTTCTCTGCCGCGGCCTGGCGATAATAGTTCACGATGCCGTCGCTCACTTCCCTTTCCGTGCCACCGCCTGTGCCGAGGTCCAGGAGCGTCAACGATGCCAGGCTGCCGACAATGCTGATGGCCAGCGCCGCAGCAATCCATTTCCGGAATCGGGCAAATCTTTCCAGGTTGGCAGGGTTGGTCACCGTCAGATACAACCCCAGGAACGCCAGGAAATCGATCTCGGGATAAAACTCCATCCTGTAGCGGTACGCAACGGAGATCGCCGTCATGATGAGTACGCAGGGCGCGAGCAGGCCGATCCCAATGGCCGCAGCCTGCATGGTGCGTGGCGAGTTGCGGGAGCGGCGGCGACCCACCGCGACCAGCAAAAGCACGATGAAACAAAGCGGAACCAAATCGGTAAGGAAGAAGCTGGATGGCGGCAGTTCAACCGTGTGGAATATCCGCTGCTGCGTATTTTCCAGAAAAAAGCGCCCATCGCTGCCGCGAAACACCCAGACGGGAATGAAGAAATACATCAGGCTGAAGGGAATGCGCTCGAGATTGAACAAGCCGTATCGCTGCATGATCGGCACCCAATCTCCGACGCAATAGCGGCAGATATAGATGTAATAGTTGGCGAAGGTGGCAGGATTGCCCCAGCGAAAATAATTGACGGCGCCGGTGGCGGCGACAAGCACGGCGATCATTCCCGTGGGGATGAGAGTGCGCAGACCGAAAAGCGCTTGCCCGAAGCGCAGCAGCGCCGGCCGGTGCCCGTCTGCAGAGGCGCTGGCGGCTTGCACGGCCAGCACGAGCAGCAGCAAGCCAATTGCCAGAATGAGGCCGATGCCGGTGGTCACGCGTGTGAGCAGAGTCAACCCGGCGCACAGCGCCATCCAGCGCAGCGCCTCGTCTCGGAAGCGGCGATCGATCAGCCCTTGCAATGCAAAATAGACAAAAATCGCGGCAAAAGCGGAGGCCCAGAAATCAGTTTCCTCGTAAATCGTGACTCTTAGATCGCCGGTTGCGCTGCCCCCCAGGAGAACGTAGCCCAGCATGAGGCCAATCGCCCATTGCGCAGCGGGATTTTGCGCGCTGTGCCGCCGAATCAAGAGCACAGCGCGGATCTTCGCCATTCCCTTCAGGCAAACCGCCGCCAGGCACGACCAGAAGGTGATGTCGGTGTTCATACGGTGCAAGACCCACAGCGGGAACCGCAACAGCGCGGGCAATATGCCCCAGTAGGCGTAGACGCGCCCATTGCGCACGAACCCTTCCCAGCCCACAATCTGCGGATCCACGTCGAACCGGCCGTGCATCAGGTGTTCGAACATGCTGTTGAAGGTCAGGTTCAGCGGATCGCCCCACAGCAGCAGCCTCCACGAAATCCCCAGCAGCGGCAGGTAACAGAACACCATGAAGGCAAGCAGCACCCATTGCAGTTTGCGGTCGTCCTGATAAATGCCGTGCACGGCTCTTGCGAATCTTCCGCGCTTCGGAGCCGGACGCGCCTTTGCCGGATGGCTCGACTGCGACTCGGTTGGTGAACTCGCGCGGCGTTTCGGCATTTCGCCCATCGCGGCTTCTGCTCCTTTCCAAAGTTCGTGTGAAAGCGGCACGCCCGCCTGAGCCCCGACTATACTTGAGGAAAAGTCCGCGAAATCGATGCTCGTACTTAGCGGCATACAGGCAAGGAGATGAATGCGCGTATTAGTTACCGGTGGTTGCGGGTACGTCGGATCCCATGCGGGGCGCGAACTCACCGCAGCAGGCCACGAAGTTGTTCTCTATGACAACCTCAGTACGGGCCATCGCAGATTCAGCGAGGGCTACCAATTCATTGAGGCAGATATCGCGGACGAAGTTCAACTTGCACAGGCCCTGGAGCGAACCGACGCTGTGATGCACTTCGCTGCCTCAGCTTACGTCGGAGAATCGGTCGCAAATCCGCGAAAATACTTCCGCAATAATGTTGAATCGGCTCTCAAGCTGCTCGATGCGGTGCTGGCCAGCAGCGTTCGACTCTTCATCTTCTCATCAACGTGCGCCACTTACGGAATTCCGCAATCCTTGCCCATTACCGAGTTGAATCCTCAGGCGCCAATCAATCCTTACGGCGCGACCAAGCTGTTTTTCGAACACGCGCTGGCCGCCTATTCTGTCTCGCACGGATTGCGCTCTGTTTCGCTGCGCTACTTCAACGCAGCCGGCGCTGATGCCGACGGATCGATCGGCGAGTTGCATGACCCGGAGACGCATCTGATTCCCCTCGCATTAAGGGCCACGCTCGGAACCGCGCCGCCGCTGAAAATCTTCGGCAACAACCTGGACACGCCGGATGGCACATGCATCCGCGACTACATCCATGTGTCGGACCTAGGACAGGCCCACGTATCCGCTCTTGAATACCTGGCCAAGGGCGGCGAGACAATGCGCCTGAATCTGGGCACAGGCGAGGGCACCTCGGTGGCAGCCCTGGTTGCCGCAACGGAGGAAGTCACGGGGCGAAAAGTGCCTCACTCCTATACCGAACCCAGGCCCGGCGACCCTCCGGTGTTGTACGCGGATGCTTCGCGGGCAGCCAAGGTGCTGGGCTGGCGGCCAACGCGCGATCTGCGCGAAATCCTCGATTCGGCCTGGAAATGGGAGCAAAAGTTGCAGGCATCGGGCTACCAGTTGTGAAATCGCGATGCTCCGGCACGCGCAGGCAACTTGCTTACCGGCGGCTATAAAAACGGCCGATGAAGGCCGCGATGGAACACGCCATGCGTTTTGTCCGCAGCCGCAAGGGCGAATAGGCGCGAATAGGCGCATCAACCAGCGCGAAGTAGAACTTCGCTGCCCCGGTAGGCGGCATGCCCTTGAGCGCGCGCAGCAGAAGCGATCCGTTCCATGGCTTGTGGCCTACGGAGTGATACATCATGATTCCGCCCAAAATAAATCCCATTCCCTGCGGGCCGAGCGTCGTCAACGGAAATTTCGAGTACATGGCAGCAATGTTGAGCGCGTCCTGGTCGCTTATATGGAAGGGCTGTTGCCGGTTCCCCTCGTACAAGTGCTTGAGGTCGAAGCCCGTAGTCGCAACCATGGCAATCAACTTCTTCCAGGACTCGAGGAAACCGGCGGATGAGGCTGGAACGCCGACCAGGCCGCCGTTGTAATAACAATCGATCGGCCGCGGGTTGGCGAAACCGATCCTGCTCGCGTGTTCCACCCATTGCTGGCGCAGTGGATTGTCCGCGGGGAAGATGTTATCGGCAGCCTCCTGGCACAATGCAATGCCGAAGCGCTGCCACGTTGCAAAGAAGGGCCACTTCGCAGTTAGGAAGACATCGGGGTCGAAGTACCACAGATAGTTGCATTGCCGCGCTTCATTTGCCAGAAGTCTAAGCATGAAATCGGGCTTGTAGTTCGTGAAATGAATTTGGGTGTCAAGCTTCACAAACACCAGCCGCACCTGGTCCGCGATCCAATATTCGTCCGCATCGTGGCTGGCGCGCTTGAGCTGGTTTAACCACGGGGGTAACTTGCCTCGATAACCTGCCCAAACGGTGCCCCTGTAGCCTGCCCTCACCAGAGAATTGAGAAACGCCGCAAGCCCCAGATAGTAATTTCCCTCGAAGAGCGTACAGATTCCCGCTTCGACAGCCGCGTCAACGGCCACTTCAACGGCGCGCAAATCCTCTTTGATCCGGTCGTCCGGCATGTCCAGTCCTCTTGCGCAACATCGCTGTGCGCACAACGATAACAACAGTTAGAACAGTTAGAACGGCGCCAGGCCTCTGCGCTTTCGAGCACTGGCTTTGGGGGCGTATGGCCGGACAAACGCGTGGGCCTTTCTCCATCGTGTTGCGGTCGCTGCGTTTGCCGGCTGAGAACTACGTCTCGCCGCTGCGCTCAAAAAGCCAGAACCAGGTTGGGTTCAATGCGAACTTCTGGACCTCCGGGTCAGCGTACTTCGGCTCCATCGCCACCAGCCGGTAACCGCTCTGCTCAATGAGGGGCTGCATATCCTGGCCGGCGTTATTGCGCAATGATTGCCCGTCGTGACCGCATGCGTTGGGAACGATCATGAAGTGCTTCACCGCGTGCGCCGCGAGACGGTCCAGCCACCATTGCACCGCCATCAGCGAACACTCGGAAAAGCTATGAATATTGACGGCGAGGTCGGTGCGCGCCAATTCCAGCGCCGCGCCGACTTCGGGCGCTGGAACGATTTTGAATCTGCCTTCAAGGCCGCGGAATCGGAGGTAGTATTCGCAGACAAAGCTCGATTCGGGGATCGCGTCCGCACATAAGTATTGATGGAGAGATGGAAGGGCAGTCAGCATGCGGTGCGCAAGCCGCCCGTAGCCCGCTCCGATATCCAGGACGGAAAGCGGGGGACGCGCGGCGAAGTGCATGTGCCGGTCGAGAAAGTCGATCTCCAGGATCGAATCCAGAAGATCTCTCGAAACCCTGCGTCCGGCCATTTCGTAGGCAATCGCGCCAAACGCGCCGTCTTCGCTGAGTTTGTCCAACAATCCCAGCCGGTCCCGGGCCAGCACATAATAGGTCGCGAGCAGATATGCTCTCTCGTTAAGGCTCGGATTGCCGCGTTGCCAGACCCAGGCGCTGTGGCCGCGGAAATTCCTAAAGTCCGTCTGAGACGTATATTCTTCGGTCCACAGCAGCGTCGACTTCAGGGCCGGATCGAGGCCCGCATAGAGTCTGCGAAATTCCAGCAGGCGCGGATTGTCACGTCGCATATAGACCGCGGCATCGGCGACGGGCCCGTTCTCCGGTTTATCCGCGACGCGACTTACGCCGTCGTCGATCTGGTATTGATCGAGAAGGGACTGAGGTATCAAACGATAGCCGAAGAAGGAAGCGGCGCGATCGCCCAGCTTACGTAGTGATGACTTCAGTATCATGCGGTGCAAACCCCGTTCTACAAACCGATCTTGAATTCCTGCGCCCGTCTCTTAATTCGGTCGCGACATAAGAAATCCACTTCAACCAAGGCCCCTTTGAGATCAGGGCGGCAACCGTCAATCGCCGGTATCTCCGTTGAAACGTTGCTGCGCCCGCCGCAGTATAGCAGGCATTCCAAACCGGTACATCACGTGCCGCACAGGGCCGGTAAAATGCCGCGCCGCGATAGCGCTGTAATCCACGTCGGTCTCCGAATAAAACTGCCTGCGCGTACTGATCACGTACCTGTTGTCGGGTAACGCCTGCGCGTTTGCGCTGCGCATGAGAGCACTCAAAATCGTCTGCGACGTAAAATAATAATAGGGGTCAGGGTTCCAGTGCGCCATGATCTGCTCCGCTAAATCGACGGAAAGCGCATTCTGGGGAACATACATGAACCCTGCATTCAATCTGCGTATGTAATCCAGGCCCATGGCATTCAATCTTTCGACGAGAGACGGGTCATGGCATCCGGGCCCCTCATCGACGAAATAGCACGGGACCTGCTTCCGGATGCATGTCAACAATTCAGTCGGTGGATTGAAGGCGAGGACGTCGTGATCGGAATACACGATTGACCCCTGCCCGGACTGTGCGAGCACGAGACCGACCTGCTTGGCATAAGGGTGATTTTCGAAAAGCGCCGCCAGCGCAGGGCGCCCTTCGCAAAGCTTCGCGAGCACCGACCGGACGTTGTAAATCGAAATGCCCGGGAACAATTTCTGCACCGCCGTCGCTTCCCCAGCTGGGATCTCGCCGTCCACCGCGAGTTGGAGCTCGAAACCGAGCGGCCGAAGATACCCGTACCAGCTCCACGCAGTCCACATCGCGTCGCGCAGCGCCGGCTTGGTCGTGAGCACCACGAATCGCGCCGGCCCTTTCACGACACCGAGCGGCGGCAGCAGATGAAAGCGAGAGCGAATTGGGTAAGGGCGCTTCCGCTCCCACCACCAAATGGGCCTAGTGAACAACTTTCTCAGCATCGCGCCTCATGGAATCGGGATTTTCTCATAGCATTGCCGGCGGGATGGAAGGCGGAGTTGCGCATGAACTTTGCCGGAAACGTATCGCCCTGATGGGCGATCGATTACTGCGAACGGTGAGGCCGCGCCAGGCTCAACCCTGCAGCAAGAAACCAGCACACAAGCGGCAGCACGTGAACTTTACTCAACGACCAGGACTTATGAAACATGCGGCTCGACGCCGCGGGATCTTCGCGCCAAACCATTCTGCCTGCGGCAAAGTAACTCGCCCTCGCCCTCGAAACAATTTCGCCTTCAGGCAAAATACCGCATCGCCTGTGCTTTTCAAACATTCTCCCACTGCTCTCCGCCATCTTCGCGGGCACTGCCGACAAACTGCCGGCCGATTTCCGGTAGTAATAGGTTTGCTCTCCCGTTGCGGCGATCTCAAACCCCAGCGCCGCCGCGCGAATCCAGTAATCCCACTCTTCGCCGGCCCACAAGCTCTCATCGAACTCCCCGGCCGCTTCCATCAGCCGCCGCGTGATGGCCGCCGCCGAAGTATTGAAGTAATTCCGCCGGAAAAGATCTTGCCGCGGATTTTTTACTTCAATGGTGTCGATGGGAAGTAATTCGATCTCTGCCAATGGGGTTTCGCGGAATACATAGCCGCCTGCATAAGCGAGATCGGCTTTCCCTGAGTCCAGCACCGCGCACAGCCTACTCAAATGTTCCGGCATCCAGATATCGTCCGCATCGAGAAAAGCAAGGTACTCGCCCCTGGCGGCCTTCATGGCGGTATTCCTTGCTGCCGACGGCCCCCGGCTCTGGGCATGTTCGAGGAGCGTTACCTTGCGGGGCGTCTGCTGGGCAAATTCTGCAACCATCCGGCCCGTGGCATCCGTACCTCCGTCGTTGACGACAATGATCTCCCAGTTCCGATAGGTCTGCGCGCCGACGCTTTCGAGCGCCTTGCAAATATATCTTTCCGCATTGCAAGCGGGCATGATGACGCTGACGAGCTTTTCAGTCATGGGTTTCGCTGGTCCATCCACGAACTGTCCTTTTGCGAGCTTCAGCCTGGCATGCGCGCGCCGCGAGCGCGTTGGCATATTGTTCTCGGGGTCTGTGCGGTGGGCGGGTCAGTTTCCTTCGAGCGTGTAATCAATCCCGGCAACCCGGCGGCCGCCTTTGGCAAGACCATAGAACGCGGCCATGATGCCGATGAAAAACGTGGGCAACAGGGTTGCGATATTGATCCAGAGCACTGCCCGCACTGTGCTCAAATCCATCTTCCAAATACAAACGATCTGCACAATCAGGGTAAGGATGGTGTCTGCGAGTACGAACTTGTAGAACGTGAATCGGCGCGAGCCATTGACAGAGGAGATGACGCCGCCCACCAGCCCGATGGCTCCGGCCAGGATGACCAGCACCAATTCAGTTCGCAGGCCGGCGTATTTTGGACCCAGCACCCAGAGAAAGACATCGGGGAAGATGCAGGCCAGCGCCACCACTCCGGCTCCGCAGGCGACCGCCGCGACAACCGCGAGCAGGTAATGAGACTTGAGGCGATCCTTGGGCAATTTGGCAAAGTAAGGTTCCACGAGGATCGCGTTCATGGGCCCCAGAAGCGTGAAAACCTGTCCCAGCCGGCTGAGTGCGCCTACCGATGCCACCGCTGTGGTGCGGCCGAAGATGGTGATGAGGAAAATCGAAATCTGCCCGGCCAAAGCGTAATACACCACGCTGGGAACAGCAGGCAGCGTGAGCTGTATGACGGCCGTGCGCTTCTCTTTTGAGGGCGTGCCCTTGACGCCAAGCGATTGCTGCGCGCGCCAGTAATACGTAGCGGCGATGCCCATGATTTTCACCACGCCGATAAGGATGGCCGTGAACGCGCCAAACTTGTGCAAGGCGAAAAAGATGCCAAGCAACGCCAAAGCGCCGAGGCTGGAAATGACTTGCGCCTGATACCAGTGAAAACGATCGCGCCGCAGAATCAGAACCGATCCATAAGTTGCGCCGACGCGCGCAAACCACGCGGAGACGAGCACAATTGCGACCATCGCCGTCATGATTTGCCAGCTCCAATGGCGGTTGCGGACCAGGAGCGGGTAGGCAACCACGGTGATGGGAGCAGCAATGGCGAAGAGCCAGTGCGCGATTTGCCTGATGGAGGCAAGGTAGTCGGCAATCAACTGCCGGTCTTCAATCCGTTGCCCGACCAGTGGGATGAAGGTTCCCGAGATGCCCACATCCAAAAGCACCATGAGGGATCCCTGGATAGCAAACACCACGACAAACTTTGCGTACTCTCCGATGGGCAGCAATCGAATGCATAACAATCCAAAAAGAAGATTGCACGCAATCGAGATTCCCTGAGAAACCAGAAATTCCGCGACGCGATGCAACTTGGGAAGAAAAAATACTTTTGCCGCCGGTATGTGACCTGTGAGCCGAATAACTCTTCCTCCTTGACCGGCGCCGGTCACTTAGAGCGGTTCTTGAGCCGCTTGATCTTGTGCTTCACACGGCCAAACTGGCGTTCTACCTCACGCAGCCCCGATGCCTGCCGCAACAGCGCCCGCAACAATTTGCGGTTGCGCTCCTTCGCCGGCAAACTGGTCAAAAGCAATTCGTCGATCGGTTCCACGCCGGTTGCGATTCCTCCCGAGAAGTGCAGGTGGCTGATAGGCCGCCGGTCCACTTGAATCACGCGGATCAGATCCAGAACATTCTTGTAATCGCCTGCCCACGAAGAGGCCCAGCCGTGCGGCTGCCTGCAAAGGTTCAGCACACGCCATTGCGCCAGAACCAGCGTCACGTGCAGAAGCGTCTGATCGTGCCAGATCGGCACTTCCGGGTGCGCTTCCATCCACGCCATCGCAGCCAGCAAATCCGCGGGGTGCCGCGGCGACCTGCGGCACAGAAAATGTCCCGCCGTCATCGCCGCCTGCAGAGCCCCTGCGCCCATCTGTTCCTCAAAGCGTTCCGGCCGCGCGAAGTTGAACTTGCCGCCGGTCGTAAACTCTTCATCGGCGTGCACAATTTCATAATCTTCAAGATAGGGGAATAACTCCTCCCAGTTCATCAACGCGACGACGTCATTATCGGAATAGAGAAATTCGTCAAACTCCCCAAACCAGCAGAGAAATCTCCGCAGATGGCCGGGACTGCATTGCTTGATGCGCCCCTCGATCTCTGCCAAAAACGCTCGCCCTTCCGCGGGGAAGTCCGAGAGCGACAGGAGCTTGACTCCATCCCGGCGCTGATCGAGAACCATCGGGCTTCCGCCATAGGGAATTACACGAATGGGCAGATGACAGCCGCAGCGGCGGATGGATGCGATCAGATTGCTGCACTCCGCGCTACTGCGCCGGTTCGCAACCAAATAGATTCCCCGCTTGCGGGTTTGATTTTGAGTGTCTTCCATACGCTCACATGAGGCGCCGCTTGCGATTCTCGCCTTCCGAATTTACCGGTTCATCTGGTACGGGTTTTTGAGGCGAAGCGTTTTCAGAGTTTTCAACACGGCTGACCGCAACGCGGCACGGGCCTTTCGCTTCCACTCAAAGCGGCGAATCGTGGCGGCTTGCCGTTTGCGAAAATGTTCTTCCGGCGGGGGCGCGTGCCGCAGCGATAGAGCAGCCAACTCGACGATGCGGTCAAACTCGCGTTCGATGGAAAAGTACTCGTCGAATGCCTGGCGGGCCAGCCGCCCGCGTTCTGCAGCGTTTTCGAGATACGGCTCCAGAATCTGCGGGAGTCTGCCGATATCCCGCTCGCGCACCTGGATAAGAAACGTGTCCCAGGCCGGCCCGGGCGGCAAGGCAAAGTCGTCCGACAGGAGCACCGGCGCAACGGCCGCCGCCATCACCTCAAAGAAACGGCTGCTGCCCCCGCCGGCTCCGCGCGGGCAAAGCACAAAGTGCGATGCCGCAAGCGTCTCCGCATAATGGCGCTGCCGCTTCGCGCGGCTGGGCTGGGAATTGTCCCAATGCCAGTACGCCGAAGTGTTCTCGATCAGCACGTCGCTGCGGTCGAATTTCAGATTATAGATACGCTTCCGCAGGAGGGAGGTCGATCCGCCCTGAAAGGTGAAGAAGTAACGCTTTTCCGCTTTCATTCCGATAGGAACGGGTGATGTGGTCTCTTCCAGAAAGCGGTTCTGAAACTGTCCGTTGCGGGTAATGTGCGCGTAGTTGAAGATGCGGCCGATCCGGGTATGTTCGCTGATCGGGGCATTGGTATGCACGCCCGGAATCAGAGGCAGGCAATCGTCGTCCTCGGTATAAACCGCGCAGCGCTCGGGAAAAGCTTTATAGAGTTCGTATTCGAGCAGCCGTTGCGGCTCGAGTGCCGAGGTGCCAAAGATCAGAATGATGTCGGCTGCGGACGGATCTGTTACGATTTCGTGGCTTTTCGAATACACGGCGTGAGACTGCAAGATACCTGCCTGGTCGGTCTCAACAACCGCTCCGAGATGCACCTTCATAATCTGGAAGCTCCTCAACGTTGCAGAAATGGCTCCTGTCGAGGCAGGAGTTCGCGGCATCCTCTTCAAAATCCCAGTCTCGGGAGGGCTCACTCCCGAGACGGATTCACAACTGATCAAATAGGCGATGGAGAGGCGAGTCCCCGATCTGCGCCGATAAGCTCCCGATAAAGCGAGAGGTATTCGCCCATCATGCGCGCGGTTTGAAACCTCGTACGAACGTTCACAAATCCACTCTGCCGCAACTGCTCGCGGAATTCCGGGTCGCAGGCCAGCCTGCGAATGGCATCGGCCATGCCGGC
>Ga0182024_10015635_pt1 | contig 14493 bp, 11 predicted proteins | sample P32metaG_FD_120480 | JGI IMG/M metagenome (GOLD analysis project Ga0182024, IMG submission 120480) | Permafrost microbial communities from Stordalen Mire, Sweden - P3-2 metaG (Illumina Assembly) | ecosystem: Environmental > Terrestrial > Soil > Wetlands > Permafrost | place: Sweden: Stordalen... | reverse complement strand
TGCCTCCGTGCGTATGAAGTTGTTGGAACTGAACAACCCACCTTCATACCGGAAAACGCGGGCATTTCGAGTCTTTTTTTCGCCCTCTATCAAAATTTCGGCGAGAGGCGCACTTGTTTTAGGACTAGGATATCGTCCTTTCGCCTTTCGCCCCTTCGCTTCGCAGACCAATATCGCGCGCCTCTCGGCGCCTCCGACCACTTCAAGGGCACGGTACATCGAGTCGATTTCAGCCCCTGACTGCTTGATGTTCATCTGAAGATGGACGATCTCGAGCATTTGCCTTTTCGACCGCACCGCAAAATGAGTCTCTATCAGGCTCAATTTGACTGCCGCCTGCGTTAGCCAGCTCTCATCTTCGCGCCCGAGCCGTTGCGATTCGAGCGGGAGGTTTAGAGTGCCTACGGAATGCGCGGTATCGGAGGGTGGGACGTCGATTTTCAAGAAGGCCGTGGCCTGTCCCTGCGGAATCGGAATGAACTCAAACGACCGGCTTTTTCCCGTTAGTTGCCAGCCAGTGTACCCACGGTCCCAGACCGATGTCGGCCAGTTCTTGTTTGCGGCCTCGATGTTGCGAACGAAGTCTTTGAGCACGCCGGTTTCTTCATCGCAGTGCACGGACTTTCACGCGTCTCACATCCGAGGGGTTAACGCCCCAGGTTCGGGCCGCGGTGCCTCACTCCCGGCTCTTGGCGGCGCGTCGTTCTTGGGCGCTTGCTTCCCGACGAATTTCGTTGGTCCAGGTCATCAATGGTTAGCGAGTAGGTTATAAGCCGGTTCCCGACGCCCCTTCATCAACCTTCCGCTTGAGTTCCCCCGCGACCCGAACCTTCCTCGCGCAAAAGCGCGCCGCAGGTCCTCAATGCGGATTGGTGCAACCGGGCCTCGACTTTTTCGGACACGATAAAGGTTCAGGCGCCACGTTCACGGCCGATTTTGCGATTGCAATAGCCCGAAATTACGATACAATCAGCCCAAACCCGTAAGTACTCCGCGCGGCGACGGGTTAGATTCAGGAGAAGAAATTGCAAAAGCGTTGGCTCGTTTTGGTGATGGCGGTGATGGCCGGAACCTGTACCGTTGCATCGCAGGCCGCATTCGTCGGGACACAAATCGATTCCACAGATGGGTTTTCCGGAGCGGGGGAGATCGCCCCGTCCACAAACGACCTCCTGACCGGCCTGATCGAGACCGGCTCGGTGTTCGCTGACCAGGAAGGGCTCAACACCGACACAACGGCATCATCGCTCACGAACGGCTTGTTCGGCCCCGCCGGGCTGGTCCCTGCGCCGGGCCCAAACCCACAGGTCGCCATTATTGGCGACAATCAGACGCTCACCTATACGCTCGGCAATGGGCCCACCGGCCTGGGCTATACGATTTCCGAGTTCCGAAGCTATTCCGGCTGGCAGGATAACGGCCGTTCTCGCCAGGACTTCACCCTCACGTATTCGACCGTCGCCGCCCCCACCACGTTCATTCCGCTGACCACGTTCGACGGCACCACGAGCACGCTGGACGAGCTGACGGACGTGAAGGACACCTTGGGCGCGACGATCCCGGCAGTCTCCGCGATTCAGTTCCTCACGGGCGGGAACGTCGAGAACGGGTATGTCGGTTACCGGGAATTCGACCTGATCGGAACGCCCACCCCCGAACCCGCTTCGCTGGGTTTGCTCGGCCTGGGTTCCCTCGCGCTGTTGACCCGCCGTCGCCGCCAGATCTGATCGACCCGAGTCGGTCAAAGGCGTACTCGACAAGCCGAGTACACCGGATCCCACTTCAGTTTGCGCCGCTCTCAGTATCCCTGGCAGTTGGTTTTAGTTAGACTCCCGACTCCCCTCTCGTTCCCCTTTCGCGCGTCTCACGTCCGAGGGGTTATCGGCCCGGGCCCGAGCGGCGGCGCATCACTCCCCGGTCTTGGTGGCGCGTCGTCCTTGGGCGCGTTCTTCCCGACAAATTTCAGTTGGTCCAGGTCATCAATGGTCAGCGAGTAGGTTATGAGGCGGTTCCCGACGCCCCCCTCAACCTTCCGTTTGAGATCCCCCGCGACCCGGACCGTCTTCCCGTAAAAGTGCGTCCGCAGGTCTTCGATGCCGAGTTGGTGCAACCGGGCCTCGACCTTTTCGGACACAATCACCTCCAGCCGTGAGACGGACTTGCCGTCCGCGGTCGCAACCGGCTGGCGGCCCACCGCTTCCTCCATCGAGAAGGGAGAGCCCTGGATCGCGACCGCCTTGACCTTGAATTCCACGCACGCCTGCCCCGTGACGCCGTCCCGGAATATTGCCTCAGGGGTAAGCGGCGTCTTCTTCTCCCCGGCCGCGCCATTACTGGCCGGCTCGGGGCCGGACGGCGGTGCATCATTCCCCGCTCCTGCCGAAACAGTCGGCGGCAGCGCCCCGGGCCCCGGCGGCGCTGCGTCGGCTCCTGCCGGGGCAGCCGGGCCGGCCGGCGGCAGTGCGGCCGCTTCCGGGACTGACGCCTGGGATTTTGCGGCCGGTTGCCCCGGGCCGGCCGTTGCGATCCGGAGAAGTACCGTCGACGCGATGAGCAAGGAAAGCAAAACCGTCCGCATCACGAACCTCCTTAACCGGGAGAATACTCCGGTCCACTGCCGTCAGCGAGCGACTCCCGTATACGGACAGACGCCCGGCAGGAATTAAGGTTCCATCAAACCGAGAAGCAGCAGAGCGGCGAAGACGACGCTCCGGTCGCCGCGGGTAGCGCCGCAAATCCTGTAGGCCGCGTCTTAATGGCCGTTTTTCAGCGCAAAGAAGAAGCAATCGCAGCCCTCCCGAGTGGGACCGGATCGGGACAAGTCTATGCCGACGCGACCGTGATTCTTATCAAGCTGTCCAGCCTCATGCGATCTTCCCGCGGCCCGGTGAAGGTGGTGGATTTCGGTCTGGCCCGCTCCAGGTCAGCCGATCCGGAATACACGCAGACCCAGCCGGGCACGATCGTGGGCTCGCCGCGCTACATGCCGCCCGAGCAATGCCAGGGCGAGCGCGCCGACGCGCGCTCGGACCTGTATTCGCTCACCTGCGGGTACTTCCAGTTTCTCACCTGCCAGCTCCCCTTCAGCGGCAATGGCCTCACTGCGCTGATGTACCAGCAATGCCACGAGCCGTTCCCCGATGCCGGGAAGAAGGTAAGCCGCCTGCCGGACGGATACTCCATGTTGCGAATCAGTGAGGCCGTGGCGGGACAACGGAACAAGTTTCGGTGGCCGGCACGGCGCCGACCGACCTTGATCTTAGTAAGACGCGTGAAACCGCGCTAGTCCATCGCAGCGTTTGGTTATCCAGCCGCCGCCGGGGCCGCATCGCTATTGGTACTTCAGCTTCCCGTTCTCCATAACAAGCTCATTCTTTTTCCCGCCGGCATGTCCAAGATCAAAAAGACACCGCTCCCAGTTCTTTGGCCCCATGTCCCACGGATTATCGGCACAATGTTCTTTCGCCCAGGATGCTACTTGCTCACCTGGCGGGTTGAAGAGCTTCTTAGCCGCGGCGGCGATCTCCGGACTAGCTTGTTGCTCAGCGAGGCCGCCGACCACCAAATTCGTCTTCTGCAATTCTGCCTGTAAGCGCTCGACACGCCTGAAGATGAATTCCGAACCAGACACCTTAGCGGTTTCGAGCCGGGCAATGAGTTCCCGAATTTGTAGGCGAAAACGATACAAGAACCACACGAGGATCGCAGGCCATATCGCCGACTGAACGATGCCAATCAAAGCGACGAGCACCTTTGAAGTCCCATCACTCATGTAGAGTTGCCCTCTGCCGGATAGCGGATGACGTTCAGTTGCGCGCCACGCGACGCGCCGGGGAACGTTTGGACTAGAACAGAGTAACGTTGCGACGCAGGACTGTCCACAGCAACGGCTGGTTACGGGTTACGCCTCGGCGTGCCGTTCAAGCCATGACTCGGGCACCGGCCACTCGTCCAGCGGTTCAGCCGCTTCCGGCAGCACCCGCTCGTCGGGCGTCGCCGCCTCGGATGGCTGGGCGATACCACACGCCGCCAGCCGCTCACGGACGGTGCACAAACGGCCTTGAGTCAGCTCCCTCTGCGAGGGCCCGGCCCTGAGCTTGTCGAACGGGTCAGCCAACAAGGAGTTGCGTTCTACGTAGCGGCAAACTTTCAGAAGGTGCTCGTCCCAGGCTTCTGTGGCATGGACCACGCATTGCCGCCGCGCCCCCGCACGTCAAACGGTTTCCGACCGTTTTCCCTGGTTTCGGGAAGCATTGGGGTCACGGACCCGACCTAGCCGCCGATTACATTTAGGCGCTGATCGACGAGAAGCTGAAAGGAATCACCTCAGGGACACATCCGGCGCCGATAGCAACACGTCGTGATGGTGGGAATGCTAAGAGGGTGAGGAATGGGTTACGAACGGTTGCCGCAGTAAGTATTCCTGGCCCCCTTTTGACCTCCCTGTCTAACGCGGCTGGGCTGGGCGGATCCGGTCACAGCCGGGCGGCTTCCGAAAGGAGCGGGTCAACCACTTGGTCGTTGAGCACTTCCGTTTCGGCCAGACCGCAAAGCGCCACGACGAACGCCCATCCGGTGGTTGCCCGCGGCAGGAACCGGTCGTGCAATACTGAGTCCGGCAGTTGCGCGGTCTCAGCTACGCCAGCCAAGTGGCGTAGCACGCGCTCGCTGCCGCTGTGACGCCACTCGTGACATCCACGTGACGCCCGCCTTTTCTGATCTTGGAAGTTCTCGGGGTTTCGACCGCCACGGCCCTTGTGATGGTCTCGGCGGGACGCCTTTAGTTTGGTTTGGTTGAACTTCACTTCTTGAGCACCGTCATCACCTCCCGCGGCTGCCAACTTGCAGAATACCGGCCCTCGCGGTGTATCACCGGAGATTCTCGGATCGTCTTCCATTCGAGTCAACGCAGCACCCACGCATGACGAAGTTGAAGGGGTTGCGTTTCTGAGTCAAAAAGCGCCAGCGGAATTCGACTGAGTCTTAACACAAACTCGGCCAGAGGGGCCGGGAACGAAACTTCTTCAACTTCTGAATCACACGACGGAGTGGACGGGAGTGACCCAGTCGAAATGCGTTATCGAGTGTTTGCCGTTCGTCGCCGGCGGCGCATCAGGACGTGACCTCACCCCGGCCTGCTCGCCGGCTTGTCTTGCAAGAATCGCGTGAGTTGGCGCCGAAAGTCTGCAAAGCCGGGGTCGATCTCGATGCCGTGCTTCACGGTTTCGATTGCGGCCTGGCGCTGCCCGCGGTGGAATTGAACCTCGGCAAGCGTATTCAGCCATTCGACGTTGTCAGGGGCCAGGGAAACCGCCTGATTGGCGTGCTCCAGCGCGGGGTCCAATCGGCGGTCGCACGCCGCACACATCCACGCGAAGCTGCTGTGTAATTCGGCGGAGCGGGGATGCCGATCGAGGCCGCCTTGCAGCACTGACGCCACCCGGTCGAATACGGCGTCGGCCTCCACTCGGTGTCCGGCTCGATCGAGTGCAGGCACTATGTATCCGGCCAGTTCCCAGTTCGCCGGGGTCAGCGCAAGGGCCAGGTCGATCTCTTTCATAGCCGAGGGGATGTCGCCGGAAGCGATCAGGCCGCGGGCCCGCATGGCGTGGAACTTAGCCGGCTGCCCGATGTACGATTCGGGCTGGCTGTACGCGGTGCGGCCATGGATCAGCATCAGCAGCGAGATCGAGCACAAATCGGCGGCCCTGATAAATCGAGCCGCGCCGTCATTGCCGACGAGGTCCGGAAGGTAGAGCCGCGGGTTCGCGTCGGCGGCGTCGGGGTAGATGGGCCCGGCGCCGGTCAGCCGGAGCGAATCAAAGTACATCCGCGATCCCGGCGTGCCAAACCGCCGATAATAGGCGCATTGAGATTCAGCATCGCCGGTCCTTTTCGCGCCCGCCTCGGTGAGGGCGTAGAGAAAATTAATCCAACGGTCATCGTTGGCCATCAGGGTCTGGCGAGCGCGTCGCATCTCGTCGCGGCCCGATTCCTCGGCTTTGGGATCGCCGGCCGCTGCCTGAACGGACGTCCATCCATGCATCCACCACACGATCGCATCGTTGGGGCAACGCTCATGGGCTCGTCCGTAATATGTGCAAGCGTGCGAATAATCCCTCGCGACCGATGCCCGGAACCCCAGCCAGCCCCAGAGCACGCCCAGGTCATACCGCGCGGCGGCCTCATCACCTGCCCACTTCATGAGCATTTCCAGCGCCATGTCCTCGCGTCCGATTGCCTGTGCCGTTACCACGTTTCGTTCGTAGATACGGGCGCGCTGCACGGGGTCCTGCTTTGGCGCCGCCGCCGCGTCACGAAGAAGCGATTCGGCCTCCGCCGGCGGCATCTTCTTTGCGAAAAGCACCCAGATTTTTCGCAGGATCTGCGTTCGCGACGCGCTCGGGACCTGCTCGGACAAATAAACGCGCCATTCTCGCGCCAGCTCGTCAAGGGGAGGAACCAGGCCGCCCATCACCTTCCGCGCCCGGTCCTCGGCGCCGGGGGCCTTGGCATCCGCTTCCGCCGCCGACAGCGCCGTCACTGCCCGTTCGATGGCCCGGTCGGTATGGCCCAGGATCAATTCCGTCTGTACCAGGTCACGCCAGTTTTCATCGGGTTCGTCCTGCACCATCTCCTTGTCCACGCGATCGACCCTCTAGTCGGCGGATTTTTCTTCTCCCCACGCGTGAAATTTCCGGGCGGCGAACAATTCGACATGAACCTTGTCGGCCGATGCCGATTCCTCGGCTGAACGGAGGACGGCGGCCGCGTCGTCTTCGCGCCCCTGGGTCATCAAAATGACATAGGCCGTGTGGTATTCCCTGCCTGCCACCACCATATCGATTCCTTCGTTGGCGCGGTCATTCAGGATCAGGTCGATTCCCACCTCGTCGCGCCGGGTCAGGCCGAAATCCAGTTGACGGACCGCAGTCAGCGCTTCATCGAACGCCTTGTCATCGCCGGCCAGTCGAGCGTAGCTCAGCTTGTTGGTCAGCGCGGTAGTTCTGGGAAGCGCGGTGGGGGTGTCGGTAGCGGTTTGTGCGTCGCGCGTGACCTCGGTCAGCAGGGCTGTCCAGTCGGCCCGCTCGATTCTGATAGAACGCACAAGGGCCACGGCCTGCGGTTTCAGGTCTCCCGGGGGCACCTGCTCGGCCCATTTCACTGCCGCTGCATCGTCTCCGGCAGCGCGGTAAAGGTAGGCCAGCAGCATCGCATCGTCGGCGCCCGGGTTTGGGCCGGTGTCGTCGAGCACGCCCTGGATCGCCTCGGCCAGCTTTTTCCGCGAAAGCAGGAGTGCCGCATAGCTGCGTATGCTGGCGCCGTCACCCCCGATGGCGGCTTCCGACAGCTTCTGCTGGGCGTCATCCTCTCGTCCCTGCACCAGCATCTTGCGGACATCCTCCAGGACCTGGCCGGACGAGCCTCGCATCGCCATCAGCAACATCCTCCGCGAGGGCGCGTCCGATTCGAGGCGATGCAGGCGAGCCATCACGCGAAAACCAGGCCACGCCAGCTTCGACATTTTCTGGACGGTTTGCGAACGCTCATTTGCCTGTTCATTTCGATACTCCTGGAGCAGATCGACCAGCGCGGGCGGCGTGTCGCCGTCGATTCCGAAGCGCATTTCCGCCAACACGTGCCCGGCGCGTGCGGCAACTTCCGGGTCATCTCCATGAGCCGCCTCGCGCAGGGCCGGCTGCGCCGCCTTGCCGATCGACAGGAGCTTGCGGCTGGCCGCATCGCGCACCTTGCCATCATCATCCCCGAGTTTCACGATGGCGACGGAGATTTCCCGCGCGCTGTCGGTTTTGCGAGCGCTGTCAGGTTGTGTCGCCGGGGCAGCGTCGGCAGCGTCGAGGCTTCGACCCAGCGCCGGCAGTACCAATATAAGCAGGACAAAAATCTGCCTGATCATGTTCCGCCCTTTCGTCAGCGCATCTTCCGGGAGCCATCACGGTTTCGGCTTGGGGACTTCGGTGGTGCGGACGCCCTTGGCCGTCCAGGTTATTTCTCCGTTGGTGGAGAAACCATTATCGATTGTCGCCACGTTCTTCCATTTGAAGCCTGTCGGGCTTGATTCCTCGACGATGACCGCCCCTGATGCCGTGCCGGACAAAGTCACGTTAGGGGCCAGGGCATAGGGAAGAGTGAAGTTGACTTCGCCTTCCTTGCCGAAGACGGTGTTGAACGTGCCTGTCTGCTCGAAGGCTCGCATGCCGCCGGCGTCGCGCACGCCCTTGGCCTCCCAGGTGAAATCCTCGAAGACGATGTTCGGCTTCATCCATCCCATGATTCCCTCGATGGCGTTGCCGACCTCTGATTCATGGTCTTTGCGCATGTCTTCCCGTAAATCCTCCGGCAGGGACCGAGCCATCCAGGTGAAGCCCGTCTCATCCTGCCTGACGATGTCGTATTCCCGCTTCGATGCGGTGAGCTTGAGGTTCGGCGGGGAGGCGTAAGGGATCGGGTAGTAGACGGTGCCGGTGAACTTGCTCCGCGGGGAGACGGTGTCCTTCTGCACGAGCGGCCCCTCGCCGATCGCCACCGGTGGCCCGCCGCCGCCGCCGTTGCCCGGCTGGCGGAAGTGAAGGAAAGCCAGGATGCTCGCAGCCGTCAGCGACACGGCAAGGGCAAGCGACAGGATCAATGTCCCGACGCTAACGCCCTTCGCCGACGGAGCGGAGTGATCGGACGCGGGTTGGGTCGAGGTGCTCATAAAAAGTCCCCGTGACCAAACGAAAACAAAAGACCTACAAATACCACCCAAATTGCTTGGATGAGAATGTACAGGAGCACCATCGGCACCCACACTCTGGCGCGCAGCCGCGATACCGCTATCAGAGCACTTCCCAGTGCGAGCCCCGCTGCAAGAACGGACCAGTTGAGGATCTCGCTTCCGCGCTGGCCCCGAGTCGCCAGAGCAAAAAAGACGGACTCGATGAGTGTTGGGAAAACGAGGGCGCAACCGAGTGCCCAGACTCGAACCCGAGGGCGATCAGCCGAGGATCGGTAGTCAAGGATCGGCGTCAGCGGATCTTGTTTCATGAATCGGCTCACCGAATAAGAGGGACGCCCCCCGCCGATCAATGCCCCGCAGCCGGCGTGCTCCTGGCGTCGGGTGCGGGCTTGGCGACGCTGGCGGAACTGTCGCCGGGCGTCAGGTGGATCACGCCGGCGCGCTCGTCGACCCGGCAGAGAAAGTGCCGCTGGAACGCTCCGCCGAGCAGGTCGGGGCTGCGCTGCTTGCCCTTGGGGTCGATGATGCACTCGACGTTCTTGGCCGTGAAGATGCCGACGGTTACCGAGGGGAGAATCACCATCTTGGAGCGGACCTTGCTCCCATCGGCGATGACCATTTCCACCATCGGGTCCTTGTCCGTCGGGTGGATGCCCAGTTCCTCGGCGGTTTCGGCGCTGAGCGATACGAAGCTTGCCCCGGAATCCCAGATCATCGCGATCTTCTTGCCGTTGATCGTCACCGCGACCACCGGCGTGCCGTTGTCCATCCGCGCGGGGACGACCTCGGCGACGAACTGTTCGACGCACTGGCTCAGGAAGTCAATATCCGCCGCGAACTGGTCCGACGGGCCGGCCTTGACGGCGGTGTTCTTCGCGTTGTAGGCGGCGATCGCCGCCGCCAGCTTCGGGTCTTTGGCCAGGGCGTCGTATTGCTTTTGTGCGGGGTCCGCCACCTTGATGGCCGCGAGAAGCGCGTTGCGGAAGTCGGTCTGGGAGTCCTCGATGCCGCCGAGCCGTTTCTGCAGATCGAGGATCTTGGCTCTCTGCTGCTGCTCGCCGCGAAGCGATTCGTTGTATGGAGCGATCAGCGCATCGTGGGCGGCAGCGTTGCCTTTGGTGCTCTTGATCTGGCTTTCCAGATCGTCCAGCCGGCTCCAGGACCGTTCGAACTCGGCTGTGGCGGCGTCGATGGCGCGGTTCACGCCGGCCCGGGCGCTCATCTCGGATTCGAGCTTGGTGCGCAGTCCGTGCACCTTCAACGTCGCCGACCGCATGGCCGCTTCATCGGGCAGCAGAAGCTGGGCGCCGGCGACGTTCAGCTTCCACGCCGCAAAGGGGCCGTCCACGACGGCCGATGCCGCGGCGCCTGTGCCGACGGCGAGTGCCGGAGAGGCCGGCGCAGCCGGGGCGGCGTCGGCCAGGCCGCCGATGCTTGCCGACGCGTCCTGGGGCGTCAGGTGAATGATGCCCGCCGAATGGTCCACCCGGCAGAGGAAATGCCGCTGGAACGTGCCGCCCAGGAGATCCTCCACGTGGCGCTTGACCTTGGGGCTGATGGAGCACTGGACGTTGGTCGCGGTGAACACCCCGACGCTGATCGACGGGACCATCACCACTTTCGCCTCCACCGTGCTGCCGTCGGCGATCGTCGCGGTGACGGTCGGCGCGTTGGCCGGGGGATGGATCCCCAGCGCCTCGGCGGTCTCGGCGCTGAGCGCCACGTCGCTGGCGCCCGAGTCCCAGATCATCGGCACCGTCTTGCCGTTGATGGTCACCCGGACGACCGGCGTGTCGCCCCTCATCTGCGCCGGGACGCCCTCGGCGGCCATGTCGGTCACGATCTTGCGAAGCGCGTCCAGGTCCTGCTTGAACTGCCCCGAGGGGCCCAGCGCCACCTTCTGCGCCGCGGTGGCGTTATACCGGTCGAGGGTCGATTTGATTTTGGCGTCGCTGGCCAGGGCGGCGTATTTCGCCGTCGCGTCCTGCGCCTTGTGCAGGGCGGTGACGACCGATTCGCGCCACGCGTCCCGCGAATCGCGGGCCTTCTCGAGCTTGCCGGCGGTGTCCTCCATCAGCTTCCTGCGCTGCTTGGCCTCGGCCAGCGTCTCGTTATACGGCCCGACCAACTGGTTGTACTGCCTGGGGTCCTTCTTCAACTGCTCCAGTTGCTGGTCCAGCTCAGTGAGCCGGGCCTCGAGCTGGTTGCAGTCGCGGAAGGCGGCATCGTATTGCCGTTTGAGGCCGGCGCGCTCGACCATCTCGGTGGCGACGACCGACTTGAGCTGCCGCGAGTTCGCCAGCGCCTCGCGGGCTTCCCGTTCGTCGGGCAGGAGCAGCAGGAACCCCATCTTCTTCAGCCCCGCCCCGGCGAAGACCGCCTCCGGGTCCGCCACAGCGCCCGCCGCGCCGTCAGCCCGCGACACCCGCCCCGCCGCCGCGATGAGAACGGCCACCACGCATGCGATACCCGCGTGACGAATGCGTCTGCGAATCATCTCTGATCTCCGGTGATGAGCTGTATCCCGAACGGCTTTAGGTTCATTTCGACCCCGCGCCCTCGGAAGCAGCCGCTTGCTTTATTCGCCTCCGGCCCGCCCGTTGAACCCCAGCGGACGTGCCAGGCAAGATCCCGGGAGGATCATCGCAGGCGGAGGAGGGTTAGGCAAGCTGGGCACAGACTTTCCGCAGGGCGGCTTGATCTCCGGTGATGAGCTTTATCCCGAACGGGCTTTAGCCGTTCGGTGCTCAGCCTACTGTTTTCAATCGAAGGCAGGACCAGGTGTTGTCGATTGAGACCAGTGACACTGTTTCAAGTCCGCGCGTTTTCGCGTATTCGCGAATCGTATCCCGGTTGACGTCGCTTTTCAGCGTTGACGTTCCCTTCGGGTATGCCAACCAAATTGCTCCGTTGGGCGATGCGATCTTCTTGGCCTTTTCGAGTCGGGCCTCCAATTCGGAACGGTTCAGCACGAACAACAAGACCACGTCTGCTGGCTGACTTGAACGTTCTGCCAACAGTGTTGCATCGTGAGTTCCGAGCAGTTCCCCGAGATTCTCAGGAGGAGAGATGATCCGCAGAGTTTTACCCTTCTTCAAGAAAAGCTTTTGGCCAGCCGTTTTCATAACCGTTGATCCCTTTGTTGATCAGGTTCCCTTGCGTCAGTATACCCGGCCTGCCCCCCTGTCCCCGCTGGTTGCTTTCCAGAAGGCGACAAAAGTGGTAAAATGCAAATGATGAATTGGAAAGGGATTACGCCAAAGGAGTCGTGGCCATGAAACGGTTCTTTGAGGATGAACGCTTGATGAAATCCAGAAAAGTCGTCGGCCAATCGGTCGCTCCTGTTGTCGAGACGCTTGAAGGCCGGGCCCTCCTGAGCGTTTCGTTCTTGCATGCCGTCAACCTCGGCAATCTGGTGAGGGGGATGAATGCGCCCGCGCCGGGCTCGGGCCATAAGGTGTACAGGTTCTCCTTCGCCCAACCAGAATCGTTCTACGCCGCCGACACCGGATCGCTTTCACTGGTGCAGGACGACAATAAGAACAACAAGCTCGATCCAGGGGAAACTCTGGACACCTCAAGCAATGGGGTCCTCGGCTTCGAGACACTGCCCGCGGGCACCTATTTCCTGTTGGCCGGCGGCAGCAAGAAAAAGGTGTTTGTGCTGGGGGAGGTCGCGGGGAATTCATCCGCCTCGGCGCACTCGCTGGGACAACTCAGCAATAGGGCGACAAGCGCAAAAGGATGGGTCGGGCCGTTGGAGCAGGCCAATTACTTTTCATTCACAGTCGCGGCCGCGGCGTCGGTCCACATCGCCTTGAAGCCCGCTGCGCCCGGTGCAGCGAACGTCGATATCGAAACGGCCGCCGGCCAGGTGCTGACCAAAACGGCCTCGAGCACGACGGCAAGACTGGCAGCGGGAACCTACTTCCTTCGGATCGGCCAGTCCAAAGGTGCGGCACATTCCAACTACTCCCTGACGTTGAATACGAAGGGGAAGACACCGAAGCCGACAGGGACACCGCCGCCCATATCGGCACCCACGCCAACGCCGACGCCCACTCCAACACCGGTGCCTACGCCGACCCCGACACCCACTCCAACACCGACACCCACGCCAACACCGACGCCCACTCCACCACCAACACCAACACCAACACCGACGCCCACTCCAACGCCAATCCCGACCCCGACCCCGACACCCACGCCCACGCCCACACCGACACCCACGCCAACCGGGATGCAACTTGGCAATATCCTGCCACTGGGCGATTCCATCACATGGGGTGATCAAACGGCGCCTGCCCTGGGAGGGCCGATACCCGGTGGATACCGCACGCAGCTCTATCTGGACCTCCACGACGCCGGCTACGGGTTCAATTTTGTCGGCACGGTAACCACCAACGCATCGGCCACCCTGATTGCGGCAGGGCAGACCCACAACGAAGGCCACCCGGGATACCGGATCAACCAGATCCAGGACAATCTCGACGGGTACGACGGCCTCCAGGATGCCGACGGCGGGTACTGGCTCTCAGGCGGAGGCGGGACCGGACGTGCCGCAATCGAGCCCAACTACATTCTCCTTCTCATTGGCACCAACGACATCTACGATCACGTCGACCAGAACTACCCCAATCACAACGCCCCGGAAGGCATCTTCATGACCGACCTCGAAGGACGCCTCCAGGGCCTGGTCGACCAACTCATCAGCGACCGCCCGTCGGCCAGCATTCTCCTGTCCAGCGTCCCACCAATCCCCCAATTCAATAATGTCAACGGGATTGCATACAACACCGAAGTGCAGGAATATAACGCCTACATCCAAACCACACTCGTGCCGGAGTTGCAGTCGGCGGGCAAGCACGTGACATTCGTGGACGAATACGCGAACTTCATCAACCCCGACGGCACGATCAACACAAGCTGGCTGCCGGACGACATTCACCCGACGCAGGCCGGTTACAACGCCATGGGCTCGACATGGGCGCAGGCGTTGGAAGCGGTGGCGAACGGATGAGGAACTGGCGGCCCTGAAGGTCCAGCGACACCAGCGAAGTTGTGGCAGGGCCGTGACTGCGGACCTTCTCCCGCCTTCCTTGACTCATCATCGCTTACCGGTAATCCTCCAGGGCAACATGCGCGACACCTTGGCGGAACTCCTCGCCCACCAATTCGAAGCCTCGCTGAGCACGCTCAATCTTGCTGTGGTCCGCTGCCCCGAATCGAGCTGGAACCAACGCGTCGCAGCATGGAAGTTTTGCCAGGTTGCTTTTCATGCAGTCTTTTTCGCGGACATGTGGTGCGAACCAGGGCGTACAGCAGCGCACCGCCGCACAGTATCGCGACCCACAACGGCGCGAGGACGATGCAAATACCGAACCCCCCGATCACCAGGAACATGATTCCGGCGAAGGCGATGGACCGCCGCCGCCAGAGCGGATTACGGCTCCAATCGCCACTGGTCGCGGAGGCACGGCAGCATCATGGCGCCACGCCAACTTGAGTCAAGCGGCAAGCCGGCCCAAGATGATCGCGTTGAAGCTCACGCGATGCCAGGAGGGTTCGCCGAGGTGCAGCCACATTCCGAACTCGTCGAACGTCAGTGCCAAACCGATGCCATAGATTTGAACGCCGATTTCCGCGGGGCCTTAAGAACTGACATTTTTGCGTCTTGACGCCTGAGCAATTATCGGTAATCGAATTCGAGACGCGCTCCGTCGAGCCACGGGATGGGAGGGCATTGTTTGTCC
>Ga0182024_10015633_pt1 | contig 14494 bp, 14 predicted proteins | sample P32metaG_FD_120480 | JGI IMG/M metagenome (GOLD analysis project Ga0182024, IMG submission 120480) | Permafrost microbial communities from Stordalen Mire, Sweden - P3-2 metaG (Illumina Assembly) | ecosystem: Environmental > Terrestrial > Soil > Wetlands > Permafrost | place: Sweden: Stordalen... | reverse complement strand
TGCCGCATGGCATCGTGATATTCCTCGGCCGCCTTCTTCAGATCGGAATTCGGATCCGCCGGAAACCGCTTCGCCATCGCCTGGATATAAGCCTGCTCGCTGGGCGGAGTTCCCGCAGACAAATCCACGGCTTTCTGCACCGCGTCATGCGCGCGCTTGTAACGTTCGGGATCCGCGGGATCGTTGTAGTTGGGTCCCACCGCCTCAGCGACGCCCCAGTAGGCCATCGCGAGTTTGGGATCAAGTCCCGCGGCGTGCTGAAACGATCGTGCCGCCTCGTCATGGTTGAAGGCATAAATAAAACGCAGCCCCTGGTCAAAGAACTGCTGCGCCTCTGGATTATGCGTGGAAACCGGGTGATGAAGATCGCCCAAACCTTTCACCAGCGTGACCGGGTGGGCCTGCATGTGCGAGGCATGATCCTGCGCCGTCGCGCCCAAGCAGAACAAAGCACCGCACAGCACCAGCGCCAGAGTTTTCATCTGGTCATCCTCCTGAATTCAATTTTGAAATTCGAGTCCCAAACAGCCGAGAAACGGATGTGGAAAGACGCCCCTGTTAGTGCGCCAAGCTTATGCCAAATCAAACCACTTGCCAAGTCGTTCGCGAGCAAACTGTGCGGAACGTCTCAGGTACAATCCAGCTTCGACCACGCCATGCGCAAGGCAGCGTTGCTCTACAACCCGGAATCCGGCGGCAGCAAGCAGCGCCAGCAGGAATTGGAATCCGCACTCGCAGCCCTCAGAACTGGAGGCGTTGATGCGGATCTGGTTCCCACGGAGTCTCCCCATCACGCGGTCGAAGAAACGCGCCGAGCCGTCGACTCCGGTTGCGACACCATCTTCGCCTGTGGCGGCGACGGCACCATTCATAACATCCTCCAAGTCCTCGCCAACTCTTCCACCGCGCTGGCTATTCTGCCCATGGGCACCGCCAACGCTCTGGCGCACGACCTCGATCTTCCCCTCAAGGTGGTCGCCGCGGCTAAAGCCTCGCTGCAGGCCGCGCCACGCCGCATAGCGCTTGGGCGCGTCAACTATGCCGACCTCAAGGGCAATCCTGCGTCGCGTTATTTTATAGTCGCCGCCGGCATCGGAGTGGACGCTCACCTCTTCTACAAACTGCACCGCGGATCCAAGAAGCGCATGGGCATGGCGGCCTACTATGCCAAAGCGTGGCATCTATGGTTCAACTATCCCATGACGCGATTCGTGGCGGAGTACTTCGAGGCCAGCTCCGACGCTCCCCGCTCCGCCGAAGTCACCGAACTGATGGCGGTCCGCATCCGCAACTTTGGCGGAGTCCTGCAGGAACTCGCTCCCGGTGCTTCTCTTGACCGGAATGACATGCGCCTGGTCTTCTGCCGGACTGCCAGCCGAGCAGCCTATCTCGCCTACGTGACCCGCGGCCTGCTGCGTCTTCCTTGGACAATCCCCGGCATCGATCTGTCTCACAGCATGCGAGTGTCGTGCCAGTACCGATCGTCCTCCACCGCCGCGCAAGAACAACGCAAGATTTACGTTGAAGCCGACGGCGAACTCCTGGGCACGCTCCCCGCCGAAATCACGGTCGTGCCCGATGCTCTAACCTTGCTGGCACCGCCGCGCTAAGCCGCACAGTTGGCGCATTTCTGCGTGTCAGAATAGAATCCTTCAATCGCTTGGAACCTTTCACCCACTTCCTGACCGGCGCCTGCATGGGACGCGCCGGACTCAACCGCAACACCGCGCTGGCCACGCTCACGCTGACCCTCGCCGCCGAAGCTCCCGACTTGGACATAATTGGAGGCCTGCTTCGCGGTTCCGCATTCGGCTTCGCCCATCATCGCGGATTCACCCACTCGCTCCTCGGCGTTCCGCTCGACGCCGTGGCCGTAGTCGGCTTCGTGTATCTGCTATGGCGCCTCCGCGGCCGCAAGATCAAAAACCCCAACCTGCCGCCGCGCTGGGGTCTGCTGTTCGTCTACGCGTGCCTGGCCGGACTCAGCCACATCCTCCTAGACTTCACCAACAACTACGGCGTGCGTCCGTTCTGGCCCTTTTCCGAGAAGTGGTATTCGTGGGACATCGTCTTCATTTTCGAGCCAGTCATGTTCGCATTGCTGATCCTCGGATTGATCGTTCCATTGCTCTTCGGTCTCATCGACAAAGAAATCGGCGCCCGCCGTCGCGGTCCTCGCGGAAGAGTGGCGGCCACGCTGGCGCTCGCCGGAATAGTTCTGCTGTGGGGTCTGCGCGACTATGAACACCGCCGCGCCGTCAACGCCCTCGAAGCCCGCACCTACAACGGAGTCGACCCCCTCCGGGCCTCCGCTTATCCCACATGGACCGATCCCTTTCATTGGTACGGAGTTGTCGAAACGCCCGCATTCTTCGCGCTCGCGTCAGTGGATTCCCTTGCCCCCGAAGTCGATCCCGACGGCCGTCTGGAAATTCGCTACAAGCCCGAAGAAACTCCCGTCACTCTTGCTGCCAAGAATTCCTACGTCGGACGCGTGTTTCTGGATTGGGCGCAGTATCCGATCACGGAAACCGAAGCTCTCCAATCGCCGCAGCAAGGTTTCATCGTTCTTTTTCAGGATCTGCGCTATGCCGCGATGCCGCGAACCATCGCCGGCCGTCCGGGTCGCGGCGGTCTGAGCCGAGCCGTGAAACTCGACCACAGTCTGCATATAGTCGGCGACGTCTACGACACCAAAAAAGGTCAGGTCGTCGTCCCCGAACCCAAGTAGAAGAAGAAAGTCGGGTACCCCACCCTTGTCGCGCCTTCTGCGACAGGGTGGGGAATTTGACTTGCGGGTTTAGCGGCAATGAGGAACCTCTCCCCCGGCTCGGTGATCCGCAAAAAATCAATCTTTATCGACGTTCCCCCGAACCTCTCTTGACGCCAGCGCCTCCAGCGCCCAGAATAGAATTTCGTTCGAGGTGATCGATGCTGGCATACGTATTCATTCTCTTCGCCGTAGCGGTCCGGTTCCTGCCCCATCCCATGGCCTTCACTCCAGTGGGCGCAGCTCTTCTCTACTTCGGCGCGCGCGGACCCCGCCGCCAATTGTGGATTCCGCTCGTGCTCCTCGCCGCATCCGACGTCGTCCTCACCACCATGCTCTACCGCTATCCCCTCAGATGGGATGTATTCGTCACCTGGGCGTGGTATGCCGGCATGCTGTGGCTGGGGACGAATCTCAAGCAGAACGCCGGAGCAGTCCGGATTCTCGCCTCCGCGCTGGCCGGCTCTGTCTCATTTTTTCTAGTAAGTAACTTCGCAGTCTGGGCCGCTTGGGATATGTACCCGCGAACCGTCGCCGGTTTGGTGACCTGCTATGACGCCGGCATTCCCTTCTTCCGCCACGCCGTCGCCGGAGACCTCCTCTTCACCGCCGCAATGTTTGCCGCTCCGGTCCTGTTCCACGCGGTTTCGGGATGGCGGCACAAGTCTGGCGACCACATCTCCGCCGCATAAGATTGATCGTGTGGGAACGGGTCTCTTACCCGTCAGGCCGCGACGCCTTCCGTAGCGGCTGCAGGCTGAGAAGGACCCGAGGAAATCAACGCCGGCAATCATCCTTTTACAGAGGCGCCCGGCATCCTGCTAGTAGGGATAAGGATAAATGTAGCTGACTGGAGAATAGTCGTAGCTCCACCACGGGTTGTACCAGTACGATGGCCAAAGCCAAAAAGGACTCCAGAGTCCCCAGCCAAAGCCATAGCCAAATCCCCAGCCGCAGCATCCTCCCCAGCCAAATCCGTATCCGCGATAACCCCCAAAGCCGCGCCCGCCATATCCGAAGACACCATTTCGACCCACCGAATTGCCGGCCACCAGGCGGGTGTTCGAGGCCGGTCTCGAGCCAACCACGCTATGCGCGCTTCCAAAGGAGTGCCATTGCCCGTCGGCAATGGCTGGGTGAAAGCCAGCGGCATTCGCACCGTTTCTGCTGCCGCCGTTTCCGAATCTTCCAGACGAATTCCATCCCGCGGAGGTGTTACGAGAACTTCGACCCTCCGAGGACCAACCTCTTCCAGCACCGGAACTGCGTGCCGACGACGAACCTTCGTACCGGCTGCCACCACCGTAAGCAGAACTTTCTCGTCCCCCGCCGTAGGAGGATCTTCCACCATGGTAGCCGCCGCCATAGGAGCCGCCACCACCGTGGAATCCGCCACCGCCACCTCCGCCACCGTGACCGCCGCCATGTTGGGCGAGAGCGGGCGTCGACACACAAACGAGAGAGAGCGACGCGACACCTGCAAGAAGAGCTTTCAGCAAGGTGGAATTTCTCATGTTAGTTCCCTCCACCCCAAACAGCGGCTGCCCGGGGGGACAAACCGCCCCTACTAATCCTACTCTATTTGGACTCTCATTCCATCTCAGAAGTTGTCCTAGTTGTCCTACTCTGCCAGGAAACCGGACATTTCATAGACAACTGCTTTGAACAGGCGAGCCTCCCTCTCTTCACCCCGCCTCCGCCTTCCCCGCTTGCCGCCACAGCCGCAACGCCAGCCCCATGCAAAGCCCGCCCACGACGACAGTCAAAACCGCGATCCAATGCCGCTTCAGAACCCCGCCGAAGCGTCCCACAATCTGCGGCCCGAACCACAGCACCAGCGCCGACAGCACCCCAAACCTTACAAATCTTCCCAGAAAAATCGCCACCAAAAAGTCTCGAAACCGCATTTCAAATACCGCCGCGCCCAGCACAAAAATCTTGAACGGCATTGGCGGCGGCAGCATCCCCGGAAACATCAGCGCCCAGAATTCATGCCGTTCAAACGACCGATGAATCTTGAGAAAGCGCTCCTCAGAAATCCGCTTGCGCAGCACCTTCTCCCCGCCGAGATATCCCACGATGTACAGCGGAATGCTCCCCAGCGCCGACCCCAGCGACGCCATCGCAATGTAAATCAGAAGCCGCCGCCGATCCTGATACACATAGGTTGCGACCACAAAATCCACCGGCATTCCCAGCAGCGCGCTGTCCGCAAACGCAATCACAAACACGCCCCAGATCCCGAGCACCTTCATCAGCCCCAAGATCCAAGCCGTATAGCGCGCCAAGATGTGTCCAATGCTCTTCAAGAGAAGCAGTCAGTGTACGTGATCAGGTTGTGTAGGGACAGCCGCCCCGGCTGTCCATGCCGCGACGTTTTCCGTCGCAGCGGCTGCCGCATATATACGACCTACTCCTGCTATCATCGCTACCTTCGGAGTCAACATGCGCAAAGTGCTTTTGTCTCTCGGCATTCTCCTGCTGTCGACCCTCCTGCACGCGCAACAATTCGATCTCGTGCTCGAAGGCGGCCGCGTCATCGACCCCGAGACTCGCCTCGACGCCGTTCGCAACGTCGGCATCCGCGACGGCAAAATCGCCCGCATCTCCACCACCCCGCTCAGCGGACGCCGCGTCATCCACGCCGCCGGCCTGGTCGTCGCTCCCGGCTTCGTTGACCTGCACCAGCACGCCCAGGATCTCGCTAGCCAGCGTGTCAAAGCCTTCGACGGCGTAACCACCGCTCTGGAAATGGAAATCGGCGCCCCCGACGTCGCCCAGTTCCTGAATTCCAAGCAAGGACATTCACTCATCCACTACGGCACCACCGCCAGCCACGTAGCCGCGCGCGCCCTGATTTTCGGCGCGCCTCTGCCCGACGGAACTATCCTGCCGAAAAGCGGACCCGCCACCGATCAACCCGCCACCCCCGAACAGATCGAACACATTCAGCAACGTCTGCGCGACCAACTCGACGCCGGCGCGCTCGGTATCGGCATGGGCATTGCATACACTCCCGGTGCCACGCGGCTCGAGGTCATCGACATCTTCCGCGTCGCCGCCGATCGCAAGCTGCCGGTCTATACCCACGCCCGTAGCGCCGGCCGCATCGAGCCCGGCTCCGCCATCGAGGCGGTAGAGGAAGTGATTGGCGCGGCCGCAATCACCGGCGCGCCTCTGCACATCGTTCACATCAACAGCACCTGCCTGCGCGACTCGCTGGAATGCATTTCGCTCATTCAAGGAGCACGCGCCCGCGGCCTCGACATCACCACGGAAGCTTATCCCTACATCGCCGGCATGACTGCCATCAATTCCGCCCTCTTTAATCCCGGCTGGCGCGAACAACTGGGAATCGACTACGGCGATCTCGTCCTTCCCGATACCGGCGAGCACCTCACCAAAGAGCGCTTCGACGAGTTGCACAACTCCAGCAAGCCACAATGGGTACTGGTCTTCGCTAACACCCAGCCAATCGTCGACGCTGTCATCCCCAACCCGCTCATCATGATCGCCAGCGACGGACTCGAAGGCCATCCCCGCAATGCCGGCACCTACTCGCGGGTCCTCGCCCAATATGTGCGTGAGAAAAAAACGATCACCCTGATGGAAGCCCTCGGGAAAATGACGCTCATGCCTGCGCAAATGCTAGAGCGTTCCACTGAAGCCGCGCACCACAAGGGACGCCTGCAGGAAGGCGCCGACGCCGATATCGTGATCTTCGATCCCCAGACGATCACCGACCGCTCGACGTTCGAAAAGCCCATGGAACCCAGCGTCGGCGTGCACTATCTCCTGGTCGCAGGAACGGCAGTAATCGAGGAAGGAAAGCTAGTTCCCGACGTTTTCCCCGGCCGCCCCCTGCTGGGCGCAGGAAAGACGAAAGCCGGAGAAGCTCACTAAATCAGCTGGTGTAGAAAAGTACTGCGTGGTGACGATGCTTCTGTGGCAGCGCCTTGCGCCGCGCTAGTGCTCCGTCTTCCCACCGAGCAACTCAATCGCGTGCGGAATCAACCCAGCCACGGTTTCCAACGATTCCACCGCCCCCGCAGGACTCCCCGGCAAATTCAGAATCAGCGCGCGGCCGCGCACCCCGCATACCCCCCGGCTCAGCGCGGCAAACGGAGTCTTCTTGCTCCCTTCACTCCGCATTCGCTCCGCCACCCCGTCCAGAACCCGGTCGCACACGGCCACAGTTGCTTCCGGGGTGACATCGCGCGGGGCAATTCCAGTTCCGCCGGTCGTCACGACGAACTGCACCTGCCGCGCCAGCAGAATAAGTACGTTCTGAATCTGGATTGAGTCATCCGGAACGACTTTGCGCTCCGCAACCGAGAAGTGAAGGTGCTGCAGCAGTTGCGCCACGGCCGGCCCTGACCTATCCTCGCGTTCCCCGCGAGCGCAGGAATCGCTGACCGTCACTACCGCCGCCGTCAGTTCGCGCGGCTCAGCCATCGAGGAGGACATCTTCCTCTTCTTCCCGTCGGCCTTTGCCCGCGGTGCTCGGAGTGCTCGAAGGCGCCGGCGCACTTGCAGGCTCCGCTTCCGACCCGCCCTCCCGCGCCGACTCGTCCAGCAACCGTAGCCCTTCCATCAGCAGTCCCTGGGTATTGAGTTGCGTGGTCTCTTTATCCGTCTTGCCTTCAAAGTCGAGCTGGAAATTTCCGCCGCTCCAGCGCAGCACCTTGAACACGGCCTCGTCGCCCACCAGCGTTCCATAGGTCGCGTGCTTCACCTGACCTTCGGCAAAAAACACTTCGCACTTGTCGCCTTCGTTGCTCAGCGAAAGCTGGCAGCTCTTCCGTCCCATCTCCAGCGACTGCATCAGGTCGATCACGTTCATCTGCGAAAGACTGCCGCGGACCACCCCATCCTTGGGCGCAGTCTTCGCCATTTTCTCCAAAGCAATGCGGTCAATGGTGCGCTTGATGCGGCGCGTCGCATCCTTCAGGAAAAACGGCTTCTCCAGATAATCGTCGGCCGCATCCTGCGGGGAAAGTCGCTCCGCGATGTCCACCTTGCTCGCCATCAGGACCGTGGAAAAATTTGCGGTCGCCGGCCGGCTCCTCAGTTTTTCCACGAGTTGCCGCCCATCCATTCCCGGCATTTTGTAATCGCACACCAGCAAATCCGGAACATCGTCCACCGCCTTCAACAGCGCGTCCGCCGCGTCCGTCGCGGTCGTGACCAGCGCCAGCGGAGTCAGTGCCTGCTGCAACATGGCCAGTACCATCGGATTGTCGTCTACCACTAGCAGCTTGACGTTATTCGCCATGAAATTAGGTGTTACTTCCCTCGCCGGTACTCGCCACTCTTCCCGCCACTCTTCCGTTCCAAAACAATCTCCCGAATCTCAATGCTCTTGTCCGCCCCCTTACACATGTCATAGACGGTCAGTGCGGATACGCTGACGGCGACCAGGGCCTCCATTTCAACACCGGTCTCGGCAGTGGTAGCGACTTTGGAGGTGATAGCGACGCCATTCTTGCACAGGCGCAGATCGACATCAACGAGGGCGAGGGGAAGCGGATGGCACAGGGGGATCAGTTCGGCGGTGCGTTTTGCGGCCATGATGCCAGCGATGCGGGCTACTTCCAGAGGATCGCCTTTGGGGTTCTTGGGAAGCGCTGCGAGCACTTCGGCCCTGATCGCGACGAACCCGCTGGCTTCGGCCTCGCGCCGGGTTGCGGATTTACCGGAGACATCGACCATCCGGGCACGGCCCGCGCGGTCGTAGTGGGAGAGTTTCTTCGGCATGCAATAGCTCTATCTTACATGGAGAGGCAGTCGTCGAGACACCGGTTGCCAACTACGAGCAGCCGGCACAATTGTTTAAAGAGATTGTTGATTTCTGATTGCTGAATGTTGATTGAAAGTCAAAGGCACTTGTTTCTATGAGATTTCCAATCAACAATCAGCAATCACCAATCAACAATTGTTTTTCATTACCGCGACCCATTCGCCGGCTGAAATACTTTCGCGGTCCGCAGGGATGACAATGTAGCAATTTGCGCGCGCAGTCGCGGCAATGTCGCCTGATCCTTGCCAGGCGGCCAACTCGACTTCGGAATGTTCGAATTCGCCGGAAAGGATTGCGGGGAGAAAACGCTTGAGGCCGGTCTTAATGCGAATTTCTTTTTTTAGCTGCGCATGGAGAAATATCAAGTTTCGCGGAGACTCGCCGGCTAACGCCTCGAGTATGGGGCGCGCGAAGAGCTCGAAGGTGACCATGGTCGATACGGGATTTCCTGGCAGGCCGAAGAAATAGGTGCCCGGCCTTTCCCGGGCGGAGCCTGCCCTGAGCCTGTCGAAGGGGGCGCCCGCGCCACATTTACCAAATACGACCGGGCGTCCGGGCTGGATTTTCGCTCCGGTAAAGAAGAATTCGGCGTGCATTTCTGACAGCGCCTGCTCGACCAGATCGTAGCGGCCCATGGAGACACCGCCGGTCATCAGTAACAGATCTGACTTCAGGCCTTCTTCGATCAGACGGCGCAGTCCCCGCAGTTCGTCCGGGGCCACGGGCAGCAGCACGGCTTCACCGCCAGCCTCGCGAATCTGCGCAGCGAGCGAATAACTGTTTGAGTTGCGAATCTGGGTTGGGCCGGCAGTGGCGTCGACGCCCACAATCTCGTCCCCCGTTGTCAACACCGCGACTCGCGGGCGCTTATACACTTGTAACCGTGATTTGCCCACCGAAGCGGCGAGCGCGACGGCCGCCGCATTCAGGCGGACGCCGCGGTCGAGCACACGGGCGTCCTCGCGGGCCTCGGCACCGCGGGCAACGATGTTCTCTCCGGGCACAACGCTCCGCGTGATTTCGACCTGTGTGCCATCTTGCGAATTATGCCGCGAGCTGTACTCGACCATCACCACCGCGTCCGCACTCGCGGGGACCGGAGCTCCGGTCATGATAGACGCGGTTTGTCCCCTGCCGATGTTGCGCGGGATTCTGTCGAGTTTCTCGCCCGCTTTAATTTCGCCGATCACTTCGAGCGTTGCGGGCAGTTGGGATAGGTCCGTTGAGCGCACGGCATAGCCATCGCGCGTGGATCGGGGAAATGGCGGAATATCGCGATCGGCCGTCACAAACTCGGACAGAACGCGGCCCGCAGCGGCAAGGAGATCTACAGATTCGCCGCTCGCTGGAACGTTGCTGGTTCGAACCAGCGCGGCTTGAGCCTCTACCACACGGCGGGCGTCTTCAAAGCTCAGGACGATATTTACAGGCGCCGCGGACATGGAGAGATGATACGACAGAGAAAGTGTGACATTGAGAGAGGGGAGTCTCTAGCAATCACAGAAAGTCAATGCAGCGCAGGGGAATTGGGGCTTTACCGCGCCAATTCCTGCCCAAGTGCGGCCGGATTGCTGGCATAAGAAAGACCAGTTTCGAGATCGATCAGCCGGTCCTGGACCAGTTGCGCGATCTCACCGTCGAAATGCTGCATCCCTTCGGCAGCGCCGGCCTTCATGGCGTCGAGAAGACTTTTGTTCTCGCGCTCCCCTTTTTCGATGCACTCGCGGATGCGGGCATTCGCTTTGAGGATTTCGAAGGCAGCAACGCGCCCGCTGCGATCCGACTTCGACATGAGCCGCTGGCAGATGATGTAGCGGAGCGACTTGGCAAAACGCTCGCGCGCCGATTGCTGCTCAGCCGGCGAGAACGAACCGACAATACGCTCCACGGTTTTCGAAGTGTCCATCGTGTTCAAACTGGAAAATACGAGGTGGCCGGTCTCAGCCGCTTCGAGCACGATTTCGATGGTCTCCCGGTCGCGCATTTCGCCGACGAGAATCACTTTCGGCGCCTGGCGCATTGCCGAACGCAAGGCATGAGCGAAGCTCGGTGTGTCGCTGTGCAACTCCCGCTGATGAATCGTGGAACATTTGTGATTGTGCAGGAACTCGATAGGATCTTCGATCGTGATGATGTGGTAGTACTTCTCGCGGTTAATGGCGTCAATGAGCACCGCCATGGTCGACGACTTGCCGGATCCGGCGGGCCCGGTCACCAGCACAATTCCATCCTTGAGTTTGGTCACCTCCGCCAACTGTTGCGGCAGACGCAGCGAGGCAAAGTCGGGAACGGCGGTGGGAATGACGCGCATCACAATGGCACAACTGCCACGCTGAATAAAAATATTGACGCGGAAACGGGCCAAGCCGGGTAGTCCGAAGGAAATGTCGCAAGCCCCATGCTCGCGAAGAGTCGTGATCGCCTGCTTATTGTCGCCAATCAGATCGGCGGCGATGTGACGCGTGTCGTCGGCAGTAAGGAACGTGAGCCCGGGCACCTGCACTGGGATCATCTGGCCGTAGACCTGTACTTGCGGTGGACGCCCAGGCGAAAAAATCAGGTCGCTGATCTTTTCCGAGGCACGCAGCATCGCTCCCAGCAACGCTGGAGTCGCTACCCTGCCGCTTCCATCGAAACCTTCTAATGCAACGGAAATCGGAGCAATGGTTGGTGCTGCCATTCGTCCTCACGCTCGGGGAATCGCACGCACCACAGAATTTGGAGATACTTCACTGTACCGCGCCGCGGGCCACACGCGAAGGACAGTAAGTGCATAGTCCTTCGTAACCCCACAATGGGCAAACGCAGAAAGGGCGGCTCGCCAAAGCCGCCCTGTGCAAGTGCTTGTATCTACAGATGATCTACTTCTTAGGCGCCTTCTTCTTGCCATATGTGGTTTCCACCGACGACCCGATGCTGGTCAGCATCTGCTTCGCTGCGTCCGCATAGGTACCGGTGGGCTGCAGTTCCAGATATTTCTGGAATGCCTCAGCAGTTCCGGGAGGCGCAATCATTTTGTCTCCCTGAAGCGTGGCCTTGCCAATCATATTTACACCCTTCCAATAGTAGGCGTCGGCGCGGCTGGGATCGGCAGCAATCACTTTGTTGAAGGCTGCCAGAGCGTCATCCACTTTGCCCGCGTTGGTGAGCACGGCACCCGTGTTGAAATAGTACTGCCCGGCACTCGTCGGGTCGGCCTGGGCCGCCAGTTCGTAGGTCTTGACCGCATCATCGGTTTTGTTGGCCTTGGCATAAGCTTCCGCCAGGTTGTTGTAGTAAGCAGCCAGGTTCTTGGCCGCATTCGGATCCTTCTCATTGGCGGCGGCCTTCTTGAGATCGACGGCTTTCTGATACGCTTCGATGGCCGAAGCCAGCCGCTTTTGCTTTTCCGCTGGATCGGTCTGCTTGGGCGCCGACAGCCGGTAATAATCTCCCAGTTTGAACCAGAGCAGGTCACGGGTTGCGTCCACCTGGGTGGCTTCGTTCAGGGACGCAATGGCGGTATCAAAGTCGCCCGCATCGGCCGCCGTCTTGGCCGCGTTCAGTTTCTCGTTAAGAGTCTTGACGGTCATCGTTTCCTTGGCCGACTTGGCCTGCTGTTCCTGCATCTGCTTCAACTGCTCTGGAGAAAGACCTTGTCCCTTGGCCGCGCTCTCCATTTCCTTCTTCACATCCAGGTCCAGAGTGTTCTCGTCCAGCTGAACCTTGAATCCTTTCACGTGATCCATTTCCTTCCCGGCCTTCATATCATCCGCGTTCTTGTAGAGCGTCACCAGGTAAGTGCCGGGCGTGAGCCCCAGCGAAAAGTATTCGCCTTTCTTGTTGGTCTTGAGAGGGTATTTCTGACCATTGTCCGTGTTCGTCCAGATCACGATTGCGTCGGCAACGGGGTTGCCCTGGGCGTCTTTGCACGCGCCCTTGACCGTTCCCGGAGCCTGCGCGAAGACTGGAGGCACACACAGTCCGAGCGCCAGTACTGCGAATAGAAGAAATGCGAAATGCTTTTTCATGTTGCCTCCCGGCAAATTCGATTTTTGCTGGCCGATTCTTAACAGTCGATTGACGACTACCAAAATCAAAATCCACTCTCTGCGAATGCCTATCTGCCCGCATACGGAATTGGATCCGGCACTCCCGCCGCCTCGAAGGCGCGCAGGCGCAACACACAACTATCGCAGATTCCGCAGGCCTGATCTTCGCGACTGTAACATGACCAAGTTAAATCGAAGGGCACACCCAGTTCAAGGCCAAGGCCCACAATCTCGTGTTTTCTCATCGCGATGAGCGGAGTGACGATTTCAATGGCACCTTTCTTAGTGCCCGTTCTTACAACCTCATTGAATGCCTTGTAATAGGCTGGACGACAATCCGGATAGCCGGAACTGTCAGGCTCGACTGCGCCAATGTACACCTTTTCTGCGCCCAGCACTTCGGCCCAGCTCACGGCCACAGCCAGGAAATGCGCGTTGCGGAAAGGGACGTAAGTGACGGGAATGTTCCGGCCGACCTCTTCAGCCTCGGGCACGGCGATGGCCTCGTCGGTCAGCGCGGAGCCGCCAATGGCGCGCAGCGCCTCGTTTCGGACCGCAAGCGTGTCGTGGATTTGCAAGCGCCGGCAAATGGCGAGATACGACTGCCGCTCGCGCTCCTCGGTGCGCTGTCCATAACTGATGTGCACTGCGGCGGCGTCATGGTCGCGCGCTGCCAATGCCGCGCAAACACAGGAATCCATACCGCCGCTGAGCAGCACAACAGCCCGCGATTGCTTCGAGGATGGCATAAAAAAGATTGTTGATTGATGATTTCTGATGGTTGATTGAAACCCACAAACAACGATTCTTGGGTTTGACAATCAACAATCAACAATCAGCAATTCCCTAAACTCCCTTCACCGCCGGGTCCCAAATGAACTTGTGCAACTGCAGGCCGAGCCGGGCGGGGACGTTGTCGGCGATCATCCACTCCGCCAGTTCCTGCGGGTTGAGCAGGCAGTGCGAGCTGTCGCGAGCGCCAGTCGCGTCCTTGCGGAACGCCGGGGAAAACAGGACCGCGTTTGCCCGCTCCGCGAGATTGTGCCGGTGGGTGAAGTCGCGGGCAAATTCATAGTCCGCGCGGCTGCTCAGCACAAACTTGATTTCGTCGTGCGCGCCCAGCGCCTCCAGGTTCTCCATGCAAAACGTGTCGCCCTCGCCCGAGTTCGGACACTTCACGTCCACGATCTTGATGATACCGGCCGGAACCCGCGCCAATAGGCGTTCTCCGCTAGTTTCGAGGAGGACCTTGTAACCCTCCTCCAGGAGGTGCTGCATCAGCGGAACCACCTCGCGCTCCTGCAGCATGGGTTCGCCGCCGGTGATCTCGACCAAACCACCCCCCGGACTCAGGCGCTTGACCTCGGCCAGCACCTCTTCGACCACCATCTTGCGGCCACCCTGAAATGTGTACTCGCTGTCGCACCACGAACAGCGCAGATTGCATCCCGTCAACCGCACAAATACACACGGCAGCCCTGCGTGCGTGGACTCGCCTTGCAACGATTTGTAGATTTCGGTGATCTGCATAAAAAACCGTTGCCAGCCGCCAGCTTCCAGTTCTCTAGCAGGCTGCTGAAAAACTCGGCCTGCGGCGCAGCTTTGAAAGGCCGGCCCCCGCCCCAGGTTTTGAAGGCGCGCGGCCTGTGCCCCCAGGGTTTGAAAGGACGCGGCTTCCAGCCGCGCCCTAAGTGTCGCAAAATCAGCAGCGGCTTCAGCCGCCAAAGTAACATTCGCTCATCAAACAGAGTTCTTCCCGCAACCTGCTATTCCTGGCAACCGACAACTGCTATTCGCTGTATTTCGCCGTGGTGGTATCTGTCTCGAAAACCGTCACATCCTTCACTCGCACGCGACCATTGGTCACGCTTTTCAACTTTGTATTCGATTGCT
>Ga0182024_10015632_pt1 | contig 14494 bp, 13 predicted proteins | sample P32metaG_FD_120480 | JGI IMG/M metagenome (GOLD analysis project Ga0182024, IMG submission 120480) | Permafrost microbial communities from Stordalen Mire, Sweden - P3-2 metaG (Illumina Assembly) | ecosystem: Environmental > Terrestrial > Soil > Wetlands > Permafrost | place: Sweden: Stordalen... | reverse complement strand
TCGCCCGCTTCATTTCCGAGAACCGCGGCGAGCCGCCCGATATCGACGTCGATTTCGAGCACGAGCGGCGCGAGGAAGTGATCCAGTACATCTACCGGCGCTACGGCCGCCATCGCGCGGCGATCTGCGCCACCGTCGTGCACTACCGTTCGCGCCGCGCCATCCGCGAAGTCGGCAAGGTCTTGGGATTGACCGAGGACGTGACTGCCGCGCTCGCCAGGACGGTGTGGGGCTCCGGCGAGGGCTTGCCGGACGATCACATCCGCCAGGCCGGCCTTGATCCCTCAAATCCGGCGATCCGACAGGCCGTGACGCTCGCCGACGAGCTGATCGGCTTCCCGCGCCACCTCTCCCAGCACGTCGGCGGCTTCGTGCTCACCCGCGCGCCGCTCGACGAGACGGTGCCGATCGGCAATGCCGCCATGGACGACCGCACCTTCATCGAGTGGGACAAGGACGACATCGACACGCTCGGTCTGATGAAGGTCGACGTGCTCGCGCTCGGCATGCTGAGCTGCCTGCGGCGCGCGCTCGATCTCATCAAGCAGCACTACGGCGAGGATTATTCGCTCGCCACGCTGCCGCAGGACGATGCCGCGGTCTACGAGATGCTGTCGCGCGCCGACAGCGTCGGCGTGTTCCAGGTCGAGAGCCGCGCCCAGATGTCGATGCTGCCGCGATTGAAGCCGCAATGCTTCTACGATCTCGTCATCGAGGTCGCGATCGTGCGGCCGGGACCGATCCAGGGCGACATGGTGCATCCCTATCTGCGCCGGCGCGACGGCATCGAGCCGGAGTTTTATCCTTCCCCTGCTCCGGCCCATGGCCCGGCCGACGAATTGAAAGACGTTCTCAAACGAACGCTCGGCGTGCCGCTGTTCCAGGAGCAGGCGATGCAGATCGCCATCACGGCGGCAAAATTCACGCCCGACGAAGCCGACGGGCTGCGCCGCGCCATGGCGACCTTCCGCCATACCGGCAAGGTCCATCTGTTCCGCGACAAGTTCATCAACGGCATGAGCGAACGCGGCTACGACCGCGATTTTGCCGAGCATTGTTTCAGCCAGATCGAGGGGTTCGGCGAATACGGTTTTCCCGAAAGCCACGCCGCGAGCTTTGCGCTTCTGGTCTATGCCTCCTCCTTCATCAAATGCCGCTATCCGGATGTCTTTTGCGCCGCCATCCTCAACAGCCAGCCGATGGGTTTTTACCAGCCGGCGCAGCTCGTGCGCGACGCACGCCAGCACGGCATCGAGATCCGCGCCGCCGATGTCAACTGCAGCGACTGGGATTGCACGCTGGAGCCTGGCGCCGCCACCCTGGGGAAAGGAGGGGCTCATGCCGTTCGTCTCGGCTTCCGCCTCATTCACGGGCTCGGCGAGGACGAGCTGAAAAAGCTCATCGCGGCGCGCGGCAACGGCTTTGCCAGCATCGAGCGGCTTGCAGCCGTTGCCGGCGTTTCGCGCTTTACCATCGAGCGGCTGGCGCAGGCCGACGCATTCCGCTCGCTGGGGCTCGACCGGCGCGCCGCGCTGTGGGCGGCGCGGCGGCTCGACGTCATCGGCCTTCGCAACCCCGTCGCCAAGATTGACGGCGCGCTGCCGCTCCTGGCGCCGCATCTCGGCGACGAGCTGTTCCCGGAAGAACCCGTCGCGCTCCCGGCCATGCCGCTCGGCGAGCACGTCGTGGAGGATTACGTGGCGACGGGCCTCTCGCTGAAAGCCCACCCCGTGCACTTCTTCCGCGACCGCCTCGCCGCGCTCGGCGCCATCCGCAACGGCGAGCTTCGCGGCGAGGACTTGCGGCAGGACGCCAAAGTCACCGTCGCCGGCCTCGTGTTGGTGCGGCAGCGGCCGGGAACCTCGAAAGGCGTCGTGTTCATGACGCTCGAGGACGAGACCGACATCGCCAACATCATCGTCTGGCCGAAAGTCTTCGAAAACAACCGCCGCACGGTGATGACGGCGCGCTTCCTCGCCGTGCGCGGGGTCCTGCAACGCGCTGGCCTCGTCATCCACGTGGTGGCGGAAAGCTTTGTCGATCTTTCCGCCGAACTGCCGTGGCTGCGCGACGGCGAGCTGTTTTCACCGAAATTTTCCGGCGGCCCGCTGCCGGACAATGCCGCCCTTCCGCTCAAGAGCCGCGACTTTCATTGAATGCCGAGGAAGCAACCCGTCGAGGAGCGCAAAATGTGCGGCCGTGCAAAACTTCCCGAAGATGTTTCCGAGATCAAGCTCGATCTCAAGATCGATTGGGACGAGATCGACGATTACCGGCCGCGCTGGAACGCGGCGCCGACCTCGAACCTTCCCGTCGTCGTCTCCCGCAACGGCGAACGCACTCTCACTTTGATGCGTTGGGGACTGATCCCGTCCTGGGCCGACGACCTCAAGATCGGCTACTCGACCTTCAATGCCCGCGCCGAAGGGCTCGACACCCGTCCCGCCTTCCGCGCCGCCTGGAAGGCCGGCCGCCGCTGCCTGGTCATCGCCGACGGCTATTACGAATGGCGCGCGGCCGACAGGCAACCCTTCGCGGTCGGGCTCGGCAACCGCGGGCCGATGACCTTGGCCGGCCTGTGGGACTCTTGGCGCGCGGGCGACGGCGGCACGCTCAAATCGTTTACCATCATCACGACGCAGGCCAACGAATTGCTGCGCCCGTTGCACGACCGCATGCCGGTGCTGCTCGCCGCCGACCGCTGGGCCGCCTGGCTCGGCGAGACCGCCGCAACCGACGCCGACCTCAAGACCATGCTCGCGCCATATCCCGGCGAACGCATGGCTTTTTGGCCGGTGGACCGCAGGGTCGGCAACGCCCGCAACGACAGTCCGGACTTGTTCGCGACGCTCGATGCGCCGGCCTGAACCCGCTCGGGCAAGACTGCAGGAACGCAACCAGCGGTCATATCCCCGTCACTTTGGGTAGTTGCGCAGATAGCGGGTGCCCTATATCCTTTAACGCCTGACGAGCGCAGGCTCTCCCGCGGTAGGACCGCGCTGCAATGGGGGACGACGGGAGCCCGCGACACCGCGTCGCTGTGGAAACGATCGGCACCTGCGGTAGTTCCTCGACTCGAAGCAATCGGGCCGGGACAGAACGGCCCCGAAGACGGCCGGGAGGAAATAGTGCGGCCTTCCACAAGCCTTCTCCGTGAGCTCGCGAGCAAGCGTGACTTCTACGCTGGCGGGCTGATGATGTTGCTCGGCCTGTTCATTGCCGTGAAGGGCACGACCTACCGTGCCGGCACGCTGATGCACATGGGGCCGGGCTTTCTGCCGACGGCGCTCGGCATACTTCTGGTCCTGATCGGCATCGCCATTGCGGCTGCATCGTTCACGCCGGCGGCGGACGGCAGCGAAGAGGACCAGCGCATCCTGCCGGAACATCCGCAATGGTGGGCCTGGTTCTGCATTCTGATGAGCCCGATCCTTTTCATCGTGTTCGGCCGCTATTTCGGAATGATCCCGGCGACGTTCAGCTGCGTCTTCATAGCCGCGCTCGGTGACAGGGCCGCGACCTGGACGGGCACGATCGTCCTCTCGACCGTCGTCACGGTTTTCGGCGTCGCGCTGTTCTCCTATTTCCTGCAGGTTCCGATGCCGATTCTAACCTGGAAGGGCGCCCTGTGATCACGACGGCGCTGACGGACCTCTGGTACGGCTTCGGCGTAGCGCTTGAGCCGCACAATCTGATGTGGTGCTTCGTCGGTGTGCTGGTCGGCAACATGGTCGGCGTGCTGCCCGGCATGGGCCCGCTCGCCACCATCTCGATCCTGCTGCCGCTCACCTTCGGCATGAAGCCGGTCGGCGCCATCCTGATGCTGGGCGGCGTCATGTACGGCGCGCAGTACGGCGGCGCGATCTGCTCGATCCTGCTCAATCTGCCGTGCCACCCGCCCCATGCGGTGACCTGCCTCGACGGCTTCCCCATGACCAAGCAAGGCCGTGGCGGCGTCGCGCTCGGCCTCACGGTGTTTGCCTCGTTCGTCGGCGCCTCCTGGGGCATCACCGAAATGATCTTCCTGTCGCCGCTCCTGGTAAGGGCGGCGTTGCAATTTGGCCCGGCCGAGGTCTGCTCCCTCATGCTGCTCGGCCTGCTGGCGGGCTCGACGCTGGCGCGCGGCTCGCCGATCAAGGGCGTCGCCATGACGGTGCTGGGGCTGTTCCTCGGCTCGGTCGGCACCGACCTTGAGACCGGCTCGGAGCGCTACACCTTCGGCCTGACCGAGCTCGACGACGGCATCGAGCTGATCGCGCTGGCGCTCGGCCTGTTCGGCATCGCCGAGTTCATGAGCAGCGTCAATCAGGTGGCGCCGATCAACACCAAATACACCAAAGTCGGCTTCAAGGACATGCGCCCGACCAAGGCCGACATGAAGCAGGCGTTCTTCCCGATGTGGCGCGGCACCATCATCGGCAGCCTGTGTTCGCTCATTCCCGGCACCGGTCCGACCATCGCGTCCTTCGTCGCCTATGCGACGGAAAAGAAAATCTCGAGGCATCCGGAAAAATTCGGCACCGGCCTGATCGAGGGCGTGGTCTGCCCGGAAGCTGCGACCCACTCCTCCGTGCAGGGCGACTTCATTCCGACCATGAGCCTCGGCATCCCCGGCGACGCGGTCATGGCGCTGCTGCTCGGCGCACTGATGATCCAGGGCATCGTGCCGGGCCCGCAGCTCATTACGCAGCATCCCGACATCTTCTGGGGCCTGGTCGCGAGCTTCTGGATCGGCAACATCCTGCTCGTGCTGCTCAACGTGCCGCTGATCGGCATCTGGGTGAAGATGCTGGCGATCCCGTACAAGTTCCTCTACCCGAGCGCCATGTTCTTCGTCTGCATCGGCGTCTATGCCGCCAACAACGACTTCTTCCAGGTCGGCGAAGTCGTGGTCATCGGCATGTTCGGCTACCTCCTGCTGCGGCTCGGCTTCCATCCGGCGCCGATCCTGCTCGGCTTCGTGCTCGGGCCGCGCTTCGAGGAGAATTTCCGCCGCGCCATGCTGATCGCGCGCGGCGATATCGGCGTCTTCGTCGAGCGGCCGATCAGCGCCGTCTTCATCGCGCTGTGCGCGATCCTGATCGGCACCCAACTCTACGTCCGGCTGCGCGGCCCCAAGATCACGGTGAAACCCGCCGTCGAGACCGCCGGCGCCACCGGCGACGTGCCGCCCGCGCTGGCGCCGCAGCGGGTGATTACCCCGGCGGAATAGCCGGCCCGACCACAGGCTCTGCCAAGTACTCGACGGCGCCGTCGCCGATCCTGCATCGCGCCGTCAGGCGGAGTTTTGGCGCAGCCCCCGCTCCAGCAGGCGGGCGAGCCGCTCGGCAAACAACCGCGCGTCCGCCGGCCGTTCGCCGTCGAGCACCCTCGCCTCGTCGAACAACAGGTGCGCCGCGTCCTCCTTGAAGGCTTGATCGCTCGGCCCGAGCGTCGCCAGCGCCACGATCGTCGCATGCCGCGGGTTGATCTCGAGGATCGGCTTCGAGGCGGTGCTCAGTCGCCCGGCGCCGGCAAGGAGCCTTTCCAGCGCCCGGTCGGGGCCGGATTCGGGAGCGACCAGGCAGACCGCGCTGTCGGTGAGCCGGTCCGAGGCGCGTACCTCCGCCACCGCCTCGCCCAGCGCGGTCTTCACGAAGGCGAGAAACTGCTTGACCGGCTCGGCGATGTCCGCCGCCGGCTCCTCCTTGGTTTCGAGGAGGGGGATGAGCGCGAGATCGGCCGCGCCCTGGGTCACCGACTTGAACGGCTTGCCGTCGAACGAGACGCCGGGCATCACCCAAAAGCTGTCGACCGGGTCGGGCAGCAACAGCACCTCGATGCCGCGGGCGCGAAAGCCCTCGAGATGCGGCGAGGATTCCAGGCGCGCGATATCGTCGCCGGCAAGATAGTAGATCGCGGTTTGATTGGGCCTGAGCGCGCCGACATAGTCCTTGAGGCTGCGCCACGACGCGCCCGAGGCCGTGGTCTTGAAGCGCGCCAGCGCCAGCAGCGCATCGCGGCGCTCGAACTCCTCGTAGATGCCTTCCTTCAGGGCGGCGCCGAACGTTTCCCAGATCTTGGCGAAGCTCTCCGGCTCCTTGTCGGCGAGCCGCTCGAATTCCGCGAGCACGCGGCTCGTCGCGCCCTTGCGGATCGCGGCAATGAGCGGGCTGTCCTGGATCTTTTCGCGCGAGACGTTGAGCGGCAGATCGGCGCTGTCGACCACGCCGCGAACAAAGCGCAGGTAGCGCGGCAGGATGTCAGCGTCGTCGGTGATGAAGACGCGCTTGACGTAGAGCTTGATGCGGCCCTTGCGGTCGGGATCGAACAGGTCGAACGGTCTTGAGCCGGGCACGAACAGCAGCGTCGTATAGTCCTGCCGGCCCTCGGCGTGGAAATGAATGGTCAGCGCCGGCTCGTCGAACTGGCCGGCGACGCTGCGGTAGAAATCGGTGTAGTCGGCGGCCGAGATTTCGGTTTTCGGCTTCGCCCACAGCGCCGCGCCGTCGCTGATCTCGGCGGCCGCGGCGCCGGGCTGCTCGACGATCGCGATCGGCACCGGCACGTGGCCGGATTGCGCCTTGACCAGCCGCTCGACGGTCGAGCGCTCGGCGTAGGATTTGGCGTCGTCCATCAGGTGAAGGACGACGCGGGTGCCGCGGCGCGGCGCGTCGGCAGGCGCGGCGGCCGATACGGCGAACGCGCCCTTGCCGTCGGAGGACCACAGCGAGGCCGCATCGGTCCCGGCGCGCCGTGAGATCACGTCGACGCGCTCCGCCACCATGAACGCCGAATAGAAGCCGACGCCGAAGCGGCCGATCAGCGCCGTCTCCGCGTCGGCCTGCTTCGCCTCGATGCGGTCGAGGAAGGCCCTGGTGCCAGAGCGCGCGATGGTGCCCAGCGCCTCGACCATTTCGTCGCGGCCCATGCCGATGCCGTTGTCTTCGACCGTCAGGAGCCGGTTTTCGGCGTCGATGCCGAGCGTGACGCGCGGCTTGACGTCGTCGCCAAGCAGCGCCGGGTCGGCAATAGCCTCGTAGCGCAGCCGCTCGCAGGCGTCCGCGGCATTGGCGATCAGCTCGCGTAGAAACACCGTCTTGTCGGAATAAACCGAGTGCACCATCAGGTGCAGCAGCTTGGCGACATCGGCCTCGAACGGCCGGCTTTCAGAGAGGCTCTCCTCGGTCATGGTCATCACGGTCCCCGGCAAGAATTTGTTGATCCGGAGATGGATAGACGCTTGCGCCGATTCAAGGCCGGCGGACTCAAGCAACCAAGCGCGGCGGTGTTTGGAAGTGCCTCAGGTGATATCCCGTCATCCTTAAGGTGCGCGCCGCGGGTACGCCTCGAAGGATGCGGCCCGAGCGCGCCGGACCTGAACCTTCTTGGCAGCACCTCCCGGTGAATTGAGGTGACTCCGGCAACTGCCCGAAAGCCCCAAGGCTTGCCTGATAACATAAATAGTGCATATTATGTTATCGCGGTTGCGAATAGCCAGGACCGGAATCATGAACGTATCTATCGGAGAACGTTGGGAAAAATTCATCGAGCTTGCCGTCAGACAGGGCCGCTACGGTTCGGCGAGCGAACTGGTCCGCGAGGGCTTGCGACTGGTCGAAGAACGCGAGGCAAAGCTCAACGCCTTGCGCGAGGAGATCAATGCGGCGATCGACAGCGGCCCCCGTTTGACGCCTGACGAAGTCAACGCTCATCTCGATGCGCGCATGAACGAACGGAAGTCGAAAAGGCCATGAGGTGAGGCAACTTCGCTTCACACCGGCCGCCGAGCTGGATTTGATCCAGATATTCGATTACGTCGCTGACGCTTCAGGCAGTGCGGAAATCGCGCGAAGGTTTGCCGCCGCCATCGTGGCGCAATGCTACAAATTGGCCCGTCTCCCCAGCACGCTCGGGCGGCCGCGACCGGAGTTGCGGCCCGACCTGCGCAGCATGCCGTTCAGGGGCTATGTGATTTTCTTCCGCTATCTGGAGGGCGGTGTGCTGGAACTGGTGCACATCATCGAAGGCCATCGGGATGTCGACAACGTCTTCGCCAAAGATGAAGACGCATGAACCGCGATGCGGGCGCGGAGTGAGGCACGCCGCACGCGACGCGAGATAATCACACCGGCACCTTGACGGTCGCGCGCAGCCCGCCGAGCGGGCTGTTGCCGAGCGTGATGTCGCCGCCATGCGAGCGCGCGATGTCGCGGGCGATGGCGAGGCCGAGGCCGGTGCCGCCCTCGTCCTGGTTGCGCGCGTCGTCGAGGCGCAGGAACGGCCTGAAGACGTCCTCGCGCAGCGGCGCCGGTATTCCCGGCCCGTCGTCGTCGACCGTCACCGTGAGCCAGCGGTGATCGCGATGGCCGGTGATGGCGACGGTCGAGGCAAAGCGCGCCGCATTGGAAACGAGATTGGCGAGACAGCGCTTGAACGCCGCCGGCCGGACCGTGACCTCGGGCTCGCCGTGGAAAGCGACGCTGCTGCGGTGGCCTTGGCGCTCGGTGTCGAGCTTGAGCTCGTCGAGCAGGCCCGCCATGTCGGTCGACGCCGATTGCTCGCCGAGATCGCCGCGCGCAAAGGCGAGGTAGGCTTCGAGCATGCCCGCCATTTCGTCGACGTCCTTCTTGATGGCGTCGACCTCCGCGCCGTCGCCGAGCAGCGCCAGTTCCAGCTTGAAGCGGGTGAGGATGGTGCGCAGGTCGTGCGACACGCCGGCCAGCATGGTGGTGCGCTGCTCGATCGCCCGCTCGATGCGGCCTTTCATTTCCAAAAAAGCCGCCGCCGCGCGGCGCACCTCGCGCGCGCCGCGCGGGCGGAAGTTCGGCGCTTCGCGGCCCTTGCCGAACGCTTCGGCGGCGTCGGCGAGCCGCACGATCGGACGGATCTGGTTGCGCAGGAACAGGATGGCGACGGAAAGCACCACCACCGAGGTGACGACCATCCAGAGCAGGAAGATCCACGAATTGGCGTCGTAGGCGTCGGCGCGCCGGGCAAACACCCGCATGATGGTGTCGTCGAGCCTGATGCGGATTTCGACGATCGAGGAACGCCCGACGGTGTCGATCCAGAACGGCAGCCCGATCTGCTTGCGGATTTCCTCGGCCAGCGCCTGGTCGAGCTGCGAGAAGAACGGTTTTGGGCCGGGCGGCGGCAGTTCGGTCAGCGGCAGGAATTCGACCTGGAGGCCGAGGCGCTGCTGCGCGATGCGGCGCAGCTCGGCGCGATCGGCGCCCTGCGGATAGGTCTTGTAGACGTCGATCAGGGTCGCGATCTCCTGCGTCACCGCCGACGACAGGGAGTGCGTGACCAGGTTCCAGTGCCGCTCCACGAACATGAAAGCGACCACCGATTGCAGCACCACCATCGGCACGATGATGATGAGCAGCGCACGGGCAAAAAGCCCCTTCGGCGTCAGCGACTTGACCCAGAGACTGAAGCGCGACCACGGCCCGGTGATGTAGCCCGCGGCGGCGGCGACGGCGTTCGCCGCCGCGGCCACATGGCTGGCCGCAAGCCGCAGCCGCCCGATGCGATCGTCGAAGCTGGTCGTGGTGCCGCTCATGGCATCGCCACCAGCCGGTAGCCGAAGCCGCGCACGGTCTGCACGATCAGCGGATTGGCCGGATCGCGCTCGATCTTGCGGCGCAGCCGGTTGACCTGCACGTCCACGGTGCGCTCGCTGACGGCATCGCCGTTGCCGGCGAGCGCCTGGCGCGGCACGGTTTCGCCGACGCTCGCGGTGAGCACCCGCAGCATTTCGCGCTCGCGGTCGGTGAGATGGATCGCCTCCTCGCCGCGGCGCAGGTCGCCGCTGGCGAGATGGAACACGAACGGGCCGAAGCGCACGGATTCGGCGGGCGGCGCGCTCGGCGGCCGGGCGCGCTTGAGGATGTTGGCGACGCGCAGCGATAGTTCGCGCGGCTCGAACGGTTTGGCCAGATAATCGTCCGCCCCGATTTCGAGGCCCATGATCCGGCTTTCCTTCTCGTCCCGCGCGGTCAGCATCAGGATCGGAACGCTCGACGTGGTGCGCAGCGCCCGGGCGAAGTCGAAGCCGTTCTCGCCCGGCATCATGACGTCGAGGATGAGGAGGTCGAACTTGAGGCCCTCGAGCTTGGCCCTCGCCTCGCCCGCGGTGTGGGCGGTCGAGACGCGATAGCCCTCGCCAAGCAGGAAACGCGAGAGCAGCGCGCGAATGCGGCGATCGTCATCGACGACGAGCAGGTGCGGCGCGTCGTCCGCCGGATTTTGGGTCGGGTTCGCGGCCGGATTCGCGACCGCGACGGTCATGACGCGCCGTCGCGACCGTTCGGCCGCGCCCGGTCGGCGCGCGAGATCAGGCGCAGCACCCGGTCGCGGCCATCGGCGTCGATCATGCCGGCGAGAAAGCGCCGCGCCACCTCGCGCATGCCGGGCTCCGCTTGCGCGAGCACGCGGCCGATCCGCGCGGTCTGCAGGCCGGCGAGCTTGAGCGCCAGCGCCTCACCGGCCGGCGTGACGTAAAGCAGCCGCTGGCGGCGATCGTCGGCGCCTTCGCGCTGCAGGATGTAGCCCTCGTCGATGAGCTGCTTGAGCACGCGGCCGAGCGACTGCTTGGTGATCTTGAGGACATCGAGCAGGTCGGCGACCTTGATGCCGGGATTGCGGTTGACGAAATGCAGCACGCGGTGGTGGGCGCGGCCGAAGCCGAGCTTCGCCAAAACCTCGTCGGGGTCGCCGACGAAATCGCGATAAGCGAAGAACAGGAGTTCGATGAGGTCCCAATAGGGCTCCGCCTTCTCCGGGGTGGCCTCGATGGAGGCGCCGGAGCGCGTATGACCCGCTGTCGTGACGCTGATGTCTGCCATTAGGTCAGTACTATTGACATATTTCGGTCTGGTTGTTAACATGCGAGCGCGCTAACACGGACGCTCACCACCATGGGCGCCCACCAACGGGGCGTCCGTTAAGACAGCATCGCGCCGCCCCACCGCCGCATTGGGCGTCGCAGGACGCTCCGACGGGGCGGCCGAACCATACCGGGAGTCCCGTCCCGACGCAAAAGCTGGGCGTCCGGCCGGTTCCGGACGTGAAACGGGTCGTGCCCGCAAGGGAGCAACGCCATGGCCGTGGCCTTCGACCAACGCACCGACGTCATCTGGTTCGACGGAAAACTCATCCCCACTGTCGACTGCAAGATCAGCGTGCTGACGCACGGCCTACATTACGCGAGCTGCGTGTTCGAGGGTGAACGCGCCTATCGCGGCGAGATTTTCAAGGGCACCGAGCACAGCGCGCGCCTCAAGCACTCGGCTCAGGTGCTCGACTTCGAGATTCCCTACAGCGTCGCCGAGATCGACGCCGCCAAGCGCCTGGTTCTCGAAAAGAACAACCAGCAGGACGCCTATGTGCGCCCGATTGCCTGGCGCGGCTCCGAGCAGCTCGGCGTCTCGGCGCAGAACAACAAGATCCATCTCGCCATCGCCACCTGGGAATGGCCGAGCTATTTCGACCCGGCGCAGCGGCTCAAGGGCATCCGGCTCGATCTCGCCGAGTACCATCGCCCCGACCCGAAGACCGCGCCCTGCCTCGCCAAGGCGGCGGGCCTCTACATGATCTGCACCATCTCCAAGCATCGCGCCGAGAAGCGCGGCTATGCCGACGCCATGATGCTCGACTGGCTGGGCCGCGTCGCCGAATGCACCGGCGCCAACATCTTCTTCATCAAGGACGGCAAGATCCACACGCCGACCGCCGACTGCTTCCTGGCCGGCATCACCCGCGCCACCGCGATGGAGCTCGCACGCCGGCGCAACATCGAAGTGATCGAGCGCCGCATCATGCCGGAGGAGCTGAGCGGCTTCTCCGAGTGCTTCATCACCGGCACCGCCGCCGAGGTGACCGCCGTCTCCGAAATCGCGGACTGGAAGTTCACCCCGGGCCGCATCACCCAGCAGCTGATGAGCGACTACACCGCCGAGGTGCAGCCGAAGGGCAAGGCCGCGGCGGCCTAGCGCGAGGCAAGCCCCGGTCGGGCCGATCGTTTCATTTGGCGGCTTCGCGCCGCGGCGGCGGCGGCGACCAGCGCTCGGCGGCCTTATCATCGGCGACCTTGGCCTCGACCCATGTCTGGCCCGAAGCCTTCTCGACCTGCTTCCAGAACGGCGCGCGGCTCTTGAGATAGTCCATCAGAAAGGCTGCCGCCGCGAACGCCGCCTCGCGATGGCTCGAGGCCGTCGCCACCAGCACGATGTCCTCGCCCGGCACGAGCCGGCCATGGCGATGGATCACCGTCACGCCGATGAGCGGCCAGCGCGCGAGCGCCTCATCGACGTGGCGCGCGATCTCCGCCTCGGCCATGCCCGGGTAATGTTCGAGGGTGAGCGCCGCGATCGGCTCGCCGCTCTCGTCGGCGCGGCAGACGCCGGTGAAGGTCACGACCGCGCCGATGTCGCTGCGGCCATGCCGCAGCCGCGCCACCTCGGCAGCAACGTCGAACGCCTCGCGCTGCAGGCGGATGGTGGCCATGGACGCGGCTCAGCCGCCGGTCATCGGCGGGAAAAAGGCGATCTCCGCCGCGCCCTCGATGCTCGCGTCGGCGCGCACGTGGTTGCGGTCGATCGCGGCGCGGATCACCTTGGGGTTCTCGAAGGCGTAGGCGTAGTGCTCGCCGCGCCCCGCGAGCCACGCCACCAGCTCACCCACGGTCGCTACTCCGGCGGGCGGATCGATCTGCTCCTCGGCCTTGCCGACGCGCTCACGCACCCAGGCGAAATAGAGAAGCTTCACGCATCCTCCTTGGTGAGGTGATGCAAGCCGGCCTGCAGGTAATCCCAGCCGGTATAGAGCGTGAGCAGCGCGGAGAGCCACAGCAGCGTGATGCCGGTGTTGGTGACCACCGGCACGATGGCATCACCCGCTTCGCCCGCGATCAGAAAGCCGACGGCGACCAGCTGCAGCGCGGTCTTCCATTTGGCGAGCGCCGTCACCGGCACGCTGACGCGCAGCTCCGCCAGATATTCGCGCAGCCCCGAGACCAGGATCTCGCGGCACAGAATGACCGCCGCCGCCAGCAGCGCCCAGCCGTGGATGGTGTCCTCCGCGGCCAGCATCAGCAGGCTCGAAGCGACCAGAAGCTTGTCGGCGATCGGATCGAGCATGCGGCCGAGCGAGGATTGCTGGCCCCAGATCCGGGCCAGATAGCCGTCGAGGAAGTCGGTGACGCCGGCGGCGATGAAAAAGACGAGGGCGACCCAGCGCAGCCAAAGCCCGCCGTCGAGGATGCTCTCCCAGAACATGCAGCCGACCACGATCGGCACGGCGGCGATGCGCCCATAGGTCAGGATGTTGGGCAGCGCCCAGGAATGGGAACGCAGCCGTGCCGGCGTCGTCGTGCTGGAATTCATGACCGCACCATAGCGCCGCGGCGGCGCAGCCGACAGGGCCAACTGCCGCACGGCGGCATTGCAGCGTAGGCAACCGGCGGTTTTCCCGGCCGTAACTCACTTGACCTCATGGCGGTGTTCCGAAGTTCGCTGCGCCCCCTTCACGACGCCCCGTCATGGAAGAACTCATATATGCGTCGCGCCGTCTCGGCGCTGACACCATCGACCTGCATCAAGTCCGTGACCGAGGCGCGCTCGATCGCCTTGAGCGTGCCGAAGTGCAGCAGCAGCGCGCGCTTGCGGCTCGGTCCGATGCCGGCGATCTCCTGCAGGCCGGCCTCGCGCAGATCGCGCTTGCGCCGCGCCCGGTGCGAGCCGACGGCGAAGCGATGCGCCTCGTCGCGCAGCCGCTCGACGAAATACAGCACCGGGTCGCGCGGCGGTAGCTTGAACGAGTCGCGGCCGGGAAGGAAGAAGGTTTCGCGCCCGGCGTCGCGGTCCGGCCCCTTGGCGATGGCGACGAGCGGAACTTCGACCCCGAGCGCCGCCAGCACCTCGCGCGCCGCATTGAGCTGGCCCTGCCCGCCGTCGAGCAGCACGAGGTCCGGCCAGGGCGATTGCTCCTCATCCGCCACCTCGTCCCCCTCCCCTTGCGGGAGCGGGTGCCCGAGCGCAGCGGGGTCGGCTGCGGGCGCGGTCTCGACAGCGGCAGGACGGCGCTCACCCGATGCGGGCTGCGCGCCGCCCTCGGCGAGGAGTCGCTTGAAGCGGCGCTCCAAGACTTCGCGCATCATGGCGAAATCGTCGCCGGGCGTGAGGTCGGCCGAGCGGATGTTGAACTTGCGATACTGGCTTTTGTTGAAGCCGTCCGGCCCGGCCACGATCATGGCGCCGACCGCGTTCGAGCCTTGGATGTGGCTGTTGTCATACACCTCGATGCGGCGCGGCAGCCGCGGCAGGCCGAAAGTCTCGGCGAACTGGCGCAGCAGCTTGTGTTGCGAGGACGTCTCGGCGAGCTTGCGGCCGAGCGCTTCGCGCGCATTGGCGAGCGCGTGGTCGATCAGGTCCTTCTTCTCGCCGCGCAGCGGCACCGCGACCTCGACCTTGTGGCCGCTCTTGGTGCACAGCGCCTCGGCCAGCAGCGC
>Ga0182024_10015631_pt1 | contig 14494 bp, 13 predicted proteins | sample P32metaG_FD_120480 | JGI IMG/M metagenome (GOLD analysis project Ga0182024, IMG submission 120480) | Permafrost microbial communities from Stordalen Mire, Sweden - P3-2 metaG (Illumina Assembly) | ecosystem: Environmental > Terrestrial > Soil > Wetlands > Permafrost | place: Sweden: Stordalen... | reverse complement strand
CGAGAAAGACCCCCAGCATACAGTTTCGTTACCCCGCGCCTTCGCACGGTGTCCCAAGTTGCAGCGCGGAAAATGCCTGACCGACAGAAGCGCCGATCAATTTGGTCAAGAAATGTACCAATTCCCATCCGAACTTAATGGCGTAGAACTGGGGCTCAGGCAATGGGGCCACGCCTAAAAGCCTTGTGGCGCCCCTCTGAACAACTTTTTGGTCCTTGAACTTAAACTAACGGTGAAATCTCAATGCCGCTTACTCCATCGCATTGGCCAAAATGTTGCGGACAGACATACCTTGCAGAAAAAACTGAAGGCGTAGATCGACGAGGACTATATCAGGCCAACTTTTCGCAAGACGCTCATGGCCCGGCCCTTTGCGCGGCACCAGATAGAATTGACTCCATGCGCACGGTTGAAACGTTTGAATGCCTCAAATCCTTCCTGTGAATGCTGAATGGGAATGTCTCCAACTGCAATCGGCGATTGACTCAACTTTACCTGCCACATACTAGAGTTATCCGAATGGGTTCCACTTCCATCGAACCCTATATTTTCGGTAAGCGAGCGGCCTGGATACAGCGATAGCATGTCGGCAAGAATGACGGATGCACGCCAGCGAACCGCCCAGGAATCGTTTTTGCCGGCGATTTGCCTCTTCAGCATGTCGACATAATTTGAAGTCCCGTCCTGGTCAAAATAACGCAGCAGCTTGCGGCGCCGAAGTTCGGCCAGCAAAACCTGCCCTTCCGGATTGAATACACTCCAGGCCCGCTTCCATGTCGCCCAACCCCAGCATTCTGCATCGCGTTGGAAAAACGTTTCCGGCAACGCCGTATTAAACGGCGGAAGATAGCCGCTGACGGCTGCAATACGCATGTCATCCTTATACTTATCCAGCGCATCGTTCATGAATTCCAGAAAATAGGCAGAGACAACAATGTCATCCTCCAAAACGATGGCACGGCCGAATTTATTATTAAGCAGGGTCACGCCGCTGACGATGGAGCGTGAAAGACCGAGATTTACCTTGGCCTCCACAAGCGTGACGTCTGCGAAGCCTTTTGCCGAAGCCGCGATCAAACGTGCTTCTTCTACTTTCGCTTCATCCTGCGGACGCCGCGCCCCGTCGGCGAAAACGAAAAGTCGCGTTCGCAACGCCAGGCCGTTGCCGGCGAGGGCGTCCAATGTGCGGCGAGTCAGTATAGGCCGATTGTATATGAACAGGGCCACAGGCGCAGGCGACGTCATCCTATGCCCATCGCACATCACAGTCGCGGTACAAACCGCCGGTTCCGAACGTCAACAACTGCAGCCTCTTGCCCCGCATACCAATTTATGACTTGTATCAGACTCTTTCTCGCCACGCGACATGGTTTTATGCGCAATGAATGCCGCTTCCGAGCAGATCATCTGCACCTTGTTCGATCACCGCTATCTCCCGCGTGGCCTCTGCATGATCAACTCCATTCGAGCCCATGGCGGGCACCAGCAGGTATGGGTGCTGTGCCTTAGTGCAGAATGCGAGCGAGCGCTGGAAGACCTTGCACTACCAAATGTTCACCCGTTGGCTTTGCGGGAACTGGAGCGCCACATTCCGAGTCTGAACACCGTCAAAGTCCAACGTAAGCCAATTGAATATTACTTTACCTGCATGGCCGCTTTGCACCGCTATATTTTCGATACGGTTCCCGAAGCAAACGGCACCATGTACGTTGACGCGGACATTCAATTCTTCGCGAACCCCAATCTTGTTTTCGACGCGATTGGTGAAGCTCCCGTTGCCGTGATTCCGCATAATTTTCCGCCCGCGCTCCGCGAAAGGTTTCGGAGGTTTGGCCTTTATAATGCGGGCTGGTCAGCCTTTCGGCGTACGCCTGAAGGCATGGCCTGTCTGGACTGGTGGCTCGCACGCAGCATCGAATGGTGCCACGACTACGTTGACGGAGACCGCTACGCCAACCAAGGCTACTTGATGCATTTCAAAGAGATGGCCCCACAAACCAAAATTCTTGCACAAAAAGGCTTTAATTGCGCGCCGTGGAATATCGGCGGTTATGATGTAAGGGAAGAAAATGGGGAAATCCTGGTCGATGGCGAAAGACTAGTATTTTTCCACTTCCATGGATTGAAGCTGCATTACGGAGTCTTTTATTTCGACAGCCACCGCGATTATGGGGCCCCATTGACCCGATTGGTTCGCAACAGAATTTACAAGCCCTATGTGCGAGAGATGCTGGTGCAGGAACGCCGAGTCCAGAATATGCTGCATACCAGTAACAGCGCTGTTCACGCGCCTCTGCCGCGCGGCAAAAATTCGAGCAATGTTTCGACGGCCATGGCGTTGATAGCATGGCTTCGACGGCAGAAATCAGCCGCCGTGGATCTTTTGCACCGCGCACTCGATCTGGCAGCCGGCCGCCCAATTCTGGTTTGGCGTGGACGGGTCTGGTAAATATCGAGATAGCGGTTAGCGGTTTCGCATCTTACGCGTCAAACGCAGCAATACATCTGTTACCCGGTTCTGGTCTTCCAGGCTAAGAGACGGATAAAGCGGCAAGCGCAATAAACGCCCCGCATCGCGGGTTGTGACACAATCCTCGCCACAAAAGCGGCCGATCGCGACGCCTGGAGCTGTAGAATGCAGCGGTATATAGTGAAAGGGTGCCTGGATGCCTTCCGCCCGCAAAGATTCAATCAACGCGTCCCGCTCCAACTCGTCGCGCGCCTTGATCCAGAAAATATGCGCATTGTGCTCGCAGTCCGGGGGTGGGCTGGGGAGTTCAAGTCCGGAATTGGCCAGATTCTCCCAGTAGCGCTGCCAAAGCGTCATTCGTTTTTCGGTGATTTCCCGTGCGCCATCAAGCTGCCCAAGCAGAAAAGCGGCGCTGAGCTCACCCGGCAGGTAACTCGAACCGATGTCGACCCAGGTATATTTGTCGATCTCACCGCGCAGAAAATTCGCCCGATTGGTTCCTTTTTCCCGAAGAATTTCCGCCCGGGCAACCAGCCGGGAATCGTTAATGACCAGCGCGCCGCCCTCGCCGCAATGAATATTCTTGGTTTCATGAAAACTGATGCAGCCAAGATCGCCGATACTGCCCAGCGCCCTGCCTTTATAGGCAGCCATCATGCCTTGTGCAGCATCTTCCACGACGGCCGCGCCGGCTTGCCGGGCGGTGGCCAAGATCGCGTCCATATCGCAGCCGACCCCCGCATAATGCACCGGCACGATCGCCCTAGTGCGCGACGTAACTGCGGCACGCAGGGCAGTAGGATCCATATTCATGGTGCGACTATCGACATCCACAAAGACGATCTTCGCTCCACGCAAGGCAAAGGCATTCGCGGTGCTGACAAAAGTGAAGCTGGGCATGATGACTTCATCACCCGGCTTCAAGTCCAGCAGCAGAGCCGCCAATTCCAGGGCCGCGGTCCCCGACGGTGTCAGCAAAACCTTTGTCGCCGCCAGCAGCGATTCCAGCTTTCTTTCGCATTTGCGCGACAACGGACCGTCGCCGGAAAAGCGGTGCCCCTGAAAAATCTGATCCAGGTAGATCTTTTCTCGGCCAGTGACGGCAGGCACGTTGAAGGGGATCATGTTGATGTTGTCCGCGAGACTGCGAGGCTGCCGGCGAACCGGCACTTTCTGGCAATTTTGGGCAAAATTCAACCCTTGTAATGACCTTGTTCATCCGGTGAACATTGACGTTCATGCCGCGAACAGGGTAACTTCTGCTCATGAAAAAGGCCCCCAGCCTACAAAAGGACCTGGAGCGATCACGGATCATGCTGGAGTTGCTGGAATCAGTCCAGCGCGACGGTAAAGGCTCGCAGCGCACACGGGCTTCGGAGTTCGGCGTGGCGCTGGGGCTGGTGAACGCCTATCTTAATTATTGTGTCAAAAAGGGATTTGTTCGAATCAAGAAAATACCCACCAAGCATTATTTCTATTACCTCACGCCCAAGGGTTTCGCGGAGAAATCACGTTTGGCGCTGGTGCTAGTGTCCAGCTCCCTGCGCTCCTTCCGCCAGGCACGCAACGAATATTCCGACGCCTTCCGCGCCTTCAAGGCGGCGGGCAGCCATCGCGTGATCCTGGTGGGGCTGTCGGAACTGACGGAAATCGCCATGCTCTGCGCGGCGGAGAATGACGTCACCGTCGCCGCCATCATCGCCAAGGACCATCGCGAACAGTATCTGGGCGTACCGGTGGCGGCTTCGCTGGCGCAAACTCCGGGCGGATTCGACATGGCCGCGATCACGGATCTAGTGGACCCGACCACCGCCTATGACGACATGGTGCGGGCGCTGGGCGCGCGCCGGGTGGTTGGGCCTTCAATCCTGGGCATTGCCCCTTCCCGGCGGGAAGCAGCGGAATGAGCGCGGACCGCAAATGGTATGTGGTTCAAACCCATCCGCACGCCGAGATGCGCGCCGCCGAGCATCTGCGCCGGCAGGGCTTTGAAGTTTACATACCGCGTTTTCGCAAATTGCGCCGCCATGCCCGCAAGACTGAAACCGTGATCCGTCCGCTTTTTCCACGCTATTTCTTCGTGGCTTTCGATAAGGCCGCCGAAGGCTGGTACACGGTGCGCTCCACCACGGGGGTCGCGAGCCTGGTGGGGGGCCCGGATGGACCCACGCCGCTACGCGATGCCGTGATGCAGGACCTGAAACAGCGCGAAGACGATGCGGGTTTTTTCCGTTTCGATCCACGCCCACGTTTTTCTCAGGGCGAGAAGATCAGATTGCTGACTGGCGCACTGTCGGCCTGCGTGGGATTTTTTGAAAGCATGACCGACCGTGATCGCGTTGCCGTGTTGCTGGAAATGCTGGGACGCAAGGTGCGCGTGGTAGTTGATTGCGAGAATGTTGCGCGCGCCTGATTTACGCGGGGTTCCGGTGCCATAAGTGAGTGACGCAAGTCACCCATACTGCGGTAGCATGGGCGAGGTTCGACCAAAACATCATGAAACACCTGATAAAATTCCTGATCCGCCTTGTGCTCCCCATCGGCCTGGTGCTGGCGCTCAACCGGGGTTTGCGCGCGGCCGCCGCCGCCGGACACAGGCTGCAATATCTGTTGCAATGGCGTATCGCGCGGCGTCAGCCGGGCTGGTTCGATCATTTCATCAATCAATATTGCTGGCATGCCAGCCGCGATTCCAGCCCCTGGGATCGCGGAATCCTGGGCCTGCTGGCGATGAAACCGGGCTGCCGGATATTGGACCTGTGCTGCGGCGACGGTTTTTATCCCTACCATTTCTATGCCAGCAGGGCTGCCAGAATCCTGGCCATCGATTACGATCCCGAAGCGATCCGTTTTGCCAAACGCAATTTCCTGGCCGCCAATCTTGAATTCCGTTGCGCCGACATCCGCACCCAATTGCCGGACGAAATCTTTGACAATGTCAGTTGGGATGCCGGCATCGATTATTTCACCCTGCCTGATACCAATGTAATTCTTGCCGGGATCAAGCAGCGTCTGACCCCGCAAGGGATCCTGAGCGGCGTCTCTCCTAAATTGCAGAAGGGCCAGATTGCGCATCCCGACCAAAGAAATGAGTTCGCCTCGGCTGACGAGCTGGGCTCGCTGCTGCGAGGTTTTTTCCAAAATGTCGCTGTGCTGGAGCTTGCCGGTTTAGGCCGTCCGGGAAGTCGCGTGGCGCTTATTTTCTATGCCTCTGATGGCCCGGTGCCGCTGGACGCCGACGCCCTGACATATCTGAGGCTTGGCGGCCCGATCCAAAAAGATGCGTAACATCATCAAACGCGCGATCAATGCCGCCGGCAGCAAACTGTTGAATCTGGCGGACCGGCTTGGCGAGCCGAAACTTTTCGGACGGGAAAACATATTCGGCCTAGACCAGGTCGCCGGCAAATATCCCACAACCATCCTCTCCGCCCTGCGGACCGGTCCGGAATCATCAAACCGCATCATAGTGGGGCGCAATGTTTATCTGGGCAGGCGCGTTGAATTGGAGGCGGGTGGGCCGGGCGGAAGACGTGCCGGGCGGCTTCGACGCCGCGATCATCACCGACCTGGTGGACCCCATGGCCTCTTATCAAGCGGCGCTGGCGTTACTTTCCGCAGACCGAGTGATCTCACCGCCTTTACTTGGCATCTCCGTCTCGCCTTCGCAGGAGGCCGCGGAGTAATGGCGCAATTACTACCCGTAAATCAACATACCAATTGGACCACTCGGTGAAGGCCGCTCAGTTATGTATACGGAGATTAAAAATTGTCGTGTTTGTGAAAGCGGAAAACTTTCACTGGTGTTGTCGCTGGGCGAGCAGTATCTGACTGGCGTCTTCCCCAAATCTAAAAATGAAACGATTTCCAAGGGCCCGCTTGACCTCGTTTGGTGCGCGGAATGTGGCCTGCTGCAAATGAAGCAATCCTACTCTCTTGAAGAGATGTACGGAGAAAACTACGGCTATCGCTCGGGCCTGAACGCATCAATGGTCCGGCATTTACAACAGAAAATGCGGTCCCTTGAGAAGATGGTGGATCTCAGCGATAGCGACCTGGTGATAGATATCGGCAGCAATGATGCAACGTCATTGAAAGCGTATAGCGGCAATCACAGAAAGGTGGGAATCGACCCAACCGGCGCGAAATTCAAGGAACATTACACAAAAGACATTGTGCTGATTCCTGACTTCTTTTCCGCAGGCGTCTTCCGAAAGGCGTTTCCCGGTGAAAAAGCGAGGATCATCACCTCGATCGCGATGTTCTACGATCTGGAAAGGCCGATGGAGTTTATAGCCGACATTGCATCGGTGCTGGCTGACGACGGCATCTGGCACTTCGAGCAGAGCTATATGCCGTCCATGTTGAGGACGAATTCCTACGATACGGTGTGCCACGAACACCTTGAATTCTATTCGTTCAGAGTCGTAAAGCGCATGCTGGAACGCTGCGGCATGAGGGTGGTGGACGTTCAGATGAATGCCGTCAACGGAGGCAGTTTTGCTGTTACCGCGTGCAAGGAGAAGGCGCCCTATGCGTCGAACCTGCCGATCATCAACTGGTTGTTGCGGCAGGAAGAGGTGATGGGCCTGGGAAGCGTCACGCCATATCTTGATTTCGCAAAGCGGGTGAATCAGCACAGGTCCAGCCTCAAAGATCTGATCGAGTCTCTGGTTGCGGATGGCAAGAAAGTCGTCGGCTATGGCGCGAGCACAAAGGGAAACGTGTTACTACAATTCTGTGGTCTGACCGCGAAGCATATAACCTGCATTGCGGAGGTAAATGAAGAAAAGTTTGGATCATTTACACCGGGAACGCTCATTCCCATCGTGTCGGAACAGGAGGCCCGGAAGATGCGACCAGACTACTTTTTGGTTCTCCCGTGGCACTTCAAGCACAGCATTTTGGAGCGCGAGAAGGAGTTCTCAATGACGGGCGGAAAAATCATATTTCCGTTGCCGGAGATAGAAATTGTATAGCCATCGCCAGAGCGTGGCAAATTCGGCGTTTGAAGTGTTGAGCAGCGCGCCGTCTGGCTTCATGGGCAGGCGTGTAGCCTGTGCATCCCTCGAAAGTCGCTGTCCCAAATGCCCCGATGACGAGAAATCCGGAATAGGGATGTCTCTGTGTGTGGAGATTGTATGGAGAAAGTGGACCGAGAATTGTCGAAAAAGCGGGAATGGTTCGTTATGGAGGCGTCCCGATGAGCCGATCTGAATCCGCTCGCTGGCTTGTCATCGAGGCAGGCAAGCAGGAGAAGCAGTATTTCAGGGATCTCTGGCGATACCGTGAGCTGTTCTACATCTTGGCGTGGCGCGACGTAATAGTCCGCTACAAGCAAACCGTCATCGGGGTTCTGTGGGCGGTCCTGCGCCCTCTGATCACAATGGTGGTGTTTACCGTCATATTTGGAAGGCTTGCAAAATTGCCCTCCGACGGCGTTCCCTATCCCATTTTGGTGTATGTGGCGATGTTACCCTGGCAGTTCTTCGCCAGTTCGCTTTCGGAAAGTAGCGGCAGCCTGATCGGCAACGCGAACATGATCTCCAAGGTCTATTTCCCCCGCCTCATCATGCCCGCCAGTTCGGTGATAGTCAGCTTCGCGGATTTCTTGATTTCGTTCTTGATTTTGATCCCACTAATGGCTTGGTACCATTTCGTTCCGTCCATAAGGATGGTTACCCTTCCGTTCTATATCATGTTGGCCGTCGTGGCGGCGCTCGGAGTGGGTCTTTGGCTATGCGCACTCACGGTAAAGTATCGGGACTTCCGCTTTGTGGTGCCGTTCGTCGTTCAGATTGGGCTCTATATTTCACCAGTCGGCTTTAGCAGCAGCGTGATACCTGAGCGGTACCGACTGGTCTACTCTCTGAACCCCATAGTCAGCGTCATTGATGGCTTTCGTTGGGCAATTCTCGGCAATTCAGAGCTCTATCTTCCTGGGTTTCTCATCTCTGTCATGACAAGCGCGTTGCTGTTCTTCAGCGGGCTTTGGTACTTTCGGAAGACCGAAAGAACGTTTGCCGACATCATATGAAAGAAGCCATTCTTAGAGTTGAAGGCTTGGGAAAGCGCTACGTTCTTGGCGAAAAGCGTCAAGGGCAATACCAGCGATTCAGTGAAACCCTGGCGGATATGTTCAAGTTGGGAATGTCCCGACACGCTTCTACGAAGGACGAATTCTGGGCGCTGCGTGACGTCTCTTTTGAGATTAATCAGGGAGACCGCCTCGGTGTTATTGGCCGCAACGGCTCTGGTAAATCCACTCTTCTCAAGCTATTGAGCCGAATTACCGAGCCCACGTTGGGTAGATTCGCGCTGCGCGGTCGTGTGGCGAGCTTGCTGGAAGTTGGTACCGGCTTCCATCCGGAGCTGACGGGCCGCGAGAATATCTTTTTGAACGGCGCGATTCTGGGAATGAGCCGGGCCGAAATCAGAAAAAAGCTTGACGAAATCGTGGCGTTTGCTGAGGTCGATGCTTTTCTAGATACGCCGGTCAAGCGCTTCTCGTCGGGGATGTACGTTCGGCTGGCCTTTGCGGTGGCCGCTCACCTTGAGCCCGATGTCCTAATTGTTGACGAGGTGCTTGCCGTCGGCGATGCGCAGTTCCAGAAGAAATGTCTGGGAAAAATGGAGTCGGTGAGTGCGGAAGGTCGCACGGTGATTTTCGTAAGTCACAACATGGGCGCAATTCGTAAGCTCTGCAATCGCGGAATTCTCCTGGAAAATGGACGGTTGGTCGAGGATGGAACGGCAGAGCAGGTCGCAAATGTCTATTTCGACAGGATAAACGCCGTTTCCAGATTTGAGCCCATATCGATTGCGGAAATTGGGGTCCAGGTTACCCGTGTTACAATCAATGAAGATGAGGGTGGTGTTGTCATTCCATTCCAACCTCTCGTCATAAAGATCGATTTGGTTGCGGAACGCGACGTCCCCGATATCGGGCTGCAGATCGCCCTTACAAAGGAAGCAGTCGATGGGATTCTGTTCTATACGAACACCAAGAACACCAAGAATATCGAATCGTTCATTCGACGGGGAGAAAACACAGTAACCTGCCGAATAGAGAGTTTTGATCTGAGCTCTGGCACTTACATGCTTGGATTTGGCATCGACATCCCGATGGTCCGTTGGTACTACTACGATCTCAACGTTCTCAGTTTCAATGCCCAAGAGACTATGTACGGAAATTTGGCGTCTATTTCTCACTATAGTCACGCCTATCTGAATCACAGTTGGTCGAATGTGCTGGCAGAGGATCGAACGTAGTGACGAAGTATCCGCGCATAAAGCGCGCACTGTCATGGCTGCGAGTGCTTCCCGCGGTGTATTTTGTCCGGCGTTTCTTTTCTTTCTCAAGTTTTGTGCTGATTTGTAAATCGTTCCTCTTCTATTTTTACAACTACTGGATCACAAGATTTCCTTGCCACGCATTGCGGGTCGCGTACTTGCGTTACGTCCTCGGGCTTGAAATAGGCGAGCAGACCTTTATTCACATGGGGTGCTTGTTTTACGCAGGTGTGAAAATAGGCCGTAATTCGGTCATTGGGCGCGAATGCCATTTGCTCGGCGATATTACGATACGAAATAATGTCTCGATTACTGCACAAACCTACATATTCAGCGCGACCCATGACAAGGATAGTCCTGATTTTTCTGCCTATTCGAAACCGGTTATTATTGAGGACTATGCATGGATTGGTGCCCGGGCGATGGTCCTGCCAGGTGTGCATATAGGCAGGGGCGCCATTCTGGGTTCGGCATCAACAGCGACAAGGGATATTCCAGACTTTTGTATTTCGGCGGGATCACCTGCGAAGAGAATCGGCCAACGAAGTCAAGACTTGACCTACAAGTTGGTCTACTTCCCTTACTTTCAGTGAACAACATGGAGCAGGCTGAGATTCCATTTCTTGCCGGCGTTCCCGGCAGTCCAGTGTCAGAAAATCCGTCCGAATGGCGCGGCCGTTGAAAGCCCCGCTATCTGGCGCCACCGGGCAGGACGGGCGGTTGGGGTGGACGCCGCGGGTCGATTTCAGTGGTCTGGCAGACATTATGATGGGTGCCTCTTGATCGTTGTCTGCGAGCCTCAATGCAAGGCCTTTAGTCACGAGAAGTTCAATAGTGGGTTCCTGTACGGTCTGCGCCTGGCATTTCCAGAAGAGCGGCTTTGCTTCTATGGCGACGCCTCTCACATCGATTCCCTAAGGAAGATTCTGGCGCACGACAAAGTTTCTATCGAAAATATTGAGTATGTGCCTGTCCGGTTTAGGATCAGACCCGGCATTCTTCGTCTGATTGGCTACCAACGACTACTCTCAAGCGTGCTAAGCGAAGTGCGGTCGGCGGGTTCAGACAAGGTTTTCTTCCTGTCGTTTAATCCGGAAATTCTCTATTCACTCAAGCGGCTGAAACAGAAGATCGCTTTTCGAACTATGAAATTCACTCTTGTGCTGCATGGTGGTTTCGAGAGTATAGCGGATGGTGATGTCCGCGCAAAAGCTGAGGCACCCTCCAGATCATTCCGCGAAAGAGGGATTGTTGAAAAGATCCGGCGAACGAAGCTCGCCGATCTTCCCGCAAAAGCGTTGACGGTGTGCCTGAGGGCGGCGGAAAGGGCCTTCTCACCATGGCACGCCATATCCCGGCGCTTCCTCACGGAAACGAAAATGCTTCTGTGGAAGCATTCCGATGATTTCCGGTATATCTGTCTTTCGCCGCATGTCAGGCTCAATGCACGCCGATATCTCGATGTCGAGCGCCTGAATTTTCATACTGTCACGCTGCCTATGGTTTTTGCGGATATCACGCCACGTCCACATAACGAGTTCGCCAAGTTTGCAATGTTTGGCTATGGCGACTCATTGGCGCTAGGCGGACTTCTGACAGACTTGGCAAGCCGCAAAATCGATAGTCCCTATGAGATTCGAGTCGTCGGGATGGATAACAGAGGGATCGAGGGCTTTGCGCACGTCACTTGCCCAAGTCCCGGTAAGCCATTGGAGCGCAGCGATATGGAGAGCTACGCGATGGATATAGACATGTTTCTGATCCTCTATGACAAGACCCGTTACCGACTCAGTTGTAGCGGCTCAATCCTGGAGTCCTTGTCCTATCTGAAGCCTGTCCTGCATCTGGATAACGAATGCGTGAATAGCTTTAACAAGGAAAAAAAACCCATCGGCATTCGATGCGACAGCCTCCATATGCTGGCAGATAAGCTGCAGGAAATTGTCGAAGGCTATGCCGACTATGGCCCTGTTCTTGATGTCTTTAGGGAAAATATGCTTGAGGTGAGGCGTGCGTGCTCCGTTGAGAAGTCTGTAGGTGCGTTGAGGGCGAGCTTCACATGGTGAGGGGCTGCGTGATCCGTAGAAGGTACGGATAGTCTTCCGTGAACCTCAAAGAAAGGCGACGCGGGAAGGCATGTGGGCCAAGACACTGCCGCTCTATAGTGATCGCATTGTGATTTTCGGCCCGCATGACGCGCCATGCTGGAGCTGGTGAATGAGGTCATCTATCTGGGCCACGTCATGCCCGCAGCCAAAGCGGCCATAGCCGTAGACTAGCGCCGCTGTTCCGACACCGCCGCCAGATCGGCGGCTATATTGGCCGCGCCCCTTCCATCTACCAGCGCCGGGCCGGCCCGGCGCACGGCATTGCGGCGCTTCTCATCGCCCATCAGCTGCGTCACGCAAACAGCGATATCGCGCGCCGAGACGCCCATAGGCAGCGCGACGCCAAGCCCCGCAGCGGTGAAAATTTGCGCGGAAACCGCGTGATCAGCGGATATCGGCAGGTAAATCGCCGGGACGCCCAGCGCCGCCAGTTCATAGGCGGTGACGCCGAATGCGACCACCGCCAGATCGGCACCGGCGAACACAGAGGACAGATCCGAAACATTCCTCAGGGCCCGGAAATGCGGACTGGCGTTCTCGATGCGGGCGACCACGCCCTCGGGATCGGCAAAAGCCGGTCCGATGACGAAGTCGGCGCGGACAAGCTGCTCCAGACTGCCAAGCGCCTTGAGCGCAATGACCGTCAAATTCAGCGGATCGGCGCCGCCCATGCTGACGACAATGCGAGGCGCGGATTCCTGTGTCAGCTTCGCCGGCATCAACTGCGCCGGATCGAAGCCCAGCACGCACCATTCCCAGCCGATGCGCGGCTGGCAGGAAGAACCTTCCCAGGACAGGGCGCCGGCTTGTGGCACCGGCGGATAATAGGCGTGGCTGGCGGCCAGGCGCCGGTCGCTGATGTCGTCTATCACCGCCAGGGCGGAAACCTGCTTGGCCAAGGACGCGACATCGGCCCGTGACAGCCAATCCTTTACATCGACAATTGCCAGGGAAAAATTTCGCGTTTCGGCAAGCCCCTGAAGGTCCGCCGGATGTTCCAGCCGGACAGGTTCAAAGGAAGCGGCGCGGATCAAGCCGGTCACGGCTTCGTCGCCATCGACGCCAATGGCAACGCCAAAACCCTGGCTGTCGCGCAAGGCCCGGGCCAGCGACAGGCTGCGGCGAACATGGCCAAGGCCGGAATTTCTGCCGCCCTGGCAGCAGATCAGCGCGTGCCGCTCGACTTGGTCCATGGTCTTCTGCCGCACATGGGCGTTGATCTGGCGGTAGGACGGCTCTTCCTGCGTCAGTTTGAGAACCTCTTCCAGCGACACGTCTCCGGCCGGGGCCTGAAGCTCGTCATAGACCGCCCGGACGAAGGCCAGGTCATCCGCCGTGTCCACGCTGATCCTGGCATGTTCGCGGGCCAGCGGCTTGTATTCCGGCACAATCGCGGTGCTGACCGCGCCGGAAACCCGCCTGAAATAGCTCGTGACATGCTCGCGGGCGACAGGATCGTCCGCGGCATTGGCGGTCAGCCAATCCAGGGCCCGGCGGGAAAATACATCCACGCCCTCATGGGCGCAGAGCGCGCCAGGCGCCAGCTGCACAAAATCAAAATCGCCCTGCGCGATTGCGGTCACCAGATAATCGACAAAGCACGGATCGATCAGGGGTGAATCGCCAGTGACCCGTAACAGGGTTTTCGCGCCGGTCTGTTCCGCCGCCAGCCGATAGCGATCCAGCACATTGTGCAGCGACCCGCGCACGCAAATAACGCCCTCTGCGCCGCAGAATTCCGCGATTGCGTCGTCGCGCGGATCGGTGGATGTAGCAACGGCAATGGAGTCGACGGTGCGGCAAAGACGCAAACGATGCACGATGTGCCAAAGCAGGGGTTTTCCCGCGATCGGCATCAGCACCTTGCCGGGCAGGCGCGAGGAACTCATCCGGGCCTGGATCACGGCCACGACTGGGGAAGCGTCCCGCATCAACCGGGGTTCCAGCTCGCGCGGATATGGCGCAGCGGCCTAAGGCCGTCCGAAGGATCGGCACGCCATTCGCGGTCGGGCAGTTCGGCGGCCACCGGCTCTTTATAGCCTTTACCGTCGGCGCGAATGCCCTGGCGAATGCGGGCGATGCAGGCGCCGATTTCGTCCGGCAACCAGCAATGGCCGCTGGCATATTCCGCGCCGCTGCCGTCAAGATCGATGTGGATTTCCACCGTGCTGGCGTTCCAGCGATGCACCGCGCGCTCAATGACAGCGGGCGAGCGGGTGTGGTCGGACCACCCTACCTTGGCGCCGGTTTCCTTGCGGATGGTTTCGATGGCCGACAGGTTGGATTGTTCGGGCGGCGCCGGATAGGCCGAGACGCAATGCAGCACCGTGATGTCGGTGGCACCTGACTGTTTGAGGGTCGCCACCGCCGCCTTGATTTCCGGCAGAGTCGCCATGCCGGTCGAGATGATAACCGGCTTTCCGGTGGCGGCGATGGCCTTGTGCAAGTCGCTCCACAAAAGCTCATAAGACGCGACCTTGTAGAAGGCGACATAAGGCTCAAGCTCCTTCACCGCGTCCAGGTAGAACGGTTTGCAGGAAAAACTCACGCCTTTTTCCCGGCACCGCCGCGCCAGCGGCTCCAGATGCTCCAGCGGCAATTCCCACGCCACGCGCTGGCGATG
>Ga0182024_10015630_pt1 | contig 14495 bp, 10 predicted proteins | sample P32metaG_FD_120480 | JGI IMG/M metagenome (GOLD analysis project Ga0182024, IMG submission 120480) | Permafrost microbial communities from Stordalen Mire, Sweden - P3-2 metaG (Illumina Assembly) | ecosystem: Environmental > Terrestrial > Soil > Wetlands > Permafrost | place: Sweden: Stordalen... | reverse complement strand
TCCAAGCAGTACGCCAGCGGCGGCCCGCTCACCAAGGACATCACCAGTGTCGAATACTACGACACCATCTTCACCCTGGCGGAGTCGCCGCTCACCGCGGGCGTCCTGTGGACCGGCTCGGACGACGGCCTGATCCACGTCTCCCGCGATGGTGGCGTGAGCTGGGCGGATGTGACTCCCAAGGCCATGCCCGCCTGGGGCACGGTCAGCCTGATCGATCCCTCGCCCCACGATGCGGCGGCCGCCTATGTCGCCGTCGACCGCCACCGCCTGGACGACATCGCCCCCTACGCCTTCAAGACCGCCGACGGCGGCAGGACCTGGACCTCGATCTCCGCCGGCCTGCCGATGGGGGCAGTGACACACGTGGTGCGCGAGGACCCGGTCCGCCGGGGCCTGCTCTACGCCGGCACGGAGATGGGGGTCTTCGTCTCCTTCGACGACGGCGCCAGCTGGAGGCCGCTGCAGTTCAACCTGCCGGTGACTCCGATCCACGACCTGGTCATCAAGGACAACGACCTCGTCGCCGCCACCCACGGCCGCGCCTTCTGGGTCCTGGATGACGTCACGCCCCTGCGCCAGGCCGCGGCCGGTGACGGCGCCACCCTCTATGCGCCCGAGCCGGCGGTGCGCCTCTACTATCCCGACCAGATCGAGAGTCGGCGCCCGGTGGGCCAGGATCCGCCGTTCGGGGCCCTGATCGACTACGTGCTGCCCGCCGCGCCCAGGGACGAGATCACCCTCGATATCGCCGGTCCCGATGGCCAGGTCCTGCGCCACCTGTCCAGCACCAGGACCAACAAGGAGGTCCAGCCCCAGGAGTGGCCGGACCAAATCATCGCCACCGACCTGATTCCCGCCCACGCCGGCATGAACCGCCTGGTCTGGGACCTCAGGATGAACGATCCGGTGCAGATCCCCGGCGCCGTCTACGAGGACCAGGCCCCGCGCGGCCCGATCGTGCCGCCCGGGACCTACCAGGTGCGTCTCACCGTCGGCGGCGTCACCCGCACCCAGCCGATCACTGTCGTCGCCGATCCCCGCGTCCCCAACGCCGGACCGGTGATCGCCGCCAAGACCGCCATGTCCGTGGCGACCTGGCGCGACATCGACGCCCTGCACCGGGCGGTCAATTCGATCCGCGAGCGCCGCAAGGCGCTGAAGGCGGCGAACGACACCAGCGGGATGGACCCGCGGCTGGCCGCCATCGAAGAGCAGCTGATGCAGGTGAACATGAACGGCTCGGAAGCGAACCTCGCCTTCCCCGGCATGCTCAACGAACAGTACGCCGGCTTCGCCGCCGGCCTGGAGGACGCCGACACCCCCCCAACCCAGCAGCAGCGGGCCCTCTTCGACTCACTCCACGGAAGACTCCAGGCCCAGCTGGCGGCGTTGGAGGCGCTGAAGTAACCCCACCCCTCCGCTCATCCCCGCTTTCGCCGGGATGAGCGGTTTTTTAGGACTTACCGGAGCGCGCTCAAAATCCCGGGTTGTTTCCCGATCGCCTGGGCCTGGCGCCTGAGCACCTGGCCCTTCTCGAAGACGACGATCCCGTCATAGAATCCGATCGAGAACGTCTCGCGTGTGAAGGCGTCCGGCTCCACGGCCCCCAACGTGTGGTCGGCGTTCAGCTTGTCGACCAGGGACTTGGCGATGTTGATGAAGGTCTTCGGATCGTCCACCGAGCCGCCGAACTTCGGCCAATAGGCGCACTGCAGGTCCTCCACCATATAGACGCCGTTCTTCGGCAGCTTCGGATAGAAGAACTCGAACGTCGCCTCGATGTGGCGCATCTGGTGGCTGCCGTCGTCGAGCACGACGTCCGGCACCCCGAACTCCTCGATCACCGCCTGGAGGAAGGCCGGATCGGACTGGTCGCCGATCCGCACGGCGACCCCGTCCCCCTCGTGCGCCTTGCATTTGGGGTCGATGTCGATGCCGACGACCTGCGCAAGCGGCCCGAAATAGCGTCGCCACATCTGCAGCGAGCCGCCCTGGGCGACGCCGATCTCCAGGAACGTCAGGCTCCGCCCGCGCCACGGCGCGAAGTGCCGTTCATAGACCGGGAAATAGTGCTCCCACTTGTGGATGACCTTGCCCTGGTTGGCCAGGAAGTCCCGCCATAGATCCATGTTTATTCCAGGTCCCAGTCGCCGTCCGCCGCCTCGGTGAAGCCCGCCGCACGCAAAGCGCCGCGCGCCCGCGCCGCGTCCGCCTCGTCGATCATCAGTCGCATCGGGATGATCGCGGTCCACAGCCCGCCGGCGGCGGTGTCGAAGACCGCACTCTCGACGTTCTCACCCGCCAGCAGGGCCTGAGCGGCCGAAAGCTTGACCGGATCGGTGGTGGTCAGGATGGCGATCACGCGCGCAGATCCGCGGCGGTCAGGCCGGCTGGATGAATTCGATCACATTGGCGCCGGGGTCGAGCACCCACATCTGCCGGGTCTCGCCGCGGCCCCCCATGACCTCGAGCCCCGCCGCCTCCAGCTTCGCCCGCGCCGCGGCCAGGTCGCCGACCTTGAACGCCACGTGGTTGCGAAGCGGGCTCAGGCGGTCCTCGGCCGGCGTGTGGCCGGTCGGGGCCAGCAGATGCACCTCCGTGCCGTAGCCCCGCAGCCAGGCGCCGGGAAAGCCGAGGTCCGGACGGTCGATGGGCTCGAAGCCCAGCACGTCCTTCCAGAACCCCATCGCGGCGGGAAGGTCGGGCACGGTGAACGACAGATGGTGAAGCGCTTCGAGTTCGATCATCGTCACGTCTCCCAAGGGGTCGATCAGCCCTCAGTATGGACCCGCGCGCGTCACGCGGCCAGTCGGGCTTCCTGGCGCGCCTGCCGGAACGAGACCAGCCGCCCGGCCGCCTCGTCCCAAAGCGCCAGGCTCACGCAGCCCAGGCTCCGCCACAGCGTCAGCCGCCCTGCCTCACGTAGCGTCGGCTCGTCCCGCATCACCTGGCCCAGCCGGTAGAAAGGGATTCGGCTGCTCAGATGGTGGACGTGGTGGATGCCGATGTTGGCGGTCAGCCAGCGCAGGGGGGCGGGGAGGTCATAGTGCGAACTGCCGCGGAACGCGGCCTCGTGGAACTCCCAAACCCCGTCCCGCGCCCAGTGGGTGGCCTCGAACTGGTGCTGCACGAAGAACAGCCACACGCCCATCGACGCGGCCAAGGTCACTACCGGGATATAGATCAGCAGGAAAGGCAGGATCCCGAAGGCGACGATCAGTCCCACGATCAGAACGGCGGCGCACAGGTTGGTCGCCATGGTCGACAGCCACGGCCGCCAGCCACCGCGCATCAGCCCCACCGGCAGGCGGTGCTGCACCAGGAAGACGAACGCCGGGCCCAGGCCGAACATCACCAGCGGGTGGCGGTAGAGCCGGTAGCCCAGCCGCCGCAGGGCGGGCAGCGCCTGGTACTCGGCCACCGTCAAGGTGTCGATGCCGCCTATGGTGCGCCGGTCCAGGGCTCCGGAGGTGGCATGGTGGATGGCGTGCGCCCTCTGCCAATAGTCATAGGGCGTCAGGGTCAGGACGCCGATCGCCCGGCCGAGCCAGTCATTCAGCCGCTTGCCCGGCAGGAAGGCGCCGTGGCCGCAGTCGTGCTGGATCATGAACAGCCGCATCAGGAAGCCGGCCGCGATCGGCACCAGCGCCAGTCCCCACCAGAGGTGATGGCTGGCCGCGAACCAGGCCAGGCCGCACAGGGCCATCAGGGGGCCGACGGTCACGGCGATTTCGAAGATCCCCCTGGGTCCACTGGGGCGGCGGTAGGGGGCGAGGCGGCGCGCCAGGGCCATAAGAGTGGCGGAATGGGCGCTGAAACCGGCGACGACGTCGTCCGGCATGGAGAGGGTCGGCAAAACTGTACGGGTCCTGAACGGCGCGGCGCGCCGGCCGTTATCGGCGAGACGCTCCTTAGCTCATAAGCGTCCGCGAGCGAAAGGGTTGCCGCGCGATTGACGCCGCCCGTCCACCGGCCGAAGGGTGCGGCTAAACGACCGCGAAAGGGCGCCCCGGCCAGAAATGCCCTCCCTTCCGACCTCCTCCATCGCGCGCAACGCCCTGGTGATCATCGCCGTGATCCTCTCGGTCGCGGCCCTGCGCTGGCTGGGGGACATCCTGACGCCGCTGCTGCTCGCGATGTTCCTGGCGGTGATGGTGGATGGTTTCAGCCGGGTGATCCGGCGGCGCCTGCCGGGCCTGCCGCCCGGGACGGCGGTCCTCGCCGCCATCGCCATCGCCTCCCTGATCTTCATTCTCTGCGCCGTCGTCGTGGCCGCCAACACCGCCGGATTCCTCACCACCCTCGCCGGCGCCGAACCCAAGATCGACCGGCTGATCACCCAGGCCGCCCACATGCTGCGGGTGAAGAATCCCGGAACCGTCGATCACATGCTGCGCCACCTCGATCCCACCCAGTACCTGGGTTCGGTGGCCACGACCCTGCAGGGCGTGGTCTCGAACGTGATCCTGGTGCTCGTCTACCTGGGGTTCCTGATCGCCTCGCGCCACGCCTTCGAGCGCAAGACGGTGAAGCTGTTCCGCAGCCGCGAGGACCGCCAGGAGGCCCTGCGCCTGTTCCTGCGCGTGCGCGACGCGCTGGAGCGCTATCTGTGGATCCAGACCGTCACGGGCCTGATCATCGCCATCGCCTCCTGGGTGGTGATGGTGGCGCTGGGCCTCGACAACGCGCTGTTCTGGGCCTTCCTGATCTTCATCGTCAATTATATCCCGATCATTGGGGCGGCGGCGGCCATCCTGCTGCCGGCTCTGTTCGGCGTGGTCCAGCTCGAGGGCTATCTGCGTCCGGCCCTGCTGTTGGGCGCCCTGTTCGCCATCACCTTCGTGGTCGGCAATATCCTGCTGCCCCGGATGCAGGGCGACAGCCTCAACCTCGATCCGCTCATCGTCTTGCTGTCCCTCGCCTTCTGGGGCGCCCTGTGGGGCCTGACCGGGATGTTCCTTTCAACCCCCCTCACGGTCCTGGCCATGATGATCCTCGCCCAGTTCGACGGTTCGCGATGGATCGCCGTCCTGCTGTCGGCCGACGGCGATCCGCAGCGCCTCGGACGCGGCTTCGAACGTTCGCCCGACGAGGCCGTGCCAATTCGCTGAGGTTGTGGACATTCGGTGAGCGCCGTCAGGGCGCCGTTAATCGCCTTCCTATATAGAGCCCAAAAATGGACCTCAGAACCGAGCCCGGAGGATCGCCCGACGCCATGGCGCAGGATCAGCACAACTCGTCGTCGCCACCCATCACCCTGGAAGCGCTGGCCTCGGCCTTCCTTTCGGCGGTTGGGCAGGGCGGCGCCGAGCTGACCCCCGCGCAGCACGCCTTCTTGTCCAGCGTCCTCGGGGACTACCGGCCGGACGAGCTTCCCGGCGTCGGGCCCGACGACCTGGGCGCGGTCCTGGCGACCTTCTGGGCCTATGGCGAGGGCTTCCAGGGGCCGGCCCCTGCCGCCCGGCTGATCCGCGCTCGCGGCGCTGGCGGGCGCGACCTCGGCCTCGATCTGCTGGAGATCGTCCAGACCGACGCGCCCTTCCTGGTCGACAGCGTCATGGGCGCCGTCGCCGACTTGGGTGGCGAGGTGCAGGCGATGTTCCACCCCCTGGCTGCGCGGGTCGACAGGCGGCTTTCGACAATCCTGGTCTGGCTTGCCCCGGTGGCTGAAGAGCGCCGGGCGGGCCTCGTGGAGCTGGCGCTGGAGGCGGTGTCCGACGTCCACCTGGCGGTGGCCGACTTTCCGGCCATGCTGGCCCTCCTGGCGCGGGCCACGGGAGAACTGATTCGGGCGGCGCCTGGCGATCCGGCCGCCCTGAAGGACGACATCGAGTTCCTGCGCTGGATGGAGGACGGCCATTTCGTCTTCCTCGGCGCGCGGGTCTACGACTATCCGCGCACGCCGGACGGCGGCTACGCGGCCGAGGAGCCGGAGTTCAAGCCGGAGGACTGCCTGGGCGTGTTGCACGACCAAGGGCGCCTGGTGCTGCGCCGCAACGAGGAGCCGGCGGTATTGTCGGCCGCTCTGAAGTACCGCATCGAGGCCCCCGAGCCGGTGATCGTCGCCAAGTCGAACTAGCGCTCCAAGGTCCACCGCCGGGCGGTGATGGACTACGTCGGCGTGCGCCGCTACGGCCCCGACGGCAAGCCCGCTGGAGAGATCCGCTTCGTCGGCCTGTTCACCGCCCACGCCTACCACGCTGCTGCGCGCGAGACGCCGTTTTTGCGCCGCAAGGTGGCGCGGGTGATGGCCGCGGCCGGCTTCCCCACCGGCAGCCACAACGCCATGCGCCTCTCCAACATCCTGGAGACCTACCCTCGGGACGAACTGTTCCAGGTCAACGCCGAGGCGCTGCTGCCCATGGCCCTGGGTGTGTTGCATCTCTCCGACCGCCCGCGGATCAAGATCTTCGTCCGCCGCGACCCCTTCGACCGCTTCCTGTCGATCCTTTTCTATGCCCCCCGCGACCGCTACGACGCTCGGCTGCGCCGGCGCGCCGGCGAGATCCTGGCAGAGGCCTTCGGGGGCCGCGTCACCTCGGCCAACCCGACCTTCTCCGAATCGCCCCTGGCGCGGGTCCACTTCATCCTGCAGCTGGAAGACGGCGCTCACGCGGAGCCCGATCTCGGGGCCCTCGAAGCCGAGATCGCCCGCGCCGCCCGCACCTGGTTCGACGATCTGGAAGCGACTCTCAGGGCCGCCATGCCCGAGCCCGGGCGGGCGGCCAAGGCCCTGGCGATCTACGCCCGTGCGTTCCCGCCCGGCTATCGCGACCGCCAGGACGCCCGCGAGGCGCTGGCCGACATCGCGGTCATCGACACCATGCAGCGCGGCGAGATGCGCGTGCGCGCCTTCCGCACGCCCGACGATTCGCCTCGCCAGTTTCGCTTCAAGCTCTACCACTGGGGGGATGTGCCGGCCCCTCTGGCCCGCATGCTGCCGATCCTCGACAACATGGGCCTGGACGCCCTGGCCGAGGAAGCCTTCGAAGTCACGCCGCACCACGGGGACCGGACGCCGTGCAAGGTGTGGATCCACGCCTTCGTGGTCGAGGACGACCGCGGCGAGCTCCTCAGCTTCCAGGACATCAAGGCCCCCTTCGAGGCGGCGTTCATGGCCGTCTGGCGCGGCGAGGCCGAGAACGATGGCTTCAACCGCCTGGTGATGGAACTGGGGGCCGGCTGGCGCGAGGCGGCCCTGATCCGCGCCCTGGCCCGCTTCCGCGGCCAGTCTGGGCTCGACCCCAGCCAGCCGGTGCAGGAGGCGGCCCTGGCGGAGCATCCCGAACTGGCGAGACTCTTCCTGCGCCTGTGGTGCGTGCGGTTCGATCCTTCCACCGGCATGACCCTGGCCGATCGCGCCGCCGCCGCCGCCGGTCTGGTGGCCGAGATCGAGGAGGGGCTGATGGCGGTGGCCAGCCTCGACCACGACCGCGTGCTGCGCCGGCTCGCCGCCCTGATCGGGGCCGTGACCCGCACCAACTACTACCAGTCCGATGACGACGGCGGGCCCCGCCCCTACATCAGCTTCAAGATCGCTAGCCGCGAACTCGCCGACCTGCCCGACCCCAAGCCCTATCGCGAGATCTTCGTCGCTTCGCCGGTGGTCGAGGGCGTCCACCTGCGTTTCGGACCGGTGGCCCGGGGCGGCCTGCGCTGGTCCGACCGCCGTGACGACTTCCGCACCGAGGTGCTGGGACTGGTGAAGGCCCAGAACGTCAAGAACGCCGTGATCGTGCCGGTCGGAGCCAAGGGCGGCTTCTATCCCAAGCAGCTCCCGCGCGCCGGCTCGGCGGCCGAGACCCGCGGCGCCGCCGTCGAGGCCTACAAGATATTCCTGCGCGGGCTCCTCGACATCACCGACAACATCGCCCCCGACGACAAGGTGGCCCACCCGGCCGGGGTGGTCGTCCATGACGGCGAGGATCCCTACCTGGTCGTCGCCGCCGACAAAGGAACGGCGACCTTCTCCGACATCGCCAACGCCGTGGCGGCCGAGTACGGCTTCTGGCTGGGCGACGCCTTCGCCTCGGGCGGCTCGGCCGGCTACGACCACAAGGTCATGGCCATCACCGCCCGCGGCGCGTGGGAGTCGATCAAGCGGCACTTCCGCGAGCTCGGCAAGGACATCCAGAACGAGCCCTTCACCGTGGTCGGCGTCGGGGACATGTCGGGCGACGTGTTCGGCAACGGCATGCTGCTCTCGAAGCAGATCCGGCTGCGGGCGGCCTTCGACCATCGTCACATCTTCCTCGATCCCGACCCCGATCCCGCAACCAGCTGGACCGAACGCAAGCGCCTTTTCGACCTGCCGACCTCGTCGTGGGACAACTACGACTGCGCCCTGATCTCGCCCGGCGGTGGCGTTTGGCCGCGCACCCAGAAGGCGATCACCGTCAGCGAACCGGCGCGGGCCATCCTCGACCTCACCGCCGAGACGGTCTCCCCCGCAGAGCTGATCACCGCCATCCTCAAGAGCCGGACCGAGCTCCTCTATCTCGGCGGCATCGGCACCTATGTGAAGGCCAGCGCCCAGAGCGACCTTGAGGTGGGTGACAAGGCCAACGACGCGGTGCGCGTGAACGGCCGCGAGCTGCGCTGCCGCGTGGTCGGCGAGGGCGCCAACCTCGGCTTCACCCAAGCCGGTCGCATCGAGTTCGCCCTCAATGGCGGGCGAATCAACACCGACGCCATCGACAACTCCGCCGGCGTCGACACCTCGGACCACGAGGTCAACATCAAGATCCTCGCCGGCCTGGCGATCCGCTCCGGCGCCCTCCGCCCTGAGGACCGCAACCACCTGCTGGCCTCGATGACGAACGAGATCGCCGAGCATGTGCTGCGGCACAACTACGACCAGACCCTGCAGCTCTCGCTGGAGGAAGCGTCGAGCCTCGACGATGTTCCCGCCTACGGGCAGTACATGCTGGACCTCGAGGCCAGGGGCCGCCTGGACCGCGGCCTTGAAGCGCTGCCCTACACGACGGCGCTTGCGGAACGAACGAAGGCCGGCAAGGGGCTGACCCGGCCGGAACGAGCGGTGCTGCTGGCCTACGGCAAGCTCGAGCTGTCCGACGAGATCGTCGCCTCTACGGCGCCGGACGATCCCTATTTCGAGACGATCCTGCGGGACTACTTTCCGCGGGCCCTGTGGCGCTTCGAGGATGAGATGCGCCGCCACCGCCTTCGGCGGGAGATCATCGCCACGGTGGTCGACAACGACATCGTCAACACCTGCGGCCCGACCTTCGCCTCCCGGCTGATGGCGTCGGCCGGCTGCGACGCCGGCGCCCTTGCCGTCTCGTTCGAGGCGGCTCGTCGCAGCCTGCGGCTGGACGAGGACTGGGCCCGGGTGGCGGCGCTGGACAACCAGGCCCCCGCCGTCGCCCAGCTGGCGCTGTTCTCCGAGCTCGTCCGGGTTCTCCGTGGCGAGACCTACTGGTTCGCTCGCCGCGCCGCCCGCGGCGGCGCGAACGTCCAGGGCCTGATCGACCGCTACCAGCCGGCGATCGGCGTGCTGCGCGAGCTGATTCCCGCCGTGCTGTCGCCCTTCGAGCGCAAAGCCGCCGTGCGCCGCTCGACCAAGTGGATCAAGCTCGGCGCGCCCAAGACCCTCGCCCACTCGTTCGGCCTGATGCGACCCCTGACCTATGCCGCGGACATCGGCGACCTGGCCTCGACGACGGGATGGCCGCTGGCCAACACGGCCTATGTCTACCACCGGGTGGGTGGGCAGTTCGGCTTCGATCGGATGCGGGAAGCCGCGGCGGCGCGGGTGCCGGCGGACCCCTATGAGCGCATCGCCGTGCGTCGCCTGATCGAGGACATCCTGGCCGAACAGTCGGCCCTGACGGCGGCGATCATCGCCTTCGCCGGCCAGCCGGTCGACCCCGACGATCCCGTCCGCGACGTCTCCGCCGTCACCGCCTGGATCGCCGCGCACCAGGGTCCCGTCCGCGCCGCCCGCCGCACACTCGAGGAGATCGAAGCCTCACCCGGCGGCTGGACCTTCGCCAAGCTCACCATCGCCAACGCCGGTCTGAGGGAGCTGACGGCGGCGTGACCGCGCCCTCTTCGCCGCGCCGCATGGTGGTGCTGGGCTGCGCGGGAAGCGGCAAGACGCGCCTGGCCCGGCGGCTGGCGGAACGGCTCGCCATCCCGCTGATCGACCTCGACGCCCTGTGGGCCTCGCCCACCGTGGTTGGCGACCTCGCCGCTTTTCGCGCCGCCCTGGCCGAAGTCCACGCCGGTCCGGCCTGGGTGAGCGACGGCAACTTCGCCCTGGCGAGCTTCAACATTCGCCTCGCCCGGGCCGACCTCATCGTCTGGCTCGAGCGCCCGCGTTGGCTGTGCCTCTGGCGCGCCGCCGCCCGCGTCCTGCGGTCCGGCGAGTTCCATCGCCCCGCCGGCCTGCGCAAAGTCGCCGCCTTCATCTGGTGCTTCGACCGAGTCAACCGCCCCAGGATCGAGGCGGAGCGGCTTCGTCATGGCCTCCGCGTCGCCGTCCGGCGGCTGGCGAGCGATCGGGAGGTCGCCGCCTTTGTCGAGTCGGAAGCGGCTCTCCCCCCTCCTCCGCGCACTCATGCGGAGGAGGGGGTGGCCCGACGCGGAGCGGGCTGAACGGGGGCGTTGTCCGCCCGATGCTCCGCGCGAAGGTCAGACGGCGTCCGCTCCCCGGCCTGCGGTCGTCGTCCGATCCCGGCTCCGGGCAAGGCTGCCGACCCCGCCGATTCCGATGAACATGAGCACCCACGCCGCCGGCTCCGGAACGGACGCCAGGGTAAGAGTCAGGGGGCGCTCGTTCTCACTGAGGGCGAAGGTGACGGTCGGGTCGCCAGGCGCCGGATAGCCGAACTGGGCGCCGAACCAGATCCCCGGCGGATCCGGCTGCGGATTGAAGGCGGCCCAGTCGATGGCGTTCCCCGGTCCCGCGAAGTTCAGGGTCAGGCGAAAGACCGAACCGTTACCCATGAAGATCGCGCCGGTGTTGCCGTCGGCGTTGGGCGCCGGCGGCAAGGGCGCCATGGCGTCGGGCCCCACGTCGAGCAGGGCGATCAGGAAGCCGTAGCCGGTGTCGCTGAGAGGTGTGGCGATCTGGGTCACTCGCCCGCCGCCTGGGGTCATGTCGAGGCTGCCGCCGAAGCCTGGCGGGTCGGGCTGGGGATTGAAACCGACGAGCACCTCCGGATTGAGGCGTCCGCCCGTGGTTGTGAAGGCGAACCCCGTCGAACCGTCCGGAAAGGTGTAGTTGGGACCCACGCCGGGCGTGGTCGAGGCTGAGGCCTGGGCGGCGACGGCGAGCGCCGCGGCGCAGATCGCCGCGCCCGCGTAAGCAACTGCTGGTACTGAACGCATGTAAGTGGGACCCCCAATCCCGATGGCTTGATCGTGTCGGGAGGGTTCTACCCGGGACGGCTCAGGGCGGGGAGGCGCAACGGGAGGCGTTGCGATGCATCGGGAGGCGTGGCGATGCGCGGGGTTGCACGGCCCGTCCCTCTTTAGTGCCGGAACACCCGCACCCCGGTGAAGGCCATGGCGATCCCGGCCTCGTCGGCGGCGGCGATCACCTCGGCGTCGCGGATCGAGCCGCCGGGCTGGATCACCGCCGTGGCGCCGGCTTCGACTGCCTGCAGCAGGCCGTCGGCGAAGGGGAAGAAGGCGTCGGAGGCGCAGGCCGAACCTTGGGCCAGGGACTGCGGGAGGCCGGCCGCCTGGGCCGCCTCGGCCGCGCGCAGGGCCGCGATGCGGGCGGAATCCTTGCGGTTCATCTGGCCCGCCCCGATGCCGGCGGTCTGGCCGTCCTTGGCGAACACGATGGCGTTGGACTTGACGTGCTTGGCGACTGTGAAGGCGAACAGCATGTCGCGCGTCTCGGCCACCGTCGGCGCTCGTTTGGTGACGACCTTCAGGTTCGCGTCGCCGATGCGGGCGTTGTCCCGCCCCTGGACCAGGAAGCCGCCGGCCACGCTCTTGAAGGTCTCCCCGAGCGCCATGGGGTCGGGCAGGGCGCCGGTCAGCAACAGCCTCAGGTCTCGCCGCCGCCGGAACACCTCGATGGCGTCGTCGTCGGCCTCGGGGGCGATCACCACCTCGGTGAAGATCTTGACGATCTCGCGCGCGGCGGCGGCATCGAGCCGGCGGTTCACCGCCACGATGCCGCCGAACGCCGAGACGGGGTCGCACTCCAGGGCGCGCAGATAGGCGGTCTTCAGGTCGTCTGCCAGGGCCACGCCGCAGGGGTTGGCGTGCTTGATGATGGCCACCGCCGCCCGTGCCGCGGGATCGAATTCGGCCACCAGCTCCACGGCCGCGTCGGTGTCGTTGATGTTGTTGTAGCTGAGTTCCTTGCCCTGGACCTGTCGCGCGGTGGCGACGCCCGGTCGGGGGTTGGGGAACACATAGAGGGCGGCGGCCTGGTGAGGATTCTCTCCATAGCGCATCGTCTGCTTGAGCTCGCCGCCGATCGACTTGCGCGCCGGCCACGCCCCGGCGGCGCCCTCTCGGTCTCCTGGCTGTTTGGCGAACCAGGCGGCGATCGCCCCATCATAGGCCGCAGTGCGGGCGAAGGCCCGCGCGGCCAGGCTCCGGCGCAGCGAGAGCGGCGTCGTCCCCGCCTCGGACTTCAGGGCCGCCAACACCTCGGCCACGTCCTGCGGCGCCGTGCACACGGCCACATAGGCGTGGTTCTTGGCCGCCGAGCGGATCATCGCCGGGCCGCCGATGTCGATGTTCTCCACGCAGGCGTCGAAGTCGGCGCCGGCCGCCACAGTCGCTTCGAACGGGTAGAGGTTCACATACAGGAGGTCGACGCCGACGATACCGTGCTCGGCCATCGCCTGGGCGTGCTCGGGGGCGGCGCGCACGCCGAGGAGGGCGCCGTGGACGGCCGGGTGCAGGGTCTTGACCCGCCCGTCCATCATCTCCGGGTGGCCGGTGACCTCGGCGATGTCGATCACCGGCAGGCCGGCGGCGGCGATGGCCGCGCGGGTGCCGCCGGTGGATACGATCTCGACTCCCAGCGCGACCAGCGCTCGGACGGTGTCGATCAGGCCGGTCTTGTCGGAGACAGAGATCAGCGCCCGGCGAACGGCGACCTTGTCGGGGGCGGGCGGGAAGGCGGGCGTGGTCATGTGGGGGCTCCTCAAGAGTATCGAAGGCGCCCAGGCGTGCGGCAAGACGGCGGGCCGTCACCGCGCTTCCCGGTGGTCGTCCACCTCATCGCCAGTCACGCGGTGCGCGGAAAATAGGGCCGGCAGGAGGGGTGTCAATGCTACGCTGGCCGCCTGACGACGTTCTCTCATTCAGGCTCTGCAGCATGGGTCCAAAGCACGATGACATGAGGCGCAACCGCCTCATGTCATCGTGCCTGGCGGCGCAGCCTCGCGATGAAGAAGCCATCCAGGCCGCCCTGGACATGGTGGGGCAGGATGCGCAGCCAGCCCTCGGGCGCGAGGCTGGTGGCCGGAGCGCCCGCCTCGCCGGCCGCGATCGGATCGAGCGCAAACTCGGGATGGGCGGCCAGAAAGCCTCGGACCTGGGCCTCGCCCTCTTCCGGCTCCAGCGAGCAGACGCTGTAGACCAGCCGGCCGCCGGGCTTCACGCGCCCGGCCGCGGAGGCGAGGAGCCGCGCCTGGACCTGAACCAGGGCGGGGATATCGCCCGGCCTGGCGTTCCACAGCACGTCCGGGTGCCGGCGAAAGGTCCCTGTCGCCGTGCACGGGGCGTCCAGCAGCACGGCGTCGAATTCGCGCGCGTCGGTCCAGGCTCCCGCGTCCACCGCGCAGGTCTCGGCGGAGAGGCCGGTGCGCGCCAACGCCGTGGTCACCCGGCGCATCCGACCGGCCGATTGGTCGAGCGCGGTCACCACCGCGCCGGCCGCCGCCAGTTGCAGCGTCTTGCCTCCCGGGGCGGCGCACATGTCCAGAGCCGATTCGCCCGGATTCGCCTGCAGGAGGCGCGCGGGCAGGGCGGCGGCGCGGTCCTGCACCCACCAGCGCCCTGCTTCATAGCCCGGCCAGGTCGCCACGTCGCCGCGCCGGACCAAGCGCAACGAGCCTTCCGCAAGGCTCTCCGCCTCCAGCTCGGCCGCCATGGCGGCGTCGGCGGGATCGCGCAGGGTGAGGTCGGTGGCCGGTTCGATGGCGATCTGGGCGGCGACGGCCAGGGCCTCCGCCTCCCCGAACGCGGCCCGCCAGCGGGCCAGCAGCCACGGCGGCGCCAGGAACTCGGGCGATTCGGCCGGCGCCCCGTCGCGCAGGATGGCGCGCAGCACCGCATTGACGAGGCCGCGCAGCGGCTTGGGCGCCAGGCTGACGGTGGTGTCGACGGCGGCGAAGGCCGGGGTGTCGAGCCAGAAAGCCTGGGCAAGGCCCAGCCGCAGCAGGTCGCGGGCCGGTGGCGGCGGCTCGCGGCTCAGGCGGGCGTCGAGCGCCCGGTCGATCGGGCCTAGCCGCCGCAGCGTCGCCATCACCACCGCGCGGGCAAAGCCGCGG
>Ga0182024_10015629_pt1 | contig 14496 bp, 9 predicted proteins | sample P32metaG_FD_120480 | JGI IMG/M metagenome (GOLD analysis project Ga0182024, IMG submission 120480) | Permafrost microbial communities from Stordalen Mire, Sweden - P3-2 metaG (Illumina Assembly) | ecosystem: Environmental > Terrestrial > Soil > Wetlands > Permafrost | place: Sweden: Stordalen... | reverse complement strand
GCCTGCTACGAGCTCGAATACGAGATGGCGCACCGCCCGCATTGGCTGCGCGTCCCGCTCGCCGGCATCCAACGCATCCTTTCGCAGCGGGCACCGTCATGACGTCGCTCCCGCCCGAAGCCTATGCGATCGTCGAGGGCCGTCACTCCGATCCCTTCCACTATCTCGGCCTGCACGACGAGGGGGACGCACCGGTGGTGCGCGTGTTTCTGCCCGACGCCGCCGATGTCGCGGTGGTCGACGAGCGCGGCCATACCAGCAACCTTCGTCGCATTCATGAGGCCGGGCTGTTCGAGGGTCCCCCGCCCAACGGCTCCCGCCGCTACCACGTGCGCGCGCTTTACGACGACCACGTGGTCGAGATCGAGGATCCGTACCGATTTCCGCCGGTGCTGTCCGATCTCGATCTCTACCTGCTCGGCGAAGGTACCCACATGCGCCTCTATGACAAGCTCGGCGCCCATCCGCTCGTGCTCGACGAGGTCGCCGGCGTTGCCTTCGTGGTGTTTGCCCCCAATGCAAGACGCGTCAGCGTCATCGGCGATTTCAATTCCTGGGACGGTCGACGCCACGCCATGCGGGTGCGCGGCAACGGTTATTGGGAAATGTTCGTGCCGGGGGCGCGGCCCGGAGACAAATACAAATACGAGATCATAGGACCGGCCGGCACGCTGTTGCCGCTCAAATCGGACCCGGTCGCCTTCGCGCTCGAGCTGCGGCCGCAAACCGCATCGATCGTCGTCGATCTGGAAGCGGTGCCGCGCCCGCATCCCGCGCCCGCCGGCGCCAACGCCTTGAGCGCCCCCATCTCGATCTACGAGGTTCATCTCGGCTCCTGGCGGCGGCGGCCCGAGCAGGGCGGCCGCTGGCTGACCTATCGCGAGCTGGCGGAGGAATTGCCCGCCTATGCCCGCGACATGGGTTTCACCCACGTGGAATTCATGCCGATCAGCGAGCATCCCTTCGACGGCTCGTGGGGCTACCAACCGACCGGATTGTTTGCTCCCACCAGCCGGTTCGGAACGCCGGCGGATTTTGCCGACCTGGTCGGCGCCTGCCATCGCGCCGGCCTGGGCGTGATTCTCGATTGGGTGCCCGGCCATTTTCCCGACGATCCGCACGGGCTCGGCCGCTTCGACGGAACCGCGCTCTACGAGCATGCCGATCCGCAGCAGGGCCGGCACCTCGACTGGAACACGCTGATCTACAATTTCGGACGCACCGAGGTCGCCAACGTCCTGCTCGCCAATGGCCTGTTCTGGCTCGACCGCTACGGCGTGGACGGATTGCGCGTCGATGCGGTCGCTTCGATGCTCTACCTCGACTATAGCCGGCCGGCCGGCGGCTGGATTCCCAACCGGCTCGGCGGCCGCGAGAATCTCGAGGCGATCGCATTCCTGCGGCGCTTCAATTCGGAACTGTTCGCGCGCTTTCCGGATGCCACCACCGCGGCCGAGGAATCGACCGCCTGGCCCATGGTGTCGCGGCCGGTCGAATGGGGCGGCCTCGGCTTCGGCTACAAATGGAACATGGGGTGGATGCACGACACCCTGGATTATGTCAGCAAGGATCCGATCTACCGCAAGCATCATCACGGCCAGATCGCGTTCGGGCTGCACTATGCGTTCTCCGAAAATTTCATCCTGCCGCTGTCCCATGACGAGGTCGTCCACGGCAAGCGATCGATCCTGGGACGGATGCCGGGCGACGATTGGCAGCGCTTCGCGGGGTTGCGGGCCTACTACGCGTTCATGTTCGGTCATCCCGGCAAGAAGCTCCTGTTCATGGGCAACGAGCTCGCCCAAGAGAGCGAATGGAGCCACGACCGCTCGCTCGATTGGCACCTGCTCGACGATCCGCGGCACGCCGGTGTTTCGGCGCTCGTTCGCGACCTCAATCGGCTCTATCGCAGCGTGCCGGCGCTGCACGAGCTCGATTGCGACAGCGCCGGGTTTGAATGGCTTGTGATGCACGATGCCGAGCGCAGCGTCTTCGCCTGGCTGCGCAAGGGCCGCGATACGGCGGCGCGCTGTCTGGTGGTGGTCAATTTCACGCCCGAAGTCTATCGGGACTATCGAATTCGGGTTCCGTTTTCCGGTACCTGGCGCGAGGTCCTCAACACCGACGCCGCCGCCTATGGGGGCAGCAATGTCGGGAACGCTGGGGCCATAACGACGTTGCACGATGGCAGCGTTCCCGAGGTCAACCTTGTCATTCCGCCGCTTGCTGCCCTTTTTTTCGTCCCGGAACGCTAGCACCAGGCTTTCGGCCGGTGCGTCCCATCCGCTCGGCGCCAGCTGGGACGGGCGGGGGACCAACTTTGCGCTGTTTTCCGCCAACGCGCAGAAAGTGGAGCTTTGCCTGTTCGACAGCCAGGGCCGGCGCGAGCTCGAACGGGTCACCTTGCCGGAGCGCACCGAGGATGTGTGGCACGGCTATCTCAGCGACGTGATGCCGGGGCATGTCTACGGCTACCGGGTGCACGGCCCCTATGAGCCGGAGCGCGGCTTTCGCTTCAATCCCAACAAGCTCCTGCTCGATCCTCACGCGAAACGGCTCGCCGGACGGCTGGTTTGGAGCGACGCCCATTTCGGCTACCGGGCCGGAAGCGCGCGCGCCGACCTGTCGTTCGATCGGCGCGACAATGCGCGCGGCATGCTGAAGGCGGTGGTGGTCGACGAAAGCCTCGCGTTGGACCGCAGAAGCGGCCCGATGGTGCCCTGGGAGGACACCGTCATCTACGAGGCCCACGTCAAAGGCCTGACCCAGCAGCGCGAGGACGTCGCTGCGGGCGTGCGCGGCCACTATGGGGCGCTGAGCGCTCCCGCCATGATCGCGCATTTCAAGCGGCTCGGCGTGACCACCATCGAGCTTCTGCCCATCCACGCATTCGTTGACGACCGGCAACTGGTCCAGCGCAGCCTGAGCAACTATTGGGGCTACAACACGCTCGGCTTCTTCGCGCCCGAGGCCCGCTATGCCGCCGACGTTCCGCTCGACAGCTTTCGCGCCATGGTCTCGCGTCTGCACGACGCCGGCATCGAGGTCATTCTGGACGTCGTCTACAATCACACCTGCGAGGGCAATCATCTGGGCCCGACGCTGAGCTTTCGCGGCATCGACAACACCTCGTACTATTGGCTCAGCAAGGATCAGCCGCGCTATTACGAGAACTTCACCGGCACCGGGAACGCGCTCAACCTCACGCATCCGCGCGTCCTGCAGATGGTGATGGATTCTATGCGCTATTGGGTGGAGATCGGGCAGGTCGACGGCTTCCGCTTCGATCTCGCGACCACGCTCGGCCGCGGGCCGAACGGCTTTGATGCGGGCGCCGCCTTTTTTGCCGCCATCCGGCAGGATCCGGTGCTGACGGCCGTGAAGCTCATCGCCGAGCCTTGGGACGTCGGGCTCGGGGGCTATCAGGTCGGCCATTTCCCGCCTGGCTGGTCGGAATGGAACGACCACTTCCGGCAGACGCTGCGGCGGTATTGGAACGGCGACGACGGAAACGTGATCGGAGATGTCGGCGGCCGGATGACGGCGTCGAGCGACCTCTTCAATCACGATGGCCGCGGGCCGCGCGCCGGCATCAATCACGTCACTGTTCATGATGGCTTCACCCTCGCTGATCTGGTGAGCTACGCCCGCAAGCACAACGAGGCCAACGGCGAGGACAATCGCGACGGCTCCGACGACAATCACAGCACCAATTGCGGCGTCGAAGGGCCCACCGACAATCCGGGCATCTTGCAATTGCGGCAGCAGCTGCGGCGAAGCCTGCTGGCCTGCCTGCTGCTGGGCCAGGGCGTCCCGCTGCTGCTGGCGGGAGACGAAGTCGGCAACAGCCAAGACGGCAACAACAACGCCTATTGCCAGGACAATCGGATCGGCTGGCTGGATTGGTCGAAGCTCGGCCGCGACGGCGAGGACATGTGCGACCTGATCGGCCGGTTGACCGAGCTGCGGCGCCGTTTTCCGCAGCTGCGGCCGCGCCGCTTCGTCGGCGGCCGCCAGCCCGATGGAAGCTATGGGGTGTTGTGGCTGACGCCACGGGCGACCGAAATGACCGAGCAGGACTGGAATTTCCCCGAAGGCCGCTTTCTCGCCTATGCGCTCGGGCCGTTGCAGCAAGGAAAGCCGCCGCTCTACATCGTGCTCAACGCGGCAGCGCAAGCCATCGAATTCGCCTTCCCTCCCCTCCCCGATTGCACCGGTTGGGCCCTTCAGCTCAATACCGCCGAACCGGTGCAGAAGCTTCAAGATTTCGATTGCGGCTCCAAATGGCAGGCGCCGGCCCAATCCGTCCTGGTGTTCGCGGGGACGCGATGAATCGCCGCCCGCGCTTCGGAGTTGAATTGACGGAGCCGGGCGTCACGTTTCGGCTATGGGCTCCGGCGGCGCGGCAAGTCGAGCTGTTGCTCGGCACTTCCCATCCGATGGCGAAGTTGTCGGGCGGCTGGCACGAGATCGCCGTCGCGGATGCAAGCGCCGGCAGCCTCTACCAGTTTCGGATCGATGGCGAGCTCGAAGTGCCGGATCCGGCGTCGGCCTTTCAGCCCGATGATGTTGCCGGCCCGAGCGAGGTCATCGATCACGGGCATTACGCGTGGCGCGCCGCCGATTGGCGCGGCCGGCCTTGGGCCGATACCGTGCTGCTCGAGCTTCATGTGGGCACGTTCACGCCCGCCGGCAGCTTCCGCGGCGCGATCGAGAAGCTCGACCATGTGGTCGAGACCGGCCTGACCGCGGTCGAGCTGATGCCGGTTGCCGATTTCTCCGGCCGCCGCAATTGGGGCTACGACGGCGTCCTGCTCTATGCGCCGGACAGCAGCTACGGACGGCCGGAAGACCTCAAGGCACTTATTGACGAAGCGCATTTGCGCGGGCTGATGGTCTTTCTCGACGTCGTCTACAACCATTTTGGCCCGGAGGGGAATTATCTGCCCCGCTATGCGCCCGACTTCTTCGTCCCGGCGCGCACGCCCTGGGGGCAGGCCATCGACTACCAGGTGCCGGAGGTCCGCGCCTTCGCGATCGAGAACGCCTTGCATTGGCTCGAGCACTATCGCTTCGACGGCTTGCGTCTGGATGCGGTCCACAGCATTCCGCAACCGGGGCAGTCCCTGCTGCTGAACGAACTGAGCCTGGCAGCCGGCGATCTCGCGGCCGCCAGCGGACGCCAGATCCATCTGGTGCTTGAGAACGATGACAACCGTGCGAGCTTGCTTGATCCCGGCACCGATCCGCCGCACGGAAAATATCGCGCTCAATGGAACGACGACTATCATCATGCCTGGCACGTGCTGCTGGCCGGCGAGCGCACCGGCTATTACGCGGACTATGCGCCGGATCCGCGCCCGCATCTGGCACGGGTCCTGTCGGCAGGCTTCGACTATCAGGGCGAAGCTTCCGCCCATCGCGACGGCCGCCGGCGCGGAGAAATGTCAGGCACCCTCTGCCCCACGGCCTTTGTCGATTTTCTGCAGAACCACGATCAGATCGGCAACCGTCCCTTGGGCGACCGGTTGACCATGCAAGCCGGCGAGGCCGCGCTTTCGGCGGCTCTCGCCATCACGCTGCTGGCGCCGATGGTGCCGCTCCTGTTCATGGGCGAGGAATGGGGTTCGGCCCGGCCGTTTCCCTTTTTCTGCGATTTTCACGGCGATCTCGCGCAGGCGGTTCGCAACGGCCGGCGCGAGGAGTTCAAGGCCGCCTATGCGGTGCTCGGCGACGAGATTCCAGATCCGCTGGCGGAGGATACGTTTCGATCCGCCAAGCTCGATTGGGAGGCACGCGCAACGCCGGCGGGACAACGGCGGCTCAAGCTGGTGCGTGATTTGTTGATGACACGCCGCCGGATCGTGGTGCCCGGCCTCGCCGGCGCCGCCTTCGGCTTGGCCGAATGGCATGAGCACGTCCTGACAGCGGATTGGCGGCTCGGCGATGGCCGCCGGCTCTTGCTGCTGGCCAATCTCTCCGATGCGAGCTCGGGGCGATCGCGGGTGCCCGCCGGAACGCCGATCTGGGGCGGCACGCCGGGCGAAACCTTGCCGCCGTGGTCGGTGTTCTGGAGCATCGGAGCGCCATGATGCCGGCGCCGACGCCGATATCGACCTATCGGCTGCAGCTCACCGCGAGCTTTGGCTTCGATCAAGCGGCCGCGATCGTTCCCTATCTCAAGGCGCTCGGCATCAGCCATCTTTATGCCTCGCCGTTCCTGAAGGCGCGCGCCGGCAGCACCCACGGCTACGATGTGGTCGATGACAACGCGCTCAATCCCGAGCTCGGCGGCGAGCCGGCCTTTCGCGGGCTGGCCGAAGCGCTGGCGCGCGCCGATATGGGTCTCATTCTCGATTTCGTGCCCAACCATATGGGGGTCAACTACGCCGACAATGCCTGGTGGCTGGACGTCCTGGAATGGGGACCGCACTCGCCCCATGCTGCCTCCTTCGACATCGACTGGCAGGCGCATGTTTTGGGGCGCACCGGCCGCTTGCTGCTGCCGGTCCTCGGGCAATCCTATGGCGAGGTACTCGCGCGCGGCGAGATCAAGCTTTGCTATGATGCCGCCGCAGGCAGCTTTTCGGCATGGTACTACGCGAACCGGCTGCCGATCCGGCCCAGCCAGTATGCCCGCATCCTGCGCAGCGTGGTTGCCGCCGCCGACGCCGGCACTTCCTCGATCGGACACCGGCTGCTCGATCTGGCAACCGAATTTCAACACCACGCGCCGACGCGCGAGAAGGTAGAAAAGTTGAAGACATCGCTTGCGGAGATCCCCGCCGGCGATGTGATCGAGCATGGCCTGGCAGCATTTCGGCCGTCCGGTCCGGGGGAGCCGGAGGTCGCCAATCTGCATCGGTTGCTCGAGCGGCAGCATTTTCGGCTGGCCCATTGGCGGCTCGCCGCGACCGAGCTCAACTATCGGCGCTTCTTCGACATCAGCTCGCTGGCGGGGCTGCGGGTCGAGGATCCCGCCACCTTTGCGGCGATCCACCGCCTGGTCGGACGCCTGATCGCGAACGGGGAGCTGCATGGCCTGCGGCTCGATCATATCGATGGGCTGTATGATCCGGCGCAATATTGCCAGCGTTTGCAGGATCTCATCCGCGCCCGCCAGGCTGCCGCAGACCGGTTCTACATCGTCATGGAAAAGATCCTCGGAGACGGCGAGCCGCTGCCGCAATTTGCCGGCATTGCGGGAACGACCGGCTACGAATGGCTCAATGTCATCTCGCGCCTGCTCCTGGACGGCGGCGGGCTCCCTGCGCTTGATCGGATTTGGCGCGATGCCGCCCACGACGGCCGAGCCTTCGAGCAGATATTGTGCGAGGCCAAGCGCCAGGTCCTGGAGAATATCCTGGCAGCCGAATTCACGGCGCTGGCCCGTCTGCTGGCGCGCATCGCGGCCGGCGACTATCGCACGCGCGATCATGCCCCAGCGCGCCTGCGCGCCGCGTTGGAGCTGTTCGTTCTGCATTTCCCCGTTTACCGGACCTACATGACCGCGGCCGGAGCGTCGCCGAGGGATCGCGCGATCATCGAGCAGGCGCTCGCCGCGGCGCGCACCCGATGGACGGGCGCGGACGACGGGATCTTCGACTTCCTGCGCGCCGCCCTCACGCTTGATCTCATCGCGCTCGGTCAGGGTGGCCGCGGCGCCGCACGGGTTCTTCGCTTCGCCCTCAAGGTCCAGCAGTTCACCGGCCCGATGATGGCTAAATCCCTGGAGGACACCGCGTTCTATCGCTACCACCGGCTGATTGCGCTCAACGAGGTCGGCGGCAACCCGGCCGGCTCCGCCATCGACGTAGCTGACTTCCATGCGCTGATGATAGCCCGGGCCGCGCAAGCCCCGCACGGCCTCACCGCCACCGCCACCCACGACACCAAGCGCGGCGAGGATGGGCGTGCCCGATTGCTGACGCTGTCCGAGATTCCCGCCGACTGGGCGCAGGCGGTCGCTGCCTGGCGCACCATGAACGCGTCTTTGATTGACGCAGCGGCGCCAACGCGCACGCCTTCGGCCGCCCACGAATATATGCTGTACCAGGCTTTGTTGGGCGCTTGGCTCCCGGGCGGCTTGGCGTCGAGCGGTCCGGACGAGAGCCTGGTCGAGCGAATGCAGGCGTTTGCCATCAAGGCAGCGCGCGAAGGCAAGGAACAAACAAGCTGGCTCGATCCCGACGAACATTACGAAGCCGGCCTCAAGCGCTTCGTCAGCGATGTCCTCGACCCGGTTCAGTCCGGGCCGTTTATCCAGTCGTTTGCCGGCTTCGCCGCTCGGGTCGCCCTGATGGGGGCCCTCAACAGCCTCACTCAACTCGCCCTCAAGGCCACGATGCCGGGCGTGCCGGATTTCTATCAAGGCACCGAATTATGGGACCTGTCCTTGGTCGATCCGGACAATCGACGCCCGGTCGACTTTGCGGCTCGTGCCCAAGCCTTACCCTGGTTGAGCGGCAACACCGACTGGACAGCGTTGGCGCAGGCATGGCCCGACGGCCGGGTCAAGCTTGCCCTGATGGCCCGCCTGTTGGCGCTGCGGCAGGAGCTCGCGCACGTGTTCAACGACGGCGACTACCGGCCGCTCGCGATCAAAGGGCGGGACAACAACGAGATCGTCGCCTTTGCGCGCTGCCATGGCGGTGAGGCGGTGCTGGTCATCGTGGCGCGGCTGTTCAGCCGCTCCAGCAAGGGGGGTCGCACGTGGCCGTCACGGCGCGACTGGGAGGCAACGGTTTCGGTCGAGGATTTTTCTGCGCTGCAGCAATTGCTGACCGAGCATCACCTCGAGGCGGGCCCGGAGCTTGCCGTGGCTGAGATATTCGATGGGCTTCCGGTCGCCGTGCTGCGGGCACGCGAGACGCGCCGCAAGAATTGAAAGGCCGTCCGGGATCTAGCGCGGGCCGGACGGCCTCGCGGACGTCGTGCCGACTCGCCTGTCGGTTCCCTCCCTCCGCTCGACCAAGCTGTTAGGAGATTTCTTGCTCCGCTGCAATCCACCAGATGACCGGCCCCGGCGCTCTCAACAACAATCACCGAGCCGTCAGCCGTAGGGCGCAATCGCTTTATTGCGCCGCACCGAGGCCGGTATTGCCTCGCCAAGCTGCGTGGTTAGGCTGATTGGCGCAATAAAGCGATTGCGCCCTACAAGTCCGATGCGCGGCCACAAGGCAAAACCAACGGCCGGGGCACTGTCAGGCGGCCTTCTTGTTGCGGCGCGCCGCCTTCTTTCCGTTGCTGCGGGCGGTTGCCTTGCGGCCGCGCCCGCCTTGCACGCTGCGCCGAAGGGCTTCCATCAGATCGATCACCTTGCCGCGGTCCGCCGCCGGCTTCGGCGCCTCGATCTTCTGGCCGGCCGCCTTGCGCTTCACCAGCTTGCGCAATTCCAGCTCATATTCATCCTTGAATTTCTCGGGATCGAAATGGCCGGCCTTGGTATCCAGGATATGCTCGGCGAGCTCGAGCATCTCCTTGGAGACGCGCACGCTCGGGATCTCCGAGAAATACGGCTTCTCGTCGCGCACCTCGTAATCGTAGCGCAGCGTCGTTGCCAGGATGCCTTTGCCGCGCGGCTCCAGCGCGATCATGTGCTCCCGGTTGGCCATCACAATGCGCGCCAAGCCGGCGCGGTCCTTATCCTTCATGGCATCGCGAATCACGCTGAAGGCCTCGGCCCCAACCTTGTCGCTCGGCACGATGTAGTAGGACTTGTCGAGATAGCGGGTGTCGATCTCGGCGACCGGCACAAAGCTGTCGATATCGACCGTATGGGTGCTTTCGATCTCGACCGCCGCAAGCTCGTCCTCCTCGACTTGCACGTAGCGCCCCTTGGCCAGCTCGTAACCGCGGCCCTTGTGCGCCTTGTCCACCACCTCGCCGGTGGTCTCGTCCACCATTTGCTGGCGCAGGCGATGGCCGGTCTCGGTGTTGATCTGATGAAAATGCGTCTTTTCCGATTGCGAAACCGCTGGAAACAGCTCGATCGGGCAGGTCACCAGGGAAAGCCGCAGATATCCCTTCCAGTAAGCGCGCGGTGCCATGTCGAGTTCCTTGCCCAGACGGGTCTCCCGGTCCCATTTCATCTTTTGATTTGGAACTGGGAGTTCGCGGCGCCAGCACTCCCTTGCCGTCGGCGATGATGGCGACGTCGTGTTACTTTCGTCGCGGACGACCGGGACGACGCCGGCCTGCCGGCTCCGCCGGCGCGAAGGGACGTCCCTTGCCGTGTTGAATCGCGCGCTCGAGTGTCGATTTCCTCATGCCCAACGAGGCATAGAAATTGCGCATAAAAGCGGTCGACTGCGCTTGATCGAGCGCCTGCTGCGCGGGGATACAACGCATCTGCGCCTCCAATTCTACTTCCCGTGCATGGAAATAAAGTCTCGAACGGAATTTTGGTTCCCGGCTGACGGCAGCAGTGTGATCGTGATCCACGTATTTCGATTTCCCGCTCGGGGACGGTCAATCCCCTGCGGGCAGACCGAGCAATTCGCTTGCTTGGACGCTGCTTAAGGTGCCGCCTTGCCACCCTTGCCCCACTTGAGGGTGCCACGCTTGCGCTTGCGCATGCATCGCGACACGCCGCCTTGTGAACCTTTCCTGGCGTTGCAGGTTGAGGAGCCGGAGGAATTCCATGCCGGAAAAAACGACGCTGCCGGCCGTGGCCGCCCACGGCGCCACCCGCCTGCCCTCGGTCGACCTCGACAGCTACAACGTCGAGCTCAAGGACGACGAGGGCTTTATCGGCGACCGCGCCAGCAAAGGCGCATTCAGGGAAATCATTCGCCAGTGGCGCAAATCGCTTCGGCAGACCGGCTCCGATCCGTTCGGCGACGAGGTCGGCGATGAATTGAGCAGAAAGCAGCTCGACGAGCTTTTGGAGCGCGGCGAGCCGGAGGCTGCGGCAATTGTCCATGGCGCGATCGAGGACTTTTCCCAGGAGCTTGCCCTGGTCATTCGCCGCTATCTCAAGCTGAAGGGCTGGAAAGACACGCAACGCATCGCCGTCGGCGGAGGATTCCGTGCCAGTCGCGTGGGCGAGCTGGTGATCGGCCGCACGGCCATCATCCTCAAGGCTGAAAAGATCGAGATCGGGCTTGCTCCGATTCACAATGATCCGGATCAGGCGGGCCTCATCGGTGCCGCCCACCTGGCTCCGGCCTGGATGTTTGAAGCCTACGACGCCATCCTGGGCGTCGACATCGGCGGAACCAACATTCGCGCCGGCGTGGTCAACCTGAACCTCAAGAAAGATCCAAGCCTGGCGAAGGCCAAGGTTTGGAAGTTCTCTCTCTGGCGCCACGGCGACGAGGAAGGCGTCAAGCGGGAGCATGCGTTGGACACCTTGTCGGGAATGCTCAGCGGACTGATCGAGGCGGCCGGCAAGAAGGCCATCCGGCTCGCGCCCTTCATCGGCATCGGTTGCCCCGGCCTGATCGAGGAAGACGGCTCCATCAGTCGGGGAGCACAAAACCTGCCCGGGAACTGGGAAAGCAGCAAGTTCAATCTGCCGCTGAGGCTGCACGACGCCATTCCCAAGATCGGCGAGCATGAGACCTCGATCGTCATGCATAACGACGCCGTGGTGCAAGGCTTGAGCGAGATTCCGTTCATGCAGGATGTCGCACGCTGGGGCGTGCTGACGATCGGGACCGGCCTCGGGAATGCCCGGTTCACAAATCGAAGCGCGCGCGAAGAGTGACGCGCGCGGAGGCTTCGGTTCTCGGCACGCGCCAATGAGCCACGGCCGTTCCAAATTCCGGGTCTGGAACGGACCCGGCTCAAGGCCGGGACAAGTGTGGATCGGCCGCCGGGAACGCGAAACAAGCGTCAGCAACGGCGCCTAGGGTGTCTCCCAGTACGGCGGCAGCCCGTAATGGTCGAAAACGCGCTTGCCGCTGGCGGGACTGGTCCAATCCCAGCTCTGCTCCTTGCCGAATTTCGGGGCGCCCGTGAGCCGCTCCTCGCCGATGTTGACTTCATAACCGCCGAGCTGGGGATTGTAGGTCAGAAGCGACCACGGCAGCGGATAGTAATCTTGCCCGATACCCACGAAGCCGCCGAAGCTCATGACCGCATAGGAGACCTTGCCGCTTCGCTTGTCGATCATCACGCGCTCGATCTGGCCGACGCGATGACCGTCCGGGCGGTAGACCGGCGTGCCCTCAACCTTGTCGCTGCCGATCAATGCAGGAGTCTCGCGACGTTCCACCTCGATGGCCGCGCCCTCAAGTCTGGTGTCCATGTTCGCTTCCTCTTCTGCAACGCGGATCGGCTTATCGCGGCTGAGAACCGATTGCCCAACGGGCGCTCACCCCGCACGCTGCGGCGGGCATTTGGCCGGTGATCAAGACGTCCCGATGGAAGACAGATCCAGCGACGTCCCGGGATCGAAAACAAATCGCCGTTCCTTGTCGCCGCAGCTTTCGCACTGAAAGGTCCGATATTCGAACCCCCGCATGGTCACCTGATCGTGCGGCTCGACCAAGGTAAGGCGCATCTCTTCGCCGCATACGAAGCACTTCATTGCCAATTCCTCCCAGCCGACGCCGAGGCTGCTGCCGGCTCTAAAGCCGGTAATGATCCCGGCAGGCAAAAGTTCCCATGATGATGGCGACTCGCCACCCGACACGAACCCGCTGCACGAAGCGGCTGCGGTGGCTCGAATTTTTTGCTTCGCATCGGAACCGGATCCCGGCGCCTGCGTTGGGCCGCATGGCGTTCACTCCGACACCTTGGACACCGCAGCCTTGCCAAGCGTGGCAATCGCCGCCCCCGCAATCGCGCCCTCTTCGCTCGCATGGCGGCGATGCGGACGCACCGCTGTTCTGGCTTCTCAGCGCCATCCTGGCAGCGGGAGCGGGCCTGTTCCTTCTGCTCCACTGGCTTTGCCAGCCCACACTAAATCCCAACCCCGGCCTTGCCGCCTACGTGGCTCCCGTGGGGACGCGCCTGGTGCCGCTCCCTCGCAAGAGCGATGCGCCGGAGCTTGCCGAGCTTCCCGTCGATTCGGTGGATCCAGCCGGTTCTCCTCGGGTCGCTCCCGCGGTGGCCTCCCCCTCCGCTCTCACCGCGTTGGCAAAGGCCGAACCGAGCGAGCCCCAGGGCAAACGCGATCTGCATCCGCCCGCCCGCAAGCGCCAGCGGACAGATACCGGCGAGCATGACCAGCGTGGCTTCGGCGTCGTTCAGCAGTGGAATTTCGGCTCGCCCGGGTCGAACAGCCCCCACGTGATGAGCGGCGGGCCCAAATCCTGGTTTTGATCGGCCGTCGCTTCCGCGGTTGGATTCTTGTCTTGAGCAGACTCATTGGCGGGTGGGCAGCGCCGACGCCGGCATTTCCCTGATTGATCCAGCGGAAGCGGCAAGTCCTGTTCTGGACACTGGCCGGCTTTGGTCGATTCCCGCATGTCGGCCGCAACGGATTTGATTAAACTCTTCAACAATTCGTTGAAGGTTTGGTTGCGCTCGTCGCTTATCATGGCGTCAGGGGTCGGATTTGGGCCCGACCTTTCTGGAGACTCGACGGCTCCCCGCCCCCCCGGGTTGAGCCGTTTTTTTTATTTCAAAGCCGGATGCCAAAGGCAGGGAAAATCCGGATTCGATCGGAACGCTGCCGGGTCTCGGGAATTGAGATCTCGTGCCAGGTGGCGCCCCCAGCCCCCCATCCCCTCGCCGCCCGGCCAAAGACCCTGGCACCCTCCGGTCCCGGGGTCTTTGTTTTGGGGCCGTCCGGCGCCCGCGCGTGCGTAGCGCGAGACACCATTAACCCGCAACGCACGACATTAAGGTGTAACGCGCGGCGGGTCGTGCCGGATGCGTGCGCACATGCGCGCACTGCACCTTGCCGTGCATTGGCGTCCCATCTCCCTGGCTTGGTAATCGTCCGCGCCCGCGCTACCATCGCGGCAAGCGGACATCCTTGGAGAACGCAAGCGCAGGGGAGGTCATATGCAAACCACCATGACGAAATCGATGCTTGCCGCCGCGGCGATCGGGCTCGCGAGCGTGAGCGCGGTCACCGGCGCCTGCGCGCAGCAGCAGGCGCGCCAGCCGGCGGCGCAGGCGCAGCCGGCCGAGCCCGCCAAGGACTACAATCAGCGCGCGCTGGAGATCTTCGAATTCAGGAAGGCGGCGCAGAGCGGCCCCGCGCGCGGCCAGGAGATCTACTACTACAAATGCTGGATGTGCCACAACGAGCTCGCCGAGGGCGGCGCGCCCAAGCTCGTCGGCCTGTTCAAGCGCGCGAACCTGGTCACCGGCGATCCGGTCAGCGACGACGCGGTCGTCAACCAGATCCGCATCGGCAGCGCCAACATGCCGGCCTACAAATACGTCCTCAACGACGCCGACCTGAAGGATTTGCTGAGCTGGCTGCAAGACGAGAACTGCTGCTGGAATTCCGACGCGCCGCCGCCCAATCCGCGTTACAAGGGCAACGCCGCCGCGCCCGCGGAAGAGCTTTATGGCGCGCTCACCGGCGGACCG
>Ga0182024_10015628_pt1 | contig 14496 bp, 11 predicted proteins | sample P32metaG_FD_120480 | JGI IMG/M metagenome (GOLD analysis project Ga0182024, IMG submission 120480) | Permafrost microbial communities from Stordalen Mire, Sweden - P3-2 metaG (Illumina Assembly) | ecosystem: Environmental > Terrestrial > Soil > Wetlands > Permafrost | place: Sweden: Stordalen... | reverse complement strand
GTGGTGCAACGAGCGCTGAAGCGGGCTTGAACGGGTATTGGCCTGGAGCATCGCCTTCGAGTTCGAGGCGCGCGAGGAGTTGGCCGGTCGCGGGATATGCTTCGCCGGGCGAGACACCGGGCTTGGCCACTAGGGGCAGCGGCGGCGCACCGGCTGCGGCCTGCAGCTTCGCGAGGTCGAGGTAGTGGGCGAGCGCGGCTTCGGTGGCGCGATACTGCTCGGAGTCGGGCTCGACCTTGCGGATGAGTCCGGGGACGTCGGCTGCATCGACGGCGTTGTCGGATACGAACTCGGCGAGATCGTATTTCTTGTCGGCCACGTTGATGTCGAAGTTGAAGTGCGACGGGTTGACGCGGCCGATGCGCAGATCGGAGATGTAGCGCATCACGCAAATGGTCATGGCAACGTCGAACTGGGCGACGGCGTCCTGGGCAAGATCCGAGGTGTCGTGACTAGCGGCGATCTTCGCAATTTGCTGAACCCGCGCGGGCCAGCGCCATGCGTCGTAATCGTCCGCGTTGAGACCTTTTGCTCCGGCATCCTGAAATGCCTGGATGAAGGCGGTCGCCTGCGGAGTCGGCTTCAGATCGCGCAGCCAGGCAATCTCGTAGTTGCGGTCGTCGTAGAAGGTAGTTACGGCCTGCTGGTAGTCCGCGTAGTTGGGCCAGCGCAGGATCGGAAGCTGCGGCTTCTCTACCACCGCTCGGATGTTGTCGGCGTAGTCGGTCGTGTTCGGTGCAGAAGTGGTCTTGCGATGGCGGTGGCAGCCGGCTATGAGAAGGGGAAGAAAGATCAGGGTCGAGATGGTGGCTCGGCGAAGGATGCGGTGCGGAATGGAACTCAAAGCGACTTCCTCTCAGGGGTAAAGGAGGGATACTTGCCCGTGAGCCAAAGCTCGGCGGGCGGATTCGTGGCATTTGGCGTTGCAACTGAGGTTCCCACGATGCTCGCGGTTTGGCAAGCAGCGCGATTTGGGCCGGAGGGCGAGGTTCCATTACCATGGATGCATGTCGAAGACGCAATCGAGCATGGCGGACCTTGGGACGGAGGCGGCGGCGTTCGAACTGACGGACGTCGTCAGCGGACGCGCGATGAGCCGGGACGATGTTGCGGCGCTTGCCTGGGACGACGATGCCCCGGATCAGGTGAACAAGATGACCGGCGGCGGAACGTCGAAACAGAGGCGGCACGGCCTGCTAGTGATGTTTATCTGTGTCCATTGTCCTTATGTGAAGCATGTGGAACAGGAACTGGCGCGGATCGGAGTGGACTATGCGGGCAGGATCGCCATCGCGGCGATCTCGTCGAACGACGTCGAGGCTTTCCCCGAGGACAGTCCCGTGGAGATGAAGAAGCAGGCCGAGCGGTTGGGGTTCCGGTTTCCTTATCTCTTCGACGAGACGCAAGAGGTGGCACACGAGTACCAGGCTGCGTGCACGCCGGACTTTTTCCTGTTCGATGCGGAACTGAAGCTGGTGTATCGCGGCCAATTGGACGACTCGCGACCCCAGCGCCCATCGGGAGGCGGCAACGACATTCCGGTGACAGGCAAAGACCTGCGCGCTGCGATGGACGCGGTGATCACGGGCAAGCGGCCGGAGACAAATCAGCGCAGCAGCATCGGATGCAACATCAAGTGGCGTGAGTCCTGAAGAGGCGCTGAAAAATCTCGCTAACGGCCCGGATTTAGAGAGCGAATTCGAAGGATGCCGTAATAGTCCCAAATCAACGGGGCTTTAGCCGCAGGCGGGTGACAGCAGTCACATCGGATCGTCGTCATGCCCGATAGAATCAGATCAGCTTGAAACTACTGGAGCGCGGCCTCGTGCCTGGCCCTGTACTTCGCGAATGCAGCCAAACCATTGATTCCAGGTATACTTATAAAATAACGCTCATGGAATCAGGATCTTGCAATCACGGGTCAGTGCTAAGTCTTTTGTTTGGAAGATTATGCACAAAAGAGGGGGGAGGGGGATTCGATAGGTTCCGATCTCAGCAAAGACACGACGGCGTTGCATCGATTCTTTCAACGCCCATTTGAAGACCGCCCGGCGGAGGAATCTGCCGAATGGATCGTTCGTGGGCCGACTAAGTTCCTGGCTCGGAATTTTTCCGGAAATGGAATAGGATGGGACGAATTCCGGGGGAGCTTACGATGCGTTGGGCGGCGACGCTTGCGGCTTGCGGTTTGTTCTTTCTTGCGGCCTGCGGTGGCAGTTCCTCTTCCAGCGGATCTGGTGGGGGCCTGGCTCCCCAGGTTCCCAAAGCGAATGCGGGTGGGCCTTACACCGGATCGGCGGGAGTGCCGGTGACGTTCAACGGGGCGGCTTCGACCGATCCCCAGGGACAGGCGCTCACCTTCTCGTGGAACTTCGGCGATGGGACAAACGGAACGGGGATCAACCCGACCCACACCTACCCGCAGGTCGCGGGCCAGGCAACATCGGTGTATACCGTCGGCCTGACGGTCCAGGACACGAGCGGTTTGAGCAACCAGGCTGTGACCACGGCGACCATTCAGGGAGTTCCGCCGTTGACTGACGCGGGGTTGACTGGCATGGTTGCGACGGGCAAGAAGGCGATCGCGGGCGCCCAAGTCTACTTGTTCGCGGCCGCCAGCACGGGATATGGACTGCCTTCCGTCTCGCTGCTGAGTGCGACGGAGACGGGCACCTCGGATTCGGGCGGCGCATATGTCCTGACCAACGCCTATGGCGCCTTCACCATGTCCGGCGACTATACCTGCACCACCGGCCAGTTGCTCTATATCTATGCGTCCGGGGGCGACTCCGGCTCGGGAGCGAACCCGGCCACTGGGCTGCTTGCGGCGATCGGACCGTGCCCCAGCAGTTCGAGCGCTGCGGTTTCCGTGTGGGTCAACGAGGTCTCGACGGTCGCGACTGCATTTGCGCTGGCTGGATTCGCTAGCGACCCGACACATGTGTCGAGTTCGGCCACCACCCTGGCGAAGACAGGGATTGCGAACGCGTTTGCGAATGCTGCGAATCTCGAGAGTCTTTCGACCGGCGTGGCGCTGGCTGCGACTCCGTCGGGGACTGGCATTGTGCCGCAAGTCAAAATCAACACGCTTGCCAACATTCTGGCTACCTGCGTTGATCCGAGCGATTCAGTGGCTAATTCCTGCAACTTGCTGTTCACGAATGCGTTGTCCGCGGGCTACGCCGGATCCACTCCGACGAACACTGCGGCGGCGGCAATTAATATCGCCCACAACCCGGGCGTCTTTACATCATCGCTATTCCAGATTCCTGCGTCCGCACCTCCCTACGCACCCGCGCTCTCCACCTCGCCCTCGGACTACACGCTGGCCATCAGTTTCAGCGGAGGCGGATTGAACTTGCCTCAGGGAATCGCCGTTGATGGCGCCGGAAGCGTGTGGGTCACGAACCCGGGTAACAATAGCGTCACCAAGCTCTCCAGCCTGGGAGCAATTCTTTCAGGGACCGGCGGCTATACGGGGGGCGGGATCAACCTTCCCAACAGCATTGCCATCGACCAGGCCGGTAACGCGTGGGTCGCGAATGGAGACGCAAGCGTCACCGAGATCTCGAGCACGGGAACATTTCTCTCCGGCAGCAGTGGTTATACCGGGGGCGCACTACATCAGCCCATGGCCATCGCCATCGACGGCTCGGGCAACGTGTGGGTTACAAATTTCGTCGGCAATAGCGTGACGGAGCTTTCCAGTTCGGGCACCGTTCTGTCCGGAGGATTGGGCTACACCGGGGGCGGACTGAATTTGCCAACTGCAATTGCTATCGATGGCTCAGGAAATGCCTGGGTTGCAAATGAATCTGGAAATAGCGTAACCAAGCTATCGCGCTCGGGTTCCGTGCTCTCTGGGGCGAATGGATACTCCGGAGGTGGGCTCGATGGACCCTTCGGCGTCGCGATCGACGTCAACGGGAATGCCTGGATCACCAATGGAAACAACGGCAGCGTAACCGAGATATCCAACTCGGGTACCATCCTTTCCGGAGCTTCCGGCTACAGCGCGGGGGCCGCGCCTGAGGGCATAGCAATCGACGGATCCAGCAACGTTTGGATTGTCGATGAAAACGGCCCCAGCGTGACCGAACTTTCAAACGCAGGCACGCTCCTTCCCGGTCCCAGTGTCTACGCCGGGGGAACGCTGAATTCGCCTCGCGGGATCGCCATCGACAACTCCGGCAATGCATGGATTACAAATAACGGAAACAACACGGTGAGTGAGTATGTGGGCATCGCGCCGCCAGTAGTTACGCCGATCGCGGCAGGACTTCCATCCCCGCCAACGGCGAATGGCAACAGCAGTCTTGGCACGCTGCCATAAGAGGGGCTGGACTATCGGCGATTGGGGCGGCTGGGTGGGGCCGGAGCACTAGCGCGCCAGACCTGAGGACCTCCCCACGTGCGAGTGGCCGTGAGGTCCACGTGGACGGGAGCGGTGGGGAGAACCGGAGCGACTGAGGTATCCGTCGAAGCTGATTTGGACTCCGGGACGGCTGAAGGGTTCGCTATCGTGTCCAGGAGCGGCTCCAGACCGTCGCCAAACTGGGGAACGGCGTTGCCCAACTCGAGCAGATTGGCGAAGATGACGTTTCCCGAGAGATGGAGGGTGTAGCCGCTGGCGTCGAAGTGGCCATCGAGGAGTGCAGGCACCTTTCCGCCAAGCGCAAGGGAGACGGGCAGCAGATCGAAGCTGCTGCCGTCCGGGGGTTCCTGCATCGCTGCGAGTGCCGCGCGCGATAGGTGAGAGCGGGGTGGCAGGACGGCCGGCGAGGGAGTAGAGCGCAGCAGAATATCGCCGAGGGAGACGGAACGGTTGTTGGCTGGATCGGTGTCGAGGGACGCCCCGGAGAATTCGATTTCGCCGGTCAGGCCCGGATCGACGGAGGGAGACGAATTGAAAGCATCGCCTTTGGGATGCCAGGCGAGGGTTGCGGCTAAAGTACCGGCGCCTTCGAGCACGGCAGGGGGACGAGGAGTCGCGACACTCAACCAGTCGAAGAATGTGTCCGCGGGAAGCGCTGGGACGGTGATATTGGCCGATGCCGAATCAAACTGGCGCACGTCGGGCAGATTGCCGGTGACAATGAGAACGCTTGGGTCGGAGGAGTCGGCGGGCGGCCAGTGGCACTCGATTGAAGTGAAGGAGTGGAACGTATCCCCGGCGACGGCGTTGCACGCAACTTCGAGTGAGAGCATGTGGGCGGGTACGAACTCGGCGCGGCGGGCCTGGGCGAGCTTGATGTCAGTGGTGATGGTGTTGTGCCCGACGGTGCCAAGCAGGCCAAAGGAGAGAGAGAAATCGCCGCGCAAGCCGGGATCGCGGCCGAGGAACAAGCGGCTGACGCCACCCAGTTGGGCGTCCTGCCAGTCACCCTGCAGGTCGATGGGAATCTGTTCCAGCGAGGCGGCGTTCAGGTCGGTCGCGCCGAGCGTGCCCTCGGCACGGATGGTCCCCGTGTCGCCGGGGCTGGTGTCGGTGCGCATGGGGTGCGCTGCAAGGCGAATGTGCCACTGGTGCGGCTCGGGCAACCAGAGGGCGAAGTCAGCGTCGGTGAAAGAGACGGGCGTCTTCTCCTGATCCAGCTTGAGATTGAGGCGAGCACCGGTGGCCTCAATATAGGGGAAACGACGCGCCGGGCCGGCGAAGCGCTGGCCAGTGGGAGCGGCCTGGATGTGGGAGGCTTGCAGCAGGAGGCTCTCGACGTTCCACTTGCCATTGGCGGCGCGGACGAGATTGACGCTGGGATCGCTGAAGGCGATCTTGGAGAACTCGACGTGCGGGTGCCAGAGCGAGCTGATGCGCAGCGTCACCTGGACCTCGTCGGCGCGCAGGACAGGCTCGTAGCCGAACGCCGGATCTTCGTCGATGACGAATGTCTTCAGGGTGAAGCCGGGGAGCGGAAGCAGCGTGAGCGATACCTGGTCGAAGTGGACCGGACGGCCGAGCGCGGTGCTGATGTTGGTTGCGATGCGCTGCCGGAAACGGCTGACGTTGACGAGCGGCGGCAGGAATGCGATCAGCAGAAACACGACGAAGAGCGTTAGCAGCAGGATCAGGCTTGTGCGCCTGCGCGATTTGGGCTGCGTGCCCTGATCGGTTTCGTCGTCGGTGCGGATCGGATGCATGACTTTGCGGGGTCGATTCTGCGGACTGCTTATTCTAGCGTGTCCGGGCGACGGAACGCGGTGCACCCGCGCGCTGGACGATGTTCCGACATGCGAAAGAAAGCAGCCCCACGGCAGCCTGATCCGGGCGACTCGGCGATCGGAGGAGAGACAGGTTTATCGAACGATGTGGAAGGTCCGGTTCCAGCGGGTCTCGTCGAAGATGTGGATCAGGACGTGGCCCATGAAGGCGATGCGGTCGCCCAGGCCGGTCTTGTCGATCTGGTCGGCGGGGGTCTCGAAGGACCAGTAGACGAACATGGGCCGGCCGACGATGTTCTCGCGGGGTACGAATCCCCAGAAACGACCGTCGAGCGACTCGGTGCGGTTGTCGCCCATCGCGAACACGGACCCTGGGGGGACGACCAGGTCGCCATCCACGATGTGGTTGGGCAACTCGATTGCCCAGTTGGCGGTGACGTTGGAGTCGTTCGGGTCGACGGGGACGCTGGGGAAGTCGTCGCGATAGGGGCTGAACGCGTGCTGCGGGTTTCCATCGTCACGCGGCTGCTGGGCGTAGGGCTCATTCTGGGGCACACCATTCAGGTAGACGACGCCATCGCGGAGATGGATGTGGTCGCCGGGGATGCCAATGCAGCGCTTGACGAGGTACAGGTCGGGAGTCTCGGGGTGTGGCTTGAGGAAGACGATGATGTCGCCGCGGCGGACGTCGCGGTAGTGGACCAGCGGGAACCAGTGGGCGGGCGGCGCGAGCGAGATGCGGTCGACGAGGACGTGGTCACCAATCAGCAGCGTCTTTTCCATCGAGGCAGAGGGTATCTCGAAGTTCTGGAAGATAAAGGTCATCACGAAGAGACCGACGGCAAGCACGGTGCAAATGGAGGCGAGCGACTCAAGGGCCGTCTCCGGCTCCTCGTGTTGAGCAGGCTCGGAGGAGGTGGTAGGCGCAGTCTTCGGCTCGGGCTTTTCGTTGGGGGTTGTGGCTGTGATTTCGGGCAACTTGGGTCTCCGCGCTCCGCGTGGGGTGCAAGGTTAGTGTATCGCGGCAGGATCGATTCGCGGGAACTGGGGTGAGGGCGGTGGCAATCGCTACCCCTGTCGAATACCATTCCACGCATGAGCCCATCGCGTGTTACTCGTCGAGAGTTTTTGCAGTCTACTGCGGTCGCGGGAACCGGCGCGGCCATTGCCCGCGTTACACCCGGGCTCTGGGGACAGGTGACTCCAGCCGGAGCGGCCGCGCCCCCTTCCGTGTGGGCGTCCAAGACGATGCGCTGGGCGCAGCTCACGCTGGTGGAAGACGATCCGGCCCACTTCGATCCCGCCTTCTGGTTCGACTACTTCAAACGCACGCGGTCGGATGGAGTATGCCTGAGCGGCGGCGGGTGCGTCGCATATTATCCGACTCAGATTCCCTTCCAGCACCGCAGCGCGTGGCTGGGCGAGCGCGACGTTTTGGGAGAGCTAGTCTGGGGCTGCCGCAAACTGGGGATGTCGGTGCTGATCCGAACCGATCCTCATGCCACCTATGACGACGCGAAGGCTGCGCATCCGGACTGGATCGCGGTCGAGGCAAACGGAGAGCCGCGCCGCCACTGGTCTTCGCCGGAGATGTGGGTGACCTGCGCCCTGGGGCCGTACAACTTCGAGTTCATGACGGCCGTGCACAAGGAGATTATGGCGGGCTACCGACCGGACGGCATCTTCATGAACCGATGGGACGGGTCGGGTGATTGCTACTGCGTGCACTGCAAGGAGAACTTCAAGGCAGCGATGGGATTGGATCTACCGCGGACGACGGATCCGCATGATCCTGAACGGCGGGTGTTTCTGGAGTGGCGGCGGCAGCGGCTGGTCGAGGTGATCGATGTTTGGAACGGCGCGATTCGCGCCATCAACCCCGAGTCCAGTGTGATTCCGAACAACGGCAGCGGTGCTCTGAGCCCACTCAACGCGATCGAGACCAGCCGCCGCGCGCCGATGCTGGCGGCCGACCGCCAAGCGCGGCATGGACTGGCGGCGCCGTGGCTTGTGGGCAAATCGGCCAAAGAGTATCGGGCGACGATGGGAGATAAGCCCGTCATCGGGCTGTTTGGAATTGGGCTGGAAGAGCAGTACCGGTGGAAGGACAGCGTCACCAGCAATGCTGAGATTCGCATCTGGGCGTTGGACGCAGTTGCCAACGGCATGAGGCCGTGGTTCACCAAGTTTTCGGCAACGCTGCACGACGACCGCTGGCTCAAGGAGATCGAAGACATCTATGTCTGGACGGAGAAAAATCAGCACTATCTCGCCGACCGACGACCGCTCGCCCGCGTGGGGCTGGTCTACTCGCAGCAGACGGCTTGGTACTACGGTGCGAAGGTGGAGGATTACGCGCTCGGCTGGTACCAGGCTCTGGTCGAGTCGCGGATTCCGTTCGAGATGGTGCATGACCGCCTGCTGGATGCCGAGCACCTGGCAGCCTACAAGACACTGATTCTGCCGAACCTCGCATGTCTAAGCGACGCGCAGTGCGATCAGCTTCGGGCGTTCGTCAGCAAGGGCGGCAGCATCATCGCGACACAAGAGACCAGCCTGTACGACGAACTGGGGACGAAGCGCAGGAACTTCGGTCTGGCCGACGTCTTTGGGGTCGACTGGACGGGCAAGGTGCAGGGTCCGATGTTGAACTCCTACATTCGGCTGGAGCACGAGGCTCTGCCGGGGAGCGCCTTCTTCGCGGGTCTGGAAGATGCGCCGCGAATCATCAACGGAGTCTCGCGCCTGGAAGTCACGCAGCGCGAGAAGTTCGCCGAGACGCCGTTCACGTTGATTCCCAGCTATCCCGATCTGCCCATGGAGAAGGTCTACCCGCGTGTGCCGCGGACGGACATCTCTTGTCTTTACCTTCGTCGGCCCGCCGGTAGGGTTGCTTACTTTCCGTTCGACATCGACCGCACGTTTTGGGAAATCCTCTGCGGCGACCACTTGAAGGTGCTTCGGAATACCGTTCTGTGGGCCAACGATGAAGCGCCTGTGGTTGAGGTCGACGGGCCGGGGCTGCTGGATGTCACGGCGTGGAAGAACCCAGGGTCGATCACGGTGCATCTCGTGAATTTAACCAATCCAATGGCGATGAAGGGGCCTTACCGAGACTTCTTCCCGGTGGGACCGCACACGGTCAGGCTGCATCTGCCTGCCGATGTTCAGGCCAAACGAGCGCGTTTGCTGGCGACCGACAAGGTTGTTGCCATGGATCGTTCGGCGACGGTGCTCAGCGTCACGGTGCCCTCCATCCTCGATCACGAGGTTGTGGCAATCGAGATATGAGCGACCACCCGCTCGCCGCAGAAGTCTTAGCGGACGGGGTGTTCGGAGAGGCGAGGCTGGCGGCCGTCGGTGGCTTTGCGGAAGAAGAGGCCAGCCGGGCAGTACTCGGAGTCGCTTTTGAGCTTGTGAGCGATGTGGGGCGGAGGCGAGTCGGGCACGTGATGGCGGTGGATCTTGACCGCGCCGGTGCAGTCGGAGCAGCGGAACTCGGTGTCGTCGTCGATGAGGGCTTCGGTGACGGACTTGAGTTTCCAGAAGGGTTCGTATCCGCCGCCGACTTTGAGGCGGCGGCGCTTGACCTGACACTCGTAGATTTTTTCGGATTCGGCGGCCATGATGTACTCCTTGGTGGTGCGTGTTCGGTGATGGGCGATTGCCTCAACTTGATTTCGGCGGAGAAGAGGGATTACCCCAAGGGCTAAGGCCCCACGCGCGTTTTGGGGTGGGAAACCAGAGGCTAAAGCCTCGGGTAACCTGGAAGCAAAGGCGAGAACAGAAGCAAAACCTCGACGTCAAAGCCGAGCACAGTTGCGAGGTGGGACAACTCCGGGTGCAGTATTACTGGACGGGGTTGGCAGAGGGTCTGGGCTCGCGGCCGTCGGTTGCCTTCTTGAAGAGCAGGCCGGAGGGGCAAAACTCGGCGTCGGAGGCGAGTTTGTGCTCGACATAGGGGACGGTGCCGTTCTTGCCGTTGCGGCCGAGCAGCTTGACCTGGCCAAAGCAGTCCTTGCAGCGGAAGTCGGTGTCGGCGTCTTCGAGGGCGACGGCGACACTCTTAATCTTCCAGTAGGGTTCGTAGCCTCCGCCGGCCTTGATGCGGCGACGGCGGACTTCGCATTCATACATCTTTTCGCGTTCCGCTGCCATGGTCCTTATTGTCCTGTTCCGCCGACCGTCATGCGGTCGAGCCTTACTGTGGGCATGCCGACACCTACGGGCACGCTTTGTCCGGCCTTGCCGCAGGTGCCAATTCCTTCGTCCAGGGCCAGATCATTGCCGACCATGGAAACGTATTTCAGAGCTTCGGGGCCGTTGCCGATGAGGGTTGCGCCCTTGACGGGGCGGGTGACTTTGCCGTCTTCGATGAGGTAAGCCTCGGAGGCGGAGAAGACGAATTTGCCGTTGGTGATGTCGACCTGGCCGCCGCCGAAGTTGACGGCGTAGAGTCCGCGCTGGACGGACTTGATGATGTCTTCGGGCAGGTCTGTGCCGTTCAACATGTAGGTGTTGGTCATGCGGGGCATGGGGATGTGGTGGTAGCTCTCGCGGCGGCCGGAGCCGGTATTCGGAGTTCCCATCAGCCGCGAGGAGAGCTTGTCGGAGAGGTAGCCCTTGAGGATGCCGTTCTCGATGAGGACATTCTCCTGCGTGGGGTTGCCTTCGTCGTCGAGGTTGATGGACCCGCGGCGGTTGGGCATTCGTCCATTGTCGACGACGGTGACTTTCTCGCTTGCGACTTTCTGGCCGATAAGGCCGGCGAAAGCGGACGTTTTCTTGCGGTTGAAGTCGGCTTCGAGGCCGTGGCCGACGGCTTCGTGGAGCAGGACGCCGGGCCATCCGGGGCCCAGGACGACGGGCATCTCGCCTGCGGGGGCGGCGATCGCATTGAGTTGGAGGATGGCAGTGCGGGCGGCTTCGCGGGCGAAGTGCTCGGGCGAGTGGGTGCCTTCGAAGAAATCCAACGTGACGCGGCCGCCACCGCCAGAAGTTCCGCGAGCGGTCGAGCCGGCGCCTTCGTTTCCGCTGGGGTCCTTGGCGATGACGAAGATGTTGAGGCGCGCGAGCGGTTGAGTGTCGGAGGCAAAAGTGCCGTCGGAAGCGGCGATCAGGATACGGCGAAGCTCGTCGCTGAAGCCGGCGCGGACCTGGGTGATGCGCGCGTCGAAGCCACGGGCGGCCTGATCGGCGCGCTGGATCAGTTGGAGCTTGGCGGCGATTTCGGCATCGGCGGTGGCTCCGGCGATGGGGTATAGGGTGGGCGCGTCCGAGGTATGGCGGAAGCCGGACATCCGCTCCTTGGCCGGACCGCTGGCGATGAGGGCTGCGGTGCGCGCGGCGCGCAGGAGGCGGTCGGTGGAGAGGTCGTCGGTGTAGGCGTAGCCGGTCCGCTCGCCCGACAGGACGCGGATACCGCAGCCGACGCTGATGCCCTGCGACGCGGACTTTACCAGCGACTCGTCGATGCCGAGCGAGGTTGAGGTAACCGACTCAAAGTAAAGGTCTGCGTAGTCGCCACCGGCCGAGAGCGCCTCGCCGAGACAGCGCTCCATCAAGCGCTCGGAGAGGCCCAGTTTCTCTAGGAAATATCTTTTGTGGTCGGGCGTTGGGGAGGCCTGTGGAAAGGTCACAGACTTTATTCTAGGCTTCTAAATGGTTCCAGGCAAATAAATTGCGAAGAAAGGCGAGCCGGACGTGATACAGTTGCAGGTTTCTGCGTCGTTTACGCGAGAAGCGGAGCTATCGGTGCGCCATGTCCTTGCGCCGGTCTCAGAAGACCATGCTGCCTCGCCAGTTCACACGTTCGCTCGTTCTTGTCCTCGTGACCATGGCCGCAGGACTGACGGTTCGACTCGTCCCGCTTGGCCTGCCGCCGTTTGTCGTCAAGTACGCCGGATCGATGCTGTGGGCGGCGATGATTTACTGGATTGTTTCGACCCTGTTTCCCTCGTGGCGCTTGCTGAACGCTGTGCTCGTGTCGGGAGCGATAGCCACCGCTGTCGAGTTCTTCAAGCTTTACCGCTCGCAGAGCATGGACGCCTTTCGCCTGACACTGCCGGGCACGCTCCTTCTCGGCCGCTACTTCTCGGGGTGGGACATCGTCGCGTACTGGCTGGCGATCGCGATCGCAGCTCTTCTGGACAACGAGATCCGAGGCGCGAAAGGGCGAAGCGGCTAATGCGCGAAGGCGCCCTGTTGTGGGCGCCTTCGTGGTTCTCAGCAGAAGGTTTTCCTAAGTCTTAGGACGCAGGTGTTGTCGGCACGGTGCACGTCAGGCTGAACACTCCATTGGTGTAGGTCTGCCCATAGGTGCAAACCATGGTCACGCCGTCGATGGTCAAATTCATCTGGGTGCCTTCCCACGTCTGGTTGGCGAGCGATGACGGCGCATTGATTAAGGCCAGCATCAGGGCGTTCTGGCCCGCCGTAGGAGAGGTCGCGAAGTTGGAAAATGTGAGCGTGTAGGTCGTCCCGGGAGTGACCGGAACCGCAGTGGGCGGGACCAGCGGGGGAACGATCTGGGACACCGTCGCTGTGGGTGAGGCTGCGAGATTCGTGACCGCGACCGTCTGTGGAGCGGTCGTCTCGAGGACGTCCAACTCCTTCACCGTGCCGTAATCGGGATCCGAGAACGGAAACGGGTTTCCGCCTGACATCGACACGGGGCTAACGGTGGTGGGCGCATTAACGGTGACCGATTCGCTCCACTTGTTGTTGGTGTAGTCGCCGAAGCGATAGGTGGTTCCTGCGGGCAAGGTCACCGCGACGGAGGGGTTTTCAGACGTGATCGTCGCCCACGCGGGGCCGGTGGTCGCAGGAGCAGTCTGGCCATGGAGGAGCGGTGTGGCGAGAAGGAGCGCGATCAGAGAATACTTGCGAAGCATCATGCAGGGCCTCAGGCGAAATCGGGATTTCAGCTACATCGATAGTTACATCGGCAAATCCTCACCGAAATTACCCAAAAGCATTAGTCGCCCTGTTACGTTTGTTCGGTGATCTACCTCATTGGGTCATCAACATACAGGAAATGGCTGGGACCGACCGCCTCCCGGCAATCGAACTATAAGGAATTACGGCCGCGAGGATTCGGTTGGCGTATCGGCCCAATAGCTGCTCCGCGCGGTAACCACGAGGCCAGCGTAGTTGGGTACGCGCAGTTCCAGAACATGCAGGCCGGGATGGGGCGATTGCGGCTGAAAACTGAGCACGTAGCGGTTTGGGATATGGTTCGAGATGGTGGCCAGATCGCGGTCGAGGCTCTTGGCGTTGGTGAGTTTGAAGTACTCGCCGCCAGTGAGGCGGGCGACCGTCTCCGGGATGTTCTTCTGCAGGCCATCGAAGGCGGCGATTGCGGCGGCTTTGGCCAAGCGCAGCGGCGGCGCAAGCAGGCTCAGGCAGTCGTATGCCTGGGCACCCGGATTCTGCTTCAGGTTGACATTGGGATCGTTGGGGTCGCGGCTCATGCAGCCGTGAGCCGGACCTGGGGTGGAATCGCCCAGGGCTTTGGACGATTGATGCTTGAAGTCGGAAATGCCGGAGGAGAAGCCAATACTGTAGATGGCGGTATTGGTGTCGCTGATGGCGCGCAGCGCGTCTACGAGCTTGAGCTTGCTGCCCCGGTCGTTCGACTCCGCGATGAGCAGGATGGCGCGGCGGTACTCCGACGGCTGCTTGCGCAGCAGGTCGAGCGAGAAACCGAGCGAGTCGAGGGTGGCGGCTCCGTCGTCTCCGTTGTCATCCGCGATGAGCGCTTCGATGGCCTTCGAGGCCACGTCGAGGTCCGAGGTGAAGCCCTGGACGAGCACCGGCGAGCTGTCATAGCCCACTACGGCTACCCTGTGCGGCACCGCGCCGACGACCGAGTCAAGCATCGCGCTGAGCGCCGCGTACTTCGAGAGTTCGCGAGCGCCTGCTCCGCCGCCTTCAATGTCGACGACCAGGGCCAGCGGCTCGCCGTCGGTGTCCTGCTCCAGCGTGAGTTTTTGCCGGACGCCGTCGTCGGTGAGGGCGAAGTCCTCAGCCTTGAGCGTGAAGACCAGTTCGCCGGCCTTGTTGCGCACCAGTGCCGGAACGAGGACAAGTGTGGATTGGCTGGTGATGGTTGGAGTCTGCGAGATGGAGGCTGGCGCGGTCTGAGACGGCGTCCAGGTTGGGCCCTGGGCGAGCGCGGCGCGGAGACAGACGAGCGCGATTCCAGCAAGGAGCCTCAAGATGGAAAACCCTCCGCAATCAAGTCTAATTGCGAAGCTACTGCGCTTACTTAACCCCGGATGACCGGAAGGCGGGCGCTGGGGCGGAGTTGGCCGCGCGCGGGGCCGGCTCCGCCGT
>Ga0182024_10015627_pt1 | contig 14496 bp, 6 predicted proteins | sample P32metaG_FD_120480 | JGI IMG/M metagenome (GOLD analysis project Ga0182024, IMG submission 120480) | Permafrost microbial communities from Stordalen Mire, Sweden - P3-2 metaG (Illumina Assembly) | ecosystem: Environmental > Terrestrial > Soil > Wetlands > Permafrost | place: Sweden: Stordalen... | reverse complement strand
CTTGCTGACGCGCACGCCGGCGGACTTCAGAGCGCGCTTGTATCCCTCGAGCCTGCCGAAGCCGGGGCTCATTGGCGGTCCGCAGATATGGCCGATGCGCTTGCAGCCGCTCGCGATCAGGTGCTGCGTCGCCATCTTGCCGACAAGTACATCGTCGCCGCCGATGAAGGGTGCCTTCACGCCGGGCACGTCGCGGTCGAGCAGAACATAGGGGACGTTTCGGTCCTTTAGTTTGCAGAACGAGGCGATGTCATTGCCGGAGGTAGCAATGACCATTGCATCGATGCCGATAGAAAGCAGGTGCTCTATCTCTCGCGATTGAATCTCGGGATTCTCCTCCGTCCACGAAATCAGCATCGAGTAGCCGTGCTTTCTAAGTTCCGTGGACATCGAGACTGCTATCTCTGAAAAGAAGGTGGACATGAGATCCGGCACGACGAGGGCCACGATGGAAGAACGGCCCGTGACCAGCGCCCGCGCCATCAGGTTGGGCCGGTAATTGAGTTCCTTCATGCGCTGGAGGACGCGGTTCTTTGTGCCCTGCCCAATGTCGGGATCGTTGCGAAGCGCCTTGGACACGGCGCCTACGGAGACGCTAAGGTCGCGAGCGATGTCTTTCATTCTTACAATTGCCATAGGCTCGATTCGGGATGCCAGTCTCGGGCGTGCAGTTGAACATAATGTCCGCGAAGGTTGATTCTGACCTTCATTCTTGCAAAGTTTAGCGATTTACGCGGTCTGTTGTTGTACCAATCGCGGCGCGTTCCAGCGAAAAAGAGCCAAAGAGAGCAAGGCGGCGATGGGCAACATCATGCCGACGCGCAAGGAAAACGAACTGGACAAAACTCCCAATAGCCAGGGAAGGAGGGCAGACCCAAGCGCACAACACGCCAACATGACACCCATGACGCGATTCGAATAGCCGCCGGAAAGAGCCGTAGACAACAGCAGCGGGAACAGCGGCGAAATACAAATTCCCATGACAGCCGTAGCAACTGCAATCTGAGCGAACGATGAGGAAACCAGCAGCCATAGCAAGCAGATCAGGGACGCTAACATAGCGGTTCGCAGCAGGACGTTTTCGATGACGGGAGAGACGAATCTCGCCATCAAGAGGCGCCCGGCGATGAGGCCAATCCAGAAGAGAGAGAGTATCCATTGGGCGGCCACTAGCGGGCCCGAGCTGTAGCGTGTTGCGAACACCGGCACCCATGCGCCGATCGACGCCTCAATTCCGCCATAGACGAGGAAGGCCAAGGTGCAGAGCATGGCGCCCGCGGGCAGATGTTTGCGCCGACCCGCGGGCAGGCTCTCAAGCGTTCGCGGCGCAAACGGCGTCTCGACCGGCGCAACAAAGAGCGGCAGGAGGTATAACGGCGCAAACAAGCAAAGGCGTATGGAGGGGGAGATTCCAACCAGGAGCACGGTGCTGAGGCACGGGGACACGACAGCGCCGACACACCAGGCAGCGCCCAGGTTTGCCAGTTGCCGGGCACGAATTGAGACCGGCGCCGTCCCAACCAGCAGGTTCAGCGAACTCATGAGGTGGCCGAGGCCAAAACCCATCAGAGCCAGCGCAAGCATTCCGGCGCCGAAGCCATGGCTTTGATGGGTTGACCAAGCGAAGAGCAGGCAACCCAGAGCGGCCATACAGGCCCCGCGCTGAAGACATCGCCGCAGATGCTGGGACATGGTCAATGTCCCGGCGAACGAACCGAGAAACAGGCATCCGACCAGCATGCCCGCCTCATGGTCATGGAGACGCCATTGGCCGAGCAGATGGGGCAGTAACGGTCCGAGCATGGTAGACCCCACTCCGGTGAAGGCCATGACCAGACGCCAGATTGGGGAGGTTGCCTCGATTTTCGGCATCGCAGACTCCATACTAACGAAAGCGGAGAGGAGCCTAGTACTGCCCGCCGTTCCCAAAGAACAGTTTGAGGGCAAACTGCAATTCACGTGCATCGGTCGGACTATCGCGGGTCGAGGTAATCGAAGCAAAGGCCGAATTGTTCGGAGTGAGCGTACCCGGCTGGCCGAAGTTGGGGTGATTGGTCAGATTGAACGACTCGGCCCGGAACTCAAGCACGGTAGCGTCGCTGAGGTGAAACAGCTTCTCAATTCCCAGGTCGCCGCGATGGAAGGTAGGGCCGAACGCCTGCGCCGGCGAGGACCCGAACGGCGCGAAGTTATTCTGGCCGATCAAAGCCGCGGCCGCAGGATACGAGTAAGCCGCAGAGTTGAGCCAATGCGTTAGGTTCTTTGCATTCGCATACTGCGGCCCCGTGGGCAGTGCATAGCAGCCACCGGTGCTGGTCTCGGGCGCCGTGCAGGCGACGGTCAGTGCCTGTCCGCTCTGATAGGTGAAGATGCCAGTGGCAGTCCAGCCGCCAATGAACGTATCGAGCCAGCCTTTCCGGTTGATGAAGCTCCTGCCCACGCCAACCGGGATCTTCCAGATACCTCCGGAGTGGAAGACATTCTCAGACTCAAAGTCGAGGTTCCCGTATTCGCCCTGCATGCCGAAGCCGGGCACCAGCGGGCCGCGATAGCCGAGCGAGTTAAAGAGGTCGGAGTCGGAGCCGTAGCCCAGCAGCCTGGACCAAGTATAGTTTGCAATCAGGCTGGCCCCGTTGTTTCCGAGATACTTCTGGTACGTGGCCTGAAGGGAATTGTAGTTGTTGGAACCCTCCGACCACATTTCATAGTTGTTCTGTGCGATGCAGGGATATTGATCGAAGTAGTTCAAAGCGTTGGGAGTGTTGGTGCCAATCCCGCCGTCATGAACGAGCCCGGTAAGCTTCGATGGGCAGGCCGCGCTTGGGGTTACAGGAGTAATGGAGATATTGGTCGGCAGCATCAGATCCGCACGGTTGTTATCGATAGTGCTTTCCACATGCTTCGACTGAGTTGCGATGAAGCCGATCTGCAGGCTCTGCGAAGGAGTCAGCAGTTGCTGGACGGAGAGGTTCTCCTCCTGGACGTAAGGCATATGGCTGTTGTACTGATTGCCTCGCGGCGAGATCTGGAAGCCCTGAGCCGCCGTCGGATTCAGTGGCACTCCTGCCAAGCCCTCATCCATAGCGCCGTACGTAGGCGCGCCGTTGTTGGCGTTGGCCGAGTCGGAGGCGAGGCTTCCGCTGGAAAGGCCCGGGGTGATGTTCACCGCGAAGCTGAACGGATAGTCGTCACCAGGATTGTAGCCATCCCCACGCGAGTAAATGCCGGCATAGAAAATTCCATAGGCGCCGCGGAGAACACTGTGCGGGTAGAAGTTCCAGGCAAAGCCAACGCGCGGAGAGAAGTTCGCCTCCGGCACGACCGCAAGCTGGTGGTTGGATGTGTAATTGAGGTTAATGCCCGACGCAGCCAACAACGATGTAAACGATGCTGCAAGCGGGATATTCTTCGAGCGGTCGTCGATGAGGTACTCTGCCTGGCCATTGGGAGCGGAGAAGCCGGGAACGAAATTCGCCCCGTGGCCGTTGTGATCGACACCGAGACGGAAGTACTCCCAGCGCAGCCCCAGGGTCGCAGTGAATGTCGACGTCAAGCGCCAGGTATCGGTGAAGTAGGTGCCGAAGTAGGGACGCCGGTAGTCCTGCTGGGCGAGCGGCGAACCCTCAATTTGATTCGTGCCTCCAATGTAGTTGTAGTATCCGCAGCCGGTGGTCGATCCTCCCGTCAATTCAAGGTTGGTATTGCAAACGCTGGACACGGAGGAGACGGTAGGTTCAATCACAAACTGGGCGATTCCCAGGTTGAAGGTGGAACCGTTTGGGTTGTTGACGTAACCGCCGGTATAGGTGAAGTACCCGTGCGGGAACTGGCCGCTGAAGATGGCATTCTTCATCTTCTCGAAGTCCACTCCGAAGCGCATCGAGTGGCGGCCTCTCTCGATCGATACATTGTCGTTGTACTGGGTTTCAGCGCCGATTTCGTTCAGCGGAATGTTGTTGTGTTCCCCGAGTTCAGACAGTCCTGAGATCTTGATCTGAGCCAGGCCGCCATTCCCCGCCGCGTCCGGGATGCCGGGGATTCCGTATTGCGCGTTCAATCCGGCGGTCTCGCCGTAGGGCTGCACCCGGTTCATGTGAATCCGGTTATACCCGATGCGGAACTCGTTCACGATGCTTGGTGAGAAGATGTGAGTCTCTCCGATAGCCGCACCGAAGATCTTGTCCGACTCCGTGCCCACGGTCGCCGAAGTACCGCAGTCTGCGAGCGTTGAACAGGGCGCAGGAATAATGCGCGGGATGTTGCCATTGCTCGCGCGCGCGAAGACCTGATCTTTGGCTGAAATGTTCTGGTCCACACGCACATCGAACGAATCCTGCGTCTGGTAAAGCTTCGGGTCACTCACATAGTTGTTGCTGAAGTTCAGTCCATTCGTGTCTGGCAGTGGAAAAAGTCCAGCCAGCCCTGCCGACACAGGGGAGATACGACTGGCAGGCAGAACATTGGTGCAGATCGCGCATGCTCCCACCCCCGGAGCAGCGCCTGTGGTCGTAAACGGATCGCGCACATAGCCGGCCTTGACTGCCTGAATTCCGGTCACTGGATCGATGGCTCCAGCGGAGAGGTAGCGGGTGGTGGCGGGGTCAAAGATCTGGCCTGCGGTTGTCACCCGGCCAAGCAGGTCTGTTTGTGTTCCCGTGCTATACAAGTCGGTGAAGTTGGTGAACTTTGAATTCTGCTCCAGTGCAGTGGGAACGGACGATGTATAGGCCTGGCCCTGCACCAAGCGCAATCCGGAGTAGTCGCCGAAGAAAAATGTGCGGTCCTTGCCGTTATATAGATGCGGAATCGACAATGGGCCACCGATGCTTGCGCCGAACTGGTTCCGGTTGTACCGGGGTCGTGCGAGCCCGGCCTTTTTGAGGAAGTAATCTTCGGCATCGAAGTATGCATTCCGGTTGTACTCCCAGATGTCACCGAAGTACGTGTTCTGACCGGACTTGGTGACTGCATTGATGACCGCGCCGCCCGATCGCCCATACTCCGCCGAGTAATTGCTGGTCTCGACTTTGAACTCCTGCAGCGCATCCGGTGGCGGCAGCAGCGTGAACGAATTGCCATTGCCGAAGTCCGCCGTCATGTTGTTGTTCGTGATGCCGTCCAGCAGATAGTCGTTGAACGTGGTTACTACTCCATTGGCGGTGAACGTTCCGCTTTGCACTTCGCCGTGGCCGCTGTCGTAAACAGTCGTGGTCGTCCCCGGCGCAAGTTGGGCGAGCAAAGTGTAATTGCGGCCGTTCAACGGCAGATTGTTGATCTGGTCTTCAGTCACCACCTGGCCAACAGATGCGTCCTGCGTCTGTAGCGCAGCCTGGTCCGCGGTTACCTCAACGGTCTCCGACACCTTCCCCGGCCTGAGCGTGAGATTCAGCTCCTCGCGTTCCTGAATCGCAAGCGGCACGTGGGCTTGCTCTGCCTGCTCGAAGCCTGGAGCTGCTGCTGTGATGGTATAGTTCCCGATCTTCAGCGCGGTGAACGTGTAAATCCCGCGTGCGCTTACCTTTTGCTGCTGAACCAAGCCAGTCGCTTCATCGCGCACGGTGACGGTAGCGCTGTCGACCACAGCGCCCGAGGTGTCCGAAATAGTGCCCACCAGCGTGGCGGTGTCGATCTGCGACCACGCGCGGGGCATCAGACAGAGAACGGACGCGGCGAGTAGGAAAAACTTCTGAACTTGCCTGCGGGTGAAGGCCATGGGCAGGCGGCAGGTCGTGCTCGGTTGATTTCTCACGGGAAAGTCTCCTTTTGGACATGACCGGCTAAGGACGCCGAGCGCAATGGTTTTAGCCCAAAGTTCTGCACAAGGGGTGTTATGGATAACAGCTCCAGAATATAGGCCGATTATGAAACGTGTGTCAATAGACTATAACGATTTATGTTGGTACTTCATCGATTAAGTATGTGACGCCGCGATGAATCTCTGCAGCTTTTGGCGCAAGGCTCGCCTGTTCCGCTCGTGGGAGGGGTACGCGAAGCGGCCAGAAGAAGGAATTGCGCTCTAGCGGGTCGATGGAGACGCCTGCGAGCGCCCTGCTTGGCCTGTATGTATTGAGAGTCGGCCACGGCGGCCAAGGGTTGCCCAGCGGCCCTGAAATGCATGCTCCGCGCAATATGACCCAGCTCCCCAGGCGACTTCGACCAGCGCCTCGCAGCTTCGCGTGTGCCGGGTTATCGCCGGCGAACCTCGATCACATCGACGCGGCCCGCACCGCTGAAAGGCAGGGTGATCGTGTCCCGAACCTCGCTCCCTCGAACGTCTCGAGCCTCGCCGTTCGTCCAGGACGTGAAGCTGAACGCTCCGTCGGGGAAGCCTGGGATGGATAGTTTGGCGGACGCCGTTGTGCTGTCGTTGCGGAACAGGACAATCAGGCCCTCGCCGCTGCGGGCCAGGCGCGCATACCCATCCCATTGATCGATGCGAGGTTGCTGCCAGCTTCCCAGCGGGAAGAAGGAGTCGGTGAGGGAGACCGCGTTACGCAGGCGTGTGTAGCGCGCGATCCACTCGTGGATATGCTGCGAGTCGGCGTCGGATTGCTTGCGCAGATCTCCGAGAAAGAGCGGGCCGGAGGCCATCGCGGTGGCGAGATGCTCCTGCCAGGGAGGCGTCTCGGCCTGCAGATTGCCGATAAGGAGCGTCTCGACCGGAATGGCCATCGCGCGTTGGTAGAGGAGCGTCCTCACCTGCAATGGACCGGCGGCCTCGGCGGTCTGGTCGCCGATATTGCTGATCCAGTCGAGGTCCGCGAAGCGAAGCAGGCCATAGTCGATGAGGTGCTTTTCGCCCCACAGCTCGAAGGAGTAATCGATCAGGAGAGATGGGAAGCGTTGGTGCAACGTGCTCGCAATCAGGTCGAGCGCTTCGTAGATGCGCTCGTTCGATTCCTGTGGCGTCTTATATTCCTCGCGCTTCTCAAAGCATCCAGGCTGCTCGCCATAGGTGTTGAACACGGTCGTGAGGTCCAATTTAATGTAACGGAGCTTGTAGCGCTGGACCAGCGTGGAGATGCGCTCGATGGCGGCGAACTTGTAGGGCGAAGCCAGCGACATCACCACGCCGGAGCCGCCGTTTGAGATACGTGGACTTCCGTCAGGTTCGCGGCAAGCCCATTCGGGATGGGCAAGGAAGTCGTGCGCTTTGATATCGATCAGAGCCAGCGGAGCCCACAGGCCGCGTCTGAGTCCGAGGGCGTCGGCCTGCGCGAAAACGGGGTCAAGGCCTGCCGGAAATCGCTTCGTGTCAACATCGTTATCGCCATATCGGAGCTCCCAACCGTCGTCGAGGGTGAGCAGAGTGAAGCCGTCCGCCGCGGCTTTGGGGATGACCTCATTCAGGAGTCCGGCGTTGATGTCTTTGCGAAATGGCTCCCAGGTGTTATAGACCCAAGCCGGCGCTGCGTTCTCGTGTAGGTGTGAGATCCGGTCGCGAACGTACTCGGGGATGCGCCAGTGCGGGTCGGCTGCAGTGCCACGCTTGTAGAAGAGAACCGAGACGGCTGCGGAAGTGAAGGTCTCCCGGGGCGCCAGCGTGCGCTCGAAGGGGAACAGGTCCGTGTCGTACATTGCGGCAAACGCAGGCGCCCACTGCGTCCAGCCGATCTGGCCCAACTCGACGCGTTTCATGTATCCGGGCACCTCACTGAGGATCGCGAAGCCGATGCCGGTCTTGGCGTTCTCCAACAGCACGGCGACATCATTGACGCGGCCGGTGAAATAGATCTCGCGCGGCTGCTCGCCGTAGCCACCGAATGCAATGAGGTCGTGCTCGGAGCCAGGTGCAAGGGCCGCGGCAGCGACGGTAAGGTGATGCAGGACAACCGGCGCCGCCCCCGTGTTGGTAATGCTGAGATACTGGCGAATTGCGGGCTGGTTCGCGCCGAGTTCATAGTGCACCGTGACGGTCAGCAGCGCGTGCCTGGCGCTGAAGGTCAGGTCGAGATGCTGGGTTCCGTCTGCGGAGCGCTCCTGATGACTGCCACTCAGCGTTACATCTGCGGACTTGCCCGAGACGCTCTTGCCGTCGGCGGTGAACTCGAACTCGTTGTAGCCGCGATGAATAAACTCGGGAGAGACAAAATCGAAGCCGGAAGTGAGATCGGACCAACTTGCAACTTCGAGGCCGTGCTCCGGCGTGAAGTCAACGATCTTACGGATGATTCCGTTGTCCAGGGTCCAGCTTTGCGGCTGTGCGTGGGCGGAGATCGAAATAAGGATCCAGGCGAAGGCCGCGGCTTGAGCGAATTTCTTCATAGGTCAGCGCGGCTCCAGAACAACGGTCATCGGCAGATTCGGGGCTTTGTCATCCTTGCTCTGCATCCAGGCGGAATAAATGAGGTCGCGAAGCATTGCCGCCCCCTCGGCCATGCGCATTGCAGTGAAGCTGTCGAGGGCAGCCGTTCCAGCGGCGGCGATTGCTCCCTGCTTCTCGAAGCCGTAGACGTCGCCGGCAAAGCCGCCTTCCGTGCGGAGATAGGTCAGCGTATCGGCGAAGGAGTCGGGGACTGCGCGCGCGGGGTGCATCTCGGACTCGATCGACTTTGCGGTGATCTTGCCGTCGTCGATGGCCTGGTCGGTGACCACCTCGTAGTTGTGGTGGATGGAGCCGCTGGCGGTGTAGCCCTTGGGGTTGGACTTCTCCACCCAGCCGGCGGAGTTGACGGAAGCATGCAGTGGCATGCAGCCATCGCCCACGTAGTGGCCGAGCCAGCCGGCGTAGAAGAGCGCGGCGTCCTCGATGTAGGGCAGGTCGGCTTTGCCGAGCGGGACCATGTCCGTGCCGCGCGCGGCAGGAACGTCGCCCTGGACGATGCGGTAGACGATGAACGTTGAGACCAGACGCTGGTAGACCTCCTCCACCTGCCACGGCAGTGTGCCGGTGAACTGCGGTGTCAATTGCGCAGCCTGTTCGGGATGTTGCTGGCGGAGAGCTTCCAGCCGTTTGAGGTACTCGTAGCGCTGGCGCGGCAGCGGACTCGCAGCCATGGCCGCCTCGTAGCGAAAGATGTGATCGGGGCTGGAGGACTTGGAGAGATCGGGTGCGGTTCCCGGCCGCCACCGATCGGGTTCGGGGCCGAGATAAGAGATTTCGCCGACGGCGCGCGGGCTGCGCATGAAGGCGGGCATGTCCGCGGGAAGAGATTCGGCGGCGGCCTGGTTGACGAGGCGATGGCCGCGATTCGACCATGCACCGGCAAGCTGCGGGTTCAGAAGCAGCAGACATATTGCTGCCGAGGTCAGCTTCTTGATCATTTTTCCCTCTCCTGTCAGGTGGCGTGCAAGACGATTGCACCTATTGCATGATGAGATCCGCATGGAGCGGAAGGTTCGCCGAAGAGTCGCCGGCGTAGATTGTGAAGGTGCCGGGATCCACCTTCCAGTCATGGTCGGACGCAGACCAGTAGGCGAAGGAGCGGCGGGTGAGTGGGAGCGTGATGGTACGACTCTCGCCGGGGGCGAGGCGGACCTTCTGGAAAGCTTTGAGTTCGTAGCGCGGGCGGGGTAATTGAGGGCTCTGCTCGCCGACGTAGATCTGGGCTACATTGGCGCCGGCAACTTTGCCCGTGTTGCGGACGGTGACGGTGACAGTGATCGCGTCGTCGGGACGCATGGCGGTGCGGCTGACTTTAAGATCGCTGAAGGCAAAGCTCGTGTAGGAGAGGCCGAATCCAAAAGCGAAGCGGGGCTGAACGTTGGCAGTGTCGATCGAGGGAGTGACGTAGTAGCGGTAGCCGAGAAAGACGCCTTCGGAGTAGTGAACCTGCGCGGGGGCTCCATGGCCGGTGCAGGAGTCGCCGGTGAGACAGGGCGCGTTGGAGTTGTCGGGCTGCGGGTAGTAGCTATGAAAGGTTGGATTGTCCTCCCAGCGTCTCTCAAAGCTGACCGGCAATTTGCCCTCCGGGTTCTGGACGCCGAAGAGGACGTCGGCGAGGGCAGCGCCGCCTTCTTCGCCGGGATACCAGAGCTGGAGCAGTGCGGGGACACGGTCGATCCAGGGGTTCATGTCAACGTCGCCGCCGCCGGTCAGCGCGAGGATGGTGCGCGGGTTGAGGGCGGCGAGGTTGCGGATGAGTTCGTTCTGCAGGGGAGGCAGGGCGAATGTCCGGTCGGAGCCTTCGTGTTCGGTGGACTTGTCGAAGCCGGCCGCGATCAGGACGGCATCGGAGGTGCGGGCGATGCGCTGGGCCCGCGCGGAGAGGATGGCATTCTCGTTGATAATGCCAAGGCCGGGATAGACCTCGGCGTCGTTGGGCAGGTAGTCCAGGCGGATTTGAATGGTCTGCCCCTTGCCGAGCGGGTGCGGGAGAGCGATGTACCAGGTGCCCGCTTCGACCGGAAGCGGGTCGGTGAGGCGCTGATCGTCAATAGACAGAGTGTGGCGGTCAGCGGCGCGACCGTCATGAATCACGGCATAGTAAGTGCCCGCCGCGGGCGCGGTGAACTGGCCGGTAAAGCGGATGGAACCCGTGCGCGAGGTGGAGATACGGTCTTCGTTAAGGTCGGGGCGGGTCATCTCCTGCGAGGGACCGGTGAAGTCGCGGGCAGCGAAGACCTGCTGGGTGAGACCATGATTGAAGTGGGTTGCGTGGAAGACGTCGAATCGGTCAGGTAAGCCGGTGTCATATACAACCGTGTGGGCGCAATTGGGCTGCGCCGGCGCGTTGTTGAGAAAGGCCGCGAGGCCTTCGAGGATGCTGACGGAGTGATAGGTGCTGACGACGGCGCTGCCTCCGCCTCCCATAACCGCGGGCGAGGCGTTGGGGCCGATGACGGCGAGCGTGCAGATACGTGCCGGGTCCAGAGGCAGGATGCTGTGTTCGTTTTTGAGCAGAACGATGCTCTCGCGTGCGACCTTAAGTGCAGTCTGATCACTGGCCTCCGAGAAGAGCGAAATAGAGTCGTCGGGCGGGCGGCCGTTGGCGCTAAAGCGGAGGATGAGGCGCAGAATACGCCGGACGTGGTCGTCGATGGTCGCCTCGGAGACGCGGCCGTCCTTCACGGCAGGCAGCAGCGTGTCGGGTGCCATGAAATTGAGAAAGGGCATCTCCAGGTCGAGGCCGTTATTCACTGCGGCGACGCCATCGTAGACTGCGTTCCAGTCGGACATAATGACGCCGCTGAATCCCCAGTCGTGTTTGGCAACGGTATTGTTGAGCCAGCCGTTCTGGGTAGAGTGGATACCGTTGACCAGGTTGTAGGAGTCCATGATGGCTCCGACGTGGGCCTCCTTCACCGCGGCTTCAAACACAGGCAGATCGATCTCGCGCATGGTCCGCTCATCGGCATCGGAGCTGGAGTTATGGCGGTTGTACTCCTCGTCGTTGAGGGCGTAATGCTTGATGGTGGCACTGACGCCCTGGGCCTGCACGCCGTTGATGTAGCCTACGGCAATGCGCGAGGCGAGCCACGGGTCTTCTCCCATGTACTCGAAGTTGCGGCCGCCCATGGGCGCGCGCGCAATATCGACGCCGGGACCGAGCAGCACGTCGACGCCGCGGGCGCGGGCATCGTGGCCAAGCGCAGTGCCCATCTGCTCGGCGAGCGCCGGATCCCACGTGGCCGCGAGCGCGATGGGCGCGGGATACGCAATGGCCGGTATGCCGGAGCGGAGGCCGGCAGGACCGTCGGAGAGGCGGATGGAGCCCAGGCCAATCGATGGTTCGGGGTGGGTATACCAGGTGCTGACGCCCCCCAGAAGTTCGATCTTCTGCTCCAGGCTCAGGCGGCCGAGCATGCCATCGATACGGTGCTCAATGTCGGGGTCGAGGGCTTGCTGGGCGGGAAGCGCCGTCGCAACTGAGAGAATGAGCAGAGATACAGCCAGGTAAAGGTGCAGGATATTGGTACGAAGTCTTCCGTAGTCGGTGTGGAGTCTGTTCATCAAAAGTGCCAACTTTATCGTTTAAGGTATCGTGGTTAGGTTGTCAACGGGGTAAATCTTTGCATTCTTTTCTAATGGCTATTGCCAGGCCGGTTTTGCTTGCGGCGATCGTGGTGGGAAGCTGTGCCGCGCAAGCATACAACAACCCGGTGATCCGTGGCATGAATCCGGACCCTTCCGTAGTGCGGGTCGGTTCGGAGTACTACCTGACGACCAGCTCGTTTGAGTACTTCCCGTCTTGTCCGGTATACCACAGCTTCGACCTGGTGCACTGGGAGCGGATTGGATACGCCCTCGACCGGCCGCAACAGTTCGCGACGCTCAACGATCAGCATCCTTCGACGTATGCCTGCACACTGCGTTATCGCGATGGAACGTTTTACGCGCTGACGACGGATGTGCGCGGCGTCGGGAACTTTCTGGTGACGGCCAGGAATCCAGCGGGGCCGTGGTCGCTGCCGCTAACCATCGACAAGGGAATGTTCGACCCGAGCCTGTTCTTCGATGATGATGGCAAGGTCTATTACACCCGCCGCGGACCCGATGCGAAGCATGGCATCGTGCAGGCCGAGATCGATCCTGCGACCGGGAAGCTGCTGGGCGAGTTGCGCACCGTGTCGTCGGGCATGGTGACGGACGATGCGGAGGGGCCGCATCTCTATAAGATCGACGGCTGGTACTACCTGAGCCTGGCCGAGGGTGGGAGCAGGTTTCTGCACATGGAGACGATCGGGCGCTCAAAGTCACCCTGGGGGGCCTTTGCGCCGGACCCCGCGAATCCCTGGGCAGCGCAGCATCAGTCGTGGGACTACCCCGTGTTGAGCGTGGGCCATTGCGATCTCGTGGACACGGCGGCGCACGACTGGTGGACAGTGTGCCTGGGCACGCGGCACTACAACTCGCAGCATTTCTCGCTTGGCCGCGAGACGTTTCTGTTTCCCGTGACGTGGAAGCAAGGCTGGCCGGCGGTGAGCACGCAGTGGATGCGGTCGCTGGAGGTAAAGCACCCGCCGCTGGCTGACCACCCCTTCGCAGCACCGCCTGAACGCACTGATTTCACCTCGAGCACACTCAGCGGCGAGTGGAACGTCTTGGGTCCCGCGGGGTTGCAGGCGATGTCGCTAACGGAGCGGCCTGGATTCCTCAGGCTGCATGGGCGACCGGCATTGTCGTTTCGGCAGACGACCGCATTCGTGGGACGCAGACAGACAGAGTGGAACACGACCTCAACCGTCCGCCTCGAATTTGAACCGAGGATGGATGGCGAGAGCGCGGGACTGACCGTGTTCATGTCGCCGCAGTACCACTACGACGTATGCAAGACCAGGCGCGGCGGCAAGAACTATGTGCAACTGGTGAAGCAGGTGTCCGACATGCACGAGGTGACGGAGGAGGCGGAGGTAGGCGATGGGCCTCTGCTGTTGCGGGTGGAATCGACCGCGGAGAACTATCAGTTCTCGTTTGCTCCGGAGGGGGGTGCGTGGGTGAAGTTGGGGTCGGGCGATGAGCGCCAGATTGCCAGCGAGATTGCGAATGTGTGGAGCGGCATGTATTTGGCGATGTTCAGCCTGAGCCCCCAGCCTGAGCGAGCAGCGCCTGCGGATTTTGCATGGTTTGACTACACGCTGGGAAAGCAAGGACAAGGGACGAGGTGAAACTCGCGGAGTTTACCCCAGCTTCAACTGCGGCGCCGCCACCAACCCCTCCCCCGCAAACTCCCCCGCCACAAACTTCCCCCACGCCGCCGCCGCAATCATCGCCGCATTGTCGGTCGACATCGCCGGCGTAGGAAAAGCCACCCGCAACCCGCGCCGGTCCGCCTCCGCCTGAAAGCGCAGCCTCAACTCGCTATTCGCCGCCACTCCGCCCGACACCACAATCTCCCGCGCCCCAAACGCCTCCGCCGCCGCGAACGTCTGCCACATCAGGTTCCCCACCACCGCATACTGAAACGACGCAATCAAGTCCAGCGTCTGCACGTCGAAGAACCGCGGCAGCAACTCCGCCGCCTCGCCCACCTTCATCGCCGGATTCTCCTTCAGCGCCTCACCCAGCCCCTGCCGCCGCAACTCAATCGCCGCCCCCATCCCATGCGCCTGGATATACCGCAACACCGCCGTCTTGATCCCGCTGAACGAAAAATCGAAGCTTCGGCGATCCTCGGCTCCCTCTGTGCTCTCTCCGTTTCTCTGTGATCGCTGTGGTTCGCTCTTGTCTCGCCGCTTGATCTGCCCAAACTTGAACTCCACCGCCCGCGGATTCCCTCGCCCCGCCAGCGCATCCATCCACGGCCCACCCGGATACCCCAGCCCCAGCAGCTTCGCCACCTTATCGAACGCCTCGCCCGCCGCATCATCCACCGTCCGCCCAACATTCCTGTAGCGCCACCCACCTTCGCGGCCAGCCGGGTGGCCCATCCTTTCCGGCTTCATCGGATAGGGTGGGTTGCCTTCCGCCGGCGTACCCGAAAGTCCCCCCTGTTCTGCCAGATAAAGATGCGTATGCCCCCCACTCACCACCAGCGCCAGCAGCGGTCCCCCATCGTTCACTGTTCCCTGTTCCCTGATCCCTGTTCCCTGTTCCATCAGCACCGCATGAATATG
>Ga0182024_10015626_pt1 | contig 14497 bp, 16 predicted proteins | sample P32metaG_FD_120480 | JGI IMG/M metagenome (GOLD analysis project Ga0182024, IMG submission 120480) | Permafrost microbial communities from Stordalen Mire, Sweden - P3-2 metaG (Illumina Assembly) | ecosystem: Environmental > Terrestrial > Soil > Wetlands > Permafrost | place: Sweden: Stordalen... | reverse complement strand
GGCCTCGATACGATATTGGCCGAGCTGCATGCCCGGGGCGAGCGCCGGGGGATACGCCAAAGTCCCGGTTTCATTCTCCCAGGCTGGCCGATCGAGAATGTTTTCGTCCGTCTCCCGGGCCAACATCGCGGCAACTTTCGCGCGCACACCGGGGTCTGCCTGGGCAAGCAGCGCGGCTCTTTCTTCGCCCTCGAACTCCAGGGCCGCCTGATAGAGCTCTTCGATCTGCCTCAAGCGGTCGGGGGTCATTTCTCCTCTGTATTATTGCGCAGATACCGCTGCCGCAGTTTCCGTCCAATGGTTCCGAGACGAGGCCTGACAGGCGAAGTAACATTGTAGGAATGCCTGACGCCAACACCGCGGAAACGACGGAGATTCTCCGGGCTTCGACCTCGGGCGACGCCGAGGCACTGGGAAAATTGACGCCGCGGGTTTATCGCGAACTGCGGCGGATGGCGAATCACTTCCTGAAGAACGAGCGAGCGGGATACACATTACAGGCGACGGAGCTGGTTCACGAAGCGTATCTCCGGCTGGTGGATGTGAACCGGGTGGAATGGCAGGACCGAGCCCATTTCTTCGCCGTGTCGGCCACGCTGATGCGGCGGATTCTGTTGGATCGGGCAAGGAGACGGCTGGCCGCGAAGCGTGGAAAGAGGCCGGTGGTCGTGGGTCTGGACGCCGCCGCGGACGTCGCTTCCGAGCGGGCCCGGGAGTTGATCGCACTCGACGATGCGTTGAGCGCACTGGCGGAACTGGATCCCCGAAAGGCGCGCGTCATTGAGCTGCGGTTCTTTGCCGGGTTGAGCGTCGAGGAGACGGCGGAGGTGCTGAAGGTATCCGCCGAGACGGTGATGCGCGATTGGAAGTTTTCCAGAACGTGGCTGTTGACCGAGCTCGGAAGCTTGCCGGGATCGCCCAATTAATTTTTCGTTGCAATGCCAGTTTTTGGTTTCATCATGCGCCTTTTGGTCTGAGGGCAGCGGAAGCTGCTGACATTCACAAAAGGGAAGGAAATGACATGAAGACAATATTGGCGGTGGTGTTGGGAACAGCATTCGCTCCTTGGGCGAGCGCGGGCTGCGGGTCGATGGACCCGCCGGCGCCGGCGGTATCATTCAAACCCGCGGCGTACAGTGACCGCGGAGATGTTAGCCCGATCGCCGGGCTCTGGAAGTTCACCTTCGTCTCCAAAGGGAGCGTCGGGATACCGGACGGCACGATGGTCGACGCAGGCTATACCGCGTGGCACAGCGACGGGACGGAGTTGATGAACTCGGGGCGGGCTCCGTTGACCGGCAGTTTCTGCATGGGGGTTTGGGCGAAGACGGGGGAGTTTACGTATACGCTGAATCACTACGCCCTCTCTTGGGACCCGACGGGCAATGTTTTCGTAGGCCCAGCGAACATTCGGGAAAATATCACGCTGGATTACAGCGGGACGGGATTCACCGGTACCTTCACGCTGGTCCAATCCGATACGCACGGCAATACCGTGGCCACCGTCACTGGCATAGTCACCGCGACGCGGGTGACTGTCGATACGCCGTGACCTTTGTGGAAAGCGGCCTCCGCGAATTCGGCGAAGCGGAGGCCGCGAGAAGGCGAAAGTCTCGTACGCTTCTCCCAAGACGAATCCGCTTCGCATGACCAGAAAATCAAGAATCAACTTCCTCACATGACCTGGCCTGAAGTGCAGGAGCTTTTGACGCGCACCGACATGGTGATTATTCCGGTCGCGTCAGCTTACCAGCGAGAACTTGAATGGGTGCTGTGTGACGGCGAACCCGGAAGTTATCGCACCTTGACGGGAAACGCGCATCTCGTAGAAGTGCGTGACAACCCACCACTCCGGCCAGATCGTCTGGGCCCTCGGAAGGTGTGGCCCGAAATGATCTCCTTTGGATCGTGCGCGGCCTTTCGAGATCGGCCCTCAGTTCACTACCTTGGACCTACTCGCCTCCCGAGCGGGTTGCATAATCTTGTCCCACATCTCGGCGACCTCCCGGTCCTTGCCACGGATCGCGTGGGAGTAAATGTCGGCGGTCGTGCGCACCGAGGAGTGGCCCATGCGCTCTGAAATCGTCGCGAGCCCCGCGCCCTCCTCCAGCAGCAGGCTCGCGTGGGTGTGGCGCACCGTGTGGAGCGATACACCCTTGGGTAGGCCCAGCCGCTTGCAGATCCGCGACACCGTCGCCGAAATCGAATTCGGCATCAACGGCGTCCCGTCCGGGTTGGCAAACACCAGATCGAGGTCGGCGCGGTAGTCCGGGCCGTATTGCCGCCGAAACTCAGCCTGGCGCAGCCGGTGCGCCTCGATTACGTCCGGCATCGTCGGCGGCAGCGCGATTTTGCGAGGCACCTCCGTCTTGGTGTCCTTGAAGATAAGCCCATCCTTGGTCTGGCTGAGCGACCGGTCCACGAAGGCAGTGTTGTCGCGGATGTCGCACCAGCGCAAGGCCAGCACCTCGCCGCGGCGGCAGCCTGTGGCCGCACACATCTCCAGGAACGTCTGGAGGCACCAGGGGCCCAGAGCGGTATGGATCAGCGTCTCCTGCTCGCACGGAAGCAGCGATAGGCCGACACGCTTCTTCAGTTTCGGCAGATCGCTGTGAGTCACCGGGTTGGTAGTTGTCAGCCCCCACTTGATGGCGCGCACAAACGCCGAGGAGACGATGCCGGCGATGTTGCGGACCGTCTTCGGCTTCATTGGGCGCGGGGCCTTGGTCCGCCGGGTGTGGCCGCCTGACTTCAGCAGGCGGGCCCACTCGCGACTCAGGTTCAACGGCGTGATTTCGGTCAGATTCATCGCGAGCAGTTCCGGCGAGAGATAAGCCCGCATCATCTGGTATCCCTCAATCGTAGTGGGCGCGAGGTTTTCCTTCGCATACTGCTCGATGAACTCGTCCAGAAGCGTCGCCAGGGTTGTCGGCATCGGCGCGGCGACGCCCCCGGCGCGGGCCTTGCGCACCTGTTCCTCGGCGCGGCGCGTTGTTTCGGCGGCGACCGCCTCCTGCTTCGTTGCGAACCCTGACTTCCAGAAAAGCTCCTGCTTTTCACGAGTGGCTCCCAGGGTGAATTGGTAGCGCCATACCACCTTCCCCGACCGGTTTTTGCGTTTGTAGATGGGCATACGTCATGTCATCAATTGCTCGGTTTTCCGCTGAAGTCCAGTCGGTATTCCCGTCGGCATCCCGCAGGTGCGCTCCCAGTTTTCGAAGGCGTGCCGGGTGACGATCCAGCGCCGGCCGAGGCGAACGGCAGGGATAATTCCCTGCTCCAGCATTGCGTAGACTGCCACCCGGCCGATGTCCAGTCGGCGCGCGATCTGGTCCACCGTCATCCGCGCCCGGGGATTCACGGCCGGCCTGCACCCGCCTCCGCTTCCATCTGGCGGGCATTGCGGCACAACGCTCCGGACTTGACTGGGATTCGATTGAAGATTCGAGCGGCTTCGCATGGTCGTGTCTTTCCGACACCCACAACGAGGTCCGCTTTGCGGTAGACGCGCTGTCTGGTGAATCAGCTTACGTCATATATATACCGGAGAGCGGGAAGAAATGTCTCACGTTAAATCGATCGGAGCTGCGTTTTGATCGAAATCCGCCGTTTTGATGGAATATGGAACTCTCGCCGGGCGGGCGAGTGCGGGACCGGGTCGCGAAGGTCGAATGTGGCTAACCTTCGAGACCCAACCCCACATTTCTTACTCCAGCACTCGCACGCGGACTCTTGAGCCGTCTCGGCCGCCTCGATAGATTCGCTCAGTCGCCTTCTGAAAATCCGTGGTCTTGGCAGAAGGTATGTCCAGAAAGACCTGAGGATTCCGATCCGTCAAAGGAAACCACGAACTCTGGATCTGGACCATGATGCGGTGTCCGGGGCGAAAGACGTGGCAGATGTCCGGCATCACGAAATCGATCCGCGCCGGCTTGTCGGGTACGAACGGCTCGGGATTCTCGAAGCTGTTCCGGAATTTGCCACGGAACGGCTCCCCTCGAACCATCTGCTGGTATCCACTCATGTGGATCCCGACGGGATTGGGATCGGGATCGGGATAGTCGTTAGGATATACGTCGATCAGTTTGACGACAAAATCCGAGTCCGAGCCGCTCGTGGAAACCTGGAGTGTGGGCCGAATCGGACCAACGATGGTCACATCCTTTTCGAGCGGTTCAGTCTGATACACCAGCACATCGGTGCGCCTGGCGGCAAAGCGCTGATCATAGGTCATGTAATCGCCTGGCATCCCGGAGCCGATTTCGGCCGTCACCGGAACTGGTTTCGCGGGATCGCTAATGTACTCGTCGTAGGCGGACCCGTTGCCGCTTGCGGCGCTAAAGGATAAGGATCCCCCCGGACCGAAATAGAGAGAGCGCTCTATTGATTTCTGAGGCGGCCACTGGTCGAAACGAACCCACCGGGCGGTTCCGGTTTCAAAGAGCCACGCTTTCGGGACGCTGCCGCTCGGATCGGCTTTTAGCCCATCGCCTTTGCTTTTCAGGTTTGCCAGGAAGAAGGGCAACTCGATTTGCTCGCGATAGAAGTCGCCGGTTTTCGACGCGAAGCTGAGGTTCCCGAGTTTTTCCCCATCCCCACTCGACCAGCCGCCATGCCGCCAAGGCCCCATAACCAGCGTCTGAGCCGCAGCGGGTCCGGCCTTCTCATTGGCATAGAAGAGTTTAAGCGGACCGAACAGATCCTCGGCATCGAACCACCCGCCCACCCACAGGACCGCCGGCGTTACATTTTTCATATGGGGAGCCAGAGCCCGCCCTTGCCAAAAAGTGTCGTAGTTGGGGTGCTTGAGCAGATCGTCCCAGTAGTTGTTCTCGTTATGGAGATACAGTTCGTTGGCGTTGGCAAGAGGCCCCATGTGCAGGTAGAAATCGAACTCGTCTTGCGTGCCGTATTCGAAAGGTGCGCCGCGCCTGGGGCGCTCAGGTTCCCTGCGCGGCTTGAATCCAGTGTAGAAGCCAAAATTCGCGGCTAGATAAAACGCGCCATTGTGGTATGCATCATCGCCGTTTCCAACGTCACCCATAGGCGCTTGCGGCGAAACGGCCTTGAGTGCCGGATGTGGATTGATGAGACTGAAGGCCGCATGAAAGCCGGGATATGAGATGCCCCAGATTCCGGCCCTCCCGTTGTTGTTCGGGACGTTCTTGACCAACCAGTCGATGGTGTCGTAGGTGTCGGTGCTCTCATCGGTGTCCCTGGGGCCGTTGAGATGCGGGTTGTGGACGGGCACGTCAATGAAGGTGCCCTCGGACAGATAGCGGCCACGCACGTCTTGGTAGACGAAGATGAAACCTTCCTTCGTGAACAGTTCGGAGGGGCCCAAAACGGTCCGGTAGTTGTCGATCCCGTAGGGTGCTACAGAGTAAGGCGTCCGCAGCATCAGGATGGGGTACTGCTTGCTGGCGTCCTTCGGCACATACACGCTGGTAAACAGCTTTACGCCGTCGCGCGTCGGAATCCGGAAGTCGAACTTGGTGTAGTGCGAGCGCGTAAACTCGGCCTGTTGGCGAGCCTCGTCGGCCGGACTCGGCTGGCCAAAGAGAGACATCGCCGTTGCTGCCAGGAGGATGGAAACAGATCTTGTCATTTGAGTCCTTCAATTCGGGTTGGGCCTGCGTTTCTCGCTTGAAACGCTGAGTAGTATATCAGCAAACAAAATGGGCTGCGATCAACGCGCCTCAACTAAGAGAGCATGCTGGCAATCTGGACCGACCCTGCAATGACTTCCAAGCACTCGACCTACAGCCCCTTCACCAGATCCACAATCCGCACCTTCAACGTATCCGCCAGAATCTTTAGCGTTTGAAGCGTGACGTTGGCCTCGCCGCGCTCGATCTCGCCAATGTGCGCGCGGTGCAATCCAGTTTTGTCGGCGAACAGGTCCTGGGACCAGCCCTTTTCCTTCCTTAGCGCCCGCACTGTGCCGCCGACCTTCTTCTGGATGTCTTGCACCAAAAGCAGTTTGGCGGTACTCTGCTTTTATCCATACTGGTTATAACCAGTGGAGCACCGGCCGGGCGAACTTGTCATGTTTTCATACGATAAATATTTCGATGAGATTTACCAGTCGCTTCCGACCGGCTTGGTGATCGCGGCGTGTGGGCCGAAATCGCTGGTCGCACTGCGCTCTTTTTGCTTTTCCCTCAAGGGAGCGGCAATCAGGTCCGGTTCGGACGCGATGCTCTACAGAGATTTGCCGATCCCAATCGACTGGAATGCTGTGAGCACGCAAATGGAAGAGGCGTGCACCCGGGGCGTCCGGCTAATCATCGTCAATCGGTTCGAGGACAATTCCACCGCCGGGCTCGTGGCTCGACTACACAACGAACCCGGCTTCGACTTGTTAAATGGATCAATCAATCCTGTCAATGCGGGCATTCTTCAAGAGGGTTTCAGCGATTCCAAGCTCACCCTGATTGTGACGACGCTCGCGGAGAAAGAAAGCCAGATTCGGGCGCGGAGAATCGCCAGGATGACCGGCAGAGAGGAGGGGGTGTTTATTGCCGTTGAGCATGATCGCTTCAGCGACGATTTCTACTCTATTTGGGTTACGTCTGGGGCGACTGAAAAGAACTACGCGGCGGATTTCGTTTCAGAGTGTCCAGAGGTTCCCAGGGTTCAGCCGCAACCTCAACCTCCTGTTGCGCCTACCCAACCGATTGCGGAAGCTCCAGTAAAGCCGCGCGCATCATGGTTGCGACGGCTGATCGGCTGACCTCGTGGCATCTCGTAATACCTTAGTTATTTTCGCTTCGTAGTCTTGGTGTCTGCCTCTCTGTTTCGCCTCCGTTGCTCTCGCTTGGAATCCCGATATGGAATGCCACTTTCTCGACAAGTAGGGCAGTAGTTTCGGCGACCCGTGGACGGTTGCCTCTCCGGCGGATAGGACTTTTGACATCCGGAGCAAATAGCAAAACCGTCCTTGTCCGCGATCGCAATCATCAGTCTGAGAACCAAGACGGCCAACAGATTTGTTCGCGAGAAAGTATCGAAATCGATTCGCCACTGCTTTGCGGGCTTGTCCCAGTAAAGCCGTGGGTGAAGGCCAGCCTCACGCACCAAACGCCCAACATTTGACATCACAGCGAACCTAGCCTCTTCAACCGCGCTGTATGACTTATTGCGGACTGGCAGTTCCAATCTTAAGGCTTTCCAGTCTTCAACGGTTCCGACTTTTCCACAATTCAAGTCGACGCCGATTCTGTGCAAAGCTCGGAAACGAATGGCAAGGTCTCTCCAAGCGGCGACTGGCTCACGGAATCGCGAGCCCGGCATCGCTGTAGTTTTGATCACCAGTGCACCCCACTTTCGGGCGAACTCGAAAATCTGCTCGGCCATAGCCTCGGCTAGACCTGAGAATTCGTCCAAGAGAACAGGGCTGGGGCGTTTAGTCGAAGGTTGATTTGCATCCCACACCAGATAGTCGCCTTCCAGCGACACGACCTTCGGCGCAAACACAGAGGCCGTTTGGACCGGGCGCTCCTTGCGCACGACTGGGCCTTGTATCGTTGATTGTAGTGTCCGCATATGTCCAATTGGAGTCCTATTCTAGCAAGACCTGGTTTTGCCTAGCAACTGTTATATTGGGTTCACGTATGCTTTCAAGAAATACCAAGAACGCAACAGTCCAACAACGCTCATCACCTAGACGGCCTCAGCCGCACGCTGAGACACTATTGCTTCGTGGTAGCGAGGTCGCGGCCATGTTGGGAATCAGCCGAGCGCTTGCTTTCCGCTGGATGCAAGACGGTGTTCTGCCCACGGTCAGAATCACCGGAGCCCGCACGGTACGCGTACCAAGAGAAGCACTGCTCGATTGGATCGAGCAGAACACCGGCACTGGCTTGGCGTCATCGCCGCGGATCGGAGCAGAGCGCTCTACGCCGGCTCCTTCATCAAAATCTTCAGCGGGAAAAGGGACTACTCGAAATGCGATCTGAGCCAGAGCGCACGTCAAACTTAATTGCCGAGCGGTACTCCGAGCTTTCTCCATCGGGTAAGCTCCTGGTCTCCACGATGCGCCACGTTCAGTTCGGCCGGTTCGAGGAACTTCGGATCTGCAACGGCGAACCGGTGTGGGATCCACCACCTAAGCTGGTCAGAGTAACGAGAATCGGATCCGGCGAGGACCCGAATGTCACCGAGGCGGGCGACTGGATCCTGAAGGCCGCCGTTCGCGATCTATTCAGGGAATTTGCCGCCGTCCAGAATGGCAAAATCGATCGCATTGTATTTCACCGCGGCCTCCCCTCTCTGGTCGAGATTTCGATCTCCGCAACCGCTCCAAGTGACGGTTCAGGACGGAGTGAAGAGTGATCGAGAAACAGCGGAGCATCGATTTCGAGTTGGCTTCGATCGATCCTCTCGTGCTGAGTGTCGTTCGAACCGAGGCGAATCGGCTCGCCGGAAGCTGCGGATTCAGTTACGGGGATCGTGACGACATTCGCCAGGAGCTCCTGCTTGATTGCTTGGTGCGCCTACGCCGGTTCAACGCCTCAAGATCAAGTCGCCGCACTTTCTTGTATCGCGTCGTTCGACACCGGGTTGGCACCCTCCGCGAATCCCAGTCGGCGGCTTGCCGGGATTATCGGCTTTGCACCGATTCCCTCGACGGTCCCGCCCACCTCGTTACGAGTAAATCGATCATACTGGGCGACACCACATCCACTGACACCTGTGAGGCACGAATTGGCCAGTACTCGCTGTCGTCATGGGAACGTGAGGAACTCCGGATTGATGTCAATAAGGTGATTTCGACTCTACCTTACGAATTGGCGGTCATAGCAAATCTCCTCCGATGTATTGGGGCGGTTGACGCAGCGCACCAGCTTGGGATGCCTCGGGCGACGTTGTACCGGCGAATCGCCACCATCCGCAAGGCATTCAAGGCTGCTGGCTTGGATCGTTGTCTAAAACGGCGGCGCACAACACCGTTAGGTCGGGCGCTCATCGGTCATTCGCTTCCAGCAAGACCCGTGAGCCGGGCAGCGTGATCGCCACCGGTACTTCTGGCGATCATAATCCTCGAAGCGTTGAGTCTAAGAATGAGACGGAAAGGAAAACTCTATGAACAACCCGGAGCGACTCCTACCGCTTGATCAGGCGGCGCGTGCTCATCTGGAAATAGTTCCCCAAGAGAACTTACCGCAAATCCGTGTTAACAACCGGCAGTTGCGGGACATCTCACTTGACTGTCTGCACGCGATCACAAGTTCGAACCAACCACCGTATCTTTTTGCTCGCGGAGGAGAACCTGTGTACATCGTTGCGGATGAGTATGGCAGGAGGAAGATTACTTCTTTGAACGCGACTTTCCTATGTGGGCAACTCACCCGTACTGCAGATTTTTTCAGCGACACAGAGAGGGGACCGACCTCGGTGAATCCACCTATGCCTGCCGTTTCGGATTTGCTTTCACGTCCTATCTGCGAGTGGAGCCTACCGCCTCTCGTGGCAATCAGTGAGATCCCGGTGTTACGTCCAGATGGGTCTGTGGTCGACAAGCCGGGATACGACGCGGAGACACGGTCATTTTATATCCCCTCTCCTAAATTGAGAATCCCGCCAATTTTGAAGCAACCGGGCTCAAGGGATGTTGAAGCTGCGGTTGCCTTTATAGAGGACGGAATCGGAGACTTTCCCTGGGTCGACGACGCAAGCCGAACGAACGCAGTCGCAATGATGCTCGCACCCATCCTTCGGCCCGCCATCGCTGGTTGTATTCCACTTGCGTTGTGCGATGCTCCCCAGGCTGGAAGTGGGAAAAGCCTTCTGATCGACGTTCTGGCGCAGGTGCACACCGGCGCGGCCGCCGCTATGAAGCCTGCCCCTGAGGGCAACGACGAGGAGTGGCGAAAAACTTTGACGGCTTCCATCTACACCGGCAATCAACTGACGATTTTCGACAATGTAGACGAAACCCTCGAGTCACCCGCCCTGGCGATGGCTGTCACTGCTGAAATATGGACGGACAGGATTCTCGGTCGCACTGCCTCTATCACGGTTCCGCAGCGGACTGTTTTTGTTGTCACGGGCAACAACATCAGTCTCGGTGGAGATCTTCCGCGGCGTTGTTATTGGATACGGCTTGATGCCAAGATGCCACGTCCCTGGCAAGGGAGAACGTTTCGTCACCCAAGACTAAAAGTGTGGATTAAGCAAAACCGCGGCAAGTTCCTTTGGGCTCTCTTAACCATCGCGAGCGCCTGGTACGCGGCGGGGCGGCCTAAAGCCGACACGCCGATTCTCGGCTCGTTTGAAGAGTGGTGCGAGGTTACCGGCGGGATTCTTGGGTTCGCTGGCATAAACGGTTTCCTCGGTAACCTCACCGATCTATACCAAAATGGCGATCCGTCTGAAGCGCAGTGGGGTGCGTTCCTGCGCGCCGTTCATTCTACGTTTGGCGATAAGAATTTCACAGTCAAACAGCTCTTGAAAAAAGAACTTCTGGGGTATGGGCATATTTCGGAGGCGATTCCCGATGAATTGGAGCAGCCCTGGAGCAAGGGAAATACTCGCACAGTCGGGCGCGCCTTTCTCCGACGACTTCATCGGCGCACCGGAGATGACGGCTTGTATCTTGAAAAGGCTGGTGAGGCAGGCGGGGTCGCTCTATGGCGCGTCGAGGCTAGTTAAGACAATCCGTTGGTCCATTCAGTCGGAGAAGCAGGTTTAGGTGGTTTGTGGGTTTCTGAGGGTTTTTGGACGGCAGGTTGCCGGGTGATTCGAAAGGGTAGTGGTGTGGGAAAAACCCACGAAACCAATAAAACCACCTGGCAAGGTGCTGCCCTTAGGATGCGCGCGACTCGCGTACTCCCGTTAAGCTGACCGGCAGCTCCCGTCGGTAGGTCCTGCGTAACCTTGATAGGACCTACGGGAGCTGTGATCCGGACCGAAAGCGATCGTTGACGGAGATCGGGTGGGGAAACGCAGTAGGTGGATCAATGAGACAAATAGGGATCCAGGTCCAAACCGGAGTAGGTGATGCCTAATACCTACGTGCCGTCTCGGGCTGCAAACTTATCTCAACGACAGAAGCAACTCGCCGTATCGGTTAAATCTACGTCCGGGCCGCTCAATTCTCTAGCGGCCGTGAGGGATGTCGCTTCAGCGGCCGGCAGTGCTTCCGGCCTGGATATTGTCGTCGCGACTTTCCGCAAATGGCTCGATCTTCCAGACACGGGTGCCCTCGAAGTCATGATGGGTGCATATGCGGCCAATCGACTCCCTGGCGACCCTGTGTGGCTGCTGCTGGTGGGCCCATCCAGCGGCGGAAAAGGTGAGGTGATCAACCCGTTCGAAGACTTGCCCTACACACATCAAGCGGCGCACGTCAGTGAGGCGTCTCTCTTGTCGGGCACCGGCAAAGATAATCGCAGCGACGATGCCACCGGCGGCCTGCTAAAGGAGGTCGACGAATTTGGCATTTTCGTGATGAAGGATTTCACTTCCATGTTCACCATGAACCGGGACGAACGAGGGAAAGCGCTGTCGGCGTTGCGACATTGCTATGACGGCTCCTGGGTCAGGCCGGTGGGCTCTGACGGCGCGCGCAAACTGAAGTGGAGGGGGAAGCTGGGAATCTTGGGTGGGGTCACGAAGGCAATTGACAGTGAGCATGAAGTAGTTTCTAAATTGGGAGAACGATTTCTGTTTTTCCGACTTCCAAAAATCAGCAAGGAAGGGGCCTTGAAACAGGCGCACAAGGCTTCGGCGACCAGGGGTAAAGAGTCCGAGATGCGGCTCGAACTATCAACAGCCGTGTGTCATTTCTTCGAAAACATCAAATTCGATGTCGTGATTTCCGAACTGCCGGATGCGGACCGTGGTTGGCTTGCCGAGTTGGCCACGTTAGCCACGCGCTGCCGCAGTTACGTGGCACGGAACTCTTACAATCGCCAGATTGAGGATCCTGGTGATTCCGAAGGGCCCGGTCGGATGGTGCGCGCCATAACGCAACTGTGGTCGGGCTTGGAATTGATCGGTGTCGAGCACAAGCGACGGAGAGAGCTAATCCAGAAGGTCGCGCTGGACTCAATGCCGCCGGCGAGACGAGTCGCGTTTTGATTACCTCGCTTCAACAAAAGGAGTTGGGGCCGCGGTCGCCAACATACTGAAGACGAGTCATTATTCCCAACAAGGCATCCGGCGTGCGCTAGAAGACCTTGAGTGCCACGAAGTCGTCGTGAGGAACGGAGGCAACCCGGAAACCTGGAGTATCGCAGCAGATTGGCGGAACTTCTGCACCGGGTTGAAGATCAAGCCGCCTGTGATCGTATCGACCGGGGGCAGGGGCGGCCGCGTGGGTACCTCAGCCCAGGATAACGATTGAGCGTCGCTTTTTCCCGGAATGTACAAACACCGGCGCGAAGCCGACATTTTCCCGAAATGTACAAGGAGCACAGAGCCTATACCTTCCCGTATTACCAAACCAAAAACTCGAGTACGTACATTTCGGGAAAATGCATTGCGCGACAGAACTGGATTGGAACGGATAATAGGATTCGAGACCTGGGCGACCTCGCAGCGACCATGGGCAAATTGACGGCATCTCAAATCGACGAGTACTTCGCCATTCACCTGCCGTATCGAACCCGTATTCTTTTAGCACACTACCGGATGACGCGAAGGCCCTGGATTGGCGATCTGGGGCAGTTGGAAGCAGCATTTGAGGCATCGCTGATAACCGGCAGGATGTACTTAAACATCCTGGGCATCTCGAAAAACCGACGCGACGCGTTGGTACCTCCCAGAATTGAGAAAGATGACGTGAGCGCTGTCGATTTGGGCGGTACTCCGGTTGACCTCCGGACGCTCTCTCCGGCAGACGTTTCGCTGTTCACCGGATTCCTCAAGATGGCTGATAAGGGCGCTGCGCATCTAACCATGCCGATGCAGCACCCTGTTGAATACACGCACATCGCCATCGTCGGGATATGCGAGTTAGTGAAAGCGCAACTTTATGACGCGACTGGGAGGACCTTCGAGGTTACGATTAATCGTATGGCACTAGAAGACGCTGCCACCCTTTGAGGGGTTGCATGGATTACCGGGAAAAGTACCGACTGGAACGCGATCGTCTGCGCGCGGAGATCGAGCGAAACCGGACCCCAGAGCAAAAGGCAGCGGCGGAAGAGATGCGGGCGAAGCGTCTCGCTTACGAACGCCTCCCTGGACGTGTGAAGACGGAAATGAACGAGCTTGAAGTATTCCGCGCATTCTCAATCGTTGCCGGCCTTTCGGTTGACGCTGGATCGGAACGAAACGCAAAGCCACCGGAGCCGGATATTTTCTGCAGGATCGCTGGTGTGCCTTACTATTTCGAACTCGGAGAGGTCGCGGACACATCTGTTGCGTACAGTCTGGCGAAAGCACTTGAGAACGACGAGCCAACTGGAGGTGCGTTCAGCCAGACGGAGCCGTTCCGGGACATCCTAACCAGCAAGGCGAGAAAGAAGTACGAATCAAATGGATCCCCGATCGATCTCCTCCTCCACTACCAGAAGCAGACCCCGCCCTGGAAAGAGTATTTCGATGATATGGTCGCGAAGTACGCTGACGAAATTAATGCCGTTCTTCGCGGGAATGGCGGCCCCTTCCAACGATTGTGGATCTTCAACTCCTGGGAGAGCGAACTGTTACCTGAGCGTGGATCGCATTGTAGAATAGACCCAGGTTCGGTTCGTCAGGCTCAGCGCAAAGCGCACCCTCCGAAAGTTCCCTCAACACAACCCATTTAGTTTGCTCTGACGAGGTGACCCATGCTCTTTCGGATCATTCCCATGGCCCGGCGTCTGGCCGTGTCCGCCATTTCTGTCGCCCGTTCCGGCGCGCTGCTCGGACTCGCGGTGACAACCGGGCCCCTGCCCTGCCGGCGTGACTGCGGCCGGCACTACCCGCCGTGTGCCCACGCTCACCGCGACTCCCCGCCTCCAGGCCCGCGCCGTCCGCCATGCTGGCCGTCCGTAGCCCACACGTTTAAAAGGTACTTGGTCGCACGATTTCGCGGGCAGGTTGAACCACTGCCCGAAACCGCTAGCGCGGGAGCATCAAAAGAGGTCGTCACCCAGGTCGTCGGTAGTCAGGTAGTCAGTAGTCGGCGTTCGGGTAATCACCAAAGGAGGTGAGCGATGTACTCAGAAGCAATGGCGCGGCGGATTGAAATCTGGCCGATCGAAAAGCTGATCCCATACGCCCGCAACCCGCGCACGCACTCCGACGCCCAGGTGGCCCAGCTTGCCGCCAGCATCGCCGAGTTCGGGTTCGTCAATCCGGTACTGGTCGCAAGTGATGCGGGGATCATGGCGGGTCACGGACGGCTGCTCGGAGCGCAGGCGCTCAAGCTGAAGGAAGTGCCGGTGATCGTGCTGGACCACCTGACGCCGGCGCAGCGTAGGGCCTATCTGATCGCCGACAACAAGCTGGCCGAACTGGCCGGGTGGGACACGGATCTGCTGCGGATGGAGTTGAAGGAGCT
>Ga0182024_10015625_pt1 | contig 14497 bp, 13 predicted proteins | sample P32metaG_FD_120480 | JGI IMG/M metagenome (GOLD analysis project Ga0182024, IMG submission 120480) | Permafrost microbial communities from Stordalen Mire, Sweden - P3-2 metaG (Illumina Assembly) | ecosystem: Environmental > Terrestrial > Soil > Wetlands > Permafrost | place: Sweden: Stordalen... | reverse complement strand
CGGGGGAAGCCCCCGGACCCCGACGGCCCGGAGCTTCCCGGGTCAATATTTCAGCAGGTTCGCGTCGTCGACGGACGCGGACTTGCGGGTACGGAAGATCGACGTGAGGATCGCGAGGCCGACGACCACCTCCGAGGCGGCGACCACCATGACGAAGAACGCGATCACCTGGCCGTCGAGGTTGCCGTGCAACCGGGCGAAGGCGACGAAGGCGAGGTTGACGGCGTTGAGCATCAGCTCGACGCACATGAAGATGACGATGGCGTTCCGCCGGACCAGCACCCCCACGGCACCGATCACGAAGAGGACGACGGCAAGGGCAACGTAGTGCGCGGGGCTTACCACCGCTCCTCCTCATCGCCGCCGGCAGCAGCGTCCCCGGCCTGCGGCTTCTCGCCCCGGCCGGATGCCTCCGGCGCGCCAGGCGCCGCTGGCGGGCCCGGCTCGGCCGTGCCCGGCTCGACGGCGGCAGTGCCCGGCTCCGCCCGGCCGGCCGTGACCGCGGCCGGCTCATCGGGGCCGGCCATGGCGGTGCGTGACTCGACGCGGACGCCCATGACCGCGCTGACCGACAGCCGGGCCGCGGTGCCGTCGGGCAGCAGGGCCGGCATGTCCACGGCGTTATGCCGCGCGTAGGTGCCGGGCCCTGGCAGCGGCGCGGGCCGCCCGCTGGTCATCCGGCGGATGGACAGGTCCCGCTGGGTGGGCTTCGGGCTGGTGCGCTCCCGGTGCGCGAGCACCATCGCGCCGAGCGCCGCGGTGATCAGCAGGGCGCTCGTCACCTCGAAGGGGAAGACGTACTTGGTGAAGATGAGGGTGGCGATCGCGCCCACGTTCGCCGATCCGAAGTTCGCGCCGCCCGGCGCGGCAGGCCCGATCACGGCCTGCCCGACGATGAGGCTCAGCAGCACGAGCAGCCCGATGGCGGCGACGCCGGCGGCAAGCCGCTGGCCCTTGATCGTCTCGGTGACCGAGTCCGCCGACGTCACTCCCACGATCATGACCACGAAGAGGAAGAGCATGAGCACGGCGCCGGTGTAGACGATCACCTGGACGAAAGCCAGGAACGGCGCTCCTTGCATCGCGTACATGATGGCGAGCGTCAGCATCACGACGGCCAGCAGCACGGCGCAGTGCACGGCCTTCCTGGCCAGGACTATCCCGAGTGCCGCCGCCACGGAGCCGATGGCCAGCACCCAGAACGCGATGGACTGGGTGGCGGCGGCAGCGCCGACCGCCAGCACGACGGGGTGAGTCACTGCCCCGCTCCGTCCTGGTCACCGTCATCGTGGTGGTCTGCGCCCACCACGCCGGAGGCCCCCAGCTGGTAATAGTCGACTTCGGTCGCGCCGAGCCGCATCGGGTGCGGCGGCGCCTCCATGCCCGGCAGCAGCGGCACGACCAGCTGCTCCTTGGTCCAGATCAGGCTTTCCCTGCTGTCATCCGCGAGCTCGTACTCGTTCGTCATGGTCAGCGCGCGGGTGGGGCAGGCCTCGACGCACAGCCCGCACAGGATGCAGCGAAGATAGTTGATCTGGTAGACCAGGCCGTATCGCTCCCCTGGTGAGTAACGCTCATCGTCGGTATTGTCGGCGCCTTCCACGAAGATGGCGTCGGCCGGGCAGGCCCAGGCGCAGAGCTCGCAGCCGATGCACTTCTCCAGGCCGTCCGGCCAGCGGTTGAGCTGGTGCCGGCCATGGAACCTGGGCGCGGTGGGCGGCTTCTCCTCCGGGTAGTAGACGGTGTCGACCTTCTGGACCATCTGCTTGAAGGTGACGAAGAACCCCTTGATCGGGTTGAGGAAGTCAAGCACCGGTGACCTCCTTGGCGGTGTCGGCTACGGTCGCGGGCCCGGCGCTCCCGGCACCGACAGCGGCGGGTGACGTGCCCGCGGTCACGCCGATGCCGCGGTAGTGCGGCAGGTCCATCGGCGGCACGGGAAAGGCGCCGCCCGGCCGGCCGGGCTGGGCGGCGGCCGGCTCGCCGTCAGCGCCGGCGCCGGCGCCGGCCTCGGGTTCGGCTTCCGCTCGCTGCTGAGCCCGCTGCGCCGAGACCTCGCTGGCCAGCAGGAGCGCGAGCACCGCGATCACGATCCCGCCGGTCACCAGGTAGACACCGGTGCTGCCGCCATAGCGGCGCCACACCCGGATGGTCGCGACGATCAGCGTCCAGCCGAGCGCGCCGGGGATGAGGACCTTCCAGCCGAGCTTCATGAGCTGGTCGTAGCGGATCCTGGGCAGCGAGCCGCGGAGCCAGATGAAGAAGAACAGCAGCAGCAGTACTTTGCCGAGGAACCAGAGCATCGGCCACCAGCCGCTGTTGGCACCGGACCACACCGTGATCGGCCACGGCGCGCGCCAGCCGCCGAGGAACAGGGTCGCCGCGAGGCCCGACACCGTGATCATGTTGATGTACTCGGCCAGGTAGAACAGCGCGAACTTCAGCGAGCTGTACTCGGTGTGGAAGCCGCCGACAATCTCGCCCTCGCCCTCGGGCAGGTCAAAGGGCAGCCGGTTGGTCTCGCCCACCATCGTGATGACGTAGATCACGAAGGAAGGCAGCAGCAGCACGGCGTACCAGGACGGGTAGTGCAGTGTCACCCCGGCAACGCGCACGGCGGCGCCGTGCGCCTGGTGCGCCACGATGGCCGTGGTCGACAGCGAGCCGGCGTAGAGGAACACCGGGACGAAGGACAGCCCCATCGCGATCTCGTAGCTGATCACCTGCGCCGACGACCGGAGGCCGCCGAGCAGCGAGTAGGGCGACGTGGACGCCCAGCCCGCCAGCACGATCCCGTAGACGGCCATCGAGCTCATCGCGAGCACCAGCAGCACGGCCACCGGCAGGTCGGCGAGCTGCAGCGGGGTCTGGTGGTGGAAGATCGAGACTTCCGGGCCGAACGGGATGATCGCGAAGCTGATGAAGGCGGGGATCACCGCGATCGCCGGCGCCACGACGAACAGCACCTTGTCCACGCCGCGCGGGATGATGTCCTCCTTGAGCGGCAGCTTGAGGCCGTCCATCAGGGATTGCAGCAGGCCGAACTTCCCTGCCCTGTTCGGGCCCGGACGGGACTGCATCCGGCCGATAATCCGCCGCTCGGCCCAGATCGTCATCAGCGTGGTGATCATCAGGAACGCGAAGATGACCAGGACCTTGAGTGCGATCAGCCACCAGGGATCGTGCCCGAAGCTGGACAGCGAGGGGTCAGCCGCAGGCACCGCATGCGGCGGCGCTACGGAGGTGATGGCTATCATTCCGCGCTCCTCACCGTCACGAGGGTGCCATGGCCTGCGCCGAGTTCGCTCCTGACCGCGCAGCCGGCCGAGTTGGCAGGCAGCCAGACGACCCGGTCCGGCATGTCCGCGATCTGCACGGGAACGGTAATCGCGCCGCGCGCAGTGGCCACGGTGACCTTACCGCCGGCGGCGGACCCGGCCTCCGCCGCGGTCGCGGCGGACATGATGGCGACGGCCGTGCGTGCCGTCCCGGCCAGGTTCGGCTCGCCGTCCTGCAGCCGCCCGGCGTCGAGCAGATGATGCCAGCTGGCCAGCAGCGCGCCGCCCGGACCGGGGTGAGTCCTGCCCAGGTGGGCGATGTGCCCGGCCGCCGCGGGCTGCGGTGCGGCCGGCCGCGGCGCGGCGGGCTCACCGCCGGCCTGGCCGGCCGGATGGGCGATAGCCGGGGCGAGCGCGGTCAGCTCGGCGCGGGCCGCGGCGGCGGACGGCAGGCCGAGGTGGACGTCCATCTCGTCGGCAAGGTCACCGAGAACCTGCAGGTCGGTCTGGACGGCGGGGACGGTGAGCGCCGCGGTGAACGACCCGGGCCTGCCCTCCCAGTTCAGGTAGGTTCCGGCCTTCTCGGCAACCGCTGCCACCGGCAGTACGACATCGGCGCGGTCGGTGACCGCGCTGGCCCGCAGCTCCAGGCTGACGATGAACGGGGTGGCCTCCATGGCCGCGAGCGCCGCCGCCGGGTCCGGCAGGTCGCCGGGGTCGACTCCGGCGATGACCAGGGCCTCGATGTCCCCGTCCGCCGCGGCGGCGAGGATCTGCGCGGTGTCAAGGCCGGGCCAGCCGGGCAGCGAGGCGACTCCCCAGGCTCTGGCGACCTCGGCGCGCGCGGCCGGGTCGGCGACGGGCCGGCCGCCCGGCAGCAGGCCGGGCAGTGCCCCGGCCTCGATCGCGCCGCGCTCGCCCGCCCGGCGCGGGATCCACGCCAGCCGCGCGCCGGTGACCTCGGATAGCCGCGCAACCGCGGACAGCGCACCGGGCACCTCGGCCAGCCGCTCGCCGGCCAGGATGATCGCGCCGTCGGCGTGCAGGGCGCTGCGGAGGGCGGCGGCCGCCTCGTCGCCGGCGCTGCCGGTTCCGGAGCCGCCGGAGTCAGCGCTGCCGGAGTCGCCATCGGGCCCGGCGGCCAGGTCGCTGAGCGCCTCGGCCTCCGCGCCGGGCACGGCCGGCAGCAGGATGCCCGACAGCCTGCCGAGGCCAGGACTGGCCAGCGCGGCCAGCGAGTAGACGGCAAGCCCGCGCTTGCGGACGGCCTTGCGGAGCCGGAGGAAGACGATGGGTGATTCGTCCTCCGGCTCGAACCCGGCCAGCAGCACGGCCGGTGCCCGCTCCAGGTCCGCGTAACTCACGCCGATGCCACGGCCCGCTACCTGGCCGGCCAGGAACTGCGCTTCCTCCGCGGAGTGCGGGCGAGCCCGCATGTCGATGTCGTTGCTGCCCAGCGCCAGCCTGGCGAACTTGGCGTAGGCATAGGAGTCCTCAAGGGTGAGGCGCCCCCCGGTCAGCACGCCCGCCCGGCCGCGGGCGGCCAGCAGGCCGGCCGCCGCGATCGCGATGGCCTCCGGCCAGGACGCCGGGACCAACACGCCGGCCTCGTCCCGCACCAGCGGCGTGGCCAGCCGGTCGGGCTGGGTGGCGTAGGTGAACGCCCAGCGGCCCTTGTCGCAGTTCCACTCCTCGTTCACCTGCGGGTCGTTGCCGGCCAGCCGCCGGGTGACCGCGCCGCGGCGATGGTCGGTGCGCTGCCGGCAGCCGGCCGCGCAGTGCTCGCAGATGCTGGGAGTAGAGACCAGGTCGAAGGGCCGGGCGCGGAACCGGTACGACGCGCCGGTCAGCGCGCCGACCGGGCAGATCTGCACCGTGTTGCCGGAAAAGTACGAGTCGAACGGTACGCCCTCGGCAATGCCGACCTGCTCCTTCGGGCCGCGGTCGAGCAGCTCGATCAGCGGGTCGCCGGCCACCTGCTCGGCGAACCTGGTGCACCGGGCGCATTGCACGCACCGCTCCCGGTCAAGCAGCACCTGGGCGGACAGCGCGATGGGCTTGGCGAAGGTGCGCTTGGTACCGTCGAACCTGGTCTCGCCCTGCCCGGTGGACATCGCCTGGTTCTGCAGCGGGCACTCGCCGCCCTTATCGCACATGGGGCAGTCGAGGGGGTGGTTGATCAGCAGCAGCTCCATCATCCCGCGCTGTGCCTTCTCGGCAACGGGGGAGGTCAGCTGGGTGTGCACCACCATGCCATCGGTACAGGCGGTCGTGCAGGACGCGGGGGGCTTGGGCTGGCCGTCGATGTGCACCAGGCACTGCCGGCAGGCGCCGATCGGATCAAGCAGCGGATGGTCGCAGAACCTGGGCACCTGGATGCCGAGCTGCTCGGCGGCGCGGATCACCAGGGTGCCCTTGGGCACGGTGATCTCGAAGCCGTCGATGGTCACGGTGACGCCGTCGGCGGGCCGCGCGGGCGCCGCCGCGGAGTTGTCGCTGGCCTGGATGGTCATACCAGCTCCCCGGCGAACAGGGTGGACGCCACGGGATCGAACGGGCAGCCGCCTCGCCGCTGGTGCTCGAGGTACTCGTCCTTGAAATAGCGGATCGACGACTTGACCGGCGACTCGATCGAGTCGCCCAGCGCACAGAACGCCCGGCCGGTGATGTTCTGGCAGATGTCGAGGAGCTTGTCCAGGTCGGCCTCGCTGCCCTCGCCGCGTTCCAGCTGGTCCAGCAGCTGGACGACCCAGTAGCTGCCCTCCCGGCACGGGGTGCACTTTCCGCACGACTCGTGCTCGTAGAACTGGATCCACCGCAGCACAACGCGCACCACGCAGGTGGTCTCGTCGAAGATCTGCAGTGACCGCGTGCCGAGCATGGACCCGGCGGCGGCCACCGACTCGTAGTCGAGCGCCACGTCGAGGTGCTCCTCGGTAAACAGCGGCGTGGATGAACCGCCGGGAGTCCAGAACTTCAGCCGATGCCCGGCCCGGATGCCCCCGGACAGGTCGAGCAGCTCGCGCAGGGTGGTGCCGAGCGGGGCCTCGTACTGGCCCGGGGTGGTCACGTGGCCGGACAGCGAGAAGATCCCGAAGCCCTTGGACTTCTCCGTCCCGAACGCCGCGAAGTCGGCGGCGCCGTTGCTGATGATGTAGGGGATGCTGGCGATCGACTCGACATTGTTGACCACGGTGGGGCAGGCGTACAGGCCGGCGATAGCCGGGAACGGCGGCTTCAGCCTGGGCTGGCCGCGGAAACCCTCCAGCGAGTCCAGCAGGGCGGTCTCCTCGCCGCAGATGTAAGCGCCGGCCCCGGCATGCACCACGACATCGAGGTCAAAGCCCGAGCCGAGGATGTTGCTGCCCAGGTAGCCGGCCGCGTACGCCTCGGCGACCGCATGATGCAGCCGCCTGATCACGTGCAGCACCTCGCCGCGCACGTAGATGAACGCCTTGTCGGCCCTGATCGCGTAGCAGGCGATGACGATTCCCTCGATCAGCGCATGCGGGTTGGCCAGCATGGTGGGGATGTCCTTGCAGGCACCCGGCTCGGACTCGTCGGCGTTGACGACCAGGTAATGCGGCTTGCCGTCGCCCTGCGGGATGAATCCCCACTTCAGGCCGGTCGGAAAGCCGGCCCCGCCGCGGCCGCGCAGGCCGGAATCCTTCGTCATCTGGACAAGGTCGTCGGGGTTCATCGCCAGCGCCCTGGCCAGCGCCCGGTACCCGCCGCCGCGCCGGTAGGCGGCGCGGGTGAAGGAGTCCGGCTCGTCCCAGCGGGCGGTGAGCTCGGGCGTGAGCACTGAGGTCATTGCTGGCCTCCCTCGGCGGGGCCGGGACGCTGGGCCCTGGCGGTGCCCGTCCTGGCGGTGCCGGCGCTGGCAGTGCTATCCCGGCCAGTGCTATCCCGGCCAGTGCTATCCCGGCCGGTGCTCTCCCTGGCCGCGGCGCCAGCTGCCGGCGGCGCCCAGCCATGTTCCTTCGCGATCCGCAGGCCGGCCAGGGTCGCATGCCCGGCCGTGTGGCCGCCCGCTGCCTGATCGTCGGGGTACCCGGCGAGAATCCGGGATGCCTCCCGCCAGGTGCACAGCCGCGGCGCGCCGCGGGTCGGCGCGATGTCGTCACCGGCCCGCAGGCCGTCCACGAGCTCACGCGCCGACTGGGGGGTCATATCGTCGAAGAACTCCCAGTTGACCATCATCACCGGCGCGTAGTCGCAGGCGGCATTGCACTCCAGGTGCTCCAGGGTGATCTTGCCGTCGGGCGTGGTCTCGGCGTTGCCGACGCCGAGATGCCGCTGCAGGTCAGCGAAGATGGCGTCGCCGCCCATCACCGCGCACAGCGCGTTGGTGCAGACGCCGACGTGATAATCGCCCACTGGCCGCCGCTTGTACATGGTGTAGAAGCTCACGACCGCCGTCACCTCGGCCTCGGTCAGGCCGAGCTGGCCGGCGCAGAACGCGATGCCGTCGGCGGAGACGTACCCTTCCTCGGCCTGCACCAGGTGCAGCAGCGGCAGCAGCGCAGAGCGGGATCGCGGGTAGCGGCTGATGATCTCGGCGGCTTCCGCCTCCAGCGCAGCGCGCCGGTCGTCGCTGAGCGTCATCATCTGTCCACCCCTCCCATCACCGGGTCGGTACTGGCCACCGCGGCGATGACGTCGGCGATCATGCCGCCCTCGCACATCGCGGGCAGGGCCTGCAGGTTGGCGAACGACGGGTCACGGAAATGCACCCGGTACGGCCGCGTGCCGCCGTCGCTGACCGCGTGGCAGCCCAGCTCACCGCGGGGTGACTCGATCGCGGCGTACACCTGGCCGGCCGGCACCCGGAAGCCCTCGGTAACCAGCTTGAAGTGATGGATCAGCGCCTCCATGGACTGGCCCATGATGTGCTTGATGTGGTCGGGCGAGTTGCCTATCCCGTCCGGGCCGAGCGCCAGCTGCGCAGGCCAGCCGATCTTAGCGTCGGCGATCATGACCCGGTCATCGGCCGGCCTGGCGGCGGCCAGCCGGTCCGCGGCCTGCCCGATGATCGCCAGGGACTGCTCCATCTCATCCATTCGGACGAGGTACCGCCCGTACGCGTCGCAGGTGTCCTGCACCGGCACGTCGAACTCGTAGGTCTCGTACCCGCAGTAGGGCTGGGACTTCCGCAGGTCCCAGGGCAGGCCGGTGGAGCGGAGTATCGGACCGGTGACGCCGAGCGTCATGCAGCCGGTCAGGTCGAGGAAGGAGATGCCCTTCGTCCTGGCCAGGTAGATCGGGTTCGCATCGAGCAGCTTGCGCATGTCACCGAGCAGGCCGGGCATGACGCCGAGGAACTCCCTGATCTTCTCGATCGCGCCCGATGGCAGGTCCTGGGACACGCCGCCCGGCCGGATGTAGGCGTGGTTCATCCGCAGGCCGGTGATCAGCTCGAACAGGTCGAGCACCTTCTCCCGCTCGCGCAGCCCGTTCAGCAGGACCGTGGTCGCGCCAAGCTCCAGGCCGAACGTCGCGATCGCCATCAGGTGCGACGAAATGCGGTTGAGCTCCATCATCAGCACCCGGATGACGGATGCGCGCTCCGGGATGCGGTCGGTGATGCCGAGCAGCCGTTCCGTCGCCAGGCAGAAGGCGGTCTCGTTGAACAGCGGCGCGAGGTAGTCCATCCGGGTGCAGAACGTTACGCCCTGCGTCCAGGTGCGGAACTCCATGTTCTTCTCGATGCCGGTGTGCAGGTAGCCGACGACCGGCCGGAGCTCCGTCACTGTCTCCGCGTCGAGCGTCAGGACCAGCCGCAGGACGCCGTGGGTGGACGGGTGCTGCGGGCCCATGTTGACGATGAGGCGCTCGTCGCCTGGCTGGTCCCCGGCCTGGTCGGCGGCGGCGACCACCTCGTCCCAGTCCTGGCCGCCGACGTTGTAGACGCGGCCTTCCGCCTCCGCCTCGGTGCGCGAGGTCATTCGTACGCCCTCCGCTCGTCCGGCGGCGGCACCGTCGCGCCGCGGTACTCGACCGGGATGCCGCCGAGCGGGTAATCCTTCCGCTGCGGGTGGCCCTTCCAGTCGTCAGGCATCTCGATCCTGGTCAGCGCCGGGTGCCCGTCGAAGATGAGCCCGAAGAAGTCCCAGGTTTCCCGCTCGTGCCAGTCGCACGTGGGGTAGACGTGCACCATCGTCGGGATGTGCGGGTCGCTGTCGGGCACGGACACCTCGAGCCGCAGCCGCCGGTTGCGGGTCATCGAGACAAGGTGGTAGACGGCATGCAGCTCACGGCCGGAGTCCGCGGGGTAATGCACGCCGGACACCCCGGTGCACAGCTCGAAGGCAAGGTCGGGATCATCCCGCAGCCGTCCGGCGACCATGGTCAGGTGCTCAGGGCGGACGTGGAAGGTGAGCTCGCCGCGGTCGGCCACCACCTGCTCGATCGCATCGCCGAACTCCAGGCCGGCCTGCTCAAGGCTGCTGCCGAGCGCGTCGGCCAGGTCATCGAAGTACGAGCCGTAGGGCCGCGGGCTGGACAGCGCCGGCGGCCGGCGGACCATCAGGCCGCCATAGCCGGAGGTGTCCCCGGTCGTCTCGGCGCCGAACATGCCGGTCCGCGCGACCTGCTCGGAAAGCCGTTCGCGGCCAGCCAGCGCAGCCCGCTCCCCGGGCTGCAGCTCCGCAGGCTGCAGCTCTGCGGGCTTCCCGTCCGCGGGCTTCCCGTCCGCAGGCTGCGCCTGCGCGGGCTGCGCCTCAGCCGGCTTCCCGTCCGCGGGCTTCCCGTCCGTGGGCTGCAGCTCCGCGGATTTCCCGTCCGCGGGCTTCCCGTCCGCGGGCTTCTCGTCCGCGGGCCTTCCCTCGGTCACCGCGCTGCTCCCTGCTGCGACTGGCCCGGCTGGCCGCCGAGGCCGGCGGCCAGCGGCAGCCGCCGCAGCCTGGCCTGCTCCAGTTCCCTGACCTGGTTCTCGCGGTTGACCCCGAGCTTCATGTTCTGGATCTTGTCGTGCAGCTTGAGTATCGAGTCGAGCAGCATCTCCGGGCGCGGCGGGCAGCCCGGCAGGTAGATGTCCACCGGGACGATGTGATCGACGCCCTGGACGATCGCGTAATTGTTGAACATGCCGCCGCTGGAGGCACAGACGCCCATCGAGATCACCCACTTGGGCTCCGCCATCTGGTCATAGATCTGGCGGAGCACCGGCCCCATCTTCTGGCTCACCCGGCCGGCCACGATCATCAGGTCGGCCTGCCTGGGCGTGGCCGAGGCGCGCTCCATGCCGAACCTGGCCAGGTCGTGCCGGGGGCCGCCGGTGGAGATCAGCTCCATCGCGCAGCAGGCGAGCCCGAACGTGGCCGGCCAGACCGAGCTCTTGCGCGCGTACCCGGCCACCTTCTCGACGGTGGTCAGCAGGATCCCGCTCGGCAGCTTCTCTTCCAGGCCCATGGCTAGTCCCACTCCAGACCGCCGCGCCGCCAGACGTAGGCGTACGCGACAAGCACGGTGCCGATGAAGGTCACCATCTCGACCAGCCCGAATACTCCGAGCCGGTCAAAGGCGACTGCCCAGGGGTACAGGAAGATGATCTCGATGTCGAACACGATGAAGAGCATCGCCGTCAGGTAGTACTTGACCGGGAACCTGATGCCGCTGGTCTGCCTGGTCGGCTCGATGCCGCACTCGTACGCCTCGAGCTTCGCCCTGTTCCACCTCTTGGGGCCCGCCAGCGAGCCCATCACCAGCGAGAAGAGGGCGAAGACAGCGGCTAGCGCCGCAAGTACCAGGATCGGCACATACAAGCTCAGCACCGCCCGTCACCTCCTCTGCCGGCTCCCGGGGCATCGCCTCCGGCAGCATCGTCTCCGCGCGGCTAGGCCGCCGGCGTCATCTTAGACACTGCGTTGATCAGACGGTCGACCGCGTCGCCGCCGCGGGTTTCCGTCAGGTTCCCCAGCAGCTTCATGGTGAGCCGCATCACGGCCGGGCGCTTCACCCCATGCCTGGTCGCGAACTGCATGAACCCAGGGCGGCCGATCAGCCGCACGAACGTGCGGGCGAGCGTGTAGTACCCCCCGTAGGCGTCTTTCAGCGCCGCCGGGTAGCCGTGCAGCGCCATCTCCGCACTCGCCGCGCTGGGCCGGCCCAGCGCCTGCACGATCACCCGCGCGGCGATCTCGCCGGACTCGAGCGCGTAGCCGATGCCCTCGCCGTTGAACGGGTTGACCATCCCGCCCGCGTCGCCGGCCAGCAGCAGGCCGTTGGTGTAGTGCGGGGTCCGGTTGAAGCCCATCGGCAGCGCGGCGCCGCGGATCGGCTGGGTCCGGTTCTCCTCCTGCAGGCCCCATTCGGCCGGCATCGCGGCCAGCCAGCGGCGCAGCAGCGCGCGGTAGTCGATGTGCTGGAATGCGGAGCTCGTATTCAGCAGCCCGAGGCCGACATTGCTGGTGCCGTCGCCCATGCCGAAGATCCAGCCGTAGCCGGGCAGCAGCGCGTCGCCGTCCCAGAGGTCCAGCCACGCCTCCAGGTAGTCGTCGCCGTGCCGGGGATTGGAGTAGTACGTGCGGACCGCGACGCCGATCGGCCGGTCGTCCCGCCGCTGCAGGCCCATCGAAACGGACAGCCGCGACGAGTTACCGTCGGCGGCGATGACGACCCGGCCACGGAAGCTCCGTTCTGCCTGGTCTGCGGGAACCGCCCCGCGCCCGGCATCTTCGGCAGGGGGCCCGCCCTGCCGCGCCGTGACCCCGATGACGCGGCCGGTCCGGTCGTCCAGCAGCGGGCCGGTCACGTTGACGCCTTCCAGCAGCCTTGCGCCCGCCTTCTGCGCGTGCCGCGCCAGGATCTCGTCGAAGTCAAGCCTGGTCCGCACCAGCCCGAAGCCCGGGTAGCTGGACAGGTCGGGCCAGGGCACCTCGATGCGGCCGCCGCCGCCGACGATCCGCAGGCCCTTGTTCCGCAGCCAGCCGTCCTGCTCCTGGAGTGACACGCCCATGCCGGTGAGCGCCTTGACTGCCCGCGGGGTCAGCCCGTCGCCGCAGACCTTCTCCCTGGGAAAGCGGGTCTTCTCCAGTACCAGCACGTCCAGGCCGGCGGCCGCGAGGAAGAAGGCTGCCGCGGAGCCCGCCGGGCCGGCCCCGACGACGATAACATCGGCGCTCTGGTCACCCTGGCCGGAAATGCCGCTGCCGCCGGCCCGGCGCCGCGCGGGTGCGGACTGGCTGGCCGAACCGATGTCACGCGATGCCATGTCCGGGGCGTCAGCAATGGGTACTTGCTCGGTCACGAACCCGTCCTGACTATCTTGTGAACAGCTTCACAAGTGCTCTGCGGCCAGTCTAAACCGTGCGCCCGGCCGCCACTGAGTCGGCCCTGCTGGCTGTATGCACGGCAACGACCCCCATGGTGAGGTTCCGCCAGCCACCGCCGACCATCCGGCGGCCCGGATCCGCCGCGCGAGCTCCGGCTGGGCCGGCCAGCCGGCGATCGACTCGGCCAGGTAGTCGTACGCCGCCGGGTTGCCCGACAGCCGGCGTGCGACGGCCGGCAGCGCGGCCGAGAGGTAGCGCTCGTACACCGCGTCCAGGCCGCGCCAGGGCAGGTGGCTGAACTCGCAGACCACCAGCCGCCCGCCGGGCCTGGTGACCCGGAGCAGCTCGGCCAGCCCGGCGTCCGGATCGGTCAGGTTCCGCAGGCCGAAGGAGATCGTGACGGCGTCGAACGACGCGTCACCGAAGGGCAGCGCCAGCGCGTCACCAGCCACGAACGCGACCGACGCGACCGGCCGGCGCGCGCCCACCCCGAGCATGCCGAGCGAGAAGTCGCAGGCAACGCAGCGCGCGCCGCCGCCGGCAAAGGCCCTCGACGAGGTTCCGGTACCCGCGGCGAGATCGAGGATCCGCTGCCCCGCGATGGCCCCGACGGCGCCGGCCACGACCTTGCGCCAGCGCCGGTCCTGGCCGAGCGACAGCAGGTCGTTGAGCAGGTCGTAGCGGTCAGCCAGCTGGTCGAACATGGCGGCGACCTCGCCGGGACGCTTGTCCAGCCTGGCCCGGGTCATGCGTCCAGCCTGGCACACCTCAGAGCAGGTCCGGCCGCCGCCAGGGCTCGCCGAGCACGTGCTGCGCGAGGAAGGCCAGCACGGTCTCGTACCAGACCTGGACGTGCCCCGGCGTCAGGATCCAGTGGTTCTCGTCCGGGAAGTAGAGGAACTTGGCATCCGTGGCCCGGCCCGCCAGGTCGGCCCACAGGCGCAGTGCCTCGCCGACCGGGACCCGGTAGTCCTTGTCCCCGTGGATCACCAGCATCGGCGTCCTGATGGCGGCCACATGCAGGTTCGGCGAGTTCTCCAGGTAGCGCCCCGGCTGCGCCAGCGGGTCGCCGAAATGCCTGCGCCAGAACGAGGGCAGGTCGGTGGTCGCGAACATCTGGTCCAGTGCCCACAGGCCGGCGTGGCTGACGATGGCGCTGAACCGGTCGGTATGGCCGGCGATCCAGTTCGCCATGTACCCGCCGAACGACCCGCCCATCATGGCCGTCCTGGCCGCGTCGATGTCCGGCCGGGCGGCCACGGCATCGGTGATCGCCATGACATCGGTGAACGGGGCGTCGCCCCACCGGCCATGACCGCGGGCGATGAAATCGTGCCCGTATCCGGTCGACAGAGCCGGGTCCGGCAGCAGCACCGCGTAGCCGCGCTGGGCCATCAGCCACGGATTCCACCGCCAGGACCAGGAGTTCCAGCTCATCACCGGGCCGCCGTGCACCCAGAGCAGCAACGGCGCAGGGGAGCCGGCCGACGCGCCGTCCGGCAGCACGAGCCAGCCCCTGACCATGGCCCCGTCATCGGCCACGGCCTGCACCTCGGTCAGCGTGCCCGGCAGGACGGGCGGGCCGGCCAGGCCCGCCAGCCGCACCGGATCGCTGCCTGCCGCCGTCGCGTCCAGCCGGACCGGCGCGGGCGGCTCGTCGACGGCGGCCCGCAGCGCGTAAATCCAGTGGCCGTCCGGTGCCGGGCACAGGCTGTCGTATGCCGCGTCGTCCGTGGTGATCCGGGTAATCTCCGCCGTCGCGACATCCACCCGGAAGACCGGGCGCCTGCCGTTATCGTCGGCCGTGAAATAGACCGACGCCGAGTCCGGTGCCCAGGCGGCTTCCAGCGGCCGGCGGTCCATCCCGGCCAGCAGGTCGCGCGGCCCGGCTCCGGTGCCGCCGCTGGTCCCGGTGCCGCCGCTGGTCCCGGTGCCGCCGCTGGT
>Ga0182024_10015624_pt1 | contig 14498 bp, 9 predicted proteins | sample P32metaG_FD_120480 | JGI IMG/M metagenome (GOLD analysis project Ga0182024, IMG submission 120480) | Permafrost microbial communities from Stordalen Mire, Sweden - P3-2 metaG (Illumina Assembly) | ecosystem: Environmental > Terrestrial > Soil > Wetlands > Permafrost | place: Sweden: Stordalen... | reverse complement strand
TTCGAGATGCCCATTCCGCTCAAATGCCCGCATTGCGAAGCGGAGAAATGTCTCATCGCCTGCGGGCCGGGCGTCGAGCGCGTGGCCGAGGAATTTGCAGCCGCGTTTCCCCAGGCGCGAGCGGCGATCGCATCAAGCGACACGATGCATGGCCCGCTCGAAACCCAGGCGGCCATCCGCGCGATGGCCAAACACGAGACCGACGTGCTGATCGGCACGCAGATCGTCGCCAAGGGGCACCATTTTCCGCGGCTTACGCTGGTCGGCGTGGTCGACGCCGATCTCGGCGGTTCGGAAGGAGATCCGCGCGCCCGCGAGCGCACCTTCCAGCTTCTGCACCAGGTCGCGGGCCGCGCCGGCCGCGCCGAACGCCCGGGGCTCGTGCTGATTCAGACGCGCAATTCCGACGATCCGGTGATGGGTGCGCTGGCGAGCGGAGACCGCGACGCGTTTCTCGAGCAGGAACGCGCTGCGCGCGAGCGCGTCTCCGCGCCGCCTTTCGGAAGGCTCGCGGCAATCATCCTCGCAGGCGCCGATGGCGATGCCGTGCGAAACGCTGGCCGCGTGCTGGCGCGCGCGGCGCCGAAGGCGCGCGGCGTGAAAATCTGGGGCCCGACGCCCGCCTTCTATCAGCTCCTGCGCGGCCGCACACGTGAGCGCCTGCTCGTGCAGGCCGAGCGCAGTGTGGACGTGCAAGCCTATCTGCACGCCTGGCTCGACCGCGTAAAGTTAGCCACCGGCGTGCGCATGGCAGTCGACGTGGATCCGATGAGTTTTTTCTGATGCGCACTCTCTTTTCCTCCCCCAACGTGGGGGAGGTGGTTTGCGGAGCGAAGCGGAGCAAACCGGAGGGGGGAGTTCGCGCGCGGTGCGCGCGCCACTCCCCCCTCCGCCTCGCTGCGCTCGGCACCTCCCCCACGTTGGGGGAGGAAAGGTCGGCGTTAGTGCGGTCGGGTGAAGTAGAACACCGCCAGAACTACGACGATGGCGACGAATTGGGCGAGGACGCGATAGCGCATCAGGCGGTTCGACCAGCGGCGTTGGGTGTCGCCGCCAATCCAGAGCGTCGCAAGTCCGGCGGCGAGAATTAGTGCCACGACCGCAAGAGCGATGGCGACGACGATCATCCCGCCCATGCGGACTTACTCTTGACCGGGAACGAGCTCACCAGGCGCCGACATTTGGCATTTCGTTCCACGGAGCTTCGGGCGCTTTTGGACTGCCGTTCTGCAGCAGCTCGATCGATATGCCGTCCGGGGAACGTACGAAGGCCATGTGACCGTCGCGCGGCGGCCGGTTGATCGTCACGCCGCCTTCCATGAGCTTCTCACACGTCGCGTAAATATCGTCCACATAATAGGCAAGGTGACCGAAGTTGCGCCCACCATCATAGTCTTCCGGCTCCCAGTTATGGGTCAGTTCGACCATTGGTGCGTGTTCCGCAAGCGCGCGTTGCGCATCCTCGGGCGCCGCGAGAAACACCAGCGTGTATTGGCCCTTCTCATTGTCGAGGCGGCGTATCTCTTTCAGGCCGAGCAGTTCGCAATAGAAGTAAAGCGACCGGTCGAGATCCGTCACGCGAACCATGGTGTGAAGATAGCGCATATCATTCTCTCCATTTCGTTTCGGAGAATAAGCGTCGAGCGCGGCGAATGCTACTTCAACAGCAGCTTCAGCTCGTAGATCAATTCAAGAGCGGCTTTTGGCGCAAGGGTGTCCGGCAGCACGCCGGCCAACCTGTCCTCGACCGCACTTTGCCGCGACGGCCGTGTCTCGGAGCGAAGTGCGGAGAACAGCGGCAGATCGTCGATGCGCGCCAGAGGCTTGTGGCCCTCACGGCCTTCCTCCAGGGCGCGCAACACCTCTTCCGCCCGGGCGATGACGGCGGAGGGCAGCCCGGCCAGCTTGGCGACATGAATGCCGTAGGAACGATCCGCAGCCCCACGCGCCACTTCGTGCAGAAACACGATCGAGTCTTTCCACTCGCTGACGCGCATCGTCACGCAAGTAACCGAATCCAATCGTCCGGCGAGCGCGGTCATCTCGTGGTAGTGCGTGGCGAAGAGGGCGCGCGAGCGGTTGACGGCATGCAAATGTTCGACCGCTGCCCAGGCAATGGCGAGCCCGTCGAAGGTTGCGGTGCCCCTGCCGATTTCGTCGAGAATGACCAGGCTCTTGTCGGTGGCGCGATTGAGGATCGCCGCGGTCTCGACCATCTCCACCATGAAGGTCGAGCGCCCGCGGGCGAGATCATCGGAGGCGCCGACGCGGCTGAACAGGCGGTCGACCACGCCGATATGCGCCGATTCCGCTGGCACGAACGCGCCCATCTGGGCGAGAATCGCGATCAGCGCATTTTGCCTGAGAAACGTCGATTTGCCCGCCATGTTGGGCCCGGTGACGAGCCAGATGCGTCCGCCGCCTTCGTCTGAAAGATTGCAATCGTTGGGCACGAAACTTCCGGATCGCGATTGCACGAGCGCCGCTTCGACCACCGGGTGCCGTCCGCGCACGATTTCGAAAGCGAGACTTTGATCGACAAGCGGCCGCGCCTGTCGCTCCGTCACCGCTAGTTCGGCGAGGGCAGTCGCGACGTCCAGCGTGGCAATGGCATCGGCGATGGCGAGCAGCGGAGCGCTCGCGCGAGCAGCTTCCGCCGCGAGCGAATCGAACAATTCGCGCTCGATCGCGAGTGCCTGCTCGGCAGACTGCGCGATGCGGCTCGCCAGCGTCGCGAGTTCATCCGTGGAGAATCGCACCGCGCTGCCGATCGTCTGGCGGTGGCGGAAAATCTCGCGCATCGGGCCCGCCGTCAGTCTGTCGGCGTTGGGCGGTGTCAGCTCGACGAAATAGCCGAGCACGCCGTTGTGGCGAATCCGCAGAGGCTGGACGCCGCTCTCCGCGCGATAGCGCGCCTCGAGGGCCGCAACGACTCGGCGGCTCTCGTCGCGCAAGGCCCGCGCTTCGTCGAGCGCCGCGTGCGCGCCCGCCGCGATGAACCCGCCGTCGCGACCGATGACAGGCGGCTCGGCGACGAGAAGATGTTCGAGCCTGTCGCTGAGTTCGCTCAGTGCTGCGGCACCCTTGGTGAGCGCTTCGCGCGCCTTGCGCGTCTCGCCCGGCGACGGTTTGAGAGGATCGTCGAGGATCGACAGATGTTCACGCAATGCCCGCGCCGCCCTGATGCCGTCGCGGAGCGCACCCAGATCGCGCGGCGAGCCGCGCTGAAGGGAGAGCCGCGCCAGCGCCCGCGCAATGTCCGGCGTGCGGCGAAGATCGTCGCGCAAAGCAGCACGCAGTTCGTGCTCAGCCACAAACAAGGCGACCGCATCGAGGCGCAGAGAAATTTCCGCGACATCGGTCAGGGGCGAGGACAACCGGCTCGCCAGTTCGCGCGCGCCCGCCGATGTGAGAGTTCGGTCGATCGTGTCGAGCAGGCTTCCGGCGCGCTGGCCCGAAAGTGTCTCCACAAGCTCGAGATTGCGCCGCGTGGCGGCGTCGATGCTCATGCGGGCATCGATCGAGGATGGCGAAAGAGTCTTGAGTGTCGGCAGTTTTCCTTTCTGCGTCAGATCGAGATAACCGATAAGCGCCCCGGCCGCCGAAATCTCCGCGCGCGTGAAGGTGCCCAGGCCGTCGAGCGCGGCGACTCCGTAATGCGCTTTCAGGACGCGTTCGCCCTGCGCGGAATCGAAATTGCGCGCCGGCAGCGGCGTCAGCGCCGGCCCCAGCGAGCGAAACAGCTCGACAAATTCAGCTTCGCCAGGAAGCGCTTCGGGAGCGAGAAGCTCGCGCGGAGCAAGCCGCGCCAATTCTGCCGCGAGCTCGGCCGGCGCAATCGTGCAGACTTGGAAATCGCCGGCAGACATGTCGGCCGTCGCGAGTGCGTATTCGCCGGCAGCCCGGCCAAGCGAGGCGAGAAGGTTTGACGCGCGCGCTTCGAGCAGCGCTTCTTCGGTGATCGTGCCCGGGGTCACCAGCCGGATCACTTCGCGTCCGACCACCGATTTCGAGCCGCGTTTCCTGGCTTCGGCAGGATCTTCAATCTGTTCGCAAATGGCGACGCGAAAGCCTTTGCGGATCAGCTTCTCCAGATATTGCTCCGCCGCATGCACCGGTACGCCGCACATGGGAATGTCGCTGCCCAGGTGACGTCCGCGTCTGGTAAGCGCGATATCGAGCGCCGCAGCGGCCTTCACCGCGTCGTCGAAGAACATCTCGTAGAAATCCCCCATGCGGTAGAAGAGAAGGTAGCCGTCATGCGCGGACTTGATCTCGAGATACTGCGCCATCATGGGCGTGGCGCTTTCGGGCTCCGCGGAAATTGAATTCTTCATGTCCATGCGCGAATCCGCGCAGACGGGCCATTGAAAGGCGAGGGCCGGGGGAGCGATATTCTGTGGATCGGCAAACACGGACAGCGCATGGCCCGCCCCTCATTCACGCAGGAAGAAGTGCTCGCCTTTCACGCGGGCGGCAAGCCCGGAAAAATCGAGATCACGCCGACCAAGCCGATGGCGACCCAGCGGGATCTCAGCCTCGCCTATTCGCCCGGCGTGGCCGTTCCGGTGCGCGCCATCGCCGAGCGGCCGGACGCGGTGTTCGACTACACCGCCAGAGGCAATCTCGTGGCGGTCATCTCGAACGGCACCGCAATCCTCGGGATGGGCGATCTGGGCGCGCTCGCCGCCAAACCTGTGATGGAGGGCAAAGCCGTCCTCTTCAAGCGCTTCGCCGATGTGGACGCGATCGATCTCGAGGTCGACACGAGCGACGTCGATGCCTTCGTCAACTGCGTGCGCTATCTGGGCCCAACCTTCGGCGGCATCAACCTGGAGGATATCAAGGCGCCCGACTGCTTCGTGATCGAAGAGCGTTTGCGCGCCCTGATGGACATTCCCGTGTTTCATGACGACCAGCACGGCACCGCCATCATCTCCGCGGCAGGCGTCATCAACGCGCTCCATCTTACCAACCGCAAATTGTACGACATCAAGGTTGTCGTGAACGGGGCCGGCGCCGCCGGGATCGCCTGCCTGGAATTGTTGAAGGCGATGGGATTGCCGAACGGCAACGCGTTGCTGTGCGACACCAAGGGCGTCGTCTATCGTGGCCGAACGATCGGCATGAACCAATGGAAATCGGCGCACGCGATCGAGACGAACGCGCGGACGCTTGCCGACGCGCTCAAGGACAGCGATCTGTTCCTCGGCCTTTCCGTGAAAGATGCTGTGACTCAGGAGATGGTGAAGACGATGGCGAAGGCGCCGATCATCTTCGCCATGGCCAATCCGGATCCGGAAATCTCGCCGGAGGCGGTCAAGGCGGTCCGTCCCGACGCCATCATGGCGACAGGCCGCTCCGACTATCCCAACCAGATCAACAATGTTCTGGGGTTCCCCTACATTTTCCGCGGTGCGCTCGACGTGCGCGCGAAGACCATCAACGAAGCGATGAAGATCGCGGCGGCCGAAGCGCTCGCGGCGCTCGCGCGCGAGGACGTGCCCGACGAAGTGGCGCTGGCCTATCGCGGCGCGCGCCCTGCCTATGGGCCGGAGTACATCATCCCCGTCCCGTTCGATCCGAGACTCATTTCGCGCGTCTCCTCCGCGGTCGCGGAAGCAGCGGTCAAATCTGGCGTAGCGCGGCGTGAATCGAAAGACGCGGAGACATACCGTCACGAGCTGTCCGCCAGGCTCGATCCTTCCGCGAACCTGTTTCAGCACATCGCCGCGAGCGTGCGCGCCAACCCGAAGCGTGTCGTCTTCGCGGAAGGCGAGGAAGAAGCGGTCATCCGCGCCGCCGCCGCGTTCCAGAGCTCGGGACTTGGCAAGCCCCTGCTTGTGGGACGGGAGGAAGTCGTCAAAGCCGGTATCCAAAAGCTGGGCGTCGAGGATTGCGGGCTGGAAATCCGGACGCCGCAATCGGCAAAGGAATCGAGTCCTTACGTGGACACTCTCTACAAGCGCCTGCAGCGGCGCGGCGCTCTCTATCGCGATTGTCTGCGCATGGTGAGGAACGACCGCAACATCTTTGCGGCCTGCATGCTGGCGTGCGGCGACGCGGACGCGATGGTGACCGGCGTCACCCGCAGCTATTCCATGGCGCTGAGTGACGTGCGGCTGGTCCTTGACGCGCCCAAGGGGCAAAGGCCGATCGGCGTCCTCGTCATTTTCATGAAAGGTCGGGTCGTTTTTGTGGCGGACACGAGCGTGCATGAGATGCCGACCAGCTCGGAGCTGGCGGAGATCGCCATGCAGGCCGCGTGCGTCGTGAAGAGCTTCGGATTTGTGCCGCGCGTGGCACTGCTCGCCTCTTCGACATTCGGCTTTCCGCGCAGCGAGCGGATCGTCGAAGCGGTTCATATCCTCGACCAGCGGGGCGTCGATTTCGAATATGACGGCGAGATCGCCGCAGACGTGGCTCTCGATCCCGAAATGCTCGCGCTCTACCCCTTCTGCCGGCTCAGCGAGACCGCGAACGTGCTCATCATGCCCGCCATCCATTCCGCCTCGATTTCAACGAAGCTCCTTCAGCAGATCGGTGGCGTCACGGTGCTGGGACCGCTTCTCGTCGGCCTTGAGCGGCCCGTACAGATCGCCCCTCTGGGCGCCAAGATGAGCGAAATCTTCAACGCCGCCGTGATTGCGGCGCTGTAGGGGCCGAAAACTGTACCTACGTCATGGCCGGGCCGTTGTCCCGGCCACCCATGAAAACCGCTCTGGCCATGGTTCCTTCATCGCCGTTTATAGCATCAGCAATGAGCACGGATGTTCATGGATGGCCGGGACAACGGGCCGGCCATGACGAGGATTGGGATGCCGGTCTGACCACCAACTTCATTCGGCGGGAAGCGCCCGCCGCGAACCGGCCGGCAGCGAAAGTCAATAGGCCGGGATCGTGACGCAGTGCGAATAAGCTGCTGAAATCGGGCTTCGTTCGCCTTGCGAGGCGAAAATCACGCCCCTATATACCCCCTAGACGCGGCAAGGGAATTAGCCCCAAACCGCCGTTGTTTCATGGGGACGGACCGGAGGGCGCTCCTTAGGGAGGCCAGGACCCCGTTGCCCGAACAGAAGGACCGGATAATGGCGAAAGTGATTGGCATAGACCTCGGCACGACGAATTCCTGTGTCGCGGTCATGGAAGGAGCAACGCCCAAAGTCATCGAGAATGCGGAGGGTGCGCGAACGACCCCTTCGATCGTCACTTTTACCGCCGATGGCGAGCGGCTCGTCGGCCAAGCCGCGAAGCGCCAGGCGGTGACCAACCCCGAATTCACCTATTTCGCCATCAAGCGGCTGATCGGCCGCCGCTTCGACGATCCCATGACCCAGAAGGACGTGGGCATGGTCCCCTACAAGATCATCAAGGCGGACAATGGTGACGCCTGGGTCCAAGGCCGCGACAGCAAGCGGTTCGCGCCTTCGGAAATTTCGGCCTTCATCCTGCAGAAGATGAAGGAGACGGCCGAATCCTATCTGGGTGAGAAAGTCGCGCAGGCCGTGATCACCGTCCCTGCCTATTTCAACGACGCCCAGCGTCAGGCGACGAAGGATGCCGGCAAGATCGCGGGTCTCGAAGTGCTGCGCATCATCAACGAGCCGACCGCCGCGGCGATCGCTTATGGCATGGACAAGAAGGAGGGCGGCACCATCGCGGTCTACGATCTCGGCGGCGGCACCTTCGATATCTCCGTGCTTGAGATCGGCGACGGCGTCTTCGAGGTGAAGTCGACCAACGGCGACACGTTCCTAGGCGGCGAGGATTTCGACCAGAAGCTCGTCAATTATCTTGCCGACGAATTCAAGAAGGAGAGCGGCATCGATCTGCGCTCCGACCGGCTCGCGCTGCAGCGTCTCAAGGAAGCTGCGGAAAAAGCGAAGATCGAGTTGTCGTCGGCGATGCAGACGGAAGTAAATCTTCCCTTCATCACAGCCGACGCGTCGGGCCCAAAGCACCTGACGATGAAGATCACACGCGCAAAACTCGAAGCGCTCGTCGACGAGCTCATCCAGAGGACCATTGCGCCGGTCAAGCAGGCGCTCAAGGACGCGGGCGTTTCCGCCAACCAGATCAACGAAGTGATTCTCGTCGGCGGCATGACGCGCATGCCCAAGGTTCAGGACGTCGTGAAGCAGCTGTTTGGCAAGGAGCCACACAAGGGCGTCAATCCGGACGAGGTCGTGGCGATGGGCGCCGCCATTCAGGCCGGTGTGCTCAAGGGCGAAGTGAAGGACGTTCTCCTTCTCGACGTGACGCCGCTGTCGCTCGGCATCGAGACTCTGGGCGGGGTTTTCACGCGCCTCATCGAGCGCAACACGACCATTCCAACCAAGAAGAGCCAGACTTTCTCGACCGCCGAGGACAATCAGACCGCGGTGACGATCCGCGTCTTCCAGGGCGAGCGCGAGATGGCCGCCGACAACAAGCTGCTCGGCCAGTTCGATCTCGTGGGCCTTCCGCCGGCGCCGCGCGGCATGCCGCAGGTGGAAGTGACATTCGACATCGACGCGAACGGAATCGTATCGGTCACGGCGAAAGACAAGGCGACGGCCAAGGAGCAGCAGATCCGCATCCAGGCGTCGGGCGGCCTTTCCGAGAAAGACATCGAGAAGATGGTGAAGGAGGCCGAGAGTCATGCCGCCGACGACAAGAAACGGCGCGCGCTGGCCGAAGCCAAGAACCAGGGCGACGCTCTGATTCACTCGACCGAGAAGGCTCTGTCCGAACATGGCGACAAGGTCGATGCGGGAGAGCGCACCAACATCGAAAACGCCATCTCCTCTCTCAGGGAAGCCGTCAAGACGGACGATGTCGATTCGATCCAGTCCAAGACCCAGACGCTTGCGCAGGCGTCGATGAAACTTGGCGAGGCCATGTACAAGGCGCAGCAGGCGCAGGCCGCGGGGGGCGGCGAAGGCGATGGCGCAGGCGGGGCCAAGCCGGACGAAAATGTCGTGGATGCCGAGTTCACGGAAGTCGACGAGGACAAGAAGAAGGGCGCCGCTTGATCGGAATTCGGAGGCCGGGAATCGGGAAAAGGGGCGAGCAGAGTGGACCGTTTACCTTCTCATTCTAGATTTCCGGTTTCGCGGTCCCAACTGACATCGCAATGAACAAGCGCGACTTTTACGAAGTGCTGGGCTGCCAACGCGGCGCCTCGATCGAAGAGCTCAAGGGCGCCTACCGGCGGCTCGCGAAGGAGATTCACCCCGACCGCAATCCCGGCGATCATTCCTGCGAGCATCGCTTCAAGGAAATCAACGAGGCCTACGAAGTCCTCAAGGACGAAGACAAGCGCGCGGCCTATGATCGCTTCGGCCACGCGGCATTCGAGAACGGCGGCGGTGGGCGCGCAAACGGCTTCGGCTTCGACTTCGCGTCGTCTTTCACCGACGTGTTCGATGATCTCTTCGGCGAAATGATGGGCGGGCGCCGCGGCCGCAGGCAGAATCGGGGCGGCGATCTCCGTTACAATATGGAGATATCGCTTGAAGAGGCTTACGCGGGCAAGAGCGCGGAGATCCACGTCAACACGGCAGTGCCCTGCGAAGCCTGCGCCGGAAGCGGCGCCGAAGCAGGTTCGAGTCCGGAAGCCTGTCCGACCTGTGCGGGCGCCGGAAAGGTCCGTGCGCAACAGGGCTTCTTCACGATCGAACGCACCTGCCCGGGCTGTCGCGGCTCCGGCCGGCACATCCGCAACCCTTGCAAGCCCTGCCGCGGCAGCGGCCATGTGCAGAAGGAGCGCACGCTTGCGGTCAACATCCCCCGCGGCGTCGAGGAAGGCACCCGCATCCGCCTCACGGGCGAAGGCCAGGCGTGACTGAACGGTGGGCCTCCAGGCGATCTCTACATTTTCATTTCGATCACATCGCACCCGATCTTCCAGCGCGACGGACATGATCTTCACTGCCGGGCACCGGTGTCCTTCATCACGGCCGCGCTGGGGGGCAGCATCGAAGTTCCCACCTGCGACGGTGGCCGCGCGAAGATCAATATTCCCGAGGGCACCCAGGCCGGCCGGCAGATCCGCCTTCGCGGCAAGGGCATGCCTCTGCTGCGCGGCGGCGGCATGGCGGGCGACCTCTATGTCGAAATCGCCGTCGAGACTCCCGTGAAGCTGACGCGCAAGCAGAAAGAGCTTCTCCGTTCTTTCGAGAAGGAGGGAGAAACCGGCATGCATCCCGAAACCGAAGGCTTCTTCGCCAGGGTCAAGGAATTCTGTAGTCGCGCCGAAGAGGCGTGACACGGCTCTGAAACGATCGGGCCGCCTTTCGCATTGATCACGGGGGTCCTAGTCTGGACCCGCCGTCGCGAGGCACGACCCGTGTCGCGCGGCGAGCCGCGCTGCGCCGGCCAAGTGGAGACGGCATCCCGATGACAAATGCGACCGCGAGAGGAGCGCTCGACGAGCTGCGTTTCCTGCGTAGCCTCGTCGTTCGGCCGCGCTCCATCGGCGCCATTGCACCTTCGAGCCCGGCTCTCGCGCGCAAGATCGCGGAACAGATCGATCCGCGAACAGAAGGCATGGTGATCGAGCTTGGCCCGGGAACAGGCGTCGTGACCGACGCGCTCATCGCCAGAGGCATCACGGAGGATCGGTTGATCGCGATCGAATCCGATCCCGACATGGCCCAGCTTGTAAGAGAGCGATTTCCAAAGCTGCGCGTCGTAGAGGGCGATGCGTACGATCTGGAGCGCAGCCTCATCGGACACGCATGCGAAGGTTTGGCTGGCGCGGTGTCCGGTCTGCCTTTGCTCAATCAACCGGTCGCGCGACGCTACGCGCTGATTGCGAGCGCGCTCGCGCACCTCGTGCCCGGCGCACCCTTCATTCAATTCTCCTATGGATGGACGCCGCCTGTTCCGGCCGGAAAGGACTTCACCGTCGAGCACGCGGGTTTCGTACTCGCCAACCTTCCGCCCGCGCGCGTCTGGGTGTACCGCAGCATGTAGAAAGATTTTGAGGTCAACCGCATATCCAACCTCGTCATGGCCGGGCCGTTGTCCCGGCCATCCAAGAACACCGCCTCAAGAGTCAAGCGCTCTGTACATCTCTTCCAATCAGAATCGTTGCATTCGACCAGATTGATTTTCCAGTTCGCCCATCGCGCAAAGGGCGATGAAGGCACCCGCGGGAAACCATGGTCAGCACTGTGTTCATGGGTGGCCGGGACAACAGCCCGGCCATGACGAATCTATTTTAAGCGCAGGGGTCTACGCAAACCTAGCGACGATTACTCCGCCGCTTCGGCCAGTTGCGGAGCGGCTTGCAGCACGTCCGCGCCGACATGCGCTTCGAATTTGCGGAAATTTTCGCGGAACATGCTCACGAGCTTGATCGCCTGCGCGTCGTAAGCGGGTTTGTCGTTCCAGGTTTCCCGCGGATTGAGGATTGCCGGATCGACGCCGGGCACCGATACGGGGACACGGAAGCGGAAATGCGGATCGACGCGCATCTCGACATTGGCGAGCGTGCCGTCGAGCGCGGCCACAAGCAATGCCCGCGTTGCCTTGATCGGCATCCGGTGACCGGTGCCGAAAGCGCCGCCGGTCCAGCCGGTATTCACAAGCCAGCAATCCGCCTGGTGTTGCGCGATCAGATCGCGCAGAAGATTGCCGTATTCAGACGGATGGCGGGGCATGAAGGGCGCACCGAAGCAGGTCGAGAAGGTCGGTTGCGGCTCCTTGCCGAGTCCCTTTTCCGTTCCTGCGACTTTTGCCGTAAAGCCCGACAGAAAATGATACATCGTCTGTGACGCTGTGAGCTTCGCGATCGGGGGCAGCACGCCGAATGCATCCGCCGTCAGAAGGATGACGTTTTTCGGGTGCGGTGCCATGCCGGTGCGCGATGCGTTCGGGATGTAGTCGATCGGGTAGGCGGCGCGTGTGTTTTCGGTGTACCGCCCATCGTCGAGATCGAGTTCGCGCGTGACCGGATCCATCACCACGTTTTCCAGCACGGTGCAGAACCGCTGCGTCGTGGCGTAAATCTCTGGCTCCGCTTCTGCGGACAGTTTGATGACTTTTGCGTAGCAGCCGCCCTCGAAATTGAACACGCCGTTCTCCGACCAGCCGTGCTCGTCGTCGCCGACCAGCGTGCGGGTCGCATCGGCGGAGAGCGTCGTCTTGCCGGTCCCTGAGAGCCCGAAAAAGATCGCGGCGTCGCGGCTGGGGCCGACATTCGCCGAGCAATGCATGGGCATCACGCGTTTGGGCGGAAGGAGATAATTGAGAATCGTGAACACCGATTTCTTCATCTCGCCGGCGTAGGACGTGCCGCCGATCAGAACGAGCTTCTCGGTGAAATTGACCGCAATGACGGTCCCTGTTTCGCTGCCGTGAATGGCCGGGTCGGCTTGAAAGCCCGGAAGATCGATGATCGTGAACTCGGGCACGAATCCGTCGCGCTCTCCGGCAGTCGGTTCGATCAGGAGATGCTGGATAAAGAGCGAATGCCAGGCGAGCTCGGTCACCACGCGGACGGGCAGACGATGCGTGGGGTCGGCACCGCCGAAGAGATCCTGCACAAAGAGCTCGCGTCCTTGCGCATAGGCGATCATGGCATGAAACAGCGCCTCGAAATGCGCGGGCGTCATCGCCTTGTTGTTGTCCCACCACACCTGCTTGTCGCTTGCGCTGTCGCAGACGATGAACTTGTCGGAAGCCGAGCGGCCTGTGTGCTGACCGGTGAGCGCGACGAGCGCGCCGCCCCTGGCGATATGGCCCTCGCCCCGAATGACCGCGCGCTCATAAAGCTCCGGCGCGGGCAGATTCCAGTTTGCGGCCTGCAGATTGCGGAAGCCCTGTAGTTCGAGCCCATGGGCGCCCGGTTGCCGAGTGTCCTGCGACATTTCCCTCCACTCCCCAACTACTCGCGGGCCCCTCCAGGCCGGCGGAGCGCGGGCGTTCGGCCGTCCGGCCGGCCCGCCCGCCGGGCAGAATAGGCTTCCGCCCGGCCCCGCGGCAAGGAACCCCCTGAATCGGCACCGGGACCGGGGGCCACGCATAGGTGCCAGGAGAACTCAGCCCGAGCGGCCCCTCACCGCGCCGGTGCAGGTGGAGAGGACTCGAATATTTCCCCTCTCCCATCCGCCTACGCCAAGGCTTCGGCGGACCAAGCGAGCCGCCATATCCGCCGTAGCTTTAGCGAAGGCGGGCGAGGGGAGAGGGAGCCTTCGCGCTGATTTCCTGACGCTGATGCAAGACTCCGATTCCCCTCTCCCCTTGTGGGAGAGGGACGCAGATACGTGCAATGAATTCTGCTCCGGCGCGGGTGAGGGGTCGCTCGGGCTGGGTTATCTTGGCGCCTATGGTCCTGCTCGGGCTATGACACAGATAAGTGCGTTACTTGAATCCAGAGCAACTCCAAGAGCCGCCGATCATGCCTCTGAGCGATGAACAGCTTGAGCGTTACGCCCGCCATATCGTGCTGCGCGAAGTGGGGGGTGTGGGCCAGGCGAAGCTTCTGGCGTCGCGCGTTCTGGTGGTGGGTGCAGGCGGCCTCGGAAGTCCGCTGGTCCTCTACCTCGCTGCGGCAGGAATCGGCACGATCGGCATCGTCGACTTCGATGCGGTGTCGCTGTCGAATCTGCAGCGCCAGATCGTGCACAGAACTGAAGACATCGGCGTGCTGAAAACGGACTCTGCGGCGCGCGCGGTGCGGGCGATCAATCCGGACGTGCAGATCGAGCTCCATCCCGACCGTCTCACTCAGGACAACGCGCGCGATCTGGTCAGCCGCTACGATCTCGTCGCCGATGGGTCCGATAATTTTCCGACGCGCTTCCTGGTCAACGACGTTTGTTACTTCGCCGCGCGGCCGCTCGTGTCCGCTGCGGTCACCGAGTTCGACGGTCAGCTCGCGACGTTCAGGGCTTTCGACAAAACCGGACGTTATCCCTGCTACCGGTGCATTTTCCCCGAAACGCCACCGGCCGGTGCAGCACCTTCGTGCTCGGAGACGGGCGTCCTCGGCGCCGCGGCGGGCGTCATGGGGACTCTTCAGGCGCTCGAAGTGTTGAAGGAGGTTCTCGGCATCGGCGAGAGTCTCGCCGGACACCTCCTGATCTACGAGGCGCTAGCGGTACGCTTCCGCAAGGTCAGGGTTCACCCCGATCCGAAATGCCGGCTCTGCGGTGACAATCCCACGATTCTGCCGACACTCCGCTCCGCCAACTCCTGACTGTGGCCGGCGCAGTCAATGCGCCTCATCCCAATTCGCGGCAGCGCGCGCTTCAACGATTAGCGGCACCGAAAGCGAGATCGCGGGAAGCGTGGCTTTCTCCATGATGCGTTTTGCGGCGGCGCAGGTGGCGGCCGCATCTTTTTCCGCCGCTTCGAACACGAGTTCGTCGTGAACCTGCAACAGCATTCTTGCGTTGAGCTTGCCGTTCGCCAGCGCGGCCGGGACGCGAATCATGGCGCGGCGGATGATGTCGGCGGCTGTTCCCTGAATGGGCGCATTGATGGCAGCGCGCTCGGCCCCGCCGCGC
>Ga0182024_10015623_pt1 | contig 14498 bp, 10 predicted proteins | sample P32metaG_FD_120480 | JGI IMG/M metagenome (GOLD analysis project Ga0182024, IMG submission 120480) | Permafrost microbial communities from Stordalen Mire, Sweden - P3-2 metaG (Illumina Assembly) | ecosystem: Environmental > Terrestrial > Soil > Wetlands > Permafrost | place: Sweden: Stordalen... | reverse complement strand
GCTGAATATTGCTTGATCGTCGCTTGCAGTTCGTTGTCCAGCCGAGCAGAGTTGAGCAGTTTTACAGGATCATTGCGAACCTGAGTTTCATCCTGTCGCTCGGGTGCAAGCTCAGGCTTGCTGGTGGTTGTTTCTGCGTGTTCCTTGAGGAACTCTTTTTGTTTTTTGTCTTGCAACACCCGCTGGCGGATCTCGCCTTCTGTTTCACCGGAGGGAACAGCAGGCTGTTGCGAGCCGGACTTTTGAACATGTTTCAAGCGCTGCTTTTCGTCGTCGGACATCTTAATTTCGACTGCCATCTTCGGCCGGGGGAATCAATTCAGGAGGTGTCAATAAATCGACTGCGAATTTTTCGCTCTGCTGCCACTGAATTGCAACACCTTCCTGGTTAAGTCGAGCTTTGACCGGTCCGGCGGTGAGCGGCAGTGCAGTGAAATAGAGCGTCTGTCCTGCGATTTTCATCAGACTGATTAGCAGCTTGATTGTGTGCTGTTGCGCATTATCGCGCTTAATTTCAGAGCCACTAGCATAGGTAGCAAGCAGCGTGTCGACACCTCTTGCAACAAGCGTCTCGATCTCGCATTCTTCCGTCCGTGATAGCTCGGTGAGGGCAGTCAACTGAGCTGGAGTCAGAGTTACAGTAACTTTGCGTTGATTACTTTCCATGCTGAAAACTCATTTGCCAGGCAGCTCATGAGATTTGGCGCCGGCACAACGATGCGTCAATCATTATAGTTTCGAGTCACAAAGGTTCGTCAAAAATCTGTACAAGGCGATAACGCCCGAAGGCGCATACGGATACATTCTGAAAGACAAAGTCGCTCAACACCTATTCAATGAGAGCAAGCAACTCAAAGACAAGGCCACTACGATCGGCTGAAACTTCATATGGACTTTTACAGACAAGCACAGGAGCTTCTTGCCAGTTACCGCTAATAGGTCAGCAAATCAGCAGATGCTTTTGCCTGCACGCTGCGACGCCTCTGCGCGGTTGTGGTTCTACTGGTGGTGTCTCGGCAGTTGTGTTTTCTAGCTGCGCCGTCATGGAGACAGGGGGTTCTGCCAACAATTGTTCGGATCCGCGTGTCACTGAATGTTAGCCAGTCGCAAAATAAACTCCCAGGTCAGGGATCTAGAGATTCCGCGTGCACTATACTATTAGTTGGGCAATCTTGAATTTGGATAGAAGGTGCGGGGGCAGTTGCTATGTCTGCAGTAACCGGTGACGTGGAAAAAGAAGTACGAACATTCACAGCTTTGATTGCGGATGATCATGAGTTTGTTCGCAATTGGCTGCGTGATGAATTGACAAAAAACTTCCCCGGACTTTCGTCCGTTGCCGTCAGCAGCACACCTGGCGAGGCTGTATCCAAAGCGATATCGCTAAAGCCGGATCTTATTTTTCTGGACATCGACTTCGAGAATGACCGATCCATAAACGGGATTGAGGCGGCAGAGCGTATCTGGAAAGAACATGCTGGGGCGGCCATTGTCATTGTTTCGAGTCACAAGGGAGAGATCTACATAAAGCACCTTTACAAAGTTACGCCGGCAGATGGAGCCTACGGATTTATACTCAAAGATAAAGTTGCACAATATCTCGTTGAAGCCACCAATGCAGTGCTATCTGGAGACTGCTGGGTCGATCCCGAGATTAAGCGAATCGTCAGTCGCCTGCAGCGCAGCAACCAGTCGCTCAGTGACAACGAATACGAGGCGCTCATCTGCATAGCTCTTGGATTGAGCGACACGACGTCGGGTCGTTTGCTTTGTCTTACCGAAAAAGCAATACAAGCTCGATTGCAATTGCTTTACTCTAAATTTGGCATTCCGCCCAAAGGAGATCCGAATGCGGGAGTATTCAATCCGCGGTGTCGTGCGGTAAGGTGTGGACTGCAGCGTGGGCTAATCAATGAAAGCGAGCTACAAGCGTGGGCGGCAGAGTTTTCGAGCAAGGCGAAAGAGGTTGGTGTTGAAGTCGATCTGTAAGTTCTGCAGCACCCAACAAGGGAACGTTTAGTTCCATCCCCATACAAAATGTCTGAAAGGTATGAGAGATTGACCGTAACACATAATGAGTAGAGAGAATTGAACCGCCGGGGGGTGCAAAACGCAATGTCGAAACACTGGATGCTATCTCGCTCGATCCAGTATGCTTACGTCTTAATCACGCTAGCGATCTCCGGCGTGTGTCCACCGCTGCAACCATCCGAACTTGCAGAACCTGCGGAAGCCAGCGGAACAAATTTGGCCGAGTCTGCCACAGATTTCGGATCAAGTGCAGAGTCATCACAGGAGGATGTTGCCGGTTTGGTTATGCGCGTTACAGGTGATTGGGAGATGCGCTCCAGTAAGACTGTCCGCCATCTTAGACGAGGGGACGCCGTAATCAATGGTTCGTTGCTCAGCAAGATTTCAAAGGACGGTGCGATCACTGTTGTTCTTACTGACGGAAACACGCTAAAGTGCCCTGGGGGTGCTGAATGTATAGATCCGATCGCCGTAAGAAAGCAACAATCTCTGATGGATAGTTGGTTGGTAGCAGCAATTAACATGTTCGTTCAAAGGCCTGGAGATTGGGCAAATGCAGAAAGCCGCGAACTCGATCTGCTTGGACAGAAGCAAAGGCTGAATGATGCGGTAATAGAATCTGGAGCGGATCAAATTGATCTCGCGCCGATATTTACGGATTTTGAAGATGGAAGTTACTCCCTGCAGATCTACAAGGCGTCAAATGGTGGCACCAACAAACGAAATTTTGGACCGGCGGCGATTTCTGTCCAAAGCGGGAAGCCGGTTGTAGTCGAATCACAAATTTCAGCAGGACTCTATAGAGTCAAATTGACTTGCAGCAAAGACGATCCTTCACCTGCAGAGGCGTTCGTCCTCATCAGCGATCCAGAGCATTATCGTAACAACCAACTTTTGTTCGACAAAGCGACCGCAGCTTCGAAAGATCTCAAACAAACTGTCTCTGCAACCGCAGTACAAGAGCTCTTGCGAGCCTACTTAGGTTGCTTAGATGTCGACGCGCAGGCTTCGGGAATTAAATAAATGTGCTTATAACACTTCTGGAGGGACAAGCTATCGATCAAAAAGTTCGGTCCCTGTCCACGCCCCAGCGCAACATGGTACTTGCGTCACCCCATCATCTTTTTGAACCTCGCTTTGAACAGCTTGGATCAGTCCTTCAAATTCATTCTGAAGACTGCGCGATCTGATGTGTTGGCTCAACATGCTCATCAAATTGTGAGTAAAGACACCGTTCTGATAACGTTTGGATTCCCAGGACAGCTCTTTAGGCGAACTAGAAGATAAGACAAGCTGCTGAGCACCAGTGACAAGCATTGTTGGATCAATATTCTCGTGTCTTTCCTTCGTATCCTGTTCTAAAAATGGGGACAAACTCGCCGCCCCGCTGTAGCACGTATCGAGGACCACAATATGCTTTCTTCCTTTGAGACGCTGACAGAGTAAACTGCAAATTTGTTGCATGGGGATCGCTGTTGTAAATAAACGATCTTTTTTTGTATCGTGGCAAGCGACGTAACTCAAGGCACCTACATCCCTATACGACGGCGTTCCATGAGATGCAATAAAAATCAAAATAACATCGTTTTCTTTAGTCACCGTAGGCAACCAGTGATCACCGAGCGCATCCAGAATATTTTCTCGAGTGGCATCTTGATCTGTCAGAGTTCGGACGTGGGCCGGAGCGAACTTTAGCGACGTAATTAGGAATGAGGATAGGTCTTTTGCATCTTTTGCCGCATATCTAAGGTGCGGAATTCCTTCCTCAGCGAAGTCCGATATACCTACAACAAGTGCGAACCTTTGACCTGAAGGAGAAATATCATGGGCAGGATTAGATGAAATCAAGGAGCTGACTTCAAGGTAATCATTTTTGAAACGTGGCATGTTTGGCAAATACATCGTGGCTTGATTTAAATCCTCTCGGGCCTTCGCATGATCGCCAGTTTTGGCGAAGCAAAAGGCTCTTATTAAAAAAGCCTCGCACCGTCCATCGGCGGAAATCAATGATGAATCAAGAATCCCTGAGAGAGTTTTTATTGCCTGCGAGTAGTGCTGCAGATCTCGTTCGCATCTGCCGATCCATAACTTGTGGCTTTGGTTCAAAACAGAACTGCTGTTAGCAAGTAGAGATTGTCCTTGCATATACTTGCCTTCAGCTACCTCTTTTTGTCCTTGGAGAGCAAGAATGCTTCCGTCGGCAAAACAACAAATTGCCTTCGAAGTCCCTCGCCGGGTTGGTTCTGATAGTGATTTCTCAATAACTTGCTGGGCAGCTTTAAGTTGCCCCTTGTCTAAGTACAACGCATACCAACGAAGGTACTCATTATTTTCGTCACCAGCAAGGTGTAAGTACTTTTCAGCACTGGTGGTATCACCTAGTAGCCTATAAACGTCAGACAGAGTCAGTAAGCAAGATTTTTTGTGATGCGGTTCTGTAAAGTTGTCGATATTGAGGGCTTGTTGGCAGGGCGCAATAGCTCGACCGGGAGCTGAAGTCATTCGATAGACATTACCAAGAATGGCGCCACTGCTACAAACTCGCCGAGCATTGGCGGGGATAAGCTCACTGAGTTCTCTTTTTTTATCAAGCACGGCGCGATCATGAGACGAACTCTTGTTGATTATTAGTTCGCAGGTTAGCAAATCATCTGCAACAGTTTGCAGTTCTGTGTGGGATTTTTCCAATAATTTAGCAGTTTCATCCATGTGACCGTTTGCGCTTAATTTCTCCCCCTCAGTCAACGTTGCGTTAATCTCGGCATACGAATTCGTAGCATGCGCCATGACTTTGTCGTACTCCCTGAACAACGTGCGCGTTGACTGTGAAAAACTCGGTGCACCATTGAATAGTGTCAAGGCTATGGCTAAAACCACTACCCATAGCTGTTTCCAATTATCCGTGCTGAAGACACTCGTAGTCATCGTGCAACTTTTGCAAAGAAAGAAGGTTCCGCAGGAAAATAAGCACATAGTCTTCTGTAGTTAATACTAAGTGGCTGTACATCGAGACAAGTTTTAGGATCATAACACGACTTCGACTCCATAAGTTTCCGTAGAGTCCTTGAGTCATGCCATTATTGCCCGAGTTTTTGTCAAATCTTGTGTTTTGACATTGCCGGCCTCTTTCTCTTGTTTGATACCATCGACGAATTTGATTCCTTCGATCAGTTCACCGAGTAGTTCTGGTCGATTCAGACGCGCCAGCGTTTTTTAGTTCTCATAGATAGTTTAAAGACCAATGTCAGCATCGTGTCTCGTGTCAGCATGCCGCGCGTTTCGTCGTTCTTAATCAAACTGTAGCAAATGTGGATTCGATTGGATTGGTTGTGCGCAAGTGACACCAGTGCTCTGCAGGAAAGTCATAAAATGTCAGCAGCGGTATGGATGAATGTGTGATCGAATCAAGGATAGCGTGAAATCCGATAGAGTGCTGATCGTGATGGGCACTTGTTGTAGTGGTGCCGCATCTGGTGCCAGGGGCGACGAGTCCGCTGACAATTTCAATACACAACAGCTTGCACAGGCCATGGGAAAGAGTTCCTGATTGTAAGTGCCAGTGGTCCATCGCAACGATCCTGGGAGTCCAAAGGATTTAAAAATGGCGTTTTCACTCGGTACCTGATAAACGTGCTGGGCAGCGCAATCACAGCATTGTCTTACAAACAGCCTTTCAAGAAATCAAAGACCAAGTTGCCTGGGAAGTGAAGCGAGACTATGGAGCGGAGCATGTGCCCCAGCTTGCAGGCCAGTGGGAGGGCTCTCAGCTTATCCTGTCAGTGCCAGCAAACCGAGACCTATGTCGAGTCAAGCACCAACTGGCGCTTCGCCGAGCAAACCGTGAATCCAACATGAAACCAAAATGAAGTAAACCGTCGAGATGTTATCTTTGGTCAATTCCCCATGCTCAAGTCAGCGGTAACTTGCGACAATTCCAGTATCGAAAGAGCAGCCCCAAATAATAGTACTTCTGGAGGTTCCATGAAACGTTTGATCCCTATTACAACCGCTTGCGCAATGTTGTTTTCAACCATGGCGGCTTATTGCGAGGACAACAGCATCCGCGGCATGTTCGTTGAGCAAGAGCACAATCAAGCTGCCAAGAAAAACACAGGGGTGTGTTATTGGTTGGAGTTGAAACGCAAAAATGAAGCGCCGCGCCATTGCAGCAACAAAACAGAATTTCACAGCGGTGACAAGTTAAGAATCCACATGAAACCGAATGTGGACGGTTATGCCTACATAGTCATGCTGGCAGGTAGTAAGGGCGAGAAAGAACTCTTGTTTCCATCCGCAGATCTTGGTGACAACAAAGTCAAGGCTGGAACCTACATAACTCTGCCTGTTCCCTCGAAAGATGACAACGCAGCCTGGCTCAAGTTTGATGAACATCCCGGCACTGAACTTTTGCGCATGATTGTCTCGCGCAAGAAAATCGATCCGGAAGCGCAATCGCACGATGGTTCGGTGGTGATTGCCGCTGCCGACTCTTCAGACCAGGTACCTGATGGCACGCTAGTCTCAATAACAGTTTCCAAAGGATCGACTCTCAAATCCGGCCTGCGAAATCTGGTAATCGACCACGATCCAAAACCCCAGAGCGAAGGCGAAACCACAGTCGTTGGCAGCGCCGACAAAGTGCTGGCAGTTGATATTGCGCTCAACCACAAAGACAGCGGCAAGTAACATCGGTAGCTTCGACTGAGGGCAAAGAACCATGGATCGAAATTTCAAGCGCTGCCACGGCGCTGCGATCGCAATGCTGGCGATACTTTCATCATACGAATTGGCACCAGCGTCACTGGCCGATCAATCAGCCCGGGACATGTTCTATCAGCAGCTAAAGGAGCCATCGCAACCATCAAATATAGGGATGAGCTATTGGATAGAGCTACACAGAAACGGCAAGTTAATGCGAGTCGATAGCCGCTGCGCCTTTCGCACCGGAGACAAAATCAAATTTCACATCACACCCGACATCGATGGACACGCTCATATCGTGCTGTTGAGAGGCTCCAGTGGTGCGAAGTCAGTTTTGTTTCCTGTGCCCGGAAAAGATCCGAGCAATGTCGTACATCACGGCAGGGACTGTGCGGTTCCGTCTACCACGTTTCTGGTGTTTGACCAGACTAAAGGACGAGAGCACGTTCGCATAGCGCTCTCAAGACGCAACGTCAATCCGGCTGAATTTCTGAAACCACAGTCGTCCACGCAGCTGGCTATGGCCTCGATCAGTTCAAATCCGGCGGTGGATCCTACGGGTGGACAGGATCAAATCCATATTGCGTTACCGGAAGAAGCTTCGCCATCGCTGGCGGTATCAGCTCCAGCCAACGACTCGAACAGCGATGCTATACCGAACGATAACGCTGACAGCTCGAGGGATATGTTCCGCGAAGACTCTGCCCCTCATCGTTCAACTCAACACACTGCGCCGCACCGGCACGCGACCGGCTCGCTTGGGCACAGTGCCAGCCACTCACATCATGTGGTCGCCAACGGCTCTCATGGCTCATCTGCCAGCCCCTCGCCAGCACCTCCCGCCATTGTGGTGTTGAATACTAACACCAATGAGGATCTATATGCCGACATTTCACTTCAGCATAACTGATCGACTTCTGGCTCTAAAGCTCTTGGTCTTCGCTAGCCTGTCGCTTGCTTCATGGTCAGTTCCGGCGTATGCCGATGGGAGATTGACCAATGCCAGAGATATGTTCTATCAGGAGCTTAAAGGTGGTTCCAGTGATTCATCGGGCACATCAATTGCTTATTGCCTGGAGTTGCGCCGAGGAAATGCGCGCCCGGTCTTGTGCAACAATCGATACGCTTTTCGTAGCGGCGACGGCATTCGGTTGCACGTAAAAAGCAGCAATCCGGTCTACGCGTACATTGTGCTCAGCGAGGGCAGCACGGGAAAGAAAGCTATGCTGTACCCACCGCCTGGCTCGAGCGAAGACAATCGACTGGAGGCAGGCAGAGAGTATCTGGTGCCGCCGCACGGCATGGTAGCTTTCGACTCGCATCCGGGCACCGAAAAGCTGTCGGTGATCTTCTCACCCCAACCGATGGACGAAAGCAGATCAATGGACAGCATAAGTATTGCGCTCGATTCAGATACCCTTACCGGAATTCCGCAGAAGCTGGGGCCTTACTCAGTCTGCTCCACCGATGGTGCCTACTCGCCAGGGAACCCAGCGCCGGGGAAAGGACTGGTGTATGTGCACAACCCTGATGCGACCAAACCGACGTCTATAGCGATTGTTCTCAACCATGGCAGGGATCGAACAGCAGAACCATCAGCCGATCCGACACCAGGCGGTCAACAGGACACAGGCAGATCGGGGATCAACCGCCCGATCGCCGACAAATGGGCTTTCATCGTTGGCATCGACAATTTCGCCAATTTCCCGGACTCTTCGCTTAGATACTGCGTCAGTGATGCAAATAAGCTAAAAGATTTTCTGATAACAGAGGCGGGCTTCAAACCAAATCATGTGTATTGCCTCACGGATGAACAGGCAACGACTCGAAACATTATGAGAGTGATGACCGAATTGTTGCCACGGGCCATTCAACCAGACGATCTAGTGCTGACTTATTTCTCTACGCATGGCAGTCCTACAATGCACGGCGAGAATTATATTGTCACTTACGATTTTGACGGCAAGGGACAGACAGGTATACCGATGCAAGAGCTGGGTAATCTGATCAAATCAAAATTGCCCAGCGATCGTGTGGTGACAATACTCGACACGTGCTTTTCGGGAAACGCCAGAGAGATGGGCGATCAGCGTGAACTGCTGGATACCTTGCTGCAGGGCTGTGGTCAGATCATCGTCAGTGCGTGCTCGGCCAACGAGACATCACTGGAAGATGCCAAACTGGGTCATGGCTACTTTACGTACTATCTGATCGATTCCTTGCGCAAAGCAAAAGCGCTCAAGCAGAGTTTTGATTTGACCAAGGACGAAGTAATCCTCCATACGCAAGCGGAACACCAACATGCGCAACATCCGGTGATTAATTACGATCGCTGGCGTGGCAATGACCTGGTCCTCTTTGCCAAACCTACAAATCCGAGGAATTGACAATGCAAAGAGTGTATTCGGCAGTGCTGAGTATTTCCGCCACTGTGTTACTGGGTGTACTTTGGTGCACGGCGGGGGCTGGCGAACTCTTGGCCAAAGCGCCCTTGATCAAGGCAGCCGAGCCGGTGGCAGAGGCTCGAGAGCAGGTGGCAGATCAGTCGACGGCTGGAGCGCATGTGGCGGCGGCAGGCAAGCCTGTGGTTGAGGCACGGGCGGAGTCCGCTTTCGGTCTTGCCACATATCAGCAACTGGCCGAATCAACACCGGACGACAACATCTTCATTAGCCCCTACAGTCTATACTCATGCTTGCATCTTGCCTACAACGGAGCCGCCAAGCAAACAGCAAGCGAAATGGCACGCGTATTGGGGCTGGAGGGGGTAAAACCGAATGATACAAACAAAGATCACAAGGGATTGACGGAGCAACTAACTGCCGGCGGAGAGTCGCAAGAATCATCATTTGTGTTTCACACAGCAAACTCGTTGTGGGCAAACGCAAAGATCAAGTTGAAGCCAGAGTTCGTCGCTCTGTCCAAAAATTTCTTCGGAGCGCAGGTGCAAAACCTGAACTTTTCTGACTCTGACAAAGCCGCTGACGCTGTCAATTCGTGGGTCAGTCGAGAAACACACGGCAAGATTGATCGCATAGTCGGTCAGCTATCAGATCAAGATCTGCTGCTTCTGGTTAATGCCGCTTATTTCAAGGCGCGCTGGCAGAGCCCCTTCGCGAAGAATGCGACAACAGTTGCCGATTTTCACGTCTCAGCTAAGACGGTCAAGAAGGTTTCGCTTATGCACATAAGCAATCGCTTCAATTATCTAGAGAAGAAGGACTTGCAGGCAATTGAGTTGCCATATTCTGATGGTGACACCGGAATGTACATCTTTCTGCCCAGAGAAAAAACAAGTCTGGCAAACTTCACTCACTCACTCTCTTGCCGCAGCTGGGATCACTGGATCAGTCAAATGGCTGAGCAGCGGGGTGAGCTGGAGCTACCCAGTTTCACCATGAATTACCAGATTTCTTGCAAGAAGACTCTGAGTGCGTTAGGGATGAAACAGCCGTTTTCAGCCCAGGCAGACTTTTCTGGAATGCTTACACCGCCGCCATCAGCCGCGATATCAGATGTGCTGCACAAGACATTCGTCAAGTTGGACGAGGATGGTACAGAAGCAGCAGCAGCAACGGCCGTGATAGAACGTAGTTTGGGAATGCCGCAGTTCGCAGATGCTAAGCCATTTAAAATGGTGGTTGATCATCCATTCTTCTTTGCAGTGATGAACAAAAAAAACCACGCGCTTTTATTTGTCGGTCAAGTCACAGATCCATCCGGCTCATAGAGATCAGTACCTTTAGTCAATTCACCATTCCCAGGACAAAAGCGCCTTGCGACAATTCAAATATCCAAACGAGGTCCAAGTCGATAGGTTGTTAGATATCTACGATCATCCCAGGCACTATGAAGACCAGAGGTTTCAAGTAACGTGAGCGCTATATCTGCAATTCTTTCCTTGCTTGGACGTTTGCCAAGGACCCTGGCTAAGCCAGATACATCTTGTATTGTCCAGGAACATTACCGGTGGTGGCAGCGTGAACCGGCCTTACGCCTTGCATCACCGGTGGTGGCAGCCGCGCTTAGTGTGGCAATTACATCACCAGGGGCAGCGCTGCCAACCTCTGACGCCAGGGACTTGTTTTATCAGGAGTTGAAGTCGCAAGACGCAACCACCGGCACCTCGGTGGCTTACTGTCTTGAGCTGCATCGAGGCGATGAAATGCCGGTGCTGTGCAACAATCGTTTTGCATTCAAAAGCGGTGACGGAGTCAGGCTGCACCTAAAAACTTCATCGCCACTCTACACTTATATAGCGCTGATCGGCAGTTCCGGAAAAAGGGCGGTACTGTATCCGCCGCCTGGCTCGGCTGAGGACAATCGATTGGAAGCAGGCAAAGAGTATGTGGTGCCACCGCACGGTCAGATCGTATTCGATGATAAGCCTGGCACAGAGCGACTTTTCGTAATATTGACAAAAAACCAACAGGATGTGTCAAATCTCTTGAATGAAAGGGGAATGGTCATAGATAGTGACTCTCTGACAGGCATTCCTCAGCAGGTCGGTGATTACTCAGTGTTGTCCAACGACGGCTTTTACGAGCTGGGGAGAAAGGCTCCCGGCTCAGGACTGGTTTTCGTAAACAATCCGGATCCTCAAAAACCGACCACCATCGCCTTGGCACTGAGCCACTCGCCAAGCGGCGAAGCCCCCGCCCCCAATCCGGAGCCTCCCAGTCCAAATCCGCAGCCACAACCCAATCCGGAGCCTCCGAAGCCGAGTCCCCAGCCTGGTGCTCAGTCGGTGATGAAAGTAAAATATTATGTGGCGAGCCTGCACAACGACGGCAATCCACTGTCAGAAAGAAGTGAGATTATCCAGGCGTTTAAAAGGGTGAATGGTGCTAAACAGTCAGGGGTCAATGGTGGCGCTCGTGATCAGTATGTGGCCGCACTTAATCACATGTACGCAAACTGGGTGAACCAGCAGGTTAACTGGCAGAATGTGGGCATGCTGTTCTACTTGCAGGAGCTGCAAAATCTGCGACAAGGCGACACCGGAGAGCGTATACGGCTGCCGAATTTTAGTGGACAGATTGTACCGGATCCGAACAACCCCGGAAGACCCTGGAGCTCACCGGCAGTTGCCTCCTATCCAATGGGTATGGCATCGTTGGAGGAAAGCCTAAGTGGAGGAAAGTCCTCATACCTTGCTGTCGGTTCTCGCTGGAGAAACCAAAGTCCGAAGGACGTCCACATTGTGGAAACCGGTCACGATCTTGATGCCGCCTGGGAAGGCAACAACGGGGAGCCGTTGATTATTGCCGTGGATTGTGCGGCCCGCTTGTTCCAGCCAGCAGGACCGGGCGGACATGTTGTCGTGCTTAGCGACAGACGGGACACGCGACATGGGCCAACACTATCGTCGCATTATGATTACAGATTGCTGAATTCATGGGGAAACGATACAAACGGAAAGCCACGCAACGGGTGGGTGAATGGAGATGCAGTGGTTAGCGCCATGAACTACACGGATCCAGCGCACGACCAGTCAGTTCCGCCAGAACGATTGCTGGATCCTGATGCCTTACCCGTGCCCGGCGAGAATCAGTTTGCTCGTGGCGATGATGGCTTCATTTTAGACTCGGCTTCTTCTAAGGCGCTGAACATGTTCAGGTGGGTCGGCAGTCAGAGCGCACCCGGAAGGTCATACCTCGACAAACGGGACAACAAGGACGAGAAGGGTGACAAAAAGGATGAGAAAGGCCAGGATGCTGATGCCGAGGCACACGAGCTTCGGAAGCACGCGGCGGATTCACACGAAGGTCTGTCGCACGAGGATCGCTCATTGATTGACAGCGCCATAAAAGCACTGTTGAAAAACAGCGATGAAGAGGGACATGAGCGCAGATTTCCTCTGTCTGATCTAGACAAGGCTGCAATACTGCATGAAGCGAACTGCTTGTTCACTGAGTCGGCAAAGATCTACGCACAGGGGTTGGATCAAGGCGATCGCAATCGCTCCCTTGTGGGCATGTTGCACGACACGGCCAATCCTGAGCACACCAATCAGGGCGGCCACAACACCTGCAACGTAACCACGATCATGAAAATTGAAACATTGGTCCGACCGGCCGCACAGGTCAAGCGCTTTGTAGACATGTACACAAACGCCAACGGCGATAACACTGTGGATATGCCACTCTAACCAACCAAACAATTACGGAAGAAAATACATGAACGAAGCTCGAAATGCAAAGCCAGTGCGCCTGAAAATTCTAATTCTATGTTTGGTGTTTCTGTTTAGTAATTTTTCACGTTGTGTGGGCATCAGCGCTGCATATGCTGGAGAGATAGCTCCACGCACCCTCCAGGGTCATTCGGACAATGTTACCGCAGTGGCCTTCAGCCCGGACGGGCGCACCCTCGCCTCGGGTAGTGATGACGCTAGCATAAAAATATGGGATGCAGCCTCGGGCAATCTAGTGCGCACGCTGCTCGCCGTATCCAGCAACCCCCAGGGCCATACAAGCATGGTTAGCGCAGTGGCGTTCAGCCCGGACGGGCGGACGCTCGCCTCAGGCAGTCTGGACAGGAGCATAAAAATATGGGATGCCGCCTCCGGCAGCCTGCTGCGCACCCTAGCCGGCAAACCGTCCCAGGGTCATGCGGGCACAGTTGAGGCGGTGGCGTTCAGCCCAGACGGGAGCACGCTCGCCTCAGGCGGCAGTGAAGACAGGAGCATATTTATCTGGGATGTCGCCTCGGGCAGCCTGCTGCGCACCCTCCAGGGTCATGCGGACGGTGTTAACGCCGTGACCTTCAGCCCAGACGGGCGCACGCTCGCATCAGGCAGTCGGGACAGGAGCATAAAAATCTGGGATGCCGCCTCGGGCAACCTGTTGCGCACCCTCCAGGGTCATGGCTATGTTTACGCCGTGGCCTTCAGCCCAGACGGGCGCACGCTCGCCTCTGGCAGTTCCGACTGTAGCATAAAAATATGGGATGCAGCCTCGGGCAACCTGTTGCGCACGCCAATTTCGGCGGTGAATGACGTAAATGTATTTTCGGCGGTGGCCTTCAGCCCGGACGGGCGCACACTCGCCTTAGGCGGTTTTGAGGGTAGCCTAAAAATATGGGACGCGGTTTCAGGGCGGTGCTTGAGCACAATGCCTGGACATACGAAGCAGATTACCACCCTTGCCTTCAGCCTGGACGGGCGTACGCTCGCCTCAGGCAGTGAGGACAGGAGCATAAAAATCTGGCCGCTTGAGCAAGACGATATTCTTTGCCAGAGAATCCCTGGCTATCATGCCGTGCACAGCCTGGCTATGATCTCAGCCACACACACGACACAACCGGCTGCGTCCTCAACTCTTGCTGGCAGTGACCATGCGGTGAAAGACAAATGGGCGTTAATCGTCGGCATCAGTGAATTTGCCAACCCTGAGTACAGGCTGAAGTACGCCGCTAAGGACGCACAGGACTTTCGCAACTTTCTTGTCAGCGAGGCAAATTTTCGCGCCGATCATGTGAAACTGCTGCTCAACAATCAGGCGACCAAGCAGAAAATTCTCGAGGCGTTTGGTGATGATTTCTTGCCGAACCTTGTGCAGCCTGGAGATCTCGTTGTTATCTATATAGCCACCCACGGGACGCCATCGTCCCGGGACAAGGGGCACCGAAATTTCATTGCTGCCTTTGACACTGAAAAAACAAGGTTATACTCCACAGGCGTCGACATGAACGAGATCAACGACCGCATCAAGACGGCGGTGAACACGGACCGGGTGCTCATCGTATTAGACACTTGCTACAGCGGC
>Ga0182024_10015622_pt1 | contig 14498 bp, 11 predicted proteins | sample P32metaG_FD_120480 | JGI IMG/M metagenome (GOLD analysis project Ga0182024, IMG submission 120480) | Permafrost microbial communities from Stordalen Mire, Sweden - P3-2 metaG (Illumina Assembly) | ecosystem: Environmental > Terrestrial > Soil > Wetlands > Permafrost | place: Sweden: Stordalen... | reverse complement strand
GCCGGGCCTTGGTTGCGGGCGGCTGACCAGTGCTCCAAGCGCACCCGTTCGCCGAAGAGCGGATGGAACGCATTGGCCAAGTCCCCCGCCGCAAAGACGCCCGGCCGAGAACTTTCGAGGTACTCGTCGGTGAGCACACCGTTGCCTGTCTCCAAGCCCCCTTGCTCGGCCAGTTCGACCCTTGGCTCCGCCCCGATACCGACGATGACGATGTCACCGGGGACCACGTGCCCGTCGGCAAGGCGGACGCCTTCGGCGGCAGCCGAGCCGACCACGGCCTCCGGCGCGACGCCGAAATGCATTTCGACCCCATGGTCGCGATGGACGTCGCGGTAAAACTGGCCCATTTCGGGCCCCAGTACTTTCTGTAGCGGGAGCTGGCCGACCTCCACGATCGCCACCTCGGCACCCATCTGGCGTGCCGAAGCGGCGACCTCGCAGCCGATCCACCCTGCGCCGACGACGACTGCGCGGCCGGCAGCCTTGATGGCTTCACGCAGCGTGGCCGAGCTCGCCATGTCGCGCAAGTAGTAGACACCAGGCAGCTCGGCCCCGGGCAATGCCAGCCGGCGCGGCTTGGCGCCCGTGCAGAGCAGCAACGAGTCATAACCGAGACGCTCGCCTGAGGCAAGGCTCACGCCCTGGTCTGCGATGTCCAGCGAGGTGACAGTCGAGGAGAGACGAAGGTCTATGCCCTGAGCCTCGTAGAAGCCGTCGGCGTGAACGTAGAGCTTCTCCGGGCCGGCCTCTCCCCTCAGGTACTCCTTGGAAAGCGGTGGGCGTTCGTAAGGGCGTTCGGCCTCCTCCCCAACGAGGGTCACGCTGCCCTCGAAGCCTTCCTTGCGCAGCGTCTCAGCGGCTTTGGCGCCCGCGAGGCTGGCGCCGACGATGACAAAACGGCGGGGGTCGCTCACGCTGCCAGCTTTGCACTTCCGTCGCGCCCGGCGCGCAAGGTGCCAAGAGCCGAGGGAGTGTGGGCTAAGGGTGCCGCTCCGGCCTGGGGTACTGGCCGAAGCACGCACCGGCCTGGAATACTGGCCCGATCACAAACCGCTCCCCCTGGTGGCGTGGCGCCACTTTCTATCAGATATACGTCCGCAGCTGGCGAGACTCCAACGGGGATGGCATTGGCGACCTCGCGGGCGTGCGCGGCGGTCTCGACTACCTGAAGTGGCTCGGCATCGACGCCATCTGGCTCTCCCCTACGATGCCCTCGCCGAACACCGACTGGGGCTACGACGTGTCGGATTACTACGGCGTCCACCCTGAGCTCGGCACTCTCGAGGACATTGACCGCCTTATCGCGCAGGCCGGTGAACGTGACATCGCGGTCTTGTTGGACCTCGTGCCGAACCACACTTCGGACGCGCACCCCTGGTTCGTCGATGCCCTCACTGGGCGCGAGGCGGGGCACCGCTCCTATTACGTCTGGGCCGACGGCAAGGCTGACGGCAGCCCCCCGAACAACTGGCTCTGCGCCACAGGGGACAGCGCATGGACATACGACGAGCGCAGCGGCCAGTTCTACCTGCACAACTTTTTAGCGACGCAACCCGACCTCAACTGGTGGCACGAACCGGTCCACCAGGAGTTCGAGGAAATCATCCGCTACTGGTTCGACCGTGGTGCTGCCGGGTTCCGTATCGATGTCGCCCACGGGCTTTACAAAGACGCCCAGCTGCGCGACAACCCCTCTGCTGTGGCGACCGACCACCCCGCCGTCAGGCGTGGAGGGCTCCGTCAGATCTACAACGCAAACCGTCCGGAAGTACACGAGATTTACAAGCGCTGGCGCGAGATCGCCGACAATTACGAGCCAGAGCGGGCGTTGCTAGGCGAGGTGTGGGAACTCGACATGGAGCGTTTCGGGGACTACTACGGCCGTGAGAAGCCCGAGCTGGACATGGCTTTCAATTTTCTGTTTGTCGAGGCGGACCTGAAGGCACGCGAGCTCGCTGCGATAGCCGAAGAAACTCTCGCCGCTCTGCCGCCGGGGGGGACGCCGGTGTGGACGGCGTCGAACCACGACGTTGGTAGGTTCCCGACGCGCTGGTGCAATAACGACGAGCGAGCCGTCCGGGCAGCTCTCGTTGTGCTGTCGACCCTGCCGGGCACACTCGTCCTTTATTACGGGGACGAGCTCGGGATGCTCGACGTATACGTCCCAGTCGAACTGCGGCTCGACGAGATGACCCGCGACCGGCCGGGGAACCTTGGCCGGGACCGGTGCCGCACCCCGATGCCCTGGTCGACGGGGCCCAACGCAGGTTTCAGCACCCCTTCGGCGCGTCCGTGGCTCCCCCTCGGCGAGCACGCTACGGTGAACGTGGAAAGCGAGCAGGCGGATCCCGCTTCGGTGCTGAACTTGTGCCGCGAGCTCGCTTTACTGCGTAGGTCTGGCCAGGTGGCGCAGTTGGCCCCGCTGGAGCGCGTGCTGCTCGACGACGAGGTCTGGGCGTTCAGAGTGGGTGGTGCGACCACCGTTGCAAACCTTTCCTCTGAACCGGCGAAGCGCGACCTTGGCCCGGCCGTGCTTACGGTCCTGGCGTCGGCTCACCCAGGGGCCCAGGGCAACAAAGTCTCGGGGGAGCTAACGCTCGCGCCGTGGGAGGCGTTGGTACTCGGCGGCTAGTCGGTCTCGAGCTCGTCTTCGGGGTGCACCGCGAGCGCGGTACCGAAGACAACGACGACGAAGAGCACGATCGTGAGGATGTGCACAAGCGTGCAGTACTCGCAGAGGTGCCTGAGCTTGACCAGCTCGGCATACATGAGCCAGATCACCATGGCGGCTCCCGTGACAGCGCCGAGCAGCCTGATCCTGCCGACCCACGGGGACACAGCCCGCCACGCCCAGGGGTTGCACAGGACCAGCATCCCGACCGACCAAGCAAGGCCCAGCACCGACACCGGCAACCCGAGGAAGTGGGAGTAGACGCTGGTGGTTACCAACGCACAGTTGACGAAGCCCTTCGTCGAGCAGGCCAGGATCGTAGCGCTGGTGAAGTGGGCGTAGGTCAGGTAGCTCGAGTCGAGGACCGCAAGCGCGCAGACAATCATGCTGGTGATAGGCACCCACCGCGGCGGGACTATCGCCGGGGCCGGCGCAGCTCCCGGGCGCTCATCCGGCGGCGGGGATGTGGCCCCAACCACCCTCCGCTGCCTGCTGACCCCAGATGACGTAGTGGTCACCTCATCGAGCCCGTTCGCCGGGACCTTGCGTCACTTGAGCTTCGAAGACGCCTGGTGCACGGGCGACGAGGTGTTTACGCCCCTCAGCCAGGTGGGGACTTGGTTGCAAACATCCGCCGGCTTGTTATGAGTCAGCGTGCACAGGTCGCTCACCAGGTAACCGGAGACGGCCTCGGCATCTTTGGAGGTGGTGCTCGTGCCACTGGTCATGATCTTGACGGCCGCCAGCATCTGCTTGCCGGCGAGCGGGGAACCGTCGTACGAGACCCCTGTGATCAGGAACTTGCCCCCGATGTAGACGAAGGGGATCGAACCCTCCTCGTCCGCCTGGACGTACGGAGGGACGTCCCACTTGGTGAATATGTCGTTCTCGCCGTTGGTCAAGCTCTGCAGGTTGGCCCTTGTGTTGGTTTCGGTCTCGACCGGGACGAAACTCAGGTACGGGCTGGTGTAACTGGAATGGTAGAACGAGAACGTCGGCGTGCTCGGGTTGACGTCTGTAGAGGACGACGTGACCCCCATTACATTGCTGAAGGTACCGAACTTCCCTAAAGCCATCACGAGCGCCCACCGCTCGGCGGCGCAGTAGGGGCAGTATTCGGCGCCAATGTAAAGGACCTCAGGCTTGCCGCCAACGGTCAGTACCGGGTTCGAAGCAGGCAGCTTGTCTGGAGGAGTCGTATTCGCCGGCTCCTTCTCGGCGGCCAGGATGATGGTCTTGGCTGGGACGTTTGCGACCTGGTCGACCACCGCCGTCGTGAGGGGGAACGTCCCGACGACCGCGCCGCCCTTGGTGGCCTTGGGCTTGGACCCGCCTGCCAGGTTGACCCCCACGATGACTGCGATCACGACGATGACGAGCGCGACGGCCCCGTAAGCCGTGTAGAGGTTGCGTTGCCGGCGCTGCTGGACAGCACGGCGAGCAGACGCACGCGGGACCGGCCGGCCAGGCTTGCCCGTCCCGTACCCCCCTGCCGCCTTGGCGGTGGGGCGCTTGGGCACCGAAGGACGCGGAGCCCCTGGACGAGGAGGGACCTTAGCTTTCCCGCCGTTTTCTTCTTTACCTGCCATTTGCGCCTTTCCCCCTAAACAGGGAACACCATTCAGGCCATAGCCTAACCGTCGAGGCTAGGACCTGGAAGCGCAGCGTGGTGGCGGTGGCGCAAAACTGCGCCAAAGTCTCAGCCGGCGCTCAGCGCGTGTTCAGGTGCGAAGGAAGGGCCCGTGCCGTCGCCTGCTTCGATGAGCGAGGCGCGGTGACGCTGGCAAAGACCCAGCGGGTCACTGGCGGCGACTTCGGCGCCGCAATGGGCCGACCACGTAGGACCGCTCTGGGCCCAGCAGCGCCACTCGCGAGGTCTGTCGGGGTCCCAGTGCGCCTGGTTGGCAAAGCCCCCCGACCACCCGCCAGGGCCCGGGTCGTCGGCGAGGGCGGCGCCGATCTGGTCAACTACGCGCGTACCGGGGGCGACAGCGGCGCGGCGACGGACCTGACGGGCCGGGGCGAACGGCGCCCTGGCGCGGGCCGCGACGTCGTGGCCCTGAGAGCGCGCCTTGGGCGCCGAGCGCGGAGCTCTTGTCGCTGTCCCGGGGCCAACTGGTCCCGCCGTCGTCACAAAAACGTTCATCTTGCTCGTGGGATCGGCACCGCACCCGTAGAGTTGAGCCTCAGAGCTCACTACGGGTCTTTAGTCCCGGACTTTTCGCGAGCAAGGAAGATGGCCGAACTGACAGTCGATACCAGCGAAGTCGTGGTCCGCCTGAGCGTGTTCGAGGCGCTCGCCGTATTGCGCCGCGAGGTGTCGGTACCTATTGAGTGCCTGAAGATGGTCCACGTCGAGCAGTCGCCGCTCGGGTCTGTCGCGGCCTCCGGGCTGCGATGGGCCTCGTGGCCAGGGTCGTTCGCTCTATGGAGCCGGCGGCGCGATGGTCGGCGCGAGTTCGTGGCGGTGCGTGCCCGCCAAGCGGCGGTGGTGCTCGACGCGCAGGGCTGCGATTGGGACCGCGTTGTCGTGAGCCACCGCGACGCCGTCGAGCTAGCGGCCCAACTAGCGGCTTTGCTGTTGTCCCGAGGCAACCACCGCCAATGACGGCGCCGCGCCCCCCGCAGAGAGGTCGGCTACACGTGTTGCCTCATTGCCGGGGCGCCTGGCGCTAGCGGCCCGCTCGGCCCGCCCCCGGTGGGCGGCCAGGTCGGCGCGGCTGCGGGCGTGGTGAGGGCCCTCGCTTGCGCCGGCGACCGCGTAGCCGTTACGCCCTGAACGTTTGACGGTGTACATGGCGGCGTCCGCCGACCGCAAGGCATCCCGTGTATTCGCGACGTCGACCAGGTCAAAGGGTGTAACACCAAGCGATACCGTCACGCCTCCATCTCCAATGTTGACCTCGTCGCGCACCGCCAGGACAAGCTTGCGGGCGACGGACTCGGCCGCCCAGTGGTCGCCGTCGTGGAGCACCACGGCGAACTCGTCGCCGCCGAGCCGGGCGACCAGGTCCCTGTCACGCAGGTGCTTGCGGAGAGTTACGGCCACCTCGATCACGAGCCGGTCGCCGGCTTGGTGCCCCAGCGTGTCGTTGACCCGCTTGAAGTTGTCGAGGTCCATGACCACGAGGGCACCCCTTGGCCCATCGGTCGCGCAGGTGCGCAGGTGCCGGGCCAGCTGGAGCTCGAACCAGCGCCTATTGGCAAGCCCGGAAAGAGGGTCCCGGGTAGCAAGGTCCCGCAACGCTGCCTGGGACCGCTTGTGGCGCGTTATGTCGACCACGTACACCAGCACGTGTTGAGGTCGCCCTTCGGCGTCGCGCACCAGCGAGGAGGCCAGTTCGCACCAGCGCAGGCGGCCACCGGCGCACACAATGCGCACCTCGACTTTGGCCACCTTGGCCTTTCCCGGGTCACCAGGGCCCGCCAGCTCCGAGAGGTCATCGGGGTAAACCAGCGCGCTGAGGCGCCGTCCCACGACCGCCCGCTCAGGCTCGCCGAGGAGGGCACAGAAGGCGGGGTTCACTTCCTCCAGACGGCCCTCCGGGCTGACCTTGGCCATCGCGAGGGGGGCCGCCTCGAACGCCGCCCGCCAGCGGTTGGAGAGCTTCGCAGTTTGCGCGGCTAGCAGGGCAGCAGCAGCCCGCCGGGACTCGACCTTCTGCCCCAGCAACTCCAACATCGCAGAAACCGAGGCCGTGATGACCAGGCCCGCCCGCACCACCTGTCCCATCCCGGCGAGAAAGGCGCAGGTCAGCCATCCAGCAGCGCCCCTAGCCCAAGGGCGAATTACACCCATGAAACTATTCATAGCCGCTTTATCGGCACTAGCGCGCGAAAACTTGAGCCCTTCCCAACTACAACTCGGCCACCTCTACGCGCACTGGGGGCCCGGCGAGCCTCAGAGGACCCTCAACCGGGTCGTGTACGACATCTCCTGCAAGGCAGTGATGACGTCGGGCGGGAAGTCGCTCGGAGTGTCGGTAATGACGTAGCCAATGTCGCCCCGGGTCCCCAGGTACTGGGCCTCGATGTTCATGTTGTGGGTGGCGAAAAGGCTGTTGACTGCCGCCAGCACACCCGGCACGTTGGCGTGGACGTGGGTGAGGCGGAACGCCTCGGAGGCGGCCGGGAGAACGAGGTTGGGAAGGTTCACAGACAACGAGGTGGACCCGGCCGCCAGGTAGTCGTGCAGCTTGCCGGCGACGAAGCGGCCGATGTCCTGCTGAGCCTCTTCGGTGCTACCGCCGACGTGGGGGGTCAGGATCACGTTGGGGAGCCCCTGAAGTTCGGAGACGAACGGCTCACCGCGGCGCTTTGGCTCGCTCGGGAAGACGTCGATCGCGGCGCCGACGATGTGGCCGCTCTCGATGTGGCGGCGCAGCGCGGCATGGTCGACGACAAAACCTCGGGAAAGGTTCAAGAAAATGCTCCCCGGGACCATGTGCGAAAACTCCGCTTCGCCGAACATCCCTTTGTTGCCAGGCCGCCCGTCGACGTGCAGCGTGACGATGTCGACCGATTCGAGGAGCTCTTCCAACGACGAACAATGTTTTGCATTGCCCATGGACAACTTGTCGGCGGTGTCGTAGAACCAAACCGACATGCCGAGCGACTCGGCGAGGACGGAAAGCTGCGAGCCGATATTGCCGTACCCGACAATGCCGAGGCGCCGGCCGCGCACCTCGTGGCTCCCCTTGGCGGATTTATCCCAGATCCCTTCGTGCATCTGGCGGGTTTTGTCCGTGAGGCCGCGCTGGAGCGAAATTATCTCGGCTATGACGAGCTCGACAACGCTGCGCGTATTGGAAAAGGGAGCGTTGAAAACAGCGGTCCCGTGGGCGGCCGCACTTGCAAGGTCTATCTGGTTCGTCCCGATGCAAAAGGCGCCTACCGCCAGCAAGTGCGGGGCTGCCTCAAAAGCGCCGTCAGGCACCTGGGTGTTGCTCCTTATCCCGAGCACGTCTACTTGCGCTAAGCGCTCGAGCAGCTCCCCCTCGGACAAAGCCCTGTCGGACGTCTCCACCTGATAACCCGCCTTGGAGAGGATGGCTGTCGCGTCAGGGTGGATGTTCTCAAGTAACAGGACGCGAATGTCCTGGGGGGATTGCCGCTCGAGGGTCATCCCAACAGCCTAGGGGCTGGCCCGTACAGGCCTAAGGGAAATTCACCGGCACGCTGAACGAGCGCCCTCCCGCCGACACCGTTACCGTCCCGTTGCTGAACGACGCCGGCACCAAGAACCCAACAACAATGGCTGCGCGGTCCGCATCGGGCAACGGCTCACCGACCTCGGGCTGCCCACCCGGCGACGAGAGGCTGAAGTCTGATGCCGGCAGGAACGACGACCCGGGCGGGCTTGCACTCGCCAACACCTCGAGGTAGGCCTCGTCCGGGGCCGGCGGGACGGTGCCCCCATCGCTGCCGGCGAACCAGACGAGGGCCGCGTCGCTGATATGGACCTCGGCCCCGGGAAGGTCCCCCGTCGCGTCAAGTGGCTCGTCGGTGCCGAGGCGCGCCAGCACTTCTGGGCCCGGGGCGAGCTGGCCGCCCGGGAGCGAGACCTCCTGAACGAGGCCCTTGTCGGAGATTTCGAGAAGAGGGTGGCTCCCGACGGCCACCGAAGCGACCAGCGTTAGGTCGGCCGGGCGGGCTCGGCTAGTCCCAGGCGCTGCGGTCTCAGGCACGTCGAAAGTCGCAGACGTCCCTCCGGCTAGCACCTCGATGGCAGGCTTGTCGGTGCTTGGTGGGCCTGCTCCATCCGCCGCAGCCTCGGACGGCACGGCACCGGCCGCCTCGCCAGGGCCGAGGGCTAGCTCCGCCACCACAAGGGTTTGTCCCTTCATTGGCAACAGCAAAGTCGCCAGCGGGCGCCCGCCCGAGGTTCGCACGGTGGCATAAGCGCTCCCCGACGGGCTCGACGCGTCTCGCAGCGCTGCCGGGTCGAGTTGTGAGCTCAAGTGGCTCACCTCGCCGAACGCGACCAACCGGTACGTCTGGCCCCAGTCACCTATCAGGTCGCTGACGGGGGCGGCCCGCAGGCCGAGAGGTGGCTCGGACAGGACGCCGGCCCATCCAGCGCGCTGGCGAGGCACAACGGGCAGCGCCAACCCGCCGGCGCCCTTGGGGGCCGACGCCCCGTCGGGCCGCCTGAGCACCTCACCTCGGTGGAGGCCCGACGTCGCGTCGGCGTGTACTGAGGTGCCCAGCGAGACCTTAACGCCTGAACCGGCCGGCGTGCCGCTGACTGGGTATGTGAGCCAGGGGCCGGACGCCGACGACCAGGGGAACAGGATGGGCCCGCAGCGCAGGTACGGGGCCACGTCGTGGTCAGAACTGTTCGCCAAGCTGAAATAGCAGCGACTGCCAGAAGAGAGCGCCCCCTCTTCCGCCGACGCCACCGATTGCATCTCCTCTTGTGCCTGGACAAGGACCTGGGAGGCATCCCCTATCGGTTCTCCCTGCCAGTACAGGGTGGGCGGGTGGCTCCTGAGCGCTATCGCAATGATGATGACCACCACCAGGACGATGCCAACCAGCACCGCCCAGCGCTTCGCGAACACTGCGGCCTCCGTGCGGTTTGCGCCGCCCCCGGCCCTCCCACCAGGCGAGCCCGTACGGCCCGACACGCGGCTGCGCTGGGGAGGACCGCCCGGGACCTCGACTGGGCCGGTCGTGCCCGGGCCGGGCGTCTCGGCGATGGCAGCCGCCCCGTCGGCCGGCTCTTGGCTGGCCAGCTCGTCCTCATCCGGCCCCCGGTTGGCCAGATCCAAGCTCGTGAGCTGTAGGTCGAGCTGTTGGTCGGGCTGCTGCTGCTCGTCACTCGCACCGTCGGCTCCGACAGCGTGCTCTGTCCAGGACTCACCGTCCCACCAGCGCCAGCGCCCGTGCGCGGCAGGGTCGGCGTACCATCCCGGCTCCAGGTCCCTCGCCACGCGACTACGGTACGTCAGCCAGCGATCGCACCGCTGGCTGGTCGACGCCGGGCCGGGGCGGAGCCTGCTCGTTCAACCGGAGCCGCGGCCGACCGCGTTGACGTACGCGACCTCTGCGGTCCCCGAGGTGCGGACCGAGACATCGACGCCACGAACCTCCGTGCTCGCCGGGAGCTCGGCCAGCAAGTACGGGGCCACCCCCGTGTCCCCCACCGCGCCAGGGACGGCCAGCACGTTCCGCCAGACCCTGGCCGCCGATTCGACCGATACCTCCACTTCGTTTACCGCTGAGGTGCTCGTTACCGACCCGACGCTCAACTGGGTGACCGTGACCGGGTTGGCCCAGGACCAATCAAACTTGGCTGTACCATCACTAGCCGCCACCGAGGTGTACCCGGTGCCGCCCGCATCGCCCCTGCCGTTGCGCTGCAGTACCACGGGCGCGGCCGGGGCGGCCGGGCTCCCGGCCGCGGTCCAGTCCATCACCCCCGGCTCGGAACTGCTCGGGCCGACGAGCTCGAAGACCGAAGTCTGGTCATGGTCCGTCGAGATCAACCGCACCGCACCGACGGCCGTCGCCGTGGAAGCCGTCGAGGCCATCTGGAGCAGGCAGGGGCTGTCGATAAGCCCAGGTATGTTCACATCACCGAGCATGAGGAACTCGGCGTCGTCCGCGTGCAGGGCGCTGCGCACAATGGGGACCGTGCAGGACCCCTTGTTCTGGGCCGCAAACGGCCCGTAGGGTGTCGTCGCAGTGAAGGCTGTCCAGGCCGTGCGGTGGCCGCTGAAGTAGGCCACGCTGCCTCGATAGTCGGTCTCCACGACTGCGCTCGGCGGCCCGATGGCCTTCAGCAGCGCCATGGCGGGCGAATGGGCAAACTCGGAGCTCTTCTGCCCGGCGCGGTACAAGTAGTCCCTCGTAAACCCCGCCGCAGTCGGCACGCCTGCTGCCAGCACTGCGACCACGACCGCCACCGAGGTGGCCACCTTGGAGAGGGTTTGGCCGCCAAGATCGAGCGCCCACCGCCATACAACCGCCGCGCCGGTCACGTACCAGATGATGACGACAGGCAGGACCAGGATGACGCGCCTCTGGTTGGTATAGGGGTAGGCGAGCGTCTCGAGGAAGTAGGCCCAGAGCATCCACGATTCCGCCAACGGGTGCCGGCGGTACCACGCCACTGCTCCCACGAACCCGAACAGCGGGACCGTGGCACCCACCGTCGCCAGCAGCAGTTCCAACGCCCCGTGTGATGGCAAAGGGCTGCCGGTTGGCAGCACAGACTGGCGCAGCACCTCCTGGAGGTACGACCAGATGTCCTCCACCACCTCCTTCGGGAGTTGGTGGAGGAACCCGCCGTCGCCGGGGGCGGAGATTTCGCCTACGTAGCGGTTGCCGATAGTGGACCCTCCGCTGGCCCACCTAGCCACCAGGCCCGGAAGTAGCAGGGCCGCTGTCCCCACGCTCACTGCCGCCGCACGCGACCAACGCCTTCTCCACAGCTCGTAGAGGACGAGGCCGCCGACAAGACCTATCCCGGCTTCCTTCAGCCAAACGAGCTCCGCCATCAGCACCACCACGACGCAGGCGTTCAGCACACCTGGTAGCCGTTCCCACCGGTCGAGGGCGAACAGCGCCAGCACGAGCACAACCAAAAAGGGCGCCTCGGCCATGACCATCGTCGAGTAGGTCGCCAGCACTGTGTTGATCGCCAGGAGGCCGAGCACGGCCACCCGGTAGCCCGGTTTGAGGCCCCGACGGCCCATCCAGGTCCAAAGGAGCGGATAGAGGAGCGCAACGCAAACGGTTGAAAATACCCGTGGTGGCCAGAGCGCGTTGCCAAAAAGCCACACCAGCGGCACGAGCAGCAGAGGGTACCCCGGGAGGTAGTACGCGACGACCGTAGCCCCGCTCGGCATGCTGGAGGTGAGCCCTCCCCCAGCCGCAAGCACATGCGCTGCCATGAGGTAGTTCGCGTCGTCGTCGAAGGAACCGACGTGGTAGGCCGGAGCTACCGCAAAGGTGTGGGCGACCTGTACTGCGAGCGGGATAAGCCAACCGAGCGCCAACCAGCGCGAGGTCGCCGGGGATGCTTCGTCGCCGACGCCGGAGAAAGGTGCCCACCACGCGCCGGTACCGCCCGTGGGGCCCAACGGGCCTCGAGCACGACTTGCCAATGGTTCCCGACTAACCTTTCTCTATCGCTCGGCTACTTCCCAACGCGCCACGTCCCGACGCGCCACAAGGACCTTCCTTGACGCACGCACCGTCAGTGCACGATGCTCTAGGGCCTATGCCTGGACCATCGGACAACGGTCGCCTCGGCACTCTCGACGATGCTAGCCAGCAGCCCGTACGACGACCCGGCGGCCCCGGCCTGCGGACCGACGGCGACGATGGCACTTCCCCCGAAGTCGTAGCGACGGCTTCCGAGCCGGAACTGATCTCGACGGGCTCTGAGGCGACGGGTACGGCGCCGCGCGAGCACTCCCTGCTTCATTGGTTGGTCGACGCCCATTGGCTGGGCCGCTGGCGTACACCCGCCCTGCTCAAACTGTGGCGCTACGGGGCAGGGTCGGTCGTCGCTTTCGTCACCAGTGTCGTGGGCTATTACCTCTGCTTCAGCTTTGCCCACCTGGGCGCTATCGGCTCCACATGGGTGGCCTTCGGGGCAGGAGCTGTGCCCAACTGGGTCCTCAACCGGCGCTGGGCCTGGGAGAAGAAGGGCCGGGAGGGCGTCGCAAGGGAGTCGGTGCTCTACGTTTTGGTATCAATCGTGAGCCTCGCCGCCTCGTCGGCCACCACCAAGGCCACAGCCCTGGCTGTAGCCCACACGGACCATACGGCAAGGGACTTGCTGGTGACCTTCAGCTACATGGCATCGGTCGTAGTGCTCTCGGTGCTCAAGTACTTGGTCTACGACCGCTTCGTTTTCGTTGACAGGCGCAGGGCCCGCGCCGCCGGTACCGACACCCAATAGTCGCCGTCGCCGCCGGCAACAGGTAGCCGCTCTGGGGTGCCTCTGTCGCCTCAGCTAGCAGCGCTGTCCTTGGCTCCCCACTCCTCTGCGACCTCCGCGATGCCTTCCTCGAGGCCGACCGAAGGCGCCCACCCCCAGCTCCGGGCCAGCGAGTTGTCCACGATCACTGCCGGCATCTCGCCAGCCTTGGCGGGGATCTGGCGGACGTTCAGCTGCGAACCGAGCGCCTTTTCGACGAGCGCGATCAGTTCGAGCACCGAAACCGAAAACCCTGCACCGATGACGAGCGGGCCGCTCAAGCCAGGCTGGCCAAGCGACGTGATGACCGCGGAAACGACGTCCGCGACGTTCACGTAGTCGCGCACCTGCTGGCCGTCACCGTAGACGTCGAAGGTGCCCCCGCTAGCTGCAATCCGCAGCAGCCTCGGCACGATGCTGTCCTTTTCCGACATACCCGGGCCATAGACGTTGGTGAAGCGCAGGGCCACACCTCGAACGCCGTAGGCGGCGTTGTAACAGGACAGGAGCATTTCACCCGCCGCCTTCGTCGCCCCGTACGGGGTCAGCGGCTCCAGGGGCACCGCCTCACGTAAGGTCCCCGACGCTCCCGCACCCACGACGGCGTTCGACGAGGCGAGGACGAAGTTCGTCGCGCCAACCTGGCGGGCCCGCTCGAGCAGTGCCCCGGTGACCACGACATTGTTGTCGAAGGTGCCCTGGGGGTCTTCGATGGAACGAAGGACCTGGGTCTGCGCGGCCAGGTGCACTATGGCTTTCGTGCCCGTCTCGACCGACGCCTCGACGACTGCGTGATCTTTCAGGTCGCCCAGCACGACTGTGACGCCGTGGTCGCCATCGGGGTGGCACCGGAAGGCCTTCGCCGGTCGGCGGTCCACCGAGACGACGCTTGCACCGGCACGGCACAGCGCAGCCACGACATGGCCCCCTATGAACCCGGATCCGCCCGTAACTACGACACGCTGGTCCCTAAGGCCCTCGAGGGCCTGATCTCCAGGACGCACTTGCTCCGCTCGCGTTGGCATCACACCAACCTATACGGTGCGCTAACGCGAGACGGGCGCCTCGGTCCGGGGCTCCGCTGGGCCCCCGCTCCGGCGCCTTTGGACAGCGACAGCGCAAAATGCGACCCCTACGCCGGCAAAAAGCTCCGCAACCACGCCGAGCCAGCTGAGCGACAAGGCGAGGCCCGCGAGGACGAGGGCAAAACCGACGAGGGCCACGGGAGGCCCGACCCAGGCGTGCGCGCACCCGAACCGTGCGCACGAGCGAACGGCGTCACTGACGAACTCCACGGCCGCATGGAGACGGCCCTTTTGCCCTGTCAGCACCCTCGCAAGCCGGGGATCGCCTGATTCGAGCATCGCCTTGATGCCGGCGAGCTGCTGACGCTCCCGTTCCGACAGCTGCACCTTGTCCTGTGTGCTCATGCCCGGTCCTGTGTGCTCATACCACACCTCTTACTACATCTACTTTGCCCTCAAACTATCGATCGTCATCACTTTTCGACGAGATAAATCGGATCCTGGAGCGGACTTCTGGGGCGAGCGGCCAGGCGCCGGCCTGACGGCGAAAGAGAAGTGCAGGTTAAACACGAGTACTGTAACGGCCATGCCTACGCCCCCAGCACGACCGGGCCGGAAGCCGAACGCCAGGGCGAACCCCAAGCCCGACGCTGAGCCGCGAGCACAGGCGAGCGCCGGGAGCGCTCGCAAGGCGAGCGCCAAAGCCACTGGGAAGGCAGCCCCCCTGACGAGTGCCCGAGCCAAAAAGAGCACCGCTGCAGCCACCGCACGGAGCACCCAAGCGCGCTCAGGACGGAGCGCTCAAACCGGTACCGCAGTTAGCGCCCACACCGCCGGGAGGCCCGCCTCCCCGCGGGGGGCCGGCTTG
>Ga0182024_10015621_pt1 | contig 14498 bp, 5 predicted proteins | sample P32metaG_FD_120480 | JGI IMG/M metagenome (GOLD analysis project Ga0182024, IMG submission 120480) | Permafrost microbial communities from Stordalen Mire, Sweden - P3-2 metaG (Illumina Assembly) | ecosystem: Environmental > Terrestrial > Soil > Wetlands > Permafrost | place: Sweden: Stordalen... | reverse complement strand
CTCCTGCACAGAAGCGAGCTGCCTCTTGAAACGCTGGTGTAATGTCGGATCCAGTTTCCGATAGGAGTCGCGGCCGAATCCATCGTATCCGATTTCCTTTTGTGCACCGTCGGCCAAAAGTGTGCACCATTCCCGAATGTCGGCGACCATCGACAGTAGTGCCGGGCGATCCAGCCGCATATCAGTAATCTGCCCATGAAAAATCTTGTTTCGTGCCGCCAAGACTACGCCCGCAAGCGATGTCCTGAGAGCATTATACCGCGGACCTATCACCTGAGACACCGGCCGGGGCCAGAGTTCGTCGATTCCAAGGATGAACCCACCACCATAAACTCTGCGATTGTTGACCAGTGCCTCACGCATCTGCGGCTCGTCGGCACAGGAAAAACATGGGAACTGAAAGACCGAATAGGTGAATAGCTTCCTCAGCTGACGCTCGTGTTTGATGACAGCCAAGGCGAAAGCATCGACCCCGCGCGTTTCAGCTTCGGAAGCGAGAATCAAGTCAATCGTGCTGAACTCATGATTTAGGTTCATTAGGTTAATTTCGGGTTGGGATGACGGTGTTTCGTCAGCGGCGACTTTCGCCGCTACCTTTACTATTTTAATGCGACATGCAACGTATCGAAGCACGCGAAACTCTTTTCCAAAAGCTCCGCATCGCTCAGACCCAAACGTGCCCAGCCATTGACCAGCAGGTCGAAGCCAACGCGCTCGGGACCGTTCGTCACGCAGGCAAGAGGGAAACCAGGTCTTCGGCCGGAAACAAAGCGCTTTCTTTCAAACGCGCCGTTAGCCCGGCGGTGTCCTGCGTATAACAAATGATCGCGAGATCTTTGAGCGCGCGAGAGCAGCATACATAAAAGAGTCGGCGGGTGCGGTCGTGAACGGTTTCTTTTCCTTCTGCCTGATTCTTCCTATCCGTATCGGAGGGCACTTCGACCCCGAAAAACTTATTGTAGGAAAACAGAAAATGAGAACTTTCCTCGTCGTCCACAATCACCAGCACCCGCTGGAACTCAGCCCCCTTGATTCCCTGCTGAGTTGAATACGGCGACCGCTTTTCGATGTAGGTGCGGTAGCCCCAAAGCTGAACCACGGGGCAAGCGAAGTATGGCGGAAGAACCTGATCCATAACGTCGGATTCCTGGCTGGTCGCTCCGACCGGAATCTCCGCGACCGGTGCCAGTGCGCGGGCCAGCCGTTCATCGAGCCGGATTAGCTGAGCGTCGCGCGCGAAGCAAAGGACCTCGTGCACTGTCGTGGCGCTGGCCGGCTTGAGGAAATCGGTTAGCTGTTGGACTGCGGTCTTGAGCGAGGCCAAAAGTTCGGCCGGCTTTGCGACCCCCTTGAGCGAATCCCGCGCCAATGCCGGGGCATGCGTGCGCAACAGCGCGAAAACGGCTGAATCGTTCTTTGCGGCTGCAGCTTCGACCAACGGGAGCAAGACCGATTGAAACGGTGTGATGGGCCATGCGGTTCCTTCGCGGAAGCCCGCGCGTATGGCGTCCGCCGTGCGGCTATTGAATGCGGCATGAAGCTGCGCGAAACCCAGTCGGCTCGCCGCCATGGCGTGCTCGATTACGAGTATTCGCACGTCGCCTCCCTCTTGGTTGTTTTGCCAGAGTGGATCATGGTTCTGGTCGGCCAAGTATTGCCGAACCCGATCAACGCTGCCCGCGCGATCCTCGGTAAGCGGAAGCACGAACATGCGGGCCGTGCCGGCCTCGTGCGGGCATTGCTTGCCATCGCGCTCGCGCAGACCTGGAGTTTGCTGGAGTTTGTCAGCGTCCAGTCGGATCCGGTTTATCACCGACAGCACGCGCGCCGGGCATCTGAAATTCTCGGGCTTCTTTATTTCAGTCCAGCCCGCCTTGAGGTCAATGGCGCCCCGTCCGGCCGTGTAGATTTTCTGCATCGGGTCGCCAAAGAAACCCAAACAAAAACGGGCCGACTCCTGTTGATCGACACTGGTCAAAGCCAAAACGACTGCCTCAATGGTGTCCTGACTCTCATCGACAAAAAAATAGGGGTATTTTTGAGCGATGATCGTCCGCAGCAACGGGCGTTCGAGGATCAGCGTCGGCGCCATTTTGACGATGTCATCGTGCCCGAGGATGCCGGACCGGTAGTCCCGGCCTGCCTCGTAAGTGAACCGGCGAACCTTGCTCAATTCGGCACGGAGGCTTTCGCATTCGGCGATGTCGAGCGCCACGGAATCTCGTTTCTTTTGCTGGACGCGTGAGCCGAATCCGGCCTGCTCCGCCAAAAGCTTGGCGAGACTGGCTTCGTTGTGACTTTCCACCCATGCGCGGATGTCCATTTGGAAGGGTTTAACCAACGTCCAAAGGAAACTATGGATGGTTGAAATATGAAAGAGCTTGTCGTGGCCGAGATCGCGCATCAGTTCAGCGACCGCGACCTCGGTGTACGTGATGCACGCGACCTGCTGCCCGCGTCGCACGAGTTCAGGACGTTTGGTCTTGGCGACGTAGTCCATCGCTTTGACGAGTGACGTGGTCTTGCCGGAGCCAGCGCCCGCAATCATGACGAAACTGCCGAAACGGTCCAAGATCGGGCGCAGCGCCACGTCAGATTCCGTATCGGGGTTACCAATCCGGGAGGTCATGAGGTCCCTGGATTCGAAGGAGTGCCCGGTGCACCGGGCGCGGGGCTGAGTTCAGGTGGAAACTGAGCGGCTAGCCACTGCAAGCCCTCGTGGATATAACTCGGCACCTTCCACGCATTGGAGTTCTGGGTCATCAGTCCGAGGGCAAACTCGGTCTTGTCGAAATTCTGGGAACGAATCCTTTTCGAAAGTTTTTCCGCCAAATCCGGCAAGGAGCATTGCTCCGCCTTGCGGACCCGAAGCCCCAGGCGGCTACGGTCCTCATGCTGGCACCAGGCCAAGTTTTCGAGCACGAACGCCTCCTCCAATGTGCGCCCCGTGCGGTGCTCTTGTTTCGCCTGCCACTCGACAGGCTGGCGAGATTGATAGGCCACACGGATGAGCGCAGTTGATTTATCGCCTCGCGGCTGAACCTTCGCCGATTCGGTGGCCGCCAACAGGTCGGTGACGGTCGTCAACTTCGGGAGCCATTGAATCAGGGTCTGATTGGACGTAACCGCACCCGGGATGTCCGCCAGACAGCTTCGCCCGGCGACGGATTCAGCGTCATCGGATTCGGTGCCGGCCTCAACGACCGGGGCCGTGGATGGCGGCGCATTTTGCGGCACCGGTGGCTTGTGCGGTGTCACGCTGTCGAGGTCGGTGATGATCAGCGCGGTGAGACCAAGGAACTCGAGCAGCTCCTTGAACTCGTGGGCGAACGCTCCCCCAACTTCGAGGATGCTTAGATAGCACGACTGCAATTCGGGGGCCGATTTCGGAATCATGGCCGGAAGGAGCAATCGCTCGACATTTCCTTCAACGAGGACGGCGGCATCCGCAAAGAAGAGATCGCAATGGGTGAGTTTTAGATACCGTTGCAGAAAATCACGCGTTTCAGTTTTCGACCGGTTGTAGAAATCCGAAAGGTTCAGCACGATGGAGCCTTGTTTTCGTCCCCGGACCGCGGACCGGCGGAAATAGCGGATGGGGGTGAAGCCACATTCGTAAATAATATGGGGGGAGTGCGTGGTGACGATCAACTGGCTGCAAAACGGAGAGCCGGGCGAGCTATCCGGAATTATCTTCAAGATTTCCCGGATGAACACCTGCTGAAGTTGCGCGTGCAGGTGAGCCTCAGGCTCCTCGATAATGATAAGGTGCAATAGCGCCTGATTTTCTTTCTGGTCCTGCCACCGGCTGTGGTAGTCGAGGAGTTCGACGACCATGTAAATCAGATTCTTGAAACCGAGACCATTGTAGCGGTCGGGCAGCACGAAGTCGTCGCCGGGAATTTTTTCATCGCGCAGCGAATAGTGAACGTGCGCGTTACCTTTGAGGATACTTTCGGGATTCAACACCGACTTGATCAGCAAATGGGGATTGGCGAGTCCGGGGTAACCGAGCTTGTTCAAACGCTCCAGCGTAGGTTTGAAAACGGAAGCGAGGTGCGCATTGAGCTGCGTCTCCGAATCCGCCAAGGCCCGCATCGCTTCGAAATCCGTTTCCGGTTGCTTCAGATTTCGCTCATAGAACCGACTCAAGCGTCTCGACAGATCCTCGGCCCGGCCGGGTCCGGCCTCGTCTGAGAGGTGACGCTGCGCCTTCATGAAATCCACCCGCACGAGCGATTGGATAATCGCGGCGCCGCCGCGGCCTGATTCGTCGCTCAATGGAGCCGGGACAAACTCGGCTTTGGGGCGGTAGTCTGCATCAAAATGAGCACGATCGATCACGAAATATTGGATCTGAAATTCGTCGCGCAACTTCTTGGTCAAGAAATCGGTCATGGATTTGGGCCACCCTTGATAGGTGCCACCCGGCGTGGCTCCAGCGCCGCCCGCCGCGGGAGCTTTTGCCTTCTGCTGGGCTTCCTGAAACGACGCGAAAAGTTTCAGCGGCTCCTTGGCGGCGTATTGAAGCCGGACGCCGACCGGTCCGGCCGACCAGTTGAGGCTCGGCAGCAAATCGACTACACGATGCAGGTCGTTCGCGGTGATCTCGAACCAAAGATCGAGCGTGATGGTTGGCCACGACGTTGTGCCGGCACTGGCCTGGTCGAATTTTTCCCACACGTCGCCACTGAAGTCGTGGATCGAGAAAGTTTCATCGCCGAGGAAAAGAGGGAAGATCTGCGCGGCACTCGTTTTGCCGCTGTTGTTTGCCCCAACGAAGATCGTCCTGTCGCGGTCCACGGCGATATGCACATCACGGAGCCGACGAAAATTAGTAACGTGGAATGACTCCAAGATCATAGGCAGCGGGGAGGCGTTTGGCCAGCGGATCGGCGCTTCATTGCTGGATGCGCCCAATTCTCAGCAACAAGCTAGGTTTTTCGCAAGCGATACAGCGTAAGCGCGTGATCGTTGAGCCGCGAGAGTTCCACAGCGCCTTCGCCGGTTCCGTCAGCTCTAGGCAAGGTACTGGTGAAGCGGGAGCGAAGTTGGCCTGAGTCGCTCGTCGCGCCCCAAAATGTGCATCGCGGCCCAAAATGTTCGCCTTTTCCCCTCAAAGACTTGCATCATTGTTTCTCCTTTTATGCCGCCCCAGCTACCCTGATTTTATGACGACGATCTTCAAGACCTGCCAGCCCCGCGCCGATGTGCTTAACGGCACCATCGCCGAAGCCGATTTCGCGGCCGACCTGGCCAAGGTCATTCGTGGCGTGGCGCATGAAGATTACCAAGTGCCCGCGCGGTTTTTCGCCAACACCTACCCAACCGCAGGCCTCAAAAACCTGCTTCGCCAAGTGATGGGGCGGCTCACCGGCAAAGGCGACAGCGCCGCCGCAATTTTTCGCCTCGATACTTCCTACGGTGGCGGCAAAACCCACAGTCTCATCGCGCTGGCGCACGTCGCCGCCGGCATGCCGGGCGTGAGCAATGCAGGTGAATTTTTGGAGGCTAAACTTGTGCCAAGCGGCAAGGTGCGCATCGCCGCATTCGACGGCGAGAACGCCGACCCCGCGAACGGCCGCGCGATGGGCGAGGGCGTGCTCGCTTTCACACCTTGGGGTGAAATCGCCTACGCGCTCGCTGGCAAGGCGGGCTACGAACGCCTGCGCAAAAGCGATGAATCGCACACCGCCCCTGGCGCGGAAACGATTGCCGAACTTTTCGGCCAGGAGCCGAGCCTCATCCTTCTCGACGAACTTTCGATCTACTTGCGCAAAGTCGCCAACCTGCCCGGCGCTCGCGACCAATTGAGTGCGTTCCTCACGTCCCTCTTCAAGGCCGTGGAGAGCAATCCGCGCGTGGCGCTCGTTTACACCCTCGCCATTGGAAAAGATGGCAAAGCGGGTGACGCTTACTCCGGCGAAAATCAGTTCATCGCCGACCGCATGGCAGAGGCCGAAAGTATCTCGGCCCGCAAAGCGACACTCCTTAATCCAACTGAGGACGACGAAACCGTGCAGGTCATTCTGCGTCGCCTTTTCGAGCGGATCGATATTGCCGGCGCGGCCCCCGCGATTGAGGCCTACCGCGCCACCTGGCAGCTGCAAAAAGAGGCGATACCAGCCGAGGCCAACCACCCCGATACATTAAATTCCTTCCGCGCAAGCTACCCTCTGCATCCCGAAGTGTTGGAAACGCTGACCTCGAAGACCGCCACCTTGGCCAACTTCCAGCGCGTGCGCGGCATGTTGCGTCTCCTCGCTCGCACTGTGCAACAGCTTTGGACCGTCCGCCCCGACGATGCCACCGCGATTCACCTGCACCATGTGGACCTCGGTATGCCGGCGATCCGCGATGAGATTTTCACGAAGCTTGGACGCAGTGAGTTCAAGCCTGCTGTCAGCCATGACATTGCCGGGGGCACCGGCAGCTTACCTCTGGCCCAGCAGATTGACGCAAAGTCCTACAAGGGCCTCGCTCCCTACTGCACCTATGTAGCCCGCACGATTTTCCTCCATACACTCGCCTTCAACGAACAGCTCAAAGGCATCACGGCAGAGCGTCTGCGCTTTTCCGTCCTCGCGCCTACTCTCGACCTCGGCTTTATCGAAGACGCTCGCAAGCAGTTTCAATCTCTCTCGGCCTACCTCGACGACCGCCCTGGTGTGCCCCTGCGGTTCCTCGCCGAGGCCAACCTCACGCAGATTATCCGCCGCGAGGAAGAGCACATGGACAAGGCCACGGCGCGCGACGAACTCCGCGACCGCATTCGGTCCATTTTCGCTGGCTCCGTGACCGGTGCGATTTTCGAGCTGGTGCCGTTTCCGGCTGGACCTTGGGACGTGGCCGATGATGCCGGCGACGGTCGCCCGCGTCTCGTGCTGCTTTCCCACGAAGCCATCACTGTCGGGGCAACGGTTGAGGCGGTGCCCGATCTAATTGCCCGCATTTTTGACCGCCGTGGCTCGGACGGCGGAAGCCTTCGCATCCTGCGCAACCACCTCGTCTTCCTCGCGGCCGATGAGACCCGACTCGACGAGATGAACCGCGCCATGATGCGCCGCTTGGCCCTGCGCGCACTCATCAAGCCCGGGCGCATTCAGGAATTGGCGGAGCACCAACAGGGCAAGGTGCGTGAACTTGAAACCAAATCCGATTTGGAAGTGGCAACCGTCATCCAGCAGGCTTATCGCCACATCTTTTATCCGTCGCGCCAGCGACTCGCGGGGAGCCTCGTGGACCTGAACCACGCGGCGATTGATATTCACTCCGCTTCGGAACGTCCTGGCACCGGTCAGCAACAGGTCATCCGGGCGCTGCGCGACAACGCCAACCAGAAGCTCCGCCTGGCTGAAGACGCCCCGGAATCTCCCGGCTACATCCGCGACCGCACGCCGCTCAAGAAGGGCCAAATCTCCACGGCTACCCTGCGCGACGAATTTCGCAAAGACCCGGCGCTCTCCATTCACGCGAGTGACTCCGTGCTCATTCGCGCGATCAACCAAGGCATCAACCAAGGTGACTACGTTTATCGCAGCGGCGATCTCCTCTGCGGCCCCAGCGACCCGCTCCCGAGCGTGAAGATTGATGAACAGTCATTCGTCTTTACTCTACAGTTCGCGAAGGAAAAGGGCCTATGGCCGCGCCCGGCTCCTGCGCCGGGCGGCTCCGGTGTCCCCGGTTCGTCCGTCGCCTCGGGCGCCTCTGTCCAACCGCTCACGGGTGGCGGACAAAGCACGTTTACCGGTGGCGGTGCATCTGCGGTCGCCGAGCGCGCCGAGCCCGTCCCGCCGCCGCCCGGTTCCATTTCGGCAGAGGGGCCGCTCAAGCAGGCGCTCGGCGAACTCTGGGGCAAGTGCCGCAAGGCCCAGCTCACCCAAATCAAGGGCCTCACCCTGCGCCTGTTCGATGCCACCGACGCGTTTAAGATGCTCGGTTCGCTCAACGCCGAGAAGGGCTGCAAGAAGATCGTCACGCTTTCCGGCGGCTACGAAACTGCGAGTGATGGCGAAATGGAGCTGACCTTTCGCGGTTCGCCCGAAGACGCCTTGCCCGTGAAGGATTTTCTGGTGCCCCAGCTCAACGCCGCCGCCGCTGCCAAAAAAGAGCGGAACGTCGAGGCAACTTTCGAGCTGATCTTTGATCCGCTCCTGCCGCTCGCCGGAGATACTCCGGAAAAGCTTGCCGAGCGTCTAGGCAAATTCGCCAGCGGGGCCGCCTATGTCGCCGCCGCCGCTCAAGGCTAAACCGCCCACCACTCCCTCCCGTTCCATGCCACTCAAGAAAACTTTGACACCCCGCCGCCGTGAGTCCGTGGACCCGTCTCTCGCTCTGCCACGCTACGAACTGCGTTCCTTGTATCACGGTCCGGGCGATCCCGAACTGGAGCTATGGCAACTACCTTCGCCTGCCACGCCGCATCTCCGTCAAGCTACTCGAATCGCCGGCCTGCGGGGGCGAAATCTGGAGTTAATCGAGAGTCGTGTTGCCCGCCGTCTCAAGACCGCAGGTCTCCCGGCGGAACGAATCCTCGGCGCTCGGCACTTGCCTGGCCATCGCGACGGTTGGCCCTTACCGGAAGATCATGCGCTGACTCTTGCGCTGCTCTTCCGAGTGCTGGCACCCATGAGCAGTCGCGAGAATCTCCGCGCCGTCGTCGAGGGCATCGAACAGATGGGCAAGGAAGAGTCGTCCTACTGGCTCGGGATGACGCTGCACCGCGTTCGTTATCGCCGCGTATGCGCCGCGCTGCGTCTGCTTTTCACCGCTCCCCGGCCAAGAAAGAAAACCGCCGCAGCGGCGGCATGATGTTGGCGGAATTCCTGTCCTAATGTCTTCATCTCCCCGTCTGATTGAACGTTGGTTGCCAATTGCCGAGATCGGCATCGAGAGCTTACGCGAGCGCACGCCAATGACGCCTTATCCCGCGCCCAATCGGCTCCACGTCTGGTGGGCGCGTCGCCCTCTCGTAGCCTCGCGAGCGGCTATCCTCGCTTCTCTCCTTCCCGCAGACGCTGACCAGAAGAAGTTCATGCGTGCTCTCGGGATTCATGGCGATCCGGTGGGGAGTCGTCGCAAGATCGACCAAGCTAAGCGCACTGGTGTGCGTTTTGAAGGCGACGCCTATTCATACGACCGTGCCTTCAAATACACGCCTGCTAGTTCGGAACAGGCATGGCTGCGGGAACAAATCGGCGTCGATCCACGAACCCTGATCGCTCTCGATCCAACGGCTGGCGGTGGCTCGGTTCCACTGGAGGCACTACGTCTCGGATTGGCCACAGTTGGCAACGATCTCAACCCGGTGGCGGCACTAATTCAGCGGGCGACTTACGATTGGCCGGCAAGACATGGGATGGCCTTGGTTCACGCCTTTAACCATTTGGCGGCAGAGTTTGTGAAGCGCCGGGAAGACCGCTTGAAACCATTCTTCCCACCGGAACCGGAAAAAGACTGCATTTCGACTAACTACATCTGGGCGCGCACTGTGAGGTGCTCGTATTGCGAGGGGTTGGTGCCGCTCTCACCGAACTGGCGGCTTGCGCCCGACGGCACGGGTGTTCGCCTCAAGCCTCGCTGCTCCAACGTGAGCGCCGAGCGCTTGTGTGAATTCGAGATTGTGACGCAGGTGTCCGATCAGTCCGCCGGGACAATAGCCGATGGTGACGCGTCCTGCCCGTTCCCTGATTGCGGTCGTGTGATAGAGGGCACCGAAATCAAACGCCAAGCTCAAGCCGGCCAAATGGGTGATCAGCTTTATACGGTCGTTTATAAACGCCGTATTATTACAGGTCACACGAAGGCAGGCAAAGAGAAGGTAAAATGGGTGCGCGGCTATCGCTCCCCCGTTACTTCCGACGTGAACACCGTCCAAATCGCCATCGCGCTTGCCGACAAAATGCCCGAGTGGGAGGCGATGGATTGCATCCCGAGCGAAACGATTGACGAGCTTTCAAACTATGACCGCGGGCATCGGATGTATGGGATGGTGCGTTGGCGCGATCTTTTCTCACCGCGCCAACAACTGGTGCATGGCTACTCGCTTGAAATCTTTTGCGAACTTCTATCGGAGGCACAGAAATCGAGGGCTCTGAGCGAACTGGATAAAGCGACCTTCGGCTACCTCGCCGTGGCGATTGATTCTGTGATAAATTATGAAAATCGCGCCGCTCGCTGGGATATAGTAACCGAGCGGGTTCGTTCCATTTTCGATAAACACAATTTCGCTATCGTTTGGTCGTATGCAGAAATGGCGGTATTGATCGAAGGGGTTGGCTACGACTGGATCATGGAGAAAACCGCGAAGTGCATTGAGGAACTAGTCGAACTCATCCAGCCCGCCGAAGCCCGCGTTGCGGCATCCGTGGCCGCACCTCAAGGCGAGTTGAGCCTCACCCCGGAAATCGAACTCCCTCTTGCTCCTTCCGCGCCATGGATGCCGCCGCCCATAACCATTACCAACAAATCGGGTGACGCGCTTGATCACCTCGCCGATGGGTCGGTGGATGTCGTTGTGATGGATCCCCCGTATTACGACAACGTGATGTATGCGGAGCTGAGCGATTTTTTCTACGTCTGGCTGAAACGCACCGCCGGACGGGTCTTTCCCGAGCTTTTCCGCCGCCAGCTCACCGACAAGGAAAACGAGGCCGTCGCCAACCCGGCCAAATTCCGCGACCAGAAAGGAGCCAAGGCGCTCGCCGGGCGTGATTATCAGGAACGCATGGCTCGAATTTTTGATGAGTGTCGCCGTGTGTTGAAACCCGAAGGCATCATGACCCTGATGTTCACCCATAAGGCCACAGGCGCGTGGGATGCGCTCACGCAAGGCCTCATGCAGGCGGGCTTCATCATCACCGCATCGTGGCCGATCAATACCGAGGCTGAGGGCTCGATGCATATCAAGGACAAGGCCGCAGCCAATTCCACGATCTTCCTTGCGTGTCGTCCGCGCGCAGCCGTGGCCGCCCACGCCGAAACGCGTTATTGGGAAGATGTAGAGCCGCTCGTCGCCGCTGCCGTGCGGAAACGCGTGGAGGAATTTCAGCGGGGCGGTATCCGTGGCGTGGACTTGTATCTTGCCTGCTTTGGGCCGGCATTGGAGGAATTTTCCCGCCACTGGCCGCTCAAACGCGGCACGCCAAAACCCGAACCAAAGGCTAAACGTCGGGCGCAAAAGGAACTCTTCCCCGAGGAATGGGACCCCTACGAGGTCACGCCTGAAGACGCTCTGAACGCCGCTCGCCGCGAGGTGAAGAGCTGGCGACTCGAACAGCTCACCCACAAAAAAGCTCAGGCCGAACTCGACCCGCGAACCTCATGGTTTGTGTTGGCTTGGGACGCGTTCCAGGCCCCGGTCTTCCCCTACGATGAAGCCCTACGCCTCGCTCGCGCGGTGGGCGTGGACCTCGATGCCGACATCGTGGGACACCTCGCTGAGAAAAAAGGAAGCGACCTCGTCCTCTGGGATAGTGCGCAACGCGCTGCCAAGCACGCGCTCGGCGCGCCCGATGGCTCGCAAGGCATGATCGACGCTTTGCATCACGCCGCCAATCAAGCCCGCACCCGCACGCTCGATGCCGGCCGTGAGCTGTTGGAAAAAGCAGGCGTGGTCTCCGATCCCGGATTTGCTCCGGCATTGCTGGCGGTGCTCGAAGTCCTGCCGATCAGCCGAGCCTTCGGTGCCCCTGACGTGCTCGACGCGTGCGAGGGAGCCGCGAGTGATTTCGAGGCCCTCGAAAAACTCCGACGCCTCGCCTTTTCCGAACGCGTGGATGCCCCGCGCCAACTTGAACTCTGGTCAGGTGAGCAAAAAGCATGAGCCTGTTGCGCGACCGGAAGTGGAAGCTGAAATACACTCCCGATCACGGCGATCTGGTGGATTTGCTCTACGTTCCCGCGCTGGAATGCGCAGTGCGCTATGACCGTCTGACCGGATACTTTAATGCGCGAGCATTGGCGTTGGCGGCGCGCGGCATCGAAGGATTGGTGCGGAACAGCGGTCGCGTGCGCCTGCTCGTCGGCTGCACGCTGGAAAAAGCGGAGGTGGATGCGATCACGAAAGGAGCGGAGCTGCGCGACCAAGTGAAATCTCACCTGCTCCGCTATCCCCTCAAGCCTGGGAATCAGCGGGAAGTCGAGGCGCTCGAACTCCTCGCGTGGATGGTGGCCCAGCAAATCCTCGAAGTGAAAGTGGCGGTGCCCTGCGACGAACGGCGGAGGCCGGTCCCCTCGGAGGGGCTATTTCACGAGAAGTCGGGTATCATTGAGGACAAGACCGGCGACCGACTGGCGTTTAACGGAAGTCTCAATGAAACGGCGGCGGGGTGGACTCGAAACTGGGAGAGCCTGAACATTTTTTGCTCGTGGCGTAACGAGGACGCACTCGAACGCGTGGTGGAAGAAGACATCAACTTTCGGCGTTTGTGGGATGGCGAGTCGCCCCACGTTGTGACGTTGGACGTGCCGGAGGCCGCGCGGGCAGACTTGCTTCGCTTCTTGCCGACCAACGATGAGCCTGCCCGGCTCAAGGCGTCGCGCGAGGACTTGGTGCCGCCTGTGGCCATCAACCTCGTTCCCGACGTGCAGTCCCCGCCGACGCTTCCCGAGCCCGAGGTTGCGGATAGCCGCCGGGCTGTGTGGAGCTACATCCAGCACGCGGCCAAGCTGCCAAATGGAGGTGAGCGAGTCGGCGAGGCCACGGCCAACGTGACGCCGTGGCCGCATCAAGTGCGGGCATTTGATCGACTCTACAAGCACTGGCCGCCCAGGCTGCTGATCGCGGACGAGGTCGGTCTCGGGAAAACCATTCAAGCGGGATTGTTGCTCCGGCAGGCATGGTTGGCGGAGAAGGCGAAACGCATCCTCATCCTCGCCCCGGCCAACGTGTGCCGACAATGGCAGGTGGAGCTACGCGAAAAGTTCAACCTCAACTGGCCGCTCTACGACGGCGAGAAACTGATTTGGATGCCCACGCCCGCCCGTCCCACCGGGCTTGAGCACGAAGTCGGCCGAAGCGACTGGCACAAGGAGTCGGTCGTGATCGCCTCCAGTCACCTGATGCGGCGGGCGGAGCGTCAGCCGGAACTCTTGGAGCAAGCGCAGCCGTGGGATTTGGTGATCGTGGATGAGGCGCACCACGCGCGACGACGCGCACCGGGTGCCACCGGCGAGAACCGGCCCAATTCACTGCTTCGCCTGTTGCGCGGGCTGGACCAACGCACGCAAGGGCTCGTGCTCCTCACCGCCACGCCAATGCAGGTGCATCCGGTAGAAGTGTGGGATTTGTTGTCGTTGCTGCGGATGCCGGCGGAATGGTCGGAGAATGCGTTTCTCCGCTTCACGGAAGCGGTGGAAGAGGCCGCGCCTTCGCACGAAGCGTTGGAGATGATGACGGCGTTGTTTCAGGCTTCTGAGCGGGCGTATGGTCACATTACCGAAGAGGAGGTGAAGCGGCTAGGTGTCTCCAGCGGGCTCGCCGCGCGAAAGATTCTAAAGGCGTTACGCGATCCCTCGACCATTCTGCGGAGGCAGTTGGAAACTCATCACCGGGAAATCGCGCTCAACATCATTCGCGCGTGGTCGCCTGTGGGGCGGCTCATTTCGAGACACACGCGCGACCTGCTGCGGCGCTACTATGCGGCGGGCAAGCTCTCGACCCCAATCGCCACGCGCGACGTGGATGATCGTTTCATCGCGCTTTCGCCGGCGGAGGGTGAACTTTATCGCCGAGTGGAGACCTATATCGCCGAGGTGTATAACCGGGCGGCGGCGAAGGAGAAAAACGCGGTGGGTTTCATCATGACGATCTACCGGCGGCGGCTCGCCAGCAGTTTCGCCGCCCTCGCCGGCACCTTGGAAAACCGGCTGGCATCTATGCGCGGCGCAAACGGGCCTGTCGCCGGGCAGTGGGAAGAGGATGCAGAGCAACAAGAATGGGAGATGGGCGGCGATGTTGTGTCGGCGGATGAGGCAGCGCAACTCGACCGCGAGGCGCTGGCGCAGGAGGAGCGCACGACTATTGAGAAAATGCTCGGGGACATTCGCCGACTGCCTCCGGACTCAAAGGCGGAGAAGTTAGCGGAGGAACTTCGGTCGCTACGTGCGGCGGGTTTTCCTCAGACGATGGTGTTTACCCAATACACAGATACGATGGATTTCCTGCGGGTGCGCTTGGCGCACGAGCCTGATTTGCGGATTATGTGTTTCTCCGGGCGCGGCGGTGAAGTCCGTGAGAACGACGGCACTTGGCGCACGGTTACGAGGGAGGCCGCGAAACGGCATTTCCGCGAGGGCAAGGCGGACGTGCTGCTCTGCACCGACGCGGCGGCGGAGGGTATCAATTTTCAGTTCTGCGGCTCGCTCGTAAATTACGATATGCCGTGGAACCCAATGCGGGTGGAGCAACGCATCGGGCGTATCGACCGCCTCGGACAGAAGCACCCGGTAATTCGTATCGTGAACCTACATTACCGCGATACCGTGGAGGCGGATGT